>LNQE01001853.1_pt1 | contig 88699 bp, 84 predicted proteins | sample 603111 | NCBI WGS metagenome assembly LNQE01 (sample SAMN04260313, study PRJNA301899) | hydrocarbon metagenome | isolation source: hydrocarbon-contaminated ditch | place: Germany: Bremen | collected 1998
ACAGTAGTTCCCTTGTCTCGCAAGGCAAAAAGCAGTTCTGTAGTCTCAACCCTGACTTATATTTTATGTTCCAAGCTACGCTCGGAGTATAAAAAACAAGGTTTCCATCGATCGGCTAATCTTACCGAAAGTATGGAAACCTTTGATTTCAAGCCCTTTAGAGCCTATTTATTTATCTTTACGTGACATCAATACTACCGTCTCCACGTGGAGGGTTAAGGAAAAAGTATCCACCGCTTATGTCATAAAATACGCTGCAAAGATATATATTTTATAAGAAATAAGATTCCTGCCTGTAAATTAGGCTGCGATGAGAAGGGGGGCTGTTCAGTGCTGGGAAGCTTCAGGATCAGGATGCTGGTGGTAATTATTATAGCTGCTTTGGTCGGCCTATCTTTGCAGTCAGAACACAGCAGCAAAAAAATAGTTGAACCCGTAATCAAATATGTAATGAAAGACTATGGACTACAGGAAAATATGACCCAGTATCTATCCAAATTTAAAGATGAAAGAAATACCGAGCCGTTAGCGGTATCAACCAATACTAGCCTGCAGCAGCCTTGCGATTTTGTTGATATAGAACGCAAATACGGCTGGCATTGGAATGAGAATAGTCAGCAGCAGGAGTTTTTCCCCGCAGTATTGATAAAAGTCGAGGAGAACTCGCTGGTTAAACCGGTCTATGAAGGCAGAGTTGCGGATATTTCCAGTGATGAAAGAGGAAAAACAGTGTTGATAGATCACGGGGGGAGTTTATATTCATCCTATGGTGGATTAAAGGAAGTCCTGGTAGAGAAAGACCGTGACCTCAATAAAGATAGCATTATAGGCAGAACCGGCCCGGAGCTGTATTTTCAGATGACTAGTAAGGATGGGCCTCTTAACCCTAACAAACTATTTGAACAATAATGCGTTGGGCCAGAATAGCAGGTATAGACTTTAAAATCAACGGACTTTTTTTGCTTTTATGCCTAGTTTATACTCTGTTGGGTCTAGGCCAGGAAGTCTTGTTGATTACCACCGCCGTTTTACTGCATGAAGCTGCTCATATCATGGTTGCCGTGAATCTGGGAGTCAAGATCTCGGAAGTTGAACTGCTGCCCTTCGGAGGGCAGGCCAAGGCCGAAGATTTTACGGGATTGGAACCGGAAAAAGAGATCTATGTGGCAATGGCAGGTCCATTGATAAGTTTAGCTATGGCAGCGGTCTGCTTTTTCCTGCTGCCTGAGCAGGGGCCATTAACCAGGCTTTTTATTAACCTCAATTTATTTCTAGGGTCTTTTAATCTCCTTCCTGCTCTCCCTCTCGATGGAGGCAGGATGGTGAGAGCAGTTTTGTCCAGACGGGCAGGATATCGTAAAGCAACCCTGGCCACAGCATTTACAGGTAAAGTGATTGCGGTTTTAGCTCTTGGGGGCGGAATATATCTTACTTATACTGATATGTCAGGAGCTAATCTGATCATCATCGGCTTTCTATTGTATTGGGCAGCCAGTAAGGAAAAAAAACTGCTGGCTTTTGCTTTTATGCGTTTCCTGGTAAATAAAAAGAGTCAGCTGACCCGGCATGGGTTTATGGAGTGTCAACAGATTGTTGCAGCTCCAGATACATTGGTGAAGAAAATCCTGGACAGTAGCCGTCCATCCTATTATTTAACTGTACTGATCATAGGCCATGATGAATCAGTAAGAGGAATCCTTACCGAGGCGGAACTGATAGAATGTCTTCTGGAAAAAGGACCTGCTGCCTGCATTAAAGACTGCTGATGCAGGGGGAGTGTCAAGGGGACGGGGTTGTTGACAACATCGGGAAAATGTTGTCAACAACCCCGTCCCCTTGACACTTTCAATAAAAAAGCAAAGGAAACAAAAAAGAACGTCCCCCTGTTTCCCTGTTTCCCTAGCAGGTTAATGTAGTAAGTTTTATGGTAATATATATAGTATTGGATATTGCAGTTTTGGAGGCAGATCATGAAAGATAAGATTTTTAGAGATATCCTGCCCAATGTGTCAAAGCCGGCACGTTATACTGGCAGTGAAGTAAATATTATAAAAAAAGACTGGGACAGCTGCAGGATAAAGATGGCATTTGCTTTTCCGGATGTGTATGAAGTAGGAATGTCACATGTGGGAAGCAAGATTTTGTATGGATTGATTAATGAACAGAGCGATCATCTGCTGGAAAGGGTATATGCCCCCTGGCCGGACATGGAAAGAGAAATGCGCAGGCATCAAATACATCTTTTCACCCTGGAATCTTTTAGACCCTTGATAGATTTTGAGGTGCTGGGCTTTACCCTGCAGTATGAATTAGCCATTACCAATGTGCTCAATATGCTGGATATGGCTGGCATACCCTTATGGTCCAAAGACCGGGATGAACAATACCCACTGGTGATTGCCGGGGGACCGGTCGTTTTTAATCCGGAACCGTATGCCGATTTTTTTGATGTATTTATTATAGGAGACGGGGAAGAAGTTCTGCCCGAATTCCTGGATTGTTGCTGGGATAACCGGCATTTGAAGAGACAGGAGCTCCTATTAAAACTGAGCTCGTTGGAAGGTGTTTATGTACCATCCTTATATAGAGTTGAATATAAGGAAGATGGGACTTTCAACCGGATGATTCCTCAGATGAAATCGGTTCCAGATACTATAAAAAAGAGATTGGTAGCTGACCTGGATAATGCCTATTTCCCGGACAAACCGGTATTACCCTATATGACTATCGTTCATGACCGGGCTGTTCTGGAAGTCATGCGAGGCTGCCAGCGGGGCTGCCGTTTTTGTCACGCCGGGATGGTATACCGGCCGGTCAGAGAACGGAGTATCGAAACCCTTAAAAGGCAGGCTGATCAGCAGCTGGCTAACACTGGCTATGATGAGATAGGCCTTACTTCCCTCAGCACGCTGGATTATTCCGGGGTAGATACTCTGGTGAAGGACCTGGTTAAAGAATATCAGGAACAGGGTACTGGAGTATCATTACCCTCCCTGCGAGTAGATGCTTTTTCTATCGAACTGGCCAATGAAGTGCAGAAAGTGCGAAAAACTACCCTGACCCTGGCACCAGAGGCAGGTACCCAGAGAATGAGGGATATGATAAACAAGAATGTGAGCGAGGAACAGCTATTGGAAGCAGTTAAAGCTGCTTTCCGATCAGGATGGCTATCTATAAAATTATATTTTATGGATGGACTGCCCGGGGAGACGGAAGCTGATCTGGATGGAATATTGGAATTACTTAAGAAAGTCAGGAGCCTGGGAGATGAGCATGCGCGAAGGAAAGTTGAGATAAGAGCCAGTATTGCTTCTTTTGTTCCCAAAGCCCATACACCATTCCAATGGCACCCCCAGAATACTATTGAAGAACTGGAAGAAAAAAGAAGGATCTTGACCCGTAATAAAATGAAACGAATCAAAATGAGTTTCCACGATAGCAGGACAAGTTATCTGGAAGGGGTATTTTCGCGCGGAGACCGGCGTTTAGCGGCATCTATTTATCTGGCCTGGCAGAAAGGAAGCAAATTTGATGGATGGTCAGAATACTTCAATTTCAGCCGCTGGATGGAGGCTTTCAGGGAGTCCAATATTGAACCGGATTTCTATACTTCACGCCCACGTTCCTATGATGAGATACTGCCCTGGGATTTTATCGATACCGGAATAAGTAAAGCCTATCTGCAGAATGAGAATGAACATGCAGCAGCAGGTATCACTACGGGAGATTGCCGCTGGGAAGACTGTACCGGATGTGGGATATGCCCTGCTTTTAACATAGATCTCGATATCAAGGAGGAAATTGGGAGATGAGACTGAGAGCTGAGTACCGGGTAGGGCGCGATTTAAAATTTCTGGGCAATCTGGATATGATGAACCTTATGTCCAGGGCTATGCGGAGGGCTGGTATCCCATTTGCGCTGAGTGAGGGATTCAATCCTCATATCAAGCTGTCTATGGGCACTGTCCTGCCAGTAGGGGTGTGGGGTGAAAATGAATACTTCGATCTGGAGTTAAAGCAGGACATGGAGCCGCATGAATTTATGGCCAGGATGAATCGAGTTCTGCCTCATGGGATGGAGATCAGGCAATGTGTTAAAATGGATGATAAAGAGCCAGCGCTTATGAGGATCATCAATGCTGCCAGCTATACTTTTATATTAAAAAACATAGATCACGACTATTCAGACCTGCCTGATAAAATTATGATCCAAAATCAATTACTGGTCAAAAGCAGGGGCAAGCAAAAGGGAATTGATAAGGATCTGCGTCCAGGTATTTTCAAGATTGCTGTTAACTACCAGCAGGAGTCTGTTATGATAAGTATATGGGTGAATGTAGGGGAGCCAGTAAATGTCCGCTATGATGAATTGCTGGACTTATTAAAAGACCAGGGTATAGAGCATGAAGAAGTCGCAGATATATACCGCAGCGGAAATTTCATACGAGCTGGCAATTTATTTTATTCTCCGTTCGAAAAGGTGAGTTAGTTGGAAAGAGAAATTATTGTCGAGATATATCCGTGGGAATCAAGAGTAGCTATCGTTGAAAATGGCCGGCTGGCAGAAATATTCTGGGCCGACCAGAATGACAATGTAGGTAATATTTATAAAGGCCGGGTAAAAGATATAATACCGGGCCTATCCTGCGCTTTTATTGATATAGGTCTGGCCAAGAATGCCTTCCTTTATAAAGGTGATATTATAGTGCCGGGTTTGAAAAGGGGCAGCAATATCTTTGACCTGTTAAAAAGCGGACAGGATATTATGGTGCAGGTAAAAAAGGAAGCCTTCTCAGACAAGGGTGCCCGGGTAACTGGAAACATGACTATCCCAGGTCATTATTTGGTTTTACTGCCCTTTCAAAATGAAGTATCTATTTCGAGAAAAATAACCAATAATGACCGCCGTGAATATCTGCGCACTATTATCGACTTGTATAAACCTGCTAATATGGGGGTAATAGTTAGGACCGCCTGTATGGAAGCCAAAGATGAGGAACTGGTTTCCGAATTACATGAACTCCTGCAGGTATGGTTGGAGATTAAAGAGCGCTATGATAGGGCGCGCACTCCCAGCCTTATTTATGAAGATATCGATACACTGGAAAGGACCCTCAGAGAATATTTGGATGTTGAGATATCAAGGATCATTATTAATAATAGAAAGCTAAAAGATCGGATAAGTACTTATGTAGACAAGAAAAACGCTTCCTGCAGGGAGATCATATATGAAGAGGGAGCCTTATTTGAGAAATATAGCCTGGAAAAGGATGTTAAAAGGACCCTGCGCCGGAAGGTGTGGCTTAAAAATGGGGGCTACTTGATAATCGATGAAACTGAGGCTATGACAGTAATAGACGTTAACAGCGGAAAGTATACCGGGAAAGACGATTTCGAGGATACGGTCTTTAAACTAAATATGGAAGCGGCTCGAGAGATTCCCAGACAGCTGCGTCTGAGAAGCATAGGTGGTATAGTTCTAATTGATTTTGTCGATATGAAAAATAAAGAAAATGAAGAGGAAGTTATCAGTACTCTTAGAACCAAACTTGCCAAAGACAAGGCCAATACCAGGATCGTAGGTATGACCGGCCTCGGATTTTTGGAGATGACTCGTAAAAAATCCCGCTATGGGGTAAGCGAGTTTTTTGCTGATGATTGTACTCATTGTAATGGTCGGGGGCGTACCATTAACCTGGCTGCCGTATGCTGCGAGATTAAAAGGAAGCTTATAAATATGGACTATATAGAACATGACGAAATTATTTGCGAGGCCGATCCAGAACTTATAAAGGTATTATCAGAGGACAAGGCCGACCTTGATTACATCGAGAAACGGATAGGCAAAAAGCTTAAACTGACATCCAAATCAAAGTATGGGACTGCTGAATACAACATATTTACGTCTTCTTATTAAAGTTACCCTGGATTGGAGTTTGCTTGACTTAAGAGGCTGAATATGTTAAATTTGCTTGTGGGTTGCATGTTTTGCAACCGCTCAGTTCAGGTTATGAAAAAGGCTAAAGCCTACCTGCTAACTGGCGAGTCTTAATAAACATGGAGGTGCTTGTAAAAAAGTGTATGCATTGATTCAAACAGGTGGAAAACAGTACAAAGTTAGTGAAGGTACCATAGTCAAAATTGAAAAAGTTGACGGAGAAGCCGGGGGAAATGTGGTTCTGGACCAGGTGCTGATGATAAATGATGAAAATGGCGGCATCAAAATAGGCAGTCCCCTGCTGGAAAACGCCACCGTTACCGCCAGGATACTGGAACAGGGTAAAAACAAAAAAATAATAGTGTATAAATATAAAAAGAGAAAGAACTACCGTCGGAAAAAAGGGCATCGTCAGCCCTTTACCAGGCTACTTATTGAGAAGATCGAAGGATAATGTTAGAGGTTGAAATAAAGTACCAACAGGGATATATTCAATCTTTTTCAGTTGCAGGCCATGCCGGGTTTGGCTCGGAAGGCGAAGATATTTACTGTGCAGGAGTATCTGCAGTTACCCAAACTGCGTTACTCGGGCTGATAGAGAATATGATAAAAAAACCTGAATACCGGATCGAAAAAGGCTGGATGACATGTGAGCTACCGGCCGGGTTAAGTCAAGAAGATCGGGAAAAGGCGCAGGTGATTCTTTCAACTATGGAGAAAGGCTTGCTGTCAATGGAGCAGGCCTATGCAGGTTATATGAAAGTGCTGGTTAGGAGGTCTTAAAATTGTTTAAATTTGATTTACAATTATTTGCCCATAAAAAAGGGGTTGGAAGTTCCAAGAATGGAAGAGACAGCGAATCAAAGCGGCTGGGAGTTAAAAGATATGATGGACAGGTTGTCAGAGCAGGGAATATCCTGGTTCGGCAGAGAGGCACTAAAATCCATCCCGGCAACAATGTTATGAAGGGTGGAGACGATACTCTGTTTGCAATTGTTGATGGAAAAGTAAAATTTGAAAGAAAAGGCCGCGATAAAAAGCAGGTCAGCGTATATCCTCTGGACGAAATCATAAGTGCTCAAGCCTAATGAAAATATAAGCTGTATGGTTGAACCCCTGGAGTTTTTCAGGGGTTTTTGCTATTATTAGTTAACTGAGGAGGAGGAGCATTGGACGAGCAACAAACGTTGGATCTCTTACGAAGAATAAGACATGATTTTGGCAATCATCTGCAGGTGATGCTGGGATATATTGACCTGGGGAAACCAGATATGAGCAGACAGTACATGATCAATCTGGTAAATGAAATGACTGCGGAAAGATTGATATTTGATAAGACTAATCCAGACGCCGCTTTGTATTTATATGAACAGCTGTTATTATCTCGGGATTTAGGAGTAATACTAAGGTATGATGAGATACAGCTTGAGTCAAAACAATTGCTAATGAAGAACAACGAACCGTTGCGCAGCCTGGAGCACTTTCTAGGTAAGTGTCAAGACCCGAGCAGGGATGAGGAACTGGTAGTCTACCTTGAGATTTACGAAACAGAATATGGGGTCGATCTGCTTTACAGCTGTGAAAATATGGAGCCAAGCTCCATACTGATAGAAGTCAGGAAGTGAGTTAATGTTTATAGATCATGCTAAGATTTTTGTAAAAGGTGGCGACGGGGGTAACGGCATGGTAGCTTTCCGGCGTGAGAAATACGTGCCCAAAGGTGGGCCAGCCGGTGGTGATGGCGGTCGGGGAGGAAATGTAGTATTCATCGCTGATGAAGGTTTAAAAACCTTGATGGATTTTAAATATCGAAAACATTTTAAGGCGGACCGGGGCGTGCATGGACAGAGTAAGAATATGCACGGCGCCTGGGGTGAGAACTTGCTGGTAAAGGTCCCGGTGGGTACTCTAATCTATGACGATGATACCGGAGAAGTAGTAGCGGATCTTACTCGACCAGGTCAGGATGTTACTATAGCTAAGGGAGGTAGAGGAGGCCGAGGAAATGCCCGATTTGCTACCTCCACTAATAAAGCGCCATCATTTTCGGAAAACGGTGAACCTGGTCAAGAACGGTGGCTGCGCCTGGAACTAAAGTTGCTGGCTGATGTGGGGCTGGTCGGATTTCCCAACGCAGGAAAATCTACTTTTATATCCAGGGTTTCTGCGGCACGCCCCAAGATAGCAGATTACCCATTTACCACTCTGGTTCCAAACCTGGGGGTGGTAGTTACCAGGGACAAAGATTCTTTTGTTATTGCAGATATACCAGGTTTGATAGAAGGGGCCAGCGAAGGTACCGGATTGGGACACGATTTTCTGCGGCATATCGAGCGCAACCGGGTTTTGCTGTTTATACTGGATGCAGCTGAAACTGAAGGCCGGGATGTCCTAGAAGACTACCGGATCCTCCGTTACGAACTGGGAGAGTTTAATCAGAGCTTACTGGATAGACCATATCTTATTGCAGCAAATAAAATGGACTTGGCTGAAGCAAGGTTGAATATAGACAAACTCCAGCAGGTGTTTGGCGAAAAATTACATTGTATATCAGCAGTAACCGGAGAGGGTATTGATCTCCTGATCGAAAAAACCAACCAGATGCTTCTGGCACTGCCGGCGGAAAGCATTCCGACCGGTGAAGAAGCCGTTATCAGACGGTATGAAGAGGAAGAGCCTTTTCAGATCGAATTGATAGATGGCGTATGGGAAGTAAGCGGAAAAAGAATTGAGAAACTTCTGGTGATGACTAATTTTAATAGTGATGAAGGGTTAAGCAGGTTTCAAAGGACAATAGAGAAAATGGGTTTGGAAGAAGCTCTCCGGGAAAAGGGAATCAAAGAAGGCGACACTGTAAAGATAATGGATTTTGAATTTGATTATAACGAATAGATAACGATCAAGTAAAACGGGGCGAGAGGTGGAAAATGAGAAGACGTATTACCCAGGCTGAACGGATAGTTGTAAAGGTGGGTACCAGTACCTTGACCTATGCTAACGGACAATTGAATTTGCAGAGAATTGAAAGGCTGGTCCGAGAGATAGCTGATCTGCATAATCGGGGCCTGGAAGTCCTGCTGGTCACTTCTGGTGCAATCAGAGTGGGAGCGAATAGGATGGGGATGAAGAATATACCTAATACCCTTCCAGACAAACAGGCTCTGGCGGCCATTGGTCAGGGGGCTTTGATGCAGATTTATGAAAAATTGTTTTCTGAATACAGCAAAACTGTTGCCCAAGTACTATTAAGCAGAGGGGACATGGATGACCGTATTCGCTATTTGAATGCCACTAATGCACTCCTGGCGATGCTCAATATGAATGTTATTCCAGTTATTAATGAAAACGATACTGTAGGAGTTGAAGAAATCAAATTTGGTGACAATGATACCCTGTCGGCCATGGTGGCCGGATTGGTTGATGCCGATCTGCTCATAATATTATCTGATGTAGATGGGCTATATAGCTGCGATCCTCGAGAAAATGAAAAGGCAGAACTAATGAGCCTGGTGGAAGAAATAACCACGGAAATGGAAGAGAACTCGACTAATCGAGGCAGCAGTTTTGCCAGTGGGGGTATGTTCACCAAGCTTAAGGCAGCTCGCATGTGTATGGCTTCAGGTGCATCAATGGTAATAGCTAACAGTGCAGAGACAAATGTAATTCGACGGATAGTAGCAGGTGAGGAACTGGGAACCTTTTTTATTCCACGGGCAAAAAAAATGCATGCCCGGGATAAATGGATAGCCTTTGGAAGGCTGGTACAGGGTAAGATCCTGATAGATGCTGGAGCCAGCATGGCTTTGCTAAAAAAGGGGAAAAGTCTGCTGCCTTCCGGAGTAGTAGGTATAGAAGGAGAATTTGAGCGGGGAGCAGTGGTAGCTGTGATAGATAGTGAAAAGAATGAAATAGCCCGAGGAATAGCCAATTACAGTTCAGTAGATATATCTAAGATAAAAGGGAAAAAGACATCCCAGATCAAAGACCTGCTGGGGGAAAAAGATTACGATGAGATCATACATAGGAACAACCTCTGGGTAGAGTAGCGGAAAAACGGTTCGGGAAAAGGGGACAGGTTCCTTTTCCCTAATATATCCAGGCAAAACTGGGAAAAGGAACCTGTCCCCTTTTCCCGGATTCAACGTTAAGGAGTGATCATCGATGGATGCCAATTTACAGGAGGTTCTGATTGAACAGGGCCAGAAAGCCCGGCAGGCGGCCAGGATACTTGCCACTACATCCACTTCTCTAAAGGATCAAGCTTTAATGGAGATGGCAGATGCTCTGGCTGAAAACAGTGCTGAGCTAATAGCCGCTAACCAGGTGGATCTAATAAATGGAGAATATATGGGCTTAACTGCAGCTCTGCTGGAAAGACTCATGCTCAATGAGCAGAGAATAAAGGATATGGCTCAGGGTTTGAGAGAGATAGCAGCCCTCCCTGATCCGGTGGGGGAAATGCTGGGTATGACTCGAAGGCCTAACGGACTTGAAGTAGGAAGAATAAGAACTCCCATAGGAGTAGTAGGAATCATATACGAATCACGTCCTAACGTAACTGCCGATGCGGCTGCCTTGTGCTTGAAGTCAGGCAATGCTATAATCCTGCGAGGCGGAGAAGAGGCTCTAAATTCAAATCGTGTGATTGCCAGGGTTATTGCGGATGCTGCGATAAAATGCGGACTGCCTGAAGGGGCCATACAGTTGGTAGATAGCGAAGATAAAGAAGCAGCCATATTTATGATGAAAATGACCGATTATTTGGATGTACTCATTCCCCGCGGAGGTAAAGGCTTAAAAAATGCAGTTATTGAGAATGCCCGGGTTCCATATATTATGACCGGTATGGGTAATTGTCATGTATATATAGACCAGTTTGCTGATCTGGAAAAAGCCCGGCAGATAGTATTCAATGCCAAAGTTCAGCGGCCTTCCGTCTGTAATGCTGCGGAGACTCTGCTGGTCCACAGCGAGATAGCCCTGGATTTTCTTCCCTTGATGCTGGAAAATTTGCAGGATGCCGGGGTAGAGATAAGAGGATGCCCTAGGACTATGCAAATTGTTGATGGTATTATAGAGACAGCAGAACAGGACTGGGATGAAGAATATTTGGACCTGATACTGGCAGTTAAGATAGTTGATGAGCTGGAAGAAGCCATAGAACATATCAACCTGCATGGAACCGGGCATAGTGAAGCTATTGTTAGCGAGAGCTACAGTAATGTGCGTCGGTTTATGGCAGCAGTTGATGCGGCTGCAGTGTATGCCAATGCTTCCACCCGCTTCACGGATGGCAATGTGTTTGGTTTCGGAGCCGAAATGGGGATCAGCACCCAGAAACTGCACGCCCGTGGTCCCATGGGATTGACCGAGTTGACCACCACAAAATTTATTATCTACGGCGACGGCCAAGTCAGATAGGCAAACCAAGGGGACGGTTCTCGCGGTTCGCGTTAATTATTAGGCGAACCGCGAGAACCGTCCCCTTGGTTTTATTCTATTACTTCGAAGGAGTATTGGGCCAGCTTATCCTGATCCTCCTGGCTCAATTTATATTCTCGGTCCAGCATGATGCGATTATCTTCGCTTTCACATAATACGGTAGACAGGTACCGAAGTCCATTATCATTGATCATGGTTACGATACATTTTTTGTCCAGGTATTTGCGAGAAACTTTCCTGGCCGCTTCCACATTGCAACCTGACGATATGCCACAGAAAATTCCTTCTTTGGACGCCAGTTCTCTAGCAGTAGATATAGAATCATCAGAACTAACCAATACGATACCATCAACATAGTCGAGATTAAGAATGATCGGCAGCAACCCGTCGGCAATACCCTGGACCTGATGATGTCCTATTGTTCCTTGGGAAAGCATAGGAGATTCCAGAGGTTCAGAAATATAAACTTTTATGTCAGGATTTTTTTCTTTCAAGTATTTGGCAGTTCCGGTAATGGTACCACCAGTTCCCTGGCACATTATGAATACATCAACCTTGCCCTCGGTCTGCTCCCATATCTCAGGACCAGTATTATCATAATGAGACAGAACATTGTCAGGACGGCAGAACTGGCCGATCTCAAAAATTTTATCGCCATGGCGCTGTTTTATTCTTTCTACTTCTTCCAGGACCAGGTCTACATCGGTCTCTGCTCCAGGGGTAAGTACCAGCTCGGAACCATAAGCCCTTATAGTCTTTTTTCGTTCTTCGCTCATACCCTCTGGCATCACTATGATTACCTGGTAACCTTTGGCTGCCCCGACCATAGCGGTGGCGATCCCTGTATTACCGGTTGTACCTTCCAGGAGTATCATCCCAGGTTTCAAATCTCCTCTTTTCTCCGCCTGCTCAACGATAGAATATACTACTCGATCTTTTAAACTGCCGCTGGGGTTGGTATATTCCAGCTTCACACATATGTCGGCATTAATATCCGAGGATATTTTATTTAACCGAATCATGGGAGTGCATCCAATTGCCTCCAATACATTATCCAACGTTTTCTGTTTTGAGCTCCAGTCCATACTGTGTAACCTCCCTAAGCGATGCATTATAAAAATGCTTTTATTTATGTTATTAAAAATACTAATATAGAGACATTTAATATATTATCATATTATCAGGTTATAACGGCCATTCTTCTTTGAAATATATCTTCCGTTTGATGGTAAAATGTTCTGCCGGTTTACACGAAGATAAAAATTCGGGAAGATTCCTGGTCTCTTGATCAAAAAGGTTTAGGAGTTCAGAGAAAAAGCGTGGTCTTTCGTCTTCCATCCTTAGAGTAAGACCCTGGCTCTTTAGAGCAGTTGCGATTCTATTATTCAGCTCGATCTCATAGTCTGCCAGCCTTTGAAAAAACACTTTCCAGTGTTTCATGCTTTCCTCGGTTTCCCAGCCAATACCAGGACATACAAAATGACGGCAGATGGATTCCCTCTGTATCTGCTCTAAAAGGCAGCCGTGTTCACTGTGAAAGTGGCATTTGTAACTGTCACCATCTATGGAATTATTAACTGTCAATGATGCATCTAAAATAGTAACGTCCCTGATATTCATAATACGATCAACTACATCGGGGTGGTTCCTAAGTAAATAGGCAAAATCACTGGGATAAAAAACCGGTGAATAATTGCCGCAACAACCCTTGCTATCCTGCCGGGGACAGTCCATACACAGATCCACCTCGATATAACTGCGCAAGCCTTCATTATGGAAAACTACTTCAATATTTCTGGTCATATTAATACCCTTCTTTAATAGCCAATACATCTATTATATTATAGTTCGGAAAAAAGAACAGATAGAAAAAGGATCACTGACCAGTATCCTTATGGGTTGGGAGATACAGCAGAACCATTATTTGCATTTTACTTATCTTACGGTTATTATTTAGCTTGGATATTGAGAGAGTGTACTTATGCAAAGGAATAAATGCTAATGAGTGTTACATCCCTGGGTATATTAGGAGGGACTTTTAATCCCGTTCACTTTGGGCATCTTATCGCTGCTGAATGTGCCCGGGTGGAGTTTGGTCTGGACCGGGTTATTTTTGTTCCAGCTCGTATTCCGCCGCACAAGGATGCCAGAGGGATACTTGCTGAAGAGAAACGCTATCAAATGGTAGAAATAGCGGTGAGAAATAATCCGGCTTTTGAGGTGTCTGACCTGGAACTTAAAAGGGAAGGGGTTTCCTATACTATCGATACCATCGAGTATTATCGAGAGACCTATCCAGGATGCAGGATATTCTTTATCATGGGGCTGGATTCCTTATTTATATTGGATACCTGGAAAGATATAGAGCGCCTGGCAGAAATGTGTCGATTTATCATAGTAACCCGTCCTGGTTATAATATCAACGATGAAGGAAAGCTGCGGGATCGACTTCCGCCGGTTTTCTGGCGGCAGGCTGACTTTATACCTATACCGGGGCTGGACATATCCTCCAGTGACATAAGAAAAAGGGTATCTAATGGCAAACCCATTAGATATATGCTGCCCGCAAATGTGGAAAGATATATTAGAGAAAACTATCTTTACCAGGAAGGATAATTACAATGGAGGCTAGTAGAGCTCTGGAGCTGATCAAAGCAAAGCTTTCTAATAAAAGGTACCAGCATTCTCTGCAGGTGGCAGATACCGCGGTTAAGATGGCACGGAGATACGGACTGGATGAATCTCGGGCCAATCTGGCCGGGATTCTGCATGATTATGCCCGTGATTTGTCGGAGGGTGAACTGTTGAATATTGCTGTAAGTAACAACTTGATTGGAAATCAGGTTGAAAGAGATATTCCTGACCTCTTGCACGGACCAGTGGGGGCTTTCCTGCTGAAGCAAGAACTGGGGACAAAAGACACCGAAATACTAAGTGCCATCAGTCACCATACCCTGGGTTCTGTGGGGATGAGTGACCTGGAAAAAGTGATATTTATATCGGATATGATCGAACCGGGCCGGAGCTATAATGGAGTTGAAGAGCTTAGAGAGCTAGCTTACAAAGATTTGGATGCGGCTATGTTAACAGGTTTGGAAAGCAGTATCAGACATTGTTTGGATACAGGAAAAATACTGCATCCGCATACGGTAGTGGTAAGAAACTGCTTTTTATATAAGGTGAATGCTGGTGAGTAAAATACAGATGTATTGTGACAAACTAAGGAATATGATAGATTGGGATGATTTCCTGCTCGAAAATTCAGGTCTTCCTGGCCCCCGGGGCAATCTGGAACTCATGATGGCAGTAGTACAGGAGGGGGATAAAGAGCTTTTCGACCGTTACCTGGCTTATTCCGAGCCGCTGGCCCCCCGGAATTCTCCGGGAGAATTTTTGGCTATGTGTGGTACAGTTGGGTATGGTAGACTAATAGCAGAGGGTCATCATCAATTTCTTCCGATTTTGCGTATCTCTGCCTCGGATGGGAGATGGCGGGTAAGAGAAGCGGCAGCCATAGCATATCAGATAATCGGTGAGCATGATTTTAAGATGTTGCTGAATGAGGCGATAATACTGAAAGAAGGCAATCCGATGGAGAAGAGAGCCGCTGCTGCTGCCATATGCGAACCAAAATTGCTGAAAAATGCCAACGATGCAGACAGAGTGCTTAAAATCATGGATGATCTAACTGAATGGTTAGCCGATAATGTTCACTTGCGCAAAACTGATGAATACCAGGTTTTGAGAAAAGGCCTGGCCTATGGATGGAGCGTAGTGGTAGCCGCCTTTCCCCGGGAAGGGAAACCCAGCCTGGAAAAATGGCTGGAGAACAGCAGCCCGGATATACGGTGGGTTATGAAAGAAAACCTCAAAAAGAAACGGCTGCTCAAGATTGATCCCCTTTGGGTGGAAAAGTGCAGCGAAAAGCTTAATGATAAGTGGTCCAATATTAATGAAAAGAAGTAGGAGGGCTGTGTTTGGAAAAGATCGAAGATATGGTAAAATTGATAGCCGGAGCTTGTGAGGATGAAAAGGCTATAGATGTAACCGTGCTAAATGTGCACGAACTTACGGTATTAGTAGACTATTTTGTGATTGCCAGCGGCAGGAGCATTATACAGGTTAGAAGCATTGTAGAACACGTTGAAAAAATTTTGGAAGAAGTTGGGATAGTTCCTTTGCGCCGGGCCGGACACGGGGAAGGGAAATGGGTGGTACTTGATTATGGTTCCATAATGGTCCATGTTTTCCGTCAGGAGGAACGAGAATACTATAATCTTGAAAACCTCTGGGGAGATGCCCAGGTAATGCAATGGGAAATCGAAGAAGCAGCCAGGCCTTAACATATAGCCCAATAATATAATTTTATTAAAGACGAAAAGATTGTATGGAAGCTTTGAAATGATGCTGTAATAAACTGACTCTATATAAATATATCGCCCTGCAGTTGCCAGCGGGGCGATATATTTATAAGCTATTAATCAAGCCACTCAGAGTTGATACTTGCTATTAAGTAAAAATCCCATTTAGTTGATCGTAGAATTCATCTTGCCAGAATAATCACCAATTTACCTCACTTAACCAGGCAGTTCCAGGTTGGCCTTTTCCATATCTATCATTTCCATCTTCATCTCTACTCCTCCGGGGCCGGAAAAACCTCCGGGGCTATTTGTCCCTACTACCCGGTGGCAGGGAATAACCAGCGGAATGGGATTATTGCGGTTAGCCTGGCCAACTGCCCGGGCCGCCAGGGGACTGCCGATGGCTCTGGCAACCTCACCATAGGTGCGAGTGGTGCCGTAAGGTATGGTGAACACATATTCCAGGCTGCGGCGGTAAAAAGGGGGGAGGCTGGAGATATCAGGAATTACTCCCCAATCGTGTATGACTTTGCCTTGATAATAGGCTCTTATCTTGTTTATCAATGGAATAGAGTTATCTTCAGGGGAAATCTGAATGATACTTGTACTTGCATTTTCGTCTAACCTGGCAAGTTCATCTAGGTCCCGATTAGGAGAAGGCAGCAAAAGCCGGCACAGAGTATTATCCTCCCTGAGAACGGCCATGCTGCCATTTATTGTGTTGAACAGGTACCAGCACTTCAAGTGCTATCACTCCCTATTTAGCTACTATATTAACCAGCTTCTGGGGAACCACGATTATCTTGCTTATCTGCTTACCAATGGTAAGTTCTTTAATTTTTTCCAGTTGAAGCGCTCTGGCTTTTAGTTCCTCTTCCGTGATTTCAACAGGCACCAGCAGACGGTCCCTTACTTTACCCATAACCTGAATAACTATCTCAATTTCATCCTGTATCAAGGCTTGCGGATCATATTCCGGCCATTTTTGCTGACATACACTGCCTTCATTCTGGCACAATTGCCAGAGTTCTTCACATATATGAGGAGTAAATGGGCTCAGCAGTACCAGGAGGGTCTGCAGGGCTTCTTTAACGACTGCCAAATCAGTCTGCTCCTTATCCTTGTAGGCGGTGAGAGTATTACAAAGCTCCATAATTGCACTGATGGCAGTATTGAAATTGAAACGGTCTCCTACATCTTCCGATACTTTCTTGATGGTAGCATGGGTTTTAAAACGCATATCCCGGGCATCGTTATCCAGGTTTTCAAAAGTCTCAGGCAACTTTATGTCCTGGATGGATCTAGCGTATTCCAATACCAGGCGCCAGATACGGTTCAAGAAACGATATGCTCCTTCGACTCCTTGATCGCTCCATTCCAGATCCCTTTCGGGGGGGGAAGCAAAGAGAATAAAAAGCCGAGCCGTATCAGCTCCATAGGTCTTGATAATCTCCTCCGGGCTGACCACATTGCCTTTAGATTTAGACATCTTGGAACTGTCTTTTAAAACCATACCCTGGGTGAGCAGGTTAGTGAATGGCTCCTCACAGGACAGCATATTGATATCATAAAGGAATTTAGTGAAAAACCGGGCATACATCAAATGGAGAATGGCGTGTTCTACTCCTCCTATGTACTGGTCAACCGGCATCCAGTAATCAACTGCCTCTTTACTGAAGGGAACATCTTTTTCGTGAGGACTGCAGTAGCGATCAAAATACCAGCTGGAGCATACAAAGGTGTCCATGGTATCTGTTTCTCTGCGGCCTTCTCCCCCACAGTCAGGGCAGATGGTGCGGGTGAAGCTTTCAACGTAATTCAAGGGTGACTCACCAGAGGGCCTGAACTCCACATCTTCAGGCAGAAGTACCGGCAGCTTATCTTCCGGCAGGCATACTATACCGCACTTTTCGCAATATACAATTGGTATTGGCGCACCCCAGTAACGCTGGCGGGAAATCAACCAGTCCCGCAGCCGGAAGTTGATCGTTCCGTTCCCAATATTATTACTTTCCATATATCTGATAACTGAGGATATACCCTCCTCAACATCAAGTCCGTTGAAGGAACCAGAGTTTATCATTACCCCGTCTCCCGTGTATGCTTCAGACATTGCTTCAGCATCTGCAGGGGAATCATCACTTTTTATCACCACCCGGATGGGTATATCATATTTTCTAGCAAAATCGAAGTCTCTCTGATCATGGGCTGGAACTGCCATTATTGCTCCGGTACCATAATCCATCAAGACATAGTTGGCGATCCATATCGGTACTCTTTCACCGTTCATGGGATTAATTGCATAAGCCCCGGTGAAAACCCCTTCCTTTTCAGCATCAGTAGCAGTGCGGGCCAGGTCAGATATATTTTTCATGCCCTGGACAAAGTTTTTTACTGCTGTTTCCTCAGGCCGACCAGCAGAAATTTTCTCTACCAGCGGATGTTCAGGAGCCAGAACCATGTAAGTGACCCCGAATACCGTATCAGCCCGAGTTGTAAAAACGGTCATAGAATCTTCCAAACCCTCTATGGGCATGGAAAACTGACAGCCTTCACTGCGGCCTATCCAGTTTCTCTGCATAGTTTTTACTTTTTCTGGCCAGCCCGGCAGTTTTTCCAGGTCATCCAGCAGCCTCTGGGCATAATCGGTTATTTTAAAGAACCACTGTTCCAGCTGCTTTTTCTCCACCTCGGCATCACAGCGTTCACAGGCTCCATTTACTACTTGCTCATTGGCCAGAACCGTCTGGCAGGAGGGGCACCAGTTTACCGCGGACTTCTTTTTATAAGCCAGCCCATTTTCATAAAGCTTTACAAACATCCACTGGGTAAATTTATAATAATCAGGTTTACAGGTAGCCAACTCGCGGTCCCAGTCGTAACTGATGCCCATGGTTTTAAGTTGCTGTTTCATGTTTTCAATATTTGCATTGGTCCATATAGAAGGATGAGTAGCATTTTTGATAGCCGCATTTTCAGCCGGAAGACCAAAGGCGTCCCAACCCATTGGATGCAGTACATTGAAACCGTTCATACTCTTGAAGCGGGCCACTACGTCACCTATAGCATAGTTGCGAACGTGTCCCATATGTAGATTGCCTGAGGGGTAGGGGAACATTTCCAGGTCATAGTATTTGGGTTTACCAGGATCTTCGCTTACTTTAAAGAAATGGTTTTCTTCCCAGTATTTTTGCCATTTTTCTTCGATAGACCGGTGATCATACTTACTGCTCATAATAACCTCCTTGTTAAAATATCAGAAAATAAAAAAGCTCATCCCCGGTAAGGGACGAGAGATGTTTTCCCGCGGTACCACCCTTATTGACAAATACAATAATGGTGGAGCTAGTGGGATTCGAACCCACGACCTCTTGAATGCCATTCAAGCGCGCTCCCAACTGCGCCATAGCCCCACGTCATGTCCACTCGGAATTATAACGGAATTTCCGTCACAGGCTAAATATCACCTGTGAAGCTCACCGGTGAGTTCAACTGGCATTATATCGTCTCACACCACCCGACGATTCTCTGAAGTCGCCTGTCTACTACTCCGGTTCGATGCTTTCTGATATTAAATTACCCTGGACCGACTTTTCATCCACGAGCAATATTATAGAATATAAAATGATGGAACGCAAGTATAAAGTGCGCATTTTTTCCCGCGGCAAGGCCTATATGCAGGCATGCAAATTAGCCTGTCTGGTTTGCCCCTGATTTTGCATCCATGTGACATGCAACTTTGTTGTGGTTGGGATATGGGATTCAAAAAAGGACTTATGTCTCGGATCTACACATTTCGCCGAGCGGCATATTTGAGACATTTTCCGACTGCATAACCATAATATACCGATAAAACTGCATATTCATTTAAAAAAAGTGATGTAATAGTCGGAATAGTCACAATATTACAATAAAAAAGAAGGAATTTTTAAATGAATGGATAATATAGAAAATAGGAGGAGTTTTGTGACATTATAATTGTCTGAAGCAGATATTGTCTACGCACTCAAACAATGTACATCTCATTACCTTCTAGAGAATGCAGCCTTCACACGCTAACCTTACAGACGAAGTGATAAGCAGGCGCACACCTGCAGCCCTTTTCCAGCAAGACAAAAAATCGCGCCCTTAGAAAACCATTTAAAACACATACCATAATTTAATACTACTCAAATCTCCCTGAACATAATTCCTCCAATAATGATACCAAGGGGGGATCATCAGAAAACAAAATGATCTGGGAATTGTTGGCTAAATAAAGAAAAAAACACCGCTTGTTTGTGCACGAATTGTGCACGAATTAATTTATTGAAGGAGGAGGATCTCTTAGTATGGGTTATATTGAAGATTATAAAAGCAAACTGGTGTCTCCCGATGAAGCTGTTAAGGTCGTTAAATCTGGAGATTGGTTAGATTATGGTTCCTTTAATGGTCAGGTTAGAGCCCTGGATGAAGCCCTGGCCAAAAGAAAAGATGAGCTGGAAGACGTTAAGATCTGGACCTGTGTAAACCCTTATCCAAGCAAAGTCAACGAGGTAGATCCCATAGGTGATTCGTTTGTCTGGATGAGCTGGCATACTTCTGGAGCAGACCGGAAAATCGCCAAGACTGGAAAGCCAGTTTACTATTCATCGATTAAATATTCTGAACTGCCGCGTTATGTAAGAGAAAGGATTGAACCTCTTGATGTAGCCATGCTGCAGGTCTGCCCCATGGACAAACATGGGTTTTTCAATTTCGGGCCTCAGGTTACACACAGCCGGGCAGTATGCGATAGGGCAAAAGTAATAATGGTTGAAGTAAATGAACATCAGCCGCGTTGCCTGGGTGGATATGAGGAAAAGGTTCACATTTCAGAAGTTGATTTTATCGTAGAAAGCAACTTGCCTTTGACTCAAATACCTGCTCCACCGGTTGGGGACATTGATAAAAAAATAGCCGAATATATCATATCAGAAATGAGTGATGGCAGCTGTGTTCAGCTGGGTATCGGAGGTATTCCCAATGCTGTAGGTATGATGATAGCTGAATCAGAATTAAAAGATCTGAGCTGTCACACTGAGATGCTGGTAGATGCCTATGTGTACATGGATATGGCCGGTAAGATGACTGGGAAATACAAAGGGATAGATCCTGGCAAATTAGTGTATACGTTTGCCCTGGGAACCAAGATGCTCTATGACTTCATCGATGACAATCCCAAATGTGCTGCCTATCCTGTTGACTACACCAATGAACCTTATATTGCCTCCCGGAATGAAAAATTGATGACCATTAATAATGCTATCGAAATAGATATATATGGTCAGTGCTGTTCAGAATCACACGGTACACGTCATATAAGCGGTACTGGAGGACAGCTGGACTTTGTATTAGCAGGATGGTTATCAAAAGGCGGGAAATCTTTTGTAGCCTCACCAGCTGCCAACTACAAGGACGGTAAAGCAGTATCATCGAGAATAGTACCTACTCTTACCACCGGAGCAATCGTTACTGATCCCAGATCAGTTGCTGATTACATAGTCACCGAGTTTGGTATGTATGCTATGAAGGGTATGTCAGTCTGGCAGCGTGCCGAGGGCTTAATCAATATAGCTCATCCAGATTTCAGAGACGATCTGGTGAAAGCTGCTACAGCTCAGGGCATCTGGAAAAAGACTAACAAGATTAGATAATAACTCCTAGAGATAAGAGTAGAATATATTTAACGCTTTGGACAAACCATCAGGACCGGCAGCAGCCGGTCCTGATGGTTATTTAACACCAGTTTGTTTTAAATAAGCAAATTAGAAAAGAAAGAAATGGGCTTATCGGATCACAATTTTATCTAATACATACCAAACAAAATGTTATATAATTAACAAATAAGTAAAAAAATGTAAAAGGTGATCTGAAATGTTGGCAGATTTTGACCGGCGCTGGCTGGCCGTGATATTTATACTCCTTATTCTGGCTTTTGCAGCTGGGATAAGATATAGAGCAGTTAATGAAAGCAATAGCAGCGATAAAGAGATTTCAATTACAGATATTAGCAGTACCACTGATCTTGAAGGTCAAAATGCAGAAGAGCAGGAGGAAAGCTTGATACAGGTGTATGTGTGTGGAGAGGTTGAAAACCCTGGTATCTATGAGGTTGAAGCAGGATCCCGTCTGCATGAAGTAGTGGAAATGGCAAAAGCCCGGGAAGGAGCAGAACTAAAATATCTAGGTATGGCCAGGGAACTTATGGATGGAGAAACCATCGTAGTTCCAGCAGTTGGGGACTCAAGTGCATCGATGGACAGTTTGCTCTATGCTTCCAGCAGCAGTCAAACAGGTATAAACAACGGCCGGGTGAACATAAACCAGGCCAGTGCTGAAGAGTTAGCTAATAAATTGAGCGGGATAGGACCGGTTCTGGCTCAACGCATAATAGACTACAGAACTTCCCATGGACCTTTTCAAAAAATCGAAGATTTGCAGCAGGTTAGTGGGATAGGAGAAAAAAAATATGACGGTATCAAGGACAGCATATGTGTCAAATAATCCTTGGGGGATAGGCAATAAGATTAAGCTGGTTGGATATTTATGGTAGGCACCTGGATAGCTGTTTTAATACTATTTTCGACCGGAATCATTATATCCTACTATGGATTATGGTATGGCATGCTGCTCTTCCCGGGTATGATGCTTTTATTCTATTTGCTATGGCCCCGATGGGGAAGGGAAATAATTGCCGCTGCCTTAGTAGTAGGATTGGGTTTCGCCTATTTTCAAATTCGTGAATTAGATGAGATGGTTAATCCAGGTATTGCCGGACAAAGAGTAATAAGCGGAGTCATCGCTGACTATCCCGTTCAGAAAGCAGACCGTACCAGTTTCCTCATTGAAACTGCAGAAAATAGCTCACACCTTAAATATATCCAGGTATACTGTGATTTTCCAGCGGAGCTACACCGGGGAGAACAGGTGACCTTGCGGGGGATATTGGAGGTTCCTGATAAACCGGGAAATCCGGGGGAATTCGATTATTATAAATACCTGCTGCACCAGCGAGTCTTCTATATAATGTCGGTTGAACTAGAGGCAGATATAAAGCAAATTATACCCGTACCGGGCATAAGCAGACAACTTAATTCCTACCGGAACAGGATAGAAGAAACAGTATATGATACTCTCCCGGAATCGGAAGCTGAGATATTTCTTGGTATGCTCTTGGGAGAAAAGGAAAACATAGATGCTGATCGATATGAGATGTTCCAGCAAATTGGTATCGTACATATTTTTGCGGTCAGCGGTCTGCATATAGGTTTTCTAGTCCTGTTTTTTTCCTATGCTGCTTCGCTGGCGGCTTTATCCAGGAGAAATCGATATTTTGCGGTAATGTTTTGCATGATAATCTATGGCAGTCTGATAGGCTGGCCTATTTCTGTTCAGCGGGCGGTGATCATGGCGGCTCTGGCTTTACTGGCCCAATATCAGGGACGGGAGGGAGGTCTCGGCAACTCTCTTGGCCTGGCCGGTATGATAATAGTATTGCTGGACCCGTATGCTTTATTTACTACTTCCTTTCAGCTTTCCTTTATGGCAACCTGGGGCCTGGTATGTTTATATCCAGCTATAAAGAGCAGCTTTCAGTATAAAAACCGGGTGTGGGATATAATATTGATTCCCCTCTGTGCCCAGCTGGCAGTAGTGCCCTTGCTGGCCTATTATTTCAATCTCTTCAGCCCGGCCGGCTTGATCAGCAATATCATGATCAGCTACCTGGCCGGAGGCATAGTGATCTCCGGGGCGGCTGCTTTACTGCTCGTTTTCTTGCCTCCTCTGGCCGCGCTATTTCTTTATCCATCCGGATACATGATCGAAATATTACAGGGCCTGGCAGATTTTATCAGCCAGATCCCGGGGAGTTACCTGTGGGTCAAAACCCCGGGGTTAGCTGTTATTGCGTCTTATTACTTGCTGCTGCTGATGCTCCTGGCGGCCCTATACTATTCCTGGCCTCGCCGCTGGATCTGGAGTCCATCAATCTTGGTAATCATATCTCTGATCGTTATTTGCTTGCCCCCTAGTTTATATAAGTATGGAACCATGGAAATAGTGTTTCTGGATGTAGGGCAGGGAGACAGCATATTCATCAAAACTCCCCGGGGCAAGTTTATAATGCTGGACGGGGGAGGCAGTCACTTTTATTCAGTTGGTCAGAAAAAAGTGATTCCTTATCTGCATCACCGTGGGGTTCGGGAAATATTCATGTTGATCAACAGCCATCCCGACAGTGACCATCTAATGGGTTTGCTGGAAATTGCAGAACAGATCCCCTTTCGTTACGCAGTCATACCGACTGCCCTGCTTGATGCGGGGGAATACGATGAACTAAAAAGAATCGCTTCAGCCAGGGGGGCAGTAGTTTTAGGAGCAGCAGCCGGTCAGCAGATCCATATTGATGAAGAAGGACTGCAGATGGAAGTGCTTAGCCCCCCTGCAGGGATAGAAAGCAGCGACTACAATAAGCTGTCTCTGGTATTGAGATGTGAGTATGGTGATTTTTCGCTGTTACTGCCAGGAGATCTGGATAAAGAAGGGCTTGAAGATATTACCCCCTCAGGCTCTACTAACCCCACCCTGCTGGTAAAAGTACCCCATCACGGCAGTCGCGGTTCTCTGTCGGAAGGATTCTACCAAGGGTTTGATCCCTATGCAGCAGTGATATCAGTAGGCAAGAACAACATATATGGACATCCCAACCAGGAAGTATTGGACTGCCTGGAAAAACAGGGGATCATGATCCTGCGTACTGACCAGAATGGTGCGGTCAGCTTTGAGAGTGATGGCCAGAGTATGGAAATTAACTGCTTTAGGAAATAGATCCTCCTGTTGGCAAAGTGGCAATTCATAACCTTAAAAGGTCTTTCATGCCAAAACTATTCGCCATATGATCAAGAGTATGATTAATACGTACTAACATAGATGTTGGATTTACTATTTAGGAAAGAAGGCATTTAATATCGAGCGTTAAATTAAAATATCTTCTACTAGTTAGATAGTTGCATTGGTTAAAACTTCAATACGGGAGAATATTGCAGTTTTTATATCGTTTTTGTAGAAATTTAGGGGTTGTAGTCAATATGGATACGATACTTTACACAGAACCCATGGTTTTGTTGTTTTAAATAATTCCACTCCTGCGGGTTACGCGTATAAAGGAATCTCTGACCCCGGTTCTGAGCTGGTTTTCGTCAATAGTGCTCAACTGGCCATTTAACATCAGCACTTTTCCATCCACAACGGTGCAGTATACATCACTGGATTTGGCTTGATAAACCAGCTGAGTATAAGCACTGGCTGCATCCAGGGGTTGGGTATGCCAGCCGTTAAGGTTTACTATTGCTATATCAGCCTTTTTGCCGATTTCCAGGCTTCCTATTTCCTGTTCCAACCCCATAGCCCTTGCACCGCCCAGGGTGGCCAGTTCGAATACAGTTTGGGCTGTCATGCTGGTGGGACCAAATTTCGGCTTTTGTATTAGAGAAGCAAGGCGCATCTCCTGAAATATATCCAGGTTGTTATTACAGGGAGGGCCATCTGCACCCAGGGAAATACTTGCTCCCCGGTTTAGCAGGTCAGGTATTTTCGCTATGCCGGAAGCCAGTTTAAGGTTGGATGAAGGACAATGAGCAATATTGGTTTTACTGGCAGATAGTATATCCATCTCTTTTTCATCCAGGTGGATGCAGTGAGCCAGGATAAGCTTATCGCTGCACATCCCAAGACTATCCAGGTATGCTACATTCCTCATTCCGGTCATGTGCTCTACTACTTTTACCTCCGACACATTTTCGGAGGCGTGAGTATGAATGGGAATATGGTGTTTGGCGGACAGCCTTTGTATCTCTAGTAATAAGTCCTCCGTACAGGAGAGGGCAAAGCGTGGGCAAAGCGCATAGTTTATACGTCGATTTTCACGACCATTCCAGCGCTGGCAGAGTTCCATGCTTTCATCGATTGCATTACTGCTGCTGTCAATCAGAGTACTCGGAACTTCAGGACCCCAATCCATCATACATTTACCGCCCAGATAACGTATACCAGCTCCTTCAACCGCGTTAAAAATTGATTCCGTGTGGTGAACGGTTCCCATGTCGATAATCGCAGTGGTGCCTCCGCACAGACATTCAGCGCATCCCAGCAGGGCTGAATAATACAGGGAGTCTGCATCGTGACTGCCTTCCAGGGGCCAGATGCGCAGTTTCAACCAGTCCAGAAGCTCCATATCGTCGGCACAACCTCTGAACAAGGCTTGGCAAAGGTGAACATGGGTCTGAATCAGACCGGGGATAACCAGCATATCGCTGGCGTCAATAACCTGCTCGACAGGTTTATCTATAACCGGGGATATTTCCAAAATACGATCATGATGCACCAGGATATCTGCCTTGAGCACTTCCCTTTTTGAATTCATAGTGACTATAGTTCCGTTCTTAATCAATATTGACATATTGCTTATCCTCCCCCCGGGCTTTTCAATCACCGCTTTGTAGGTAAATTTTACCTTATCTTATTAAAACATACTATTGTAAATTGTTTACTCATAGCTTTATTCAGAAGGGAGAAGATATGCATCAGAAACAAATTTGCTGCCGATAATAGCATATTAACCCAGGGAGTTGGCTACTTATTGGCCCGGCTTTCGCTCCCTGCTATGGCTGGCATGATTCTTTTCTCCATGTTCAGCCTGGTTGACACCTGGTTTGTGGCCCGGCTGGGGCCAGACAGCCTGGCGGCATTGACTATGGTCATCCCGGTTCAGGTGCTAATATCTTCTATGGCTTCTGCCACTGGAGTTGGGATAACCTCTCTTATTGGGCGTACTCTGGGAAGTGGTGAAAAGGCCTACGGCGACAACACAGCCTGGCATGGTCTTATTTTAAGTATTATTTATAGCTTGGTATTTCTAATGTTAGGTTTAGCTTATATCGATGAACTCCTGATGTTTTTTGGCTGCTCGAGCAAAATACTGCTTCTAAGCAAAGCTTATATGCAGATACTGCTGATAGGCTGTGTATTCACCTTTGTGCCTATAATATTGTGCAGTGTTATGCAGGGAGAGGGCAATACTCTGCTGCCGGTGCTGATATCTTTAGTAGGGATAATCTTCAACGTCGCACTTGATCCAATATTTATATTTGGTCTGGGACCAATAAAAGCTATGGGATTAGAGGGAGCAGCCTATGCCGGGGTACTAGCCCAGATGCTGGCTACTGTCCTGGCAGGAGTTCTGGTTGTTAAAAAGAAGAGGTTTTTAACCTGGTCGACGGTTAATTTTTCTCCCAGTTTGAAAGTTCTGGTGGATATATATAGAGTCGGATTCCCTACCCTGGTAATGGAAGTGGCAGGGGTTATGGTAATGGGGTACATGAACCGAATCCTGGCCGGCTTCAGTTTTACCGCGGTAGCAGCTCTGGGAGTATTTCTGCGGATCAGATCCATGCTGTATATGCCCGTTTTTGGACTGGTCCAGGGAACTATGCCTATAGCTGCTTTTGCGTTTGGAGCTGGAAATCTGGACCGGGTTAAAGAGACCATCATCAAAGCCGGGGCAACTTCATTTGTTTTGATGATAGCAGCCTGGTACGTTATGCAGTTTCATCCACTGATCCTCATAACGCATTTTTCCCAGGATCCGGCATTGACTGTTCTGGGGATAAATTGCATACGATTAGCAACCATCTTCATACCCCTCATAGGTCCCGTAATTATACTTAATACAGTTTTGCAGGCAGTTAACCGTGGATTTACCGCCATGTTTTTATCCCTCAGCCGGCAGTTGGTCTTTTTTTTCCCACTGCTGGTATTGCTACCCAAGCATCTAGGTTTGAATGGAGTTTGGCTGGCTTTCTCTTTGTCAGAGTTCTTAGCCGCCGTGCTGGCACTATTAATATTTATTCGCCTATGGCGGACACTGCAGATCAAAAAAGATTCGCCATTCTTTTTGGATTTTGGTTGGCAGTATGCAATGAAAAGAGTTTATACCTGGTTAAAATGGTAGTGACTCAATTTTGTTTTTATCCATAGTGAGTTTTATGCTTGGTCTGAGCAAGAAACCGACTGACGCCCGGACAAAGCTTATTGACTAAACCTGCAGCATTATTATTATTTAGACGGTTAAATTGAAGTAGTTGTATTATTTATAGAAATACACCCGACCATTTTCAATCTGATATTTTAAAGATCCTTGATTATATAGATAAGTTACCAGGGCAGCTATGGTGGAACTTAAAAGATAGTATTCATTCAGGTCTACTGACAAATCTTCCAGTATTATGATCTCCTCCAGCAGTTCCTCCCGGCTCTTTGGCTGGTCGCTCAAATCCAGGCAAAGGTCCAGATATTTATTCAGAGTATGACGATTTAATTCAATCAATGGATTCAGTTCATCGCGGGAATATGTCTGGTTCGCATGCCCCAGAACGAAATGATCGTAGTCCAGTGTTTCAAGTGTGTTTAAAGTATGGAGCTGAGCTTGTATATCCATGATAAACGGGACCGAATACTTCTCCAGTATCTCGGCACTAAAAAGGGCATCTCCTACAAAACATACGCCATCTCTAGTCCCTATTCCTATCTGTCCCCGGGCATGCCCGGATAGGGAGATTATTTCAAATTTTTCATTGTTTATCTTCTCAGTTCCTGGTTCCGTCAGGTAATCCACCTTCATTTGTTTGCTCCTTACGTAGTCCCGGGAGAGTTCCAGGGGCGGATTACCCCCAAAGATATACAGTGGAAAGAGATATGGGCTTTCAATAAAAAGTCCCGATTCCCGGGAGCTGTAGAAAATACTGCCGGGAAAGTTTTCCCTGATAAAGATATTTCCTCCCCAGTGGTCGAAGTGTTCATGGCTGTTGATTACATATTTAACAGATATCCCCTTTGCAGACAGCAACGAGCATATTTTCCTGGCTTCACTATTATCACTGCCAGTATCGATCAGTAAAGAATACTTGTCTTTGAACTGGAATACCCCAATATTAGTGGGAGCCGGAATATAGTAAGTATTACCGTTGATTTTAGTCAGTTCCATCTCTCTTCCCTCCACTTTGCGACAGGGGTCACTTCAGGTTCTCGTTGTCGCATTTTTATTTAGTTTTTGCAACAACGAGAACCGTCCTCTGTCGCAAAAGGGGCTTATTTTTTGAGCTGGACATTGCCGGATACAGTATGAATATTGATCTTATTATCCCCCTGGCCTACTAGTTCTTCAAACTTTTGCCTGGAACTGCTAACCATAGTGCCAGGAAAAGCGGTCTTTACTTCACCTGATACAGTCTGGAACAGCAATCGGAAAGATGCATCCTGGGGCAGATAAAGCTCAATATCTCCCGAGGTAGTCCTGGCCTCGATATTACTGGCCAAGGTCTTATAGGCAGCCCTGAAATTACCGGAGACTGATTCAAAAATAAGGTCGCCATTCATTTCATTTATATCGGCCGTTCCAGAAGTGAAGTTTAATGTGATCTTATCCGCTATTAACTTTTCTGCCTTCATATTTCCAGAGATTGATTTATAGTCAAAGGATTCAAGTTCAAGCTCAGAAACGTTCAAGCTGCCTGAAACAGTGCTGACACTGATATTATGAGAATATTCCCCGGGTAAGCCTATGTCAAGATTAAGATTGCTGCTCCGTAAATTTAATCCCGGGCGGTGCCGGACTTCCAGATAAAGGGTAGTATCATTCTGAATTTCACCCACTAACGTAACGTATGGATTCTGATTCTGGTCATAGAGGGTATCACCGCTCAAATTCACATTAATTTCCCCGGTTTCGGCATTAATAAACTTAACATCTGTGCTGACAGTCCTGACTACGATGTACTTGATATTCTCAGCCGGGAAAGTAAGTTTTTCATCAATAGTCCCTTCTGGATCCTGCATTATTTCATGTCTGAAATTAAGATAATTGTTTATGCCTGAAGACAAGCTGCCGTTATAGAACAGTACTGCCGAAATGCCGAAAGATAGAAGAGTTATGATTATCAAGGCTATTATTATTTTGGGAGTAATTCTGTTCAGCATATACCTCATGCCTCCTTATTACTTACGATACTCATATTGAGTTTCAGATACTTCAGGGTCAGATTGTAGAACAAACTGCTCAGGTAATAAGTTCCGATGAATAATAGGATACCTGATGATACTATTCCCACTGCCCCAAACAAACCAGCCGCAATCAATTGTGTATTTCCTAACATAAGTCCGGAAACATCAATGGTGGAGGTGAAGAGGGGGTGTAATATTACGGTGATAAATAACCCGATGCCTGTCACAACCATGCTCAGGGAAACAGCGAAAAGGGATGCTAAAAGAGCCGCCACCGTAATAAAGGGACCGAGCACGATAATAAGGTTAAATAGGCCCAGACCAATAATAGCCACCACTGCTCTAATGATATTAGCAGTCGATTTATTCTCTTCCGCCTGCTTCACCATGTAATCAGCCCGGTATTGGCGGGCAATAGCAGTAGGATTGCCCAGTTTAAGAGCGATATCTTCCTCCGACTGGCCCTCCTCCCGGCCGATGTTAAAGTGTTCTTCATAATCGTAAATAATGTCATTGACATCCTCAGGACCCATGTCTGTCAGTGATTTTCGCAGTAAGGAAATAAAATCCTGTTTATTCAACTGCCGCACCTCCCTTCACGATATTGTTGACCTTTTCAATGAAAGAGTACCATTCCTCATCTAGGTTTTTCCGGGCTTCTTCACCTTGTGCAGTGAGGGCGTAATATTTTCTGGGGGGACCTTCCTGGGATTCCTGCAGGTAGGTCTCTACATATCCCTCGTTTTTCATCCGGCGCAGCAGCGGGTATATCGTACCTTCGGATATGGTAATGTTTTGTGAAATGTCATTAACCAGTTCATAGCCATAACAGTTCTTATGCTTCAGAATAGAGAGGACACAAAGCTCCAGGACTCCTTTTTTGAACTGGATATTCATTTCCGAGCATCTCCTTTCCTAACTTATGATCTGACTACAGAATAACACTTACTACTGAGTAATGCAAGGTACCGGGCATAAAGCAGTAAAAGAATTATTAGATTTAGATATCGGGGTTTATCATCTTTATGCAGAAGGTGATAATATGGTAACAGCTAATATTTTAACAGCCTGTAATAAAACAGGTATGGGCAGCGTCTAAGCTAATGAAAGCCAAATCAAACCGGTTTGACAGGTGGTGATTGATCTGACCCAGGGCTATAACGAACTGGAGGCAGAAATTTTTTACAAACAGCAATATCCTTTTTTGTATCGGTATGCTATGTACTTGACAGGTGACGAGGAAAGTGCCCGGGAATTCTGTCAGGAGACATTTATCCGCTGGTTTACCATTACCCGGAACATGGATATAGTCAATCCCCGGGCCTGGTTAAAGAAGGTACTGAGTAATCTGGTTTACAGTGATTTCCGACACCGCAAGGTCCAGTCGGCAGTGGATCAGAGACTGCAGGATGAAATCCTGGCACACAAGAGCAATAGCGACAGCGATTTACTGCGTATCGAAGTGCAGGATGTGCTATCGCGCCTGAAATGGAGAGACCAGTTGTTGCTCAAGATGAGGATGTCTGGCATGAGCTATGTTGAGATAGCAGAGGCTTTAAACATTTCTACTGGTTCAGTAGGGGCCCTTCTGGCCAGGGCCATGAAGAAGTTCAGACTGGAGTATGAAGGAAAGGAGGCGGGTAAGCAGAATGAGATGCCTGAAAGAAAGTCAAATCTTAATGTTTTTAGATGATGAGCTAAGCGGTACAGAATTACAGGAAATAAAAGAGCATCTTAATAGATGTCCCCAATGCTCCCAGCAGATGGAAGATATAAAATCTGACCTGGAGTTCAGCCAACGACATCTTGCCCGCTTATTCCAGGTTGGGCAGGAAGCGCCGGTCAAAGGACGGGATGTTGCCTGGAAAAATATCAAGACCCGGATTCCGGGATTCAAGAAAGAAGGTAATCTTTTGAAGATGAAGAAATTTATAGCGGCGGCCGTGATTATTGTGGCAATGGTCTTCGCTGGATCCATTCCTTCGGTTCAGGTTTTTGCATCTAATCTGCTGCAGGCGTTTAGAGTACAGCAGGTGGATGTGCTAACTATAAGTCAGGCTGATATGGACAAAATCGAAAAAGCTATCCTGCAAGGGGATGAGAGTCTCGACCTGGACAAATACGGTAAATTTAATGTTGTCGGTGAGAGCGAGTCCAGAGTAATTCAAGCCGAGGATCTGGTTGACCTCCCTTTTGATCCTTTACTTCCAGCGGATGAATCCGGCCTGGAATATCAACTACAGAAGATTGCATCCATGGAGATAAGTCCCCAGGTTGATAATATCAATCAACTCTTACAGGCGATGGGCAGTGAATACTACCTCCCTGCCGCCCTGGATGGGCAGACCTGCCGGATAAGCATTGGAGATACCTTCAAGGTGTCAAATGAAGATTATGATCTAATGCAGTGTCCGGCACCGGTGATCGAAGTGCCGGAAGGAATCGATGTAAATGAGGTTGCAGATGCCATAGTGAGCCTGCCTATTTGGCCCGAGGACATTAAGAGACAGTTAGCTGCAGTCAGTGATTGGGAACATACCCTCTTGATACCAGCCAATGAAGGAGCTAAAAAGGTAAAAGTAAGAGGGCAGGATGGCGTATACATGGATGATGAATTTTCTACGGTCTTGATATGGGAGGAAGATGAAATATTATGCTTTTTATCTAGTCCCCCCGATAAAGGTATCGATTTACTTGCTATAGCTGAATCTCTGAGGTGAAAGATGTGCTGAGAACGAAAAATCTAAGTAAGACATATGATGAGCAGACGGCATGCGAAGACATCTGCCTCTCCATTAAGGAGGGGCAGGTCTTTGGCCTCTTGGGACCTAATGGAGCAGGAAAGAGTACCCTGGTAAAAATGCTGATAGGGCTGGTCAGACCCAGTTCCGGTCAGGCTCTTATTATGGGTCAAAGAGCGGGAAGCCTGGAGATAAGGTATAAAATAGGATATCTGCCGGAAATGTTTCGATTTTATGAATGGTTGACCGGGTGGGAATTGCTGAGGTTTTTCGCTCAGGTTTATCGAATACCAGTTCATCAGGAGAAGCTTGCCATACAGGAAGTTCTGGAACTGGTAGGTCTTAAAGGGCGGGAGAAAGATAAGATAAAATCCTATTCCAAGGGGATGCAGCAGCGTCTGGGGCTGGCCCGAGCTGTCCTGCATCAACCGGCCCTGGTTTTCCTGGATGAGCCTACTTCAGCTCTTGACCCTCTGGGGCGCAGAGACGTGCGTGATGCGTTAAAAAGGCTGCAGCAAAAAGGTACTACTATATTTTTAAACAGCCACCTGTTGGGAGAAGTTGAGATGACCTGCTCCCACCTGGGTTTCATAAGACAGGGACATCTAGTAGCTGCCGGGCCGGTAGAAGATTTTATCAGCATAGAGCAGGATATTATTATTGAAGTGGATAATTTGGACCATGAGCTTCTCTCCCCTTGGAATAAAGATGGAAGAATAGTAAGGGTGAATGACCACCTGCTGCAGTTTACAGCCGCGAGGCGCGAAGAAGTACCAGTTTTGATCAATAAAATAGCTGAAGCCGGGGGCCAGATATATCGGGTTGAAAACCAGAGCAGAGGGTTGGAGGAAGTTTTTGTTGAGCTAATTGAAAATAATGGGGCTGTAATAAATTGAAACATATAATCAAGCTTACTTTAAAAGAAGTGGTAAATAAAAGAATAATCCATCTGGGCATAACATTGACTTTGATCTATATCCTGGTTTATGGGACCGGCCTTTATTATACGGCTAAAGATATGGTTTTCGAAGGAGAAAATTTTCTCTGGGGGCAGCAAATAGGTTACCAGTTCTTGACCCTGGGTTGGTATGTATCCACCCTTATGGTCGGCTCGATAGCAATAGTAACAGGAGCCGGCAGTATCTCACAGGAAATCGAGAACGGCACTATACTTGGATTGGCTTCGAGTCCCATTAGGCGCAGAGACATAATGCTGGGCAAATTTTTTGCTTACTCAATAGTGACTTCCCTGTATAGTATCTTGATAATTGCAGCGATAATGGCCCTGGATGTTTATTTTTTTAACCTGATGCTTGATCCTCAGGCTGCTGTAGCCGGTTTAATAATATTTGCGCTGCTCCCGGTTACATTACTGGGGCTTACTATCCTCTTTTCATCTGTGATGAGCACCATGACAGCTGGGATAAGTTCCTTTATGTTCTTCCTGGTTACTGTGATCGGCGGCTTTATTGAGCAGGTGGGTGCATTGATGGGCAATGCTTCGATGGTCAACGTCGGCATTATAGCCAGCCTGTTATTGCCCACCGATGCTGTTTACCGCCTGGCATTGGCCCAGGCTACTGGCACAATGGGTCATAAGAGCATATTGGACCTGGGACCATTTGGGAATGCATCCAGTCCTAGTACCCTGATGCTCATCTATACTATGGTATACATAGCAGCACTGTTGATAGCAGCAATATATTATTTTGATAGGAGAGATTTATAGAAATACCTGACGTGAGTGGCGGTTGTTATAGTGCCTGTGATCTGCTGGCATAGACATACCATGGACCGATTCCTATTTCCATACCTTGCCCGTTCTGTTCTTCCAGGAAAGACAGCATTTCATCTTCCTTGACCAGGATAACTTCAATATCCTCCCCCGCACCGAGGTTCTGGACCGGCAGCAGATTGGGAGCCGCGGTTTCATCAATTTCTGCATTTATGACATAGACATAATCATCGATAAAGGCAGGATTGCTTTTAAGGGGTGGACTGATCCGGGTTATTTTGCCGATAAAGCCCGTTTCCTCCCGCAATTCTCTTAATGCCTCCTGGCCGATATCTCCCGATTCTGCGATACCGGCCGGAAACCCTATAATATAATTACTGATGGCAGGGCGATACTGTTTTATAAGCACAATTCTATTTGATGGAACTAGTTTGGGGAGTATGACCATTCCTATATGACGATTTTTTCGTTCTACACACTCCCATTGAATGATTTGTCCATCTTGTCCAGATAAGCTTAATACTTTTAGCGTAATCCAATTTCCAGCATACAGTATCTCTTCAGTCAGCTTCTTCATAACTTTATTGCCTTTCTGATAAACCCCGATTTTTCAGTACATCCTCTGCTGCAATGACCCCTGAGGCACTGGCCTGTATCAACCCCCGGGTAACACCTGCACCATCACCTATTGCCCATAATCCTTCAATATCCGTCTGCAGGGAATTACTTAAACTGGGCCGGGCCGAGTAGAACTTGGCCTCGATCCCATATAAGAGGGTATGATCAGAAGCTACGCCGGGCATGGCTTTGTCCAGGGCTTCCAGACACTCTTTAATGCCCACCATAAACCTGTGGGGAAGCACCAGGGACAAGTCTCCGGGTACCGCCCCCTTGAGGGTAGGTTCAACCAACCCTTTTCCTAGACGAGACGGGGTAGAACGGCGTCCTCGTTTAAGATCACCGTAACGTTGTACGATTATAGAACCACTCAACATATTTGCCAGGCTGGCAATACGTCTGCCATATAGTATGGGGCGATTAAAAGGCTGGGTGAATTCCTGGCTCATTAAGAGCGCAAAATTAGTATTGCAGCTCTGGCTTTCTGCATAAGAGTGCCCATTTACAGTGATAATTCCATTGGTATTTTCCATTACTACGTGACCGTTAGGGTTTACACAGAATGTTCTGACCACATCATCAAATTCGCGGGTGTTAAAAATAATCTTGGGTTCCCAGATATTATCGGTATACTCCTGCATAGTAACTGCAGGAACTTCGACTCTAACCCCAATATCTACCTGGTTGTTACTCATAACAATACCCAGGGATTTGGCTTGTTCTGCAAACCACTGGGCACCATCCCGGCCCGGAGCGGCAATTATTACCGGAGCGTAATAAGATTGGCTGTTGGTTTTCACTCCTTCAACCCGGTTGTTCTTTACTAATATTTCTTCAACAATTTCTGTAGTTTGTATAGTTTGTCTCTGTTTTAGATCATCATATATATTGCTCAGTACTTTTATGGTGTTTTCGGTACCCATGTGCCTTATCCGGGCAGGTACCAATTTTAACCCGGCCCGGGCTGATCTAAGTCTAAGATCTTCGATCTTTTCGCTGTCCTGCCCGAAAACCCTATCTGGTGCACCATATTTGACATAAATGTCATCCGCATATGCAATCAAGGATTGAAGTTTTTCTTTGCCTATATAATCCTGCAGCCAGCCTCCGAATTCTGTAGTCAAAGTCAGTTTGCCATCAGAAAAAGCCCCCGCGCCTCCCCAGCCACACATAATAGAGCAGGGTTGACAATTAACACAAGCATCGGCTTTATCTCCTATCAGACAGTTCCTCTTGTCCACGGTCCGGCCTTTTTCAATTATCAGTACCTTGAGTGCGCTTTTTTGACTTATTTCCAGAGCAGCGAAGATACCTGCTGGACCGGCTCCAATTATAATTACGTCATAGTTTTCAATCAATTAAAACACCTCCCCGCTTAACAGGAACTTAAAAAGATGATTCAAAGTAATTGTCCTACGCTCTAGATTATAGCATATGCGGATGTCTATATAATAATGATAGTTATGCCTGGGGCGTTAACTGGTATAATTATAAAGAGAATTTTATCAGGAGTTTATAAATGAAAGAAGACAGTATATATTTCCTGTGGGGGAAAGAACATTTTTTGCTGAATAAGCAGATTAATCAAATAGTAGCAGAGATCTGTGAACAACTGGGAGAGATGCCTGAAGTTTTGCATTTTGATACCGATGAGATCACGCCCCGTGAGTTTAGAGAGCAATTGGACTTCAGTCCCCTTTTCGACCTTTATCGGGTGGCGGTCATAAAAAGGCCTTATTGGTTAGGGAAAGGGAAGAAAAGGGGGAATAAGAGCGAAGAATTTATTCAAGCAGTTAACGATTATCTGGATAGTGACCCCCGGGGGCAGACTCTGATTTTTACCGCTGAGGTGCTGGAAAAAACTAATCCGTTGGTTAAGAGGTTTAATAAGGAGGCCCGGATAATTGAATGCAATAATCCGGATGCCAGATATCTTAGTAAATGGATCACTGACGAATTTGCTGCCAGAGACCGAACCTGTACATCGGAAGTGGTCAAAAGACTTGTCAACAGTGGTCAGGATATGTATTACCTGCATAATCTTATCGAAAAGCTTTGCCTGCAGGCAGAAGAAAGAAAAATAAATGAAAAAGATATCGAAGCAGAATTTAGTGTGCGCGATGAAATAAAAGTATTTAAATTGACCGATGCTTTATTAAAAAGAAACTTACCAGGCTCGTTACAGGCTTTTCACCAACTCCTGGAACAGGGAGAACATCCGCTGCTGTTTTTGATCATGACTGCCCGGCAGATGGCAAGTATGGCCCGGGTAAAAGCATATCAGGAACAGGGTTATAATAATAAGAAAATAGCCGAGATAACTTCCATGAAAGACTTTATGGTCAGGAAATTTGCCGATTCCGGACGTCATTTCTCCTGGAAAGAGATCGAGGCATGCTTTGCGCTGTGCATGGATATTGATTTCAAGATCAAAAATACTTCCCAGGATGCAGTATATCTAATGGAAGGATTAATCATAGACATATGTACTTCAGCATCGGGGAACAGTAAACCATATTACTAAAAATCTGTCTGCAGCTGCAATTTAATTCTGCAATACATATAATTGCATTAATCATTCAATAATTATACCCTCATGGGTTAGGTTAATAATTAATTGTTGATATAAATCCTGGTTAATTCTAAGTGTATCAATATATATGTCGAACTCTTGGTTGGTCTTAAGTCCAGTTTGCTTTATTATTTCATCTGGTATTCGTATTCTGTTTTCTTCGTCTATTTGCACCTTGCACACTACCATTTCCTCACCTCCATAAAATGGATTCCTCTGCGTTTGAATTAAATGGGATCTTCTATGCAGGCTGCAGCCAGCTTAGTTGGTTCTTTAACACCAGCTACTGTTAAATAGATCAAATTCATACAAATACATTAACCTTCCGTGCTGGCATTTTAAAACCCTGTTTTAGAATCCTGCCACCCCCTCTCAAGTAAAATGCCCCTGAATGCTAATGCTTCAGGGGCTCAAAGGCTCTCAACACAGAAAATCACCTAAGACTGAGCTCACTAATATTTACAGGTATTCTTCATTGTCCATCCGGGTTCCCTTTTTTGTCAATGCTTACTGCTTACCCTTTACTCCATACTAAAGTTTAATTTTGAGCTCTTCAAGAATATTTTGTAGGCCAAATAATTTTCTTCCATACTATTTCTACAAATCCAATCTTTTTTCAGCAATTATTTGTCGATTATAGATGATGCGAGGGCTGTTTGCCGATTTCTAAGTAAATTATACATAGAACACTACTATGCTTAATATGCTTAATTGAATTAGTGTCCATAAACCTCAAATCTTACTAAATCCCACCAAAATATATAAATAGCAAAAGGCCCTGTTTCTGAAATTGAACCATGGCCTTTTTTTGAAAGTTTAAAACCTGTCACGAGGACAGGTTTTTGTTATTGTGCAAGTGCATTAAATTTTCTTGTAAGAGCTGATTTTTTCCGGGCTGCTGTGTTTTTGTGCAATATGCCTTTGCTTACGCTTTTATCGATCAGGGAGGTTACTTGCAACAAACTACCCTGTGCGGCTTCAGTATCTGCTGTTGCCAGTGATGCTTCATATTTATTTATAGCTGTTTTCAGCCTGGTCTTATATGCTTTATTTCTTAGACGGTTTGCTTCGGCTCTTCTGGCTCTCTTAGCCGGAGTTTTGCTTTTTGCCACAACTTCACCTCCTTATTATTTTAAGCTAACAGAGTTACTATATCATTTCGTTTTCTAAAATGCAAGACAAAACAGTTCTTTTTAGTCAATTGGAATATATGATTGAGCTATCGTTTATAAAGGCGGATCTGTCCATAAATAAGTTCTAATTATAATAATTCAACATAGATTTTAACATATTGCGGAAGAGGTGGACAGGATGCAGATACTAAATTTCCATAACTTTATTAAGAGTATTTTTTTTATTGTGGTGTTCATAGTTATCATCTTAGCAGGATTGAGCATTGACCTGAGTTATAATTATTTAAGCACCTGGTCCATGCCTGGTCAGGTATCTCAAGATGGTTCCTTTTTGAGCGCCACAATAAATGAAAAATTTGCGCAGAGGCTTATCGGCAGTGTAAATTCAGCCATGGCAGGAGATACTGATGTTGAACATCTATCCCGTGATTACCTGGGCCGACAATTCGCAGAAAATATGTTTACCAGCAGTATAAATGCTCTGGCCTACAGTAATGATAACGGTGAAACGCAAATAGCAGTTAATTCTAATCCTTCCACCCATGACATTAAACTTCCCGCTATTAGGATGGAGATGGAAGAACCGGCGTCACCTGCCCTTATCGAATCGGCGAAAGACTCCCGTATAATTTTTTATTGTACACATGGTACTGAAACCTACATTCCGGACTCTGGTCAGGCCAGGTTGAACGGAAAAAGGGGTCTGGTCAACAATGTTGCTGCAAATATGGCAAATATCCTGGCAAAAAAAGGACTGGCAGCAGAGTACATAAATACCCTCCATGACTGGCCAGAATATAATGAAAGCTATGCTAAATCGAGAGATACTGTTAAACAGCTTGTTGATTCCGGTGGTTCTAAAATATTAGCTTTATTCGATGTGCACCGGGACAGTATCCCTGGGTCAACTCAGGCAGCTACTGTTAAGGTCGATGGCCGTAAAAGTGCAGTGATTCTGATTGTGGTGGGTACTGATGAGCGTAAAGAGCATCCCCGCTGGAAAGAGAATTTGTCTTTTGCTCAAAAATTGTACCAGGAGGGTCAGTCGATGTATCCAGGTTTGATAAAAGGAGTCAGGACCAAGGCCGGAACTTATAACCAGGAGTATCATGATCATGCCTTGCTGCTGGAAATGGGAAGTGATTATAACAGTCTGGATGAAGCTCAATATGCAGGGGAGTTGTTCATCAATGTGCTCTTGCAAGTGCTGGAGAAAGAAGTGAAATGAGTGCGGAGTATTGGTATAAGCATGGTATTGGTATTGATAATTTCTCTTCTGGCCGCTGCTTTAAATATCAGTAATGAAGGCATAAATCAGCTTACTGGAGAAGAACGTAAAGCGATGGTAGCTGTTCATGTAGATGATAGAAATATCAATTTAATGATGATGGGGGAAGAGTATCAAGTTTCAGATCCGCTGGAAACGTCACGGCAACTATTTGATGGCTGTTGCTCTTCGATCCGTAATCACCTGCTCAGTATATGGATCATTTTCAGGGCAGTGTTTTAACGAATTTTAATAAGTGAAAGACCAAAAGGGGCAGCTTATCATTCTGGAAAACAGCGGCCTTTTTGTCGTTTATCCGGTGTTGGCAGGGGATGGGGTGGCAGGCAAGACTCTTCACTAGCCCATACTGACCATGAAAAACGATGATAGAGGTGGAATAAAAATCTAAAGCCTGGTTTTATGAACCATTATGGTTATCAATATCCATCCTTTTGAGAGGGATGGATATTTACATAATATCAAGTATAATTATATCCACACGCATTCTGTCATGATATAACAGCCAGGATGAGGATGTATATCATATTGGGACATCGACTGGAGTTGAGATCTTGAGCGAAACGGGTCAGCGGGTTGCAAAGGCAGCACTGCTTTTGATGATGACCGTAGCGGTATCCAGAATCCTTGGATATGGCCGAGAAGTTGCCCTTTATACATTGTTCGGGCAGAACTACATTACAGATGCGTACCGGGCAGCATTTTCGGTCCCGGATTTCCTATATATGCTCCTGGTGGGAGGTGCTCTAAGTTCCGCTTTTATACCCGTATTTTCATCGTGTCTGGCCACGGATAAAGAAGATGAGGGGTGGAAATCAGCCAGCATAGTATTCAATTATTCCATCATCTGCCTGACTATATTAATAATTGCCGCTTATATATACACCAGGCCACTGGTCCTCCTCCTGGCTCCAGGACTTCCTGAACAGTATTTGACACTGGCGGTAGACCTGACCCACATCATGTTCTTACAGACCATATTCATGAGTTTGAATGGATTTGCCATGGGAATATTAAATTCCTATCATAATTTTGCGGCACCTGCTTTAGGAAGTCTGGTTTATAATCTGGCCATCATCGTGGTAGGCGTGCTTTTTATGCAAACATTAGGAGTCGCAGCGTTTTCTTATGGAGTTGTCATAGGAGCAGCGCTAAATTTTATGGTCCAGATACCTGCCCTGCGTCGGGTAGGTATCAAGTATCATTTTTCTCTGGATCTAAAAGATGATGGGTTTAGACAGATAATAGTACTGATGCTGCCGGTACTGCTTGGTCTGGGTGTAATTCAATTAAATCTGTTCGTCACTCAGAACATATCATCTACCCTGGGGTCAGGGACTATAAGTGCCTTGAATTTAGCCCAGAAGGTTATGAACCTGCCTATTGGGATTTTTGCTGTATCTATAGCTATAGCAATGTTTCCTACCCTTACCACCCTGGCAGCGCGCGGGAAAATGGACTTATTTAAACAGAACACATCTCTGGGTTTAAGGGCTATATTTCTGGTGAGTATACCTGCTTCGCTGGGATTGATAGCAGTTGGGGAAGCCCTAATCAAACTGCTGTTTCAACAGGGGGAATTTACTTCTATGATGACTGCGACCACCAACCAGGCCCTGGCATATTACTGTCTGGGGTTGTTTGCTTACTCAGCCATACAAGTACTGAACCGAAGCTTTTATGCGCTGAAAGATACCAGGACTCCTATGATAGCTGCTGCAGTCACCATTGCTGTAAATATTTTTCTTTCGCTGCAGCTTTCTGGCCTGTATAAGCATCAGGGATTAGCTCTGGCGTATTCGCTGGCTGGAATAGTGAATTTGGTACTCCTAATAGGAATTCTGCGGATGAAAATTGGTAAAATAGGAGGAGGTCTTATATTACACAACCTGTTGATATCTGGTGCAGCATCGCTGCTGATGTTTTTTGCAGTCCGTTTTTCCCTCACCTATACGCTGGCAATATTATACCCGGCTGACAAACTTGGTCTGCTGCTGGGGATCGGGATAGCTGTCTTGATTGGAATAGTTGTATATGGGGTTTTAATTTATCCTTTTAAATTGGAAGAAAGCGAACTGCTCCTTAATATGCTGCGCAGGAAATTACCGGGCAGGGTCTAATTGATAGGACTCTATTTATAGGATATAATCTTGTAAGATTCAGACGTTTAAAGATGGTAATTATCGATCGAAGTTCTGGAGGTTTTATAAAAATTGCAGGATAGAATCAGAAATTTTAGCATAATCGCTCACATAGATCATGGGAAATCTACTCTGGCAGATCGTTTGCTGCAGTTCACAGGCGCGCTTACTGAAAGAGAGATGCGGGAACAGTATCTGGATAAGATGGATCTGGAGAGGGAAAAAGGTATTACTATCAAGCTGCAGCCGGTAAGATTGAAATACCAGGCCAGAGATGGAAAGGAATACATACTGAACTTGATAGATACTCCGGGTCATGTGGATTTTTCCTATGAGGTATCACGGAGTCTGGCGGCTTGTGAAGGAGCCCTGTTGATTGTAGATGCCTCCCAGGGAATTGAAGCGCAAACCCTGGCCAATGTTTATATGGCTATGGAATTAAATCTGGAGATCATTGGAGTAGTCAATAAGATAGATTTACCTGGAGCGGAGCCGGAAAAAGTTAAACAAGAAATGGAAGACGTTCTGGGGATCGACCTAAGCGAGATCATTCCCATATCAGCCAAGATGGGCTTAGGCATTGAAGAGGTACTTGAAGCTATTGTGAACAAAGTTCCGGCCCCAATTGGGGATGAAGAAGGTCCTTTACAAGCTTTGATCTTTGATTCCTATTTCGATTCTTATAAAGGTGCTATATCGTATATAAGGGTAGTTGCCGGTGAGGTGCAAAAAGGTGACATGATCAGGATGATGTCTTCCGGCAAGCAGTTTGAAGTAAGTGAAATCGGAGTGATCAACCCTTATATGACCGAAGTGCAAACCTTGAAGGCGGGCGAGGTAGGATATCTGGTAGCTGGCGTTAAAAATGTTATCGATACCCGGGTAGGTGATACCATAACTGGAGCCAGATCGCCAGCCCCCAGAGCACTGCCAGGCTATCAAGAAGTAAAGCCTATGGTTTATTGTGGGCTTTATCCCCTGGAGAACAATGATTTCGAAAAATTAAGAGATGCCCTGGACAAACTTAAGCTTAATGATGCTTCTTTATTTTATGAACCTGAAAGTTCAGATGCGTTGGGATTCGGTTTTCGCTGTGGCTTCCTGGGACTCTTGCACCTGGAGATAGTTAGGGAACGATTGGAGCGAGAATATGATTTAAGCCTTATGGCTACAGCCCCGGTGGTAGTTTATAGAATATTGTTGACTGATGGCAATGAAATAGATGTGCAAAACCCTACTCACTGGCCGCCAGCACAAAAAATACAGTCGGTGCTGGAACCTTACTATAAGGCCACCATCATGGTTCCTCAGGAATATGTGGGTACTATTATGGAGCTTTGTCAGGAAAAAAGAGGTACTTATATCAACATGGAATATCTGACTGCTCAGAGAGTAATTATTACTTATAAATTACCTCTGGCTGAAATTCTTTATGATTTCTTCGATCTAATGAAATCAAGAACTAGAGGATATGCTTCTCTCGATTACGAATTGAGTGAGTATGAGGTATCAGATCTGGTGAAACTGGATGTTATGCTCAATGGCGATGTTATAGATGCCTTGAGCTTCATAACTCATAAGGATAACTCCTATCAGCGAGCTAGATCTATAACCCAGCGACTTCGTAAAATCATTCCCCGTCAGATGTACGAAGTAGTTATACAGGCGGGTATTGGCACCAAGGTGATAGCTCGAGAAAACATAAAGGCCATGAGAAAAGATGTACTGGCTAAATGTTACGGTGGTGATATCACCCGTAAAAAGAAATTGCTGGAGAAACAGAAGGAAGGCAAAAAGAGGATGAAGCAGATCGGTCGAATTGAAGTACCCAAAGATGCCTTCATGAGTGTAATGGATATAGAAAAGGAATAGGATCGCCACATCCTCCTCAGGTTTGGAGATTATGAATCCCTTTTCCTGCTGCACTATGCTTGAACACAAAACATCCCCAGGTGTCCTGATAGTTTTTTCAAGATACTTTTAGAAGGAGTCTGCCGGTCTTATAGAATAATTGAAATGCGCAGATTTCAGGCTTTAAAGTACGGTATTTCCACTTTGACTATGAAATGAAATGAGGCTGCAAGTGATGCCATGTAAAACGGGCGACAGGGGCCTTTATATACATATACCCTTTTGTTTAAAAAAATGCAGTTATTGTGATTTCTATTCTCTGCCCTTAGCTTCTTCATCGATCTTAAATAGATATATAGACGCTTTGACAAAGGAGTTAGAAACTAAGGCCGCATCTTTAAGTGATACCCGGATTAGGACAGTATATGCAGGCGGAGGAACACCCAGCATATTGCCCGAGGGAGCATTAAAAGGTCTGATGGGTGCGGTTAGACAATACCTGGAATTGGATGATGCTGCCGAGATAAGCTTGGAAGCCAATCCTGCCACTCTGAACTCTGACAAATTAAGATCCATCAGGGAGGCAGGGTTTAACCGGATTTCCCTGGGGGTTCAGAGCTTTCAAGACGATGATTTATTGATCCTGGGTCGATCTCATAATGCCGGTGATGCCATGAACACCATCAAGCTTATACAGGACAGCGGAATAAGCAATTATAATCTGGATTTAATTTACGGCATACCTGGGCAAACTATAAGCAAATGGGAGGAAAGCCTGGGAATTGCTCTGGAAGCCAAACCAGCTCATTTGTCCATATATCTGCTGCAACTGGACGAGAGTACCCCGCTGTCAGCTGATATCAGAAGAGGGTGTTTTGAGATGTCCGGCGATGAAATTGAAGCTCAGATGTATGAGAAAGGCATGGACCTGATTAAGGCCGGGGGTTTCAGGCAATACGAGATATCAAATTTTTCCCGCCCGGGATATGAGTGTCAGCATAACCTGTTGTACTGGAAGGCCAGGGAATACATAGGGGTAGGTGCTGGTGCAGTTAGTTTTACCGATAACCGACGCTATATCAATAAGAAGAATTTAATGCAATATTTACAGAGGCTGGAGGAAGGCAGAGAGCCTCCGGTGGAGCTGCTGGAAAGTATGGACCAGCTAGAACTGGCTGCGGACGCGATTATCCTGGGACTTAGATTATGTGATGGTATCGATCTGGAACAGTTCGATTTGAGGTATGGCATAAAAATTTTAGATTATTATAAAGATATAATAGAAGAATGCATGGATAGAGGTCTATTAGAAATATGCCAGGGCAGAATAGGGTTGAGCAGCAAGGCATATTTTATTTCTAACCAGGTACTCTGCCACTTCACTGCTTGATTTAGAGGCTTGACAATACGTACTACAGGTGCTATTTTTTAATAAATACTGGTTAGCACTCAATCGATGAGAGTGCTAACAGGTGGGTGAGGAATATGACCCTGGATAATCGCAAAAGTAAAATATTAGAATCAATTATTCGGGACTATGTTGAAACTGCCGAGCCTGTAGGTTCGCGTTCGGTAGTGAGGAAACATGATCTCAGGATAAGTGCGGCTACGGTTCGGAATGAAATGGCAGATCTGGAGGATATGGGATACCTGGAGCAGCCGCATACCTCTGCGGGCAGAATACCTTCAGAACTGGGTTTCAGATATTATGTGGACTGTATGATGCAAAAGGAGACTCTGGATGATTCGGAGTTGGAACTGCTGCAAAAGGTATTAAATGAAAATATAGGCGAATGGAGCGATATTGTCAGTAAAGTGGGTAACTTCTTATCCCAGGTAACTAACTATGCCTCCTTTGTCATAGTTCCCTCCATAAAATTGAGTGAATTTAAAAATATTCAGATTGTTCCTATTGGCGATGGAAAAGCAATGCTGCTGGTGGTAACCGATGTTGGTGTTTTAATGCACCGGCAGATAGACATCCCTCCTGCTATTGCCAATGAAGAACTGCAGTTGATAGGCAAAGCATTCACCAGGGTTTTATCTGGGACCCGGCTGGAAGAAATGAGGCGTAACGAATTAAAAGCTCTGCGAGAAGACTTGAAAAACCGTAGAAAAGTGATTGACAAGGTACTGGAAGCGGTTGATGTGATGATGCAGGGTTCCAGGGACGAAAGTGTAGTAATAAGTGGTGCTTTGAACATATTGAATGAACCGGAATTCAAGGATTTGGAGAAGCTAAAGCGGATATTGACCATCCTGGAAGAAGATGTTTTACTAAAACAGATTATCCCAGACACCATTAGTGAAGAGGTGAATATCACTATCGGCAAAGAAAATAAAGCTGAAGATATACAGGAGATGAGCCTGGTGATAGCTGGTTACAATAACTTTGGTGAAATGGGTAAAATAGGGGTCATTGGTCCGGTCAGGATGGAATACTGGAAGGCAGCGGGAACCGTTGAATCCCTCCGTAACATTCTGGACCAGGTATTAAGCAAGAAATATTATTAATTACTGCTGATATCAAGGAGGAATTAATGTCTGATCATATGCTTACCGGACATCACGAAGCGGAAGAAAATTTTCGTACTCTGCTTAATAACACCACCGCTGCCCAGGCAGTATCCCGGGTGGTTGAAGGAACCATTGGCCCCAAGGGACTCGATGTTATGCTCGTTGATAATCTGGGGAGGATAGCGGTAAGCAATGACGGACTCACTATATTAAAATTGATGGAAGCTAACCATCCAGTAGCCCGAATGATTATCAGTGCGGTTAAATCGCAGCAGTCAGAAGTAGGCGATGGTACCACAACTACTGCTATATTAGCCGCTGCTATAATTGCCGAGGGATCATCCTGTATCTTTAAAGGAGTACCTGTCAGTTCACTGGTACAGGGCATTGATAAAGGCATCAAAGAAGCCATTCGATTGATTGATGAAGTTACTGTTCATATTTCATCTTTAGACCACAAGTATCTATTTGATACTGCATTAATTGCAGGCAGGGGGCATGAGGACATAGCCGGACTGGTAGTAGATGGTGCCAGTCTGATCGGGATGGAGAATTTATTGAATCCAGGGTACAAATTGGTCGATGCGGTGGTATCCTGTGAAGCAGCAGCAGATAGGGTATTTAATGGCGTAATAATCAAACGGGAACCGATAAATATGCATATACTCCCGGAATTTATCAGCAATCCGGTCATTATAGTCATTAATGATGCCCTTGGACCTGGCAAAATAGACAATGATGCTCTCAAGACCGATAGTGGTTTTAAACATTATATGCAGTCTCGTGATCTTTACGAACATAATCTTCAGAAGATAAGAGATGCCGGGGTTAATCTGGTGGTAGTCGATCGCGGCATAGACGATATGGCCGAAGAGTTCTTCAGCCGTTCCGGTATTGCAGTTGTTCAAAGAGTATCTGCTCGCGAGATAGATGACTTGTGCAGACATACCGGGGCTCAAAAACTAAAAAGATCTACTCTGGATGAAAACCTTGATCAGGTTAAACAATATACTGGCTGTGCTGAACAGATCCGGTTTGATAAGAAACATCGGCAGATATTAGTTCACGGCGGCCGCAGTGAGAGTTTTGCTACCATTTTAGTAGGGGCTTCCACCAGGGAAGCAGTAGAGGAGAGAGAACGCATCGCTCAAGATGCAGCAGCTGCTGTGCAAGCAGCGGTACAGGATGGGATAGTTGCCGGGGGAGGGACACTGGAAGTATGGCTGGCCGAAAGACTTCAAGAGTTAGCTGATGCTGAGGATGGATTGAGTTCCTATGGTATTTCAAGCGTAAGTGAAGCTCTAAAAAGACCATTTTTATGTATGACCGCTAATGCAGGATTAAATCCCCTGAAAAAACTGGGGGAAGTACTTAGTTCCCAGAAAGAAACTGGAAGTTCCTCGATTTCCCTGGATTATAGTTCAGAAAAATTAGTTGATGCTTTTGAAAAAGGAATAGTTGACCCGGCCGGGGTTAAAATAAACGCCCTTAAAACCGCTGGAGAAGTGGCTGCCTCTGTTTTGAGGATCAATATGATAATTAAAATGCAGGCAGATAAGCCGGATAATACTTTTATAAATTGAGGTGATATTCTTGGATGACAAAAAAATTGATGGTGATGAAGGTGAAGTGAAAACTTCCAGCAGTGAGGATATGCAAGCAGATGCAGAGAATGAAAAGGAACAGGAGATAAGCAAACTCAAAGATGAAGTAAAGGCCGCTAATGACTCGTACCTGCGGGCCTTAGCCGAAGTAGAAAACATCAGGAAAAGAACCGCCCGGGAACGAGAAGAATATGTAAAATTTGCAGCCTTGCCACTGGTGAAAAAAATGCTTACCGTGATAGATGATCTAGACCGAGCGGTTAGTATGTATGATCCTGAACAGAATCCGGAAGTGCTGGTGAAAGGTGTAGAGATGATAAATACCCGACTTAAAGAAATAGTGGAACAGGAAGGGGCTGAGGCTCTGCATGCGGTTGGCAAACCATTTGATCCTCAATACCATCAGCCGCTGGCCATAGAACAGAACAGCAACTATCCTGAGAATACCGTTATAGAAGAACTGCAAAAGGGTTACATGATGCACGGTCGGGTTATAAGACCCAGCCTGGTCAAGGTTAGTAACTGAAGCAGAGTATTTTGAGGTAATAAATTTATTTATATAGATTTTGGAGGTGTTGATAATGAGCAGGGTTGTTGGAATAGACCTGGGAACAACAAATTCTTGTATTGCTATTATGGAAGGTAAGGAAGCCCAAGTTATCACTAATGCAGAAGGAGAGCGCACTACCCCTTCGGTAGTAGGTTTTTCTAAAACCGGGGAGAGACTGGTAGGCAGGGTTGCCAAACGGCAGGCTATAACTAACCCGGATAGAACCGTTGTATCTATCAAAAGAAAAATGGGTACTGATTATAGTGTTCAGATAGATCAGAAAAAGTATTCGCCTCAGGAAATTTCGGCTATGGTACTGCAAAAGCTCAAGGCCGATGCTGAGGCCTACCTGGGAGAAAAGATCACCCAGGCAGTAATCACGGTACCGGCTTACTTCACAGATTCCCAGCGCCAGGCTACCAAAGATGCCGGTAAGATAGCCGGGCTGGAGGTCTTGAGAATAATCAACGAACCTACTGCTGCTGCTCTGGCTTATGGCTTGGATAAAGAGAATATGCAGACTATACTGGTCTTTGATCTGGGTGGCGGTACCTTTGATGTATCGATCCTGGAAATAGGAGATGGTGTATTTGAGGTCAAAGCTACCAGCGGAAATAATCGCCTGGGTGGAGACGATTTTGATGACAAAGTTATCAACTGGCTGGTGGAAGAATTTAGAAGAGATAATGGAGTAGACTTAAAAAACGATAAAATGGCCATGCATAGATTAAAAGAAGCTGCTGAAAAAGCTAAACATGAACTTTCAGGAGTCATGAGTACTGATATCAATATACCTTATATTACTGCTACTCAGGAAGGGCCCCTGCATCTCGAACGCACTTTGACGAGAGCCAGATTTGATGAGATGACTGCCGATCTGGTTGAAAAAACTATGGGACCTACCCGCCAGGCTATGAAAGACTCGGGGTTGAAACCGGAACAGATCGATAAGATCATCCTGGTAGGAGGTTCCACCAGGATCCCGGCGGTACAGGACGCAGTTAAGAATTTTATAGGTAAAGAACCTTTCAAAGGCATAAATCCAGACGAAGTAGTAGCGGTTGGCGCAGCTATACAGGCTGGAGTTTTATCTGGCGAAGTTACAGACGTGGTCTTGCTTGACGTAACCCCCTTATCACTGGGTATAGAGACTCTGGGTGGGGTGTTTACCAGGATCATTGAGCGGAATACTACCATTCCAACTTCCAAAAGCCAAATTTTCACTACTGCTGCGGATAATCAACCATCGGTCGATGTGCATGTTCTGCAGGGTGAAAGGAAGATGGCGGCCGGGAATGTTACCCTGGGCCGATTCCAGTTAAGCGGTATACCACCGGCTCCCCGGGGGATGCCTCAAATTGAAGTTAAGTTTGATATTGATGTAAACGGCATAGTAAATGTCACTGCCAAAGACCTGGCTACCAACAAGGAGCAGACCATAACTATCACTTCCTCGGGCGGTTTAAACGATGATGATATAGAACGTATGGTTAAAGATGCCGAGAAATTTGCGGAAGAGGACGAAAAACGGCTGGAAGAGATCGAAGCCAGGAATGCTGCGGATAGTATGATATACCAGAGTGAGAAGACTTTAAAAGAAAATGCAGATAAAATTGATGATGAGTTAAAGAATGAGTTAGAAGCAGCCCGGGATGAACTGAAGAAGACCCTGGAAGGAAATGACATTGAAAGCATCAAGTCGGCTACAGAAGCAATAACTCAAGTATTTTACAAAATAAGTGCTAAATTATATGAACAGGCTGATCCCCAATCAGGAAACTCCGGCGAAACCAGTGAAGGAGATGTCTTTGATGCCGATTACGATGTTGCTGATGATGAAAAATAAATTTTGGATGTAAAATACCTGGTCTACAGAGTATAATATTACAATAAGTATTTTAATCTGGGTTAAGTTTTTGTTTTTGACATAGTCGGTCGCCTTTATGATGGTCGACTGTGAAGATATAAAACAGGAGAGTTATATAAACCCGGAAGCAATTGCTGCTTCCGGGTTTACCCGGCTTAGGAAGGTGGAGTGAAATGTCTTCTAAACGTGATCTATATGATATCCTGCAGATATCCAGGGATGCTTCTGCGGAAGATATCAAGAGGGCATACAGGAAAATGGCCAGAAAATATCATCCTGATGTTAATCGGGAAGAAGATGCAGCGGATAAATTCAAGGAAATCAGCGAGGCATATGAAATACTTAGTGACCCTCAAAAAAGAGCCACTTATGATCGCTATGGTTATGATGCTTTCGATGCGACCAGGAATGGGGGCGCAGGAGGCTTTGGTGGCTTCGATCCCAATGACCTGGGAGGTTTCGGTGACATTTTTGATATGTTTTTTGGCAGCAGTGGAGCCGGGCGGGGGAACAGGAATGGACCGAGACGGGGTGCCGATAAAGAATTTCGTCTGGATATAGACTTCGAAGATGCTGTCTTCGGATTAGAGAAAGACATTGAAATAAACCGGGTTGAGAAATGCGATAAATGTAATGGGAATGGTGCAGAACCTGGTTCCAAAATCAAAGATTGTCCAGAATGCAAGGGCAGCGGTCAGGTCAGAAGTGTACAGAGTACTCCATTTGGACGCTTCGAGACAGTTAAAACCTGCAGTCGGTGTCGAGGTGAAGGCAGGATTATAGAAAAGCCCTGTTCAGCGTGTAAAGGCAACGGGCAGGTTCGGAAACCTCGCAAGATCAATCTGCGCATACCAGCAGGGATCGATACCGGTGCCAGATTAAGGATACAGAACGAAGGAGAACATGGACAGCGAGGAGGCCCTGCCGGAGATTTATACATTACTATTGTGGTGAAACCACACACCGAGTTCCGGCGGGAAGGATATACTTTAATAAAAAATTTGGAAATTAATTTTGTGCAAGCAGCTCTGGGTACTGATTTAGTAATTCCGTTGCTGGGAGGAGCCAGCCATAATTTGCATATTCCAGAAGGAACCCAGCCAGGAACGGTACTAACAGTCAAGAGTAAAGGTGTACCTTATTTAAATGGGCATCGCTTTGGTGATTTAAAGATTGTTGTTGAGGTAACTATACCTAAAAAACTGGATAAAAGGCAGAAGGAGCTCCTGGCATCTTTCTATGAAGAAGAAGAAGATACCAAAACTGCTAAAAAAGGCTTATTTGATAAATTTAAAGATGCCATGGGATAGGGGTGTGTAAATGAACTGGAAAGAAGTTAGCGTACTGACCGAGGGAATATGTGTTGAAGCAATAGCAGGTATTTTTCACCACCTGGGCTCAGGTGGTGTTATTATTGAAGACCCCCAGGCAGCTAGAAAGTACGTAAAGAAGGATGTTTGGGAGTCGAAATCTGTTTCTCCCGATTTTCTAAACCATGAGTTTGTGGTGGTGAAAGGGTATTTCCTGGAGGAACGGGAGATTTTAGACGAGTTAATGCTGAGATTGGATGCGGTTAATTCCAATTTTGGCATCGAATGCAAAGTTTATATCGATGAGGTTAGGGATGAAGACTGGGAAACCTCCTGGAAGAAGTACTATCATACCTTCAAGGTTGGGGAACGGCTGGTAATCAAGCCGTCCTGGGAGGAATATCGGCCTGAAAACCATGAAATAATCATAGAAATCGATCCGGGTATGGCTTTTGGGACAGGAATACATGCATCCACCCGCTTCTGCCTGATCTTTTTAGATGAATACATTAAAGGCGGGGAAGAGGTAATCGATGCGGGTTGTGGGTCAGGTATACTGTCGATAGCTGCTGCCAAGTTAGGAGCCAGGTCTATAAAAGCCATGGATGTAGATGAAATAGCAGTGCAAGTTGCCAGGGAAAATATTGCCTTAAACCACCTGGAGCACAAAATAGACATTGCTTACGGCAATATCGTTGAGGAAATAGAAAATATGGAAGCAGATGTGATACTGGCCAACATAACTGCCGAGGTAGTTGAAATGCTGATTCCCAGAGCAGCTAAAATACTCCCACCCGGAGGTTATTTTTTTGGTTCTGGTATAGTGGACAGCCGGTGGCCCGGGGTCAAGAAGCAGTTGGAAAGCTGTGGATTCACCATAGAAAAGGTATTGATGGATACGGACTGGATGGGAGTATCTGCGGTTAAGCAGTAATCACGAGTTTATTGGGATTCGCCTGTTTATTAGCCGGGTGCTGCTGGTAATAGTATTGATATGGGGTTTATGATAAGTAAGGTAGTCGATTTTCAGATAACATGAGCAGGTAAAGCTCCTGATGAAAACAACCAGGATGGAAAGGGTGTTTAAAATGCACCGTTTTTTTGTATCAGCAGATGATATTAGGGGTGATATAGCCTATATCGATAAACAGGAAGCACGGCATATTAAAAAAGTTCTCCGTCTTAAAGCTGGTGATGAGGTAATACTTTTTGATGGCAGCGGGCAAGAATATAGGGCGCTGCTGATGGAATCAGGAAATAACGTTTTATCCGCCCGGATAACTGAAATATCCATAAAAGAAGACTCCCCTGATATATCCTTATGCCTGGTTCAGGGTATAGCCAAGGGGGACAAGATGGATAATATTATACAGAAGGCAACTGAAATCGGAGCAGCAGTCATTTATCCTCTATCATCCGAACGTACCATCGTACGACTGCAGGGCGATAATGCAGTTAAAAAGGTCAGCCGGTGGCAGCATATTGCCAGGGAGGCCTGCAAGCAATGCCGCCGGAATGTAGTCCCCCTGATAAAACCAGTCATGGAAATCGACCAGGTATGCCAGGAAATTGGAGAATTTCCCGCCCTCATGTTGTACGAAAATGAGCAAAACAACAGACTGCGTCAGGTTCTGAATAGCATCAAAGAAACGGTCTTAGCAAATGGTAAAATATTCTTGATCGTTGGTCCGGAGGGTGGTTTTTCTGAGGTTGAGGTAGAAAAAGCCCGTATTCAGGGAGTAAAGATTGCATCCCTGGGTCCCCGGATACTGCGCACCGAAACTGCTGGCATAGCAGCATCCAGTATAATAATGTACGAATACGACCTAATGTAACCGGGACATTCCTTCTGACCAGGAACTCCCAGGAAGGTGTGTCCCTGTCCCTTAGCCACCCCCAGGAAGGTGTGTACCCTGACCTTATAACGAGAGTCCCGTCATAGCACCGACAGATCAGGGCGACTCTCCCCCAATGTACTTAACAGGTCTGTCCTCACCTTAATTTGAAAGGATTATCATGAGAGTAGCTTTTCGTACCCTGGGCTGTAAGGTCAACCAGGTAGAAACAGAACAGATGAAAGAAGATTTTCTTGCTCGAGGGTATGAACTGGTTGATTTTACCCGGGAAGCAGATGTATACATAATTAATACCTGTACAGTAACTCATATCAGTGATAGAAAGTCCAGAGCTCTTATTAGAAGAGCAATACGCAACAACCCCTCGGCAACAATTGCCGCTGTTGGTTGTATGGCCCAGGTAAATGCAGACCAGTTGGCTGGTATTGAAGGACTTAATTTAGTAGTTGGTAATAGTGATAAAGAACATATGGCAGATATTATCGAAGAATATCTGGCAGATGGAAGCCATGTCTGCAAAATATTTGCCGGCCCTATGGAAGCCAGGACCTGCTTGAAAGCAGGTGGTTACACAATGCATCATCAGCGGACCCGTGGCTTCATTAAAATCCAGGACGGATGTGAGAATTACTGCTCTTATTGTATAGTCCCATATACCAGGGGACCAGTTCGCAGTAAAAAGCCAGCAGATGTATTGATGGAGATTGAACAGATGCTTGCGCTGGGTTATCGGGAATTGGTTTTGACCGGGATACATACAGGACTGTATGGCCATGATATCCCGGACTGGGATATTGGCAAATTATTAAAGGAAATATTCGCCCGTATTAAAGGCAGGTATCGGATTCGGCTCAGTTCCATTGAACCCCTGGAAGTGAGTAAAACACTGATTGAAGTTGCTGCCTCTGAACCGGCTTTTTGCAGACATCTGCATATACCGCTGCAAAGTGGAAGTGACAATATATTACGAGCTATGAACCGTGGATATGATAGCAACTATTATAAAAAAATGCTCAATGAGATTTCCGCACAAATAACCGATATCGCCCTTACCACAGATATAATGGTGGGCTTCCCGACCGAAAGCGAAAGTGATTTTATGCAAAGTGTGGAGTTGTTGCAGGAATTGCCTGTATATGATCTGCACGTATTTCAATATTCTTTGCGCAGGGGAACTGATGCTGCTCTCATGTCACCACAGGTGAACGAGAGTGAAAAGCAGCGGAGAAGTCAATTGTTGATAAATATGGCCCGACACAAAAAAAACAGCTTTATCAAAGGACTGGGTAATCGTGAAATGGAGGTTCTGGTAGAGAAGAAAATCGGACCTGATTTATACCAGGGCCTGAGTGATAATTATGTACAGGTGGAACTAAGGTCCCTGCAAGAAATAACCGGCCAATTTGTGAATGTTGTACTTGGTGTTAATGGTATACCGGTTTATAAAACGCCGGGTACTGCCGACAGATAATGCGGTTGTGATATCAAAAATGTTATCGGCCACCATATCTCATTAAATTTTGACCTTGACTCTAACTGGATTTTAGGTAACTATTAATTCGGACCATTTTTATTTTTGTGCTGTATATCAGCTGAAATGGAAATAATTTTGATATACTATAGAGGAGGTGAAGCAATGCCTGATCCTAATGACTGTATATTCTGCAAAATAATTGCTGGTGAGATTCCATCTAAAATAGTATTTCAAGATGACCTGCTTATTGCTATCGAAGATATTAATCCTACAGCTCCGGTGCATATTCTAATTATCCCCAGGGAACATATCGTTTCCTTGAACGAAGTTAATCACAGCCAAAGTGAAATTCTGGCTCATATCCAGATAAAAGCTGCAGTAATTGCAAGAGAGATGAATATCGACCAGAATGGGTACCGCTTGGTCAACAACTGTGGTGAGTGGGGGGGACAGACCGTGATGCACCTCCATTATCACCTGATTGGCGGAAGAAAAATGACCTGGCCGGCAGGGTAATCTTGACTCGATGCCCTTTGAAATAGTACAATATAATGGCATTTATATAGCCCAAACGATGAGGGGAGGGAAATGATGAGCGAAGTTAAAGTAGGAAAAAATGAATCCCTGGATAGCGCTTTAAGAAGGTTCAAAAGATCCTGTCAAAAGTCTGGGGTTATGCAAGATATAAGAAAGCATGATCACTATGAAAAACCAAGTATTAAAAGGAAAAAGAAATCGGAAGCTGCACGAAAGAAGAAGAAATTTTAGGAGGGAAAAAGTTGTCCCTTGCTGATAGATTGCTCGATGATATGAAAAAAGCCATGAAAGATAGAGAAGCCGGTAAAATAAGGCTGGCTACTATTAGAATGGTTAGAGCAGCCCAGAAGGAAGCTGAAATCGCCAAAAGAGATGGGTTGACTGACCAGGAAATGCTGGATATTTTAAATCGCGAGCTGAAAAAGCGTCGAGATGTGATCGGAGATTATCAAAAAACTAATAGATTAGATGATGTAATTCGGTTGCAGGAAGAAATATCAGTAATTAAGGAATACCTTCCCGAGCAGTTAGATGAGAACGAAATAAGGGCTATAATTGAAAGAGCAGTACAAGATCTGGGAGTCACAGGTCCAGAGCAAGCCGGAAAAGTAATGAAGGAAATCATGCCTGGGCTAAAAGGCCGAGCAGATGGAAAACTAATAAATCAACTGGTTAAAGAAATACTAAGGTAAAAGGTTTTAAAAGCCTGTTAAGGATATATATTACACCTGGCAGGCTTTTTATTTTGTTATTGATTACAGTACAATAATAAAGAGTATTGAAATTAGAGAGGAAACGCAATGAGCTTTATGAAGAGTGCCCGAGGAAAAAAGAAACAGAGAATATTTTTGTTTGTTGTAGCTGGTCTGGTTATTATTTCTTTTTTATCAAGTATAATTGCAGTTAACTTTATTTGAAGATTTTGGCTGGTTTATTTAACTAGATATTTATTCAGAGTAAATTCTACTGCCCGGGTGGTATAATTTTATGTATAAATACCCTCAATATGCTATAATAATCACAATGACAAAAATCGACTAATTGCGACTGCTTTTTAATCTTCTTGGAAAAAGGAGGTATTCTCTTGCCACAGATGCAGCCGATGAATACTATCACAGTTGGAGAAGCTATGACCTGTGATTTCGGGCGAGTTAACCGGGATACTGCAGTAGAGACTGTTACTTGTATGATGCTGGAGAATCACTGGAACGAAGTGGTCATCGAAGATGATTACCGGGAAGGTTTTCAACTGGTAACTAAAGAGCATCTTATGAGGTGTGTTGATAACGGCTTTCCTTCCCATCTTCCCATTTCCGAAATTGGCAGTAAAAATACTGTTACTACTACAGTTGATGAACCTCTGGTACAGGCCCGGGAACTTATGAGGCAACTTCAGATCGGTCGACTGCCGGTACTAGATATCACTGGAAACATTGTTGGCATGTTAACTGCCCGAGACGTATGTAATGGATTCAGCGATAAATTGGCAATGCTCAGCGAGCATATGTATGCCATATTGCATAACATCAGCCAGGCCATACATGTGATCGACTGCCAGGGTCGGGTTATTTTCTGGAATCGAAGTGCAGAAGATTTATTTGGAATAAAAGCTGAGGATATTGTCGGCTTCAAATTGGAGGAATTCTTCCCGGACGATATTTCTTTGAAGGTAATCGACACCAGCGAATCGTTGCGTAGTATTTTTTGTGAGCTTAGGAAAGGTGTATATGTAGTCCGTAATGCAATGCCGGTAATAATGCCGGAGGGGACTGTTGTAGGAGCAGTTTCTACTACTGCCGATGTCAGTCATTCCAAAACATTGATGGAAGAGCTGAATCGGGTTAACAGAAGAGTAAAACAGCTTGAGGAAAGAATTGTTAACCAGGAGGATTTTATTAAAGAACCGTTTTACACTATCAATAATGATACCAAGAGAGTCTTATTCCAGGCCAAGCGGGTGGGCAGCACAGACGCAACAGTACTTATTCAGGGCGAGAGCGGTACTGGCAAAGAATTGATGGCTAATGTAATATATCAAAACAGCAAACGGGCTAAACAGCCGTTTATTGCAGTTAACTGCAGCGCCATTCCCAGTACTCTGTTTGAAAGTGAGATGTTTGGTTATGAAGCAGGCAGTTTTACTGGTGGCCATAAATCCGGCAAACCAGGAAAATTTGAGCTTGCTAACGGAGGAACCATATTCCTGGACGAAATAGGCGAACTTCCTCTGGATATGCAGGCCAAGCTGTTAAGGGTAATCCAGGAACGCAATTTTTATCGGGTCGGTGGTACGGCGCCGGTAGAAGTGAATGTCCGATTAATCGCAGCTACTAATAAGGATCTGACTCGGCTGGTTGCAGAAGGAAAGTTTCGAGAAGACCTTTTTTATCGTCTGAATGTAGTTACACTGGACATACCTCCATTAAGACAGAGGCAGGAAGATATAGCTGGTTTGACCGATAGATTTATTAGTGAGATGGAATGTGTGTATATGCGTTCCATAGTCGGTATAGATAAACAGGTCCTGGATTTGTTTAGGGTTTATGAATGGCCTGGTAATGTACGTCAGCTGCATAATTTGCTGGAAAGCGTGATAATATTAATGGAGGATGACTTTATTAGCCTCAATTCCCTGGCTGAGGCCGGAGTGTTAGAGACATTAAGCGGTGATAAAGATCTACTAAATGAAGGCCTGTTGCGGGAGGATGATTTGGATGCTCCCAATTTAGATGACCTGCTGGTTAAAAGAGAGCGGGAAGTGATCATCCGGGTCATGGAAGAATGCAAACACAACAAAGCCCGGGCTGCTAAGAAGTTGGGTATTCCAAGAAGCACTCTCTATTATAAATTAAAGGCTCTGGGGATATCTGATTAAAAAGATTACTAATAATATTTGTCGAATACGACATTTAGATGTTGAAAAAAGGGACTGCAAAGTGTCAGTTTTTTAGAATTAATTCTAGAAAGCTGACACTTTTTATTATTAGAAACCTGAATATATTGACCTTTACTGGGTATCTTATATTTGATTGGGGGTTGGCATGCTAATTGCAAAGTATAGTAACAAAGAATCAAAGAATGAGTTAAATAAGATGATAATTAGCTTCGAAAAAAAACACTGGCAAAGGAGATGTAGGTAATTTGCCCAGAGAAAATATGACTGATTGGGATGATAAATTATATCAGAAGGTAGACCGGTATAATCTGGTGCCTAACCTGGAGGAGTGCCTGCAGTGCGGTAAATGTACCGGCAACTGTCCGGTAGCGGCTCTGCATCCATCCTATAATCCCCGGCAGATAATCCACGATATACTGCTGGGAGAAACGGAGAGACTGCTGCAGAGTGAAGAAATATGGCGCTGTATGTGGTGTGCGAATTGTTATCGGGTATGCCCGGTTGACATTCATTACCCTTTGCTGATGATGCAGCTGCGTTATCTGGCCCTGGAAAATGGTTATGGGCTAAAATACGTCACTCCGATCAACAAATATGCCTTTCGGGCTATGGAAAAAGGCTTGACTTTTGTACCGGGCCAAAAAGGGGTAGAGAAAATAATGGGATTACGCGAAGGCATCGGGGTAGAACCCTGGCCAGCAGTATCAGAAAAGGCTATTAGTGAATATTCGGAAATATTTAAACAAACCGGGGCTTTCGATTGGATGAAAGCACTGGATGAAGTGCAGGCTAAAAAGGAAGAAAAACCTGTAGTACTCAGCTTTCTGGGGGGGAGATTAATAGATGAGCAGTATGACACAGAAGAGGGTAATTAAAGCCCAGGAACGTATTCCTGAAATCCCCGAAAAATTATTTTTATTTCGCAGCTGTACGGGCAGCATGGAATATCCGGGAACAGAAAAATGTGTAGGATACGTTCTTGATAAATTGGGTATTGAAGTAATTAAAGATCCTGATCAAACCTGTTGTTCAGGGTATATTTTAACTTGTTCCGGTCATATCGCGGAACCATCCCTGGCAGTAACAGCCCGTAATCTGGCCCTGGTAGAACAGCGGTATGGATTAGATACCTATGCTTTCTGCAACGGTTGTTTTGGCTATAACAAAGAGTTAAAACACATTATTGACCATAACCCGGAGTATAAGAAGATGTGTAATGATCTGATATCTCAGTGGGGATACCATTATGAAGGCAAGAGCACCGTCTACCATGTACAGGAATTGTATTATCTGCTGTTGGACCGAATCAAAGAAAATGTAGTCAGGCCTTTAACCGGGTTAAGAGTAGCGGCTCACTATGGATGCCACTATCTGGCTCAGCAGTACGGCATTCTGGATGAAGGGGATCTGCCCACTTTCCATGAAGAAATATATGAAGCTCTAGGAGCAACCCCGGTTTTTTATAAAGAAAGAAGAATGTGCTGCGCTTATGCAGTAGGTCGGGGATTCACACATCCAGAAAATGTGGTGCAGCCACATCTGGCTCGCAAATTTGACAGCGCCAAGGAAGAGGGCGTTGATATAATGACTACCACCTGTCCGGGATGCAATGTAGCATTAGATAGGGAACAGCCTAAACTTAAAAAAAGGGGTTTTGGGCCGTACGATATTCCGGTAGTAGATCTAGGGCAGCTGATTGCGCTGGCATTCGGAGCTCCCATCGAGTCGATAGGTTTTAATGCGAATTCAACACCTGTTGAGCCTATTCTTGAAAAACTGGGATTGGGGAAAGGAGATCAATAAATGAACAATACTGAAAAGACAGCACTCATTATCGGCGGGGGAGTAGCCGGTATGGAAGCTGCCATTAAGATCGGCAATGCGGGATACCAGGTGCTTATAGTGGAGAAAGAACCGAAACTGGGCGGAGTAATGAGCAAGCTCTACAGCAGTTTCCCGCGCTGGGAGAACCCGCAGGAACTGGTAGATGACAAAGCTAAAAAGATTGAAGAATGTTCCAATATTAAAACCATGTTAAGTACTGTGGTTACTTCGGCGGAGCGAAAAGGAAAAAGCTTTACAGTTAATCTGGACCATGCCGGGGTTGCAGAACAGGCGGAAGTCGACGCAGTAGTTCTGGCAATGGGATTCGAGTTGTTCGACGCTGCTGAGTATGGAGAGTATGGCTATGGAGCCTTTGATAATGTGTATAATTCTCTGGAATTTGAAGATCAGCTCAAAGCCATGGCCGGCAAAGATAAATCTGAACTACCCCAGGTAGTTGCATTTTTTAAGTGCGTAGGATCTCGTGACCGGTCCAAGGGGTTCCCATACTGCTCCAAGATTTGCTGTATGTATACTGCTAAACAGGCCGGATTGATGAAAGACATCAATCCAGATGCCAAATGCTTTGTGTTCTATATGGACTATCGGGCTACCGGCAAGGAATATGAGGAATTTGTACGTTCAGTTATTGAAGATAAACATGTACGTTATGTCAGGGGGCGTCCAGCTAAGGTGCTGCCGGAAAATGGCAAACTTGTTATAAGAGCCGAGGATACTTTAATGGGTGTACCTGTAGAAGTAGCAGCGGATATGATCGTACTGGCCAGTGCCATAGTGCCCAGTGCCACCAGCAGAGAACTGGCAGAAATGTTCACTGCTAAAACGGATCAGTATGGGTTTATTGAATATGATAGCAAGAATCCAGTTCAGGCCGGAGATCGGGTGTTCTTCGCCGGAGCATGTGGGTTTGCAGTTGAGAGTCTGGGAGCACAGCATCAGGGAGCGGCTGCTGCTGCAGACGTGGTAGCCCTGTTCAATCAGGATTAGGGGGCGAATAAATGCTTAATACTGAAGACTTCTACCATGTTTGGAGAATAGATCAAACCAGCAACTCACTCCGCGAGGAGATCAAGGAATACTGCCATACCGATATTGAAATGTGTTTGGAGTGTGGTAAATGTTCCGGTGGGTGTTCTAATGCCCATATATTTGATATTACTCCCAGGAAGATAATTCAATTAATAAAAATGGGAGAAGAAGCAAAACTATTAAAAATGGATGCATTATGGTCATGTGTGGCCTGCCAGTTATGTGTCGACAGGTGCCCATCATCCATCAACATTCCCAGGATAATGGACTATATGAGAGAAAAAGCGTATAAACAGGGCGTTCCTGCCACCCGGCCTAATGTAGAACTTTTTCATGAACTGATGTTGGGTCATATCAAGAGATTCGGCAGAGTGCCAGAAGCTTTATTGAGCGTAGAGTTCAATATCAGGTCCAAACAGTATACCAAGGATGCTGAGATGGGGATGAAAATGTTTTTTAAAGGCAAACTTAATCCAATCCCTGCCCGAGTCAAAAATATCCAGCAGGTACAGCGTATGTTCAGAAATATACCAGCGCAGAGGGAGGGATAAATGATGAATGTAGCTTATTACCCCGGGTGTTCACTGCATGGACTAGCCAAAGAGTACGGTATTTCAGTTGAAGTAGCATGCAAACACCTTGGCATAAATTTAAAAGAAATTGAAGACTGGAACTGCTGCGGGGCAACTGCTGCCCACAGCCTGAATCATGAACTGACCATAAGCCTTAGTGCACGAAACCTGGCTATTGCCAGGGACATGAAGATGAATAAAGTGCTGGCCCCATGTGCGGGCTGCTTCAGCCGTCTAAAAGGGGCTTCTTATGAACTAAGAAATAATAAGGCTCTGGCTGCTGAGGTAGCGGAAATCATTCAGACCGAGCCGCCAGTAGAACCAGAGGTTAATAATTTACTGCAGTTTATTATGGAGGAACAGGGATTAGATGCTTTAAGAGCCAAAGTCGTAAAGCCACTGAAGGGCTTAAAATTAGCCGCTTATTATGGCTGTTTACTGACCAGGCCCAAAGAAGTAGTGCAGTTTGATGATTCTGAACTACCGGTATCCATGGACTTAATACTGCAAGCCCTGGGGGCTGATACCGTAGTATGGGCTCACAAGGCAGAGTGCTGTGGTGGTGGATATGCTGCCAGCGATACTGATATCGTGTTAGATCTAAGCGGGCAGGTTCTGGATTCAGCCCAGAGAGCTGGAGCAGATGCGATTGTTGTGGCCTGTCCCATGTGCGGTGTAAACCTGGATACCAGACAAGAAGCTATTGCCGCTAAGAAAGGCATAAAATACGATTTGCCAGTTATATACCTTACTCAGTTGATGGGGATAGCCTTTGGGTATTCCCCGGCGCAGTTGGGTCTAAAGCGACATCTTAATAGTCCTTTCCCATTACTGCAAGGTAAGGGATTGGCATAATGGTGAGTTATTATGAATCTACTGAAAATCCGGTAGTTCATATAAGTATGTGAAAGGCACCATGGCAGACTATATGAATTTAATGGTAAGCCTAACTCCTGCTTAATATTAAGGAGGTGAAAAAAATGACTGACTAATCATTGCTGAATTAGCCAGTCCAATAAAAAAAGACCAATTTAATTATATTTCTATTACAGAGAGAATAAAACTATTTTAATTTAGAAAATTACCAGCCAAGGAAAAAAGGAGGGAAAGTCATTGAACAAAAGCAAGCTTATCACTATGAAAGAAGCAGTTGAACAGTATACTTACGATGGCATGTATTTTGGCCATGGTGGCGCACTGCCGGTAGGGTCTGATTGTATTTCGTTTTTCAGAGAAATGGTCAAAGCCGGAATAAAGGATATTGACTGTGCATCTAACTGTAATTCTCAGGGAACCAATCTATTAGCCGCGGTAGGTGGAATTAAACGGATAGAAGTGGGATTTTCCGGATTAGAAGTATATGGTTTTGCCAATGGTTTAAAAAGAGCAGTTGAAACCGGGAAAACTGTGTTGGAAGATTATTCCAACGGCGCAATACCCATTAGAATGATGGCTGGAGCACTAAACTGGCCATTTGTACCTACTTTTATGAATACCGGTTGTGACCAGCAGTGGGCATCGGCAGATGATCCTGAAAACTACCCCAACACCAAAAAAATACCCGAAATTACCGATCCATTCACCGGCAAAATATGTGGAGCATTTACTCCGATCAAACCGGATGTAGCAGCAATACATGTAACCATGGCCGATATTTACGGTAATGCTATCATGCTAGGTACCGAATGGTGCCGCTATGAATTATCCCGCTGCTCCAAGAAAGTAATTCTTGTTGCTGACAAAATAGTGGACACCGGGGTTATGAGACAGTATCCCAACCTGGTTAGAATTCCTTATATAGTTGCCGATGCAGTGGTGTATGCTCCATATGGCGTATGGCCCGCGTGTTCAACCGGACTTTATGATAGTGACGAAGAACACATGTTTTATATGAACAAGATGCTCAAGACTGAGGAAAGTACCAACGAATATCTCGAGAAATTCGGCAAATATGGCGATGTCTGGGATTATGTAGATATGATCGGCCAGGAAAGAATTGACAAGATAACTAATACTGATACTGCGTTCTTGATGGATCCGTATAGACAGTGGATAAAGACTGATGCGGAAATCAAGGAACTCTTGGAAAGGAGGTAAGACTATGGATTATACAAGACAAGAAATGATGGCAATTGCAACCGGCAGGGAGTTTAAAGATGGTGAACTGGCAATATTCGGGGTTGGCTTAAGTATGCTGGCAGGATTCTTTGCTCAGAAAAACCATGCTCCTAATCTAATGGCTTTTACTGAAGGCGGAGTTTATGGCTCAACTCCAGTAGGGGGGCTGCCCTGGGGTATAGAAGATAATCGTATATCCGCTAATGCAGTCAGCTTTACTAATGCTATTGATGCTTTGGGATTCCTGGTGGCCTCCGGAAGAGTTGACAATGCAGTTATTGGTGCAGCAGAAACAGATAAATATGGCAATGTTAATACCACCGGCATTTGGGCAGAAGGGACTGATCCCTGGAAGGTCGGGAAATATACTCTGCCTAGAGTAAGGTTGAATGGTTCCGGCGGTGCTAATGAGATTGCTACTGGCGCCAAGAAATATCTGCTTATGGTTACTCACGAGAAGAAGAGATTCAATGAAAAAGTGTCTTACATTTCCTCACCGGGCTATCTGGATGGCGGGAATGCTCGTGAAAAATATGGATTCCCCGGCGGCGGACCTTCTGCAATGATTACTACTCTGGGAATTCTCAGACCTGATCCTGTAACCAAGGAATTCATTCTTACCGGTTACTATCCTTTCTCCTCTATAGAGGAAGTTAAAGAAAATACCGGCTGGGATCTAAAAGTAGCACCGGATGTTCAGGTTATTTCTGAGCCTACGGAAAAGGAACTGGAAAATCTGAGAGCAGTAGACGTAACAGGTTCACTCAGAAAGAAATAGTTTTTTATCAAGGTATCGTCCAGGTCCAGTATGTGTATATAGACGGTATGTGCCTATTAGAAATGTCTTTCATCGTTAACTGTGTTGAGTGGTGGCACTAGGTGCTAATGTCCTCTTTTATAGAAACATAAGTGCTTATAGTCACAATCAAACAAAGTATTAAAGGAGGGATAGATGCAGGGTACATTCGTTCAGGTATTTTAAAAATTAAGACTCTAGAAGTTTGTATTAATGGTTTAACTAGAAGTTTATATCAATGGTTTAAATAGAGAGGAGGAAATGACTTAAATGACTACAACAACATTGACGCTTGTAGGAATGGCGATCTGGCTTTTAGGGTATTTATTTATTGGCGGCCATCTACAAAAAGTTTATCTCAAATACAAACCTGGCCGGCCAGTACCTGCTATTGAGCTACGGGACGACGTAGATTTTTATCCGGCCAACCCGGTAACCCTGTTCGGTGACCACTGGGCATCGATTGCCGGCGGAGCACCTCTGGCAGGCGGCGCAACTGGAGCCATGTGGGGATTTCTGCCAGCTTTCCTATATATTACTATAGGTAATATATTCTTGGGTTCACCTCATGACTATGCTACTATGCACTTATCTATGAGGAAAAAAGGGAAAACCATCGGAGGTCTGATATCAGAACTCATCAGTGAAAGATCTGGGAAAATGGGGGTCATTCTGGGGTGGTTCAGTATTGCGGCCTTCACGGCTACTTTTCTAACCGCATTGGCCAAGCTTTTCGTAGCGACGCCGCAATTGACTCTTCCGACCATTGCCTTTACTATCAGCGGTGTTTTAATGGGCCTTCTGATTTATAAGGCTGGCTGGCCGGTTTTAAACGCTACTATACTCGGAGTAGTAATCGTGGCTATAGCTATTTGGCTGGGTCTTAGATATCCCATAAGTTTACCGTTTTATGCATGGTTTGCCATCTTCACGATCTATCCGATAATATCAGCTTCCATTCCGGCCTGGATTTTGGTCGAACCCAGAAACTTCCTGAATTTCGTCTTCATGTGCGTGGGATCCTTGGCCCTGTTGATAGGCTGTATTGTGGGTAATCTCGATCTGCAGCTGCCAGCTGTTATCCTGACCACCTCCAAGGGGCCCCTATGGCCGATGCTGTTCCTGACTATATCATGCGGCGCCTTGACCGGGATGCATTCATTCTGGACCACGGGATATACTTCTCGAAGAATACCGGATGAAAAATTTGTTCGTCTTATTGGCTATGGCGGAGAAGCTTTGGAAGGTTTGACCGCATTCGTGGCTCTGGCATCTGCTGCGGTTCTGCCTCTGGCCGTTTATTCGGAATATATAGGACAGGGATGGATATTCATCCTCCAGAACGGGTATGCACAAATTGCCGGAAGCGTATTCACTTTCATTCCCTTTAGTGTATGGGCGGTATGGGGTGGATTGCTCGGTAGTATATTCATGATAACCACACTGGAATCCGGTGGCAGAAATATGAGAATATTTTTGCTGGAACTGTACACTATGATAAGTAAAAAGGCGATTAGTCCTCAGATGCAGGCCCCTTCCAAGTGGGGAGCAGCAACAGTTTCACTGGGTGCCTGTGCAGCCCTGGCTCTTTCCGGAGCTTGGTTCTATATCTGGGTTCTTTTCCCGTGTTTGTCCAGTCTGCTGGCTCTAATGTCCTTCATGACGGTTATTATTTGGCTCAAACTGGTTGGTAGACCTACCGGGTATTTCTGGTTTGCCCTGCTGTTTACTACCTTTATAGTAGCAATACCAGGAGCGGTTTATCTCTCCTACACCTATGTAGTGCAAAATATGCCATATCTGGCCTGGATACCGCCACTTGCAATTGTTATGACACTGTTCTTCTATTTTGACTTCTTCAAGAAGAAAAATTCCATTACAGCCAAGGATATCGCATTGGCTACCGCGGAAGAAGAAGCAATGTAAGCAGGGGGAACATGATCAAGAAGAATTTTTATATGTAGTAAAACTAAGCTGGCGATGACCGGGGGAAGTCTTCTTCTCCTGGTCAGAACCATATACCAATTAAGATAAGATATCGTTCATCTGTGGCGAGTTATGTGTCCCATGTTGGTTAATAATATAATTAGGTGGAATTCCTTTCACTTGCTACTGTCTGACAGTTTTATCTTTCGTTGAGTTTTGTTTTTGGTTTATATATGTAATGGAGGTGCTTTTGAAAATGGCAGATATTGAATTAACTATTATGCAAAAACTTAATCTTGAGGCCTTAAAAGATGGACCTAAAGAATCCAGTCAACTTGCTACTATAGTAAGGGATAGACTTACTGAGATCAAAGGTGGAAACAATCCGGTGGGAGCAACGGCGAGATCTCAAGCCGTATTGGATGAGCTAGTAAAAAATGGGTATATTGTTGTAGTTTCCAAAAAGCTTTTTGGGGGCAAAACTTATGATATAACAGATAAAGGCAGAAATGCAATTAGCTAGTATCAATAAGTATTTGATCAAGTTAGAAAAGAATCTGCTCAGAATGGAAAAAATCCAAGAGAAGGGGTGTCCCATCGACAGTTCACTGGGTGAGTTATACCTCGATCTAAGAGATGTTGGAGCTTATCTAAATAAAACCCAGGCCGAAGAGAACATGGAAATTAAACAAGAATTAGTCGATGCAACTGAAAAGTACAAAAAACTGTTGAAAAAGTTTGAAGCTATTTCTGACGCAGACAGTATGCAGGAAAAAGGTATGGTCATGGCCAGTAATAGCACTCTTCCTGATTTCTTTTATGGTATTACTAATCGCTATAAATTGGGATGGAAATACTTTGAAAGAATTGCTGCTTCATTTGGAATCGGAATGATTGGCTTCAGTATAATAAGTCCTACTTATTACTTATTGATGGGACAGCTGCCCTTCGTTACAGGTTTCGATGGATTAGTGTCTGGGACCAATGCTATAGTATTGGTATTGGGTGTGATTTTAGGATTGTGTGTTCACGAATCAGCCCATGCTATTGTTCTGGCTAATAATGGGATCATGATTAAACGGATAGGGGCTATGGCCGGTTCGATGATAGGTGGTTTTGTAGAAGCTGAGGAGACTAGTTTCTTTCAGGCCGACCCTAAGGTGCATTTAAGGTTTAATGCCGCTGGCATTGGGACCAATGCCTTGTTAGCCCTGATCTTGATTTCTCTTGGAGTTGTAACTTCTACTTCGTGGTTGGTATTGCTGGCAGTAGGCAATTTGTTTTTTGGGTTTATTAACTCATTTCCCATTACTCCTATAGACGGAGGATGGGTATATGAGGATTTGGTTAAATTGCATCTAGCCAGTAATATGGTAAAAAGGATTTTCCTAAGCTTACCGCTTTTAATTTTTATCCTTTGGATTATTCTTTTTATACGATTAGCTCTCTTATAGTAAACAAGCGTTACTTATAGTTGGTTTAAAGTGAACCCGGTACATGTGAAGATCAGTAATTTCCTTTTGGCAGGTATTTATTGAACTGATGTTAAATTATGGTGAGCATAAACTTCGGTATGAGGTTAGGTCTTGCGAAAAGCCAAAGAAAGGTCAGTTGTTGATCGAATATAATGATCATGTACAAGGTTATTAATCAAAATGGCAATTATGGAATTATTATCATGCTGAATAGCAGCATTGAACAGAGAAATCCCCACAAGTCCTGTGGGGATTTCTCAAAATTGGTGAAGTGAAAAATATAGAGCATATAACTTTAAGGAGTTGATTTTTTTGTATATTTTCCTGGCCTGTATATTAGGTACTGCCTTCATTGGCTATATGTTATTCAACAACAGAAATATGAAGAGCTATAATCATTACATGAAGAGAAAGAGAAAATTGGAACAATCGATAGATATTACCCCGACCCAAATATATTCCAATCAAAATGTAGTACTGGCTATTAATGATGAAGAAAAAAAGCTTTGTGTAAATACCATGAAAAGCGGTAAACCGGTGCCTTTAGTATATGACTATAATGATATAACCTCCTGCGAAATTGTTGAATATGGGGTTAATGACCCGGCTGCTGCTGTGAACCGTAAGGTAAGACGTCAAAGCGTGGCCAGTGTTCTCGGGGACAGTATGGACAAGGTATTTCCTGATGGGTCAGACCAGCAAGAAGAAGAGAAAATCAGTAGAATTGATCTGAAAATTTCGTTTAATGATACCCAAAACCCTTATGTTCTGGCCAATTTCTTGTTCTGGGAAGTTGGTAAGGATAGCGAAGAGTATAAGACTACCTCGGAAGCTGCTTTAAAATGGAACGGTATAATAAACGAAATTATAAAAAAGAGGAGGGCCGAAATTAGATTTAATTAACCTCAGCAGGGGCACTTCGTTTCCTACTACTAGCTTATCACCCTTTCCAACTAGTTAATAACTCGCGGCTGAAATAATCACAATTACGGCCTTTTTCCAAATCTTGATCAAAGAGAATAGAAGCTGCAATGCCTATTCTCTTTGCCAATCACTCTTTGCTCTGTTGATGTATGCAAATTGGCCAAAGGCAGTTAGTATTATAGCAGTCATACAAGTCATTGCGTGTCTACTTTGTACCGGCAATATTTACTTAATGTTTATCCATGGGCGGAGGTTTTGCCCCAGCTTTCTCAACCGCTCGTTATTTTAATTATTCAGGAAAACGCAACGGACATGATTTAGCTGCCTCTTTCTCCGCCAGAGATATGGTGGTAAACTCTTTCCTGGCTGGTGACAGCTTCCATGTCCGTTCGGGTCTGGTACATTTATGCACTTTGTAGCTTCTCTAACTAGCTGCGAGCATTTTAGCATCCGGAAGCTATCCAAGCTCGATCTTATTAATCTTAATATAAACTGACGCTATCATTAGGTTCCAATCTCGGTTTTCTTGTTCCGTCAACTTGCATCTGCTTGTCTAAATTAAGAACAATATAACAAACATTATCCCCATCACAATCAGCCCCAGCGGAATTCCTAATCTGGCCCACTCTTTACTTGTTATCCTTAGCCTGGAAGCAGTAATAATGTTGGGGATATTACCTGGAATCAGCATACCACCACTAATTAACAATCCCATCAATATAGCCGTGATAGTTGCATCCCCCATAGCGTTGCTGATTTCTGCAGCACATAAGGTAGCATTATCCAGGACCGCAGATATCATATTGATCCAATATAATATCTGGGGGTTAAGCCCTAAGATATAGGCTTCTATCAAGGGTTCAAAGCCCTCTCCCAGGAACACCAGAGCCATAACGAACAGATACACTTTTAAAGCACGGACGATGATACTCTTCCATGTGTCTTCTTCAAGCGGTTCATCTTCAATAAGGGAATCTTCTAAGACCTGTGATTCGGATGTCATGGCCAGGTTAAAATCATTATTATTTTCCCTGGCAGCTTTTGCAGTGTAGATACCTGCTAGAGCCGTGAAGAATACTACCATGGGGATAACATATTTACCTAGCAAAAAGAACAGATAGAAAAAGCTTTCATCCAGTTTGGCAATAGCTATAGTTGCCAAGGGCTCTCCCACCGGTGTAAGTGTTGCTCCTAACCCGATGGCAAAACAAGCCAGAATGCAGACCACTATTTTTTGCTGTCGTCTCAAAGGCAGCAAGGTGATAACCTCAACCAATATAATTGATGCAACGATGGCAGTTATCACACTAGAAAGCAAACCCAGTATTAATACAACACCTGACACAAATACCGCCAGCGGAATTCTCAGCAGCAGTTTATTCATCAAGATGGAGAACTGGTCTTTAAGCAAGAAGAACAAAACCCCGGCAACCAGAACAACAGCAGCAATCATTATCGGTTCCCTCAAAGCTTCCAACACCAGGTGGGCACAAATCTTTCCTGAGATAATGGTAGCCAAAACCCCCATCAAAAACAGGAAGGGTTCCAAATTCTCTTCAACTTTTTTTATAAAAAAAGGTAAAGCCAACACTAGAAGTAATATTACAGTAAGTCCACCAATAACCAATTCATCTCTTCCCTTCTATAGACCTATATTTGTTAACAACTCTCTTAGCCTGTGATTTTATCATGATTTAACATATCAGCAGGCCGATTAAGCGATTCATTGTCTTTCTAAAGCATCCCATCCTCAAATACTATTAATATTAGTTTTTTTTAAATTACTGAAATAGGGCAATATGATATAATGTTTTTCACTGTGTACTGGTAGGAAAATGGCCCCGGTACATCCCTCCCTTTTTTACACTCTTAACTTATATTTTCTTGCAAGATTTATACCATTGTCGACAAAAACCAGCTTTTTAGAGTGTAATTTATTACCAAAGCTAAACCCATTTACTACAAGTCGTATGATGTTTTGAAAGAGCTATCAAACTTTAGAGTCATTATTCTGGCTTATTTCTGGCTTGTTTTTCTTACCTGAAATAGGGGGCGCATTAAATATAGAAGTAAATGATTTAATGAACATGACCCGCTAGTACTCACATGTTTTGTGGAAGAAGCTATCAATTTGTCCAAAGAATAGTGTCAGCTTCTTGGATAGATGTTCAAGAAGCTGACACTATTTGTGATTGTCGTTGATGTTGACCTTAAGGTATCTTTTCAAGAGATTAGTACGTAAAGGCAATTGATATGACAACCTTACACGGAATCATTGGGTAAGCTTAAGACAAAATGGTTCTATGACACAAAACAGACGATCAGGCTAAACAAAATATTTTATGATGGGCTCAGATGCAAACATATTGCTCAATAAAAACTGAAAGACAAAGCATAATTACAAAATCAAGATATTAGATTATCAACTTTGGTTTCCTGGTGTCTACAGCCTCTAAGGAAGGTTCAGATGCAGGTTTAATAAGACCTAGAGTGGTGTCAGTTAATTGGAAATAAGTCTAATAAACTGACACCGACACTTTTATTCTCTAAGAGTATTATTGCTGATATATCGGTAATCCTAGTAATACATTTATATTGGCATGTTAATTGCAACGTAGCTCATTAGGTGCATCTGACCAGCAGCGGTTTCCCTGGTGGTATTGCAGCGATCAGTTGGAGAAGTTGCTGTTGCCTTTTTAGATCGCGAATAAACAGCTGATGTCGGTGGTGTATCACCCGCCCAGATGGAAAGACGTCCAGCTAATAAAGCCGTTAGTACTTTTCCATCGGCCAGGCTATATTCATGACTTTCTCCAGGTATAACGTGTTATTCATTTTAGTATGGCAGGGAACTTTCCGGGGTCTGGGCAGGGCCCCCGCTGTCGAATGTGTATATCTTGATCCTGCTGGAGCCAGTAAATCAGTCAGCTTAATTCCATTAGGAATGGTTTTCGGCTAGCCGGGTATTATATAAATGACAAAATTCTGAAAAACAATCAGAAAACAGTACTGACCGCTGGCGGAAGAACCCTGCTGTGGATTCCGATGGGCGTTTATGACCGTATCGCTGACAAAGGGAATCATCGGTGTTGATGTTTGAAAAAGGTTTTTTAAGCGCTGGTTCATGGTAATTGTGTTAATCTGAAGAAAATGCAGAGCCAGATATACGGGGAACTGGCCATGGCTTCTTGAATACCTTAGTTTTGGGGGTGGCCCAACTTTACTTTAATATTTGTGAGTAAAGCTCCGGTGGCAAACGATTGTTAGCCGCTTATGGAGTCAAAGCTGTGTTGTTCTGCCCGGCAGCGATGGTACTTGCGATTACGGTGTACATAACCTGGAAAAAACCTGGGTTATCCTGAGTCCTAATGTTGACCAATCATTTAGATTTTGGATGATCTGAAGCAGTTCAGGTCGTTCATATATAGAAAAAGGAGGATTAAAATGAAAGAGAAAATGATGTCTCTGTCACAGGCTGCTGACCTCATACAGGATGGTATGCTTTTAGCTCTGGGTGGAAATGGAATGCATAGGAATCCCACTCTGTTTGCTTTAGAGCTGGCCCGTCGTCCCCTTAAGGGACTTAAAGTATGTGGAGCAGCACCTGGGATCGCAACTGATTATGTAATGCATCACGTTGATACGGCCTACTTTGGTTTCTTTGGACTGGAAAATGAAGCAGGACTTGCTCCTCAAATGCGTAAATACATGGAAGGAGATGGCCCCGCTCGTGCTATCGAAGGTTCTTGAACTGCGCAGATACACGCTCTCCGTGCGGGAGCATATGGCGTACCTTTTCTGCCAGTAGGCGGAATGTGGGGTAGTGATTTGGTTGCTAAAAACCCGGATTTTTATCACATATATAAAAATCCCTGGGGTGATGATGAAGTGGTATGCGTAAGGGCACTGGTTCCTGACTACGCCATTCTTCATGTTCAGGAAGCAGATATTTATGGAAATGCACGTATACTTGGTCCCAGCTATCAGGATGCATTAATGGCCAGAGCTGCCAAGAAGGTAATTTTAACTGCTGAACGTATTGTAGGGACTTACCGTATGCAGGAAGAACCGAAATTGACAGCTATTCCTCATTTCCTGGTTGAAGCGGTGGTAGAGTTGCCGGGTGGAGCCAAGCCAGGAATTTGCTATCCAGAATACTTAACCGTAGACTGGGCCGACCACAAAGCTTATCAAAAAGCGGTCAAGGCTGATGAAGTCAAGCAGTTTGCAGACAAAATGTTAGAAGGGAGGGCATAAACATGGAATATGGCAAAGATTATGGCATACCTGAAATGTTTGCAGTAGCAGTTTTGCGTGAAATAAAAGATGGCGAAATCGCATTCCACGGACTCGCTTCATCAACTCCCATGGTGGTAATGAAAGCAGCCAAAGCTCTGGGTAAGGACTTTACCTATGTTACCCTGAGTGATGGTGTAGATCATGACTGGAATCGCCCCCCTTATGTAGCATCAACACTGACTGAAAACACTTACACCGGTTCAGTAGCTACTTTTGGCTTGGATGAAATTTTTGACTTATATGTCTCAGGCAAAGGTGACATCGCCTTCCTATCCTGTCTGCAGATCGATAAAACCGGAAGAATAGCTATGTCCTACGTCGGAGGAGACTACGATCATCCTAAACTTAGAGGACCGGGTGGGGCTGGCAGTGCTACTCTTACTCCGGTAACCAAAAGAACTATCATATGGAAAACTGCCCATGACAAGAGAACCTTGGTAGAGCATGTTGAGTTTGCAACTACCTCACCAGCGGTAGATAAAGAATTTACCTTGATAACTACTCTGGGTATTTTCCGCAAACCGGTGGGAGAAAAACTTTTGAAACTGGAATGTATGTTCCCATATACAACTATAGAAGAAATCAAAGAAAAGACCGGCTGGGTGATTGACGAGACTGAAGTGCCAGTTATGGCTCCTCCTACTGAGGAAGAACTGGCAGCATTAAAGAAAGTTGACCCTAATAATATTTTAGCTTTTGAATTTTAAATCACAGAAGCACCTTGAAATTTGATTAGCAGGTAAAATAGGCGGGACATACATAAGACATCTTTCTTGTCTCATGTGAATCCCGCCTTTTGCTTTTATTTTTCGGGTAAGATATTATAGCTCCAGCCTAAGACGACTTGTTACGGATTAAATTAAACATGGATCATTAAATTTTGTTTCTCATTAGATGAACATCTGCATAAAACAAAAATTTTGCCCACAAACAATATTTTGCAATAGTTTGAACGCCATTAGTTTAGAATAGAGTAAAGACTTCTTTTAAACCAAATTTTTAATGAAAGGCAGGTGACTTACGCCTGGTTGATAGATAGAAATATCTTTAGGTCATACTCGAGATAAAATACGGGTAAACCAGGCTTACGGTATGAAGAAAAAAATATTAATAGTGGGTGGTGTGGCAGGAGGAGCCAGTTCTGCGTGTCGCTTGAGGCGTCTGGATGAAGAAGCTGAAATCTTAATGTTTGAGCGGGGGGCAGATATATCTTTTGCTAACTGCGGACTTCCTTACTATGTAGGTGGGGTCATAGAGCAGCGCAAAAAACTCCTGGTACAGACCCCTAAAGCGATGCGCAGCCGGTTTAACATCGATGTTAGGACCATGAGTGAGGTTAAGAAGATATCTCCGGCTGAGAAAAAAGTTGAAGTGAAAAACTTGCTCGATGATACCAGCTATGAAGAAAACTATGATTACCTGGTCTTATCGCCAGGAGCTCAGCCAGCCCTGCATGACATACCAGGAATTAATAAAGGTAATGTATTTGTAGTCCGTAATGTTCCGGACAGTGATGCTATCAAGCATTACATCGAGGTGAATAAACCGTCTGCAGCTGCTGTAGTAGGAGCTGGATATATCGGCCTGGAAATGGCAGAGATGTTAAAAGAGTCAGGGCTTAAGGTGACCATAGTCGAAGCTGCCGGGCAGATAATGGGAGCCCTCGATCCAGATATGGCTGCTATAGTCCAGGAATATATACAAAAACACGGGATAGATATAATTATATCTGACAAAGTGGTTGCCATGGAAGGCAGCGAGCAGGTTGAAAAGATTCAACTGGAAAGCGGAAAATCCGTTCCAGCTCAGATAGTTATTATGGGAGCCGGAGTAAAACCAGAAGTATGGCTGGCTAAAGAGGCTGGATTAGCTATCGGCTCTACTGGTGGAATATTGGTGGATGAATACCTGCAGACTTCTGATCCCTACATATATGCAGCTGGAGACGCCATACAGATCAAAGATTTTGTTACTGGTGATGACAGCCTGGTTCCTCTGGCCGGGCCAGCTAACCGACAGGGATGGATAGTGGCCAATAATATCTGTGGACGCCAGATAAAATATCCTGGTTCCCAGGGCACCTCTGTTGTAAAAATTATGGATATGGTGGCTGGAGGTACCGGGCAAAATGAAAAACAACTGCAGAGAAAAAACATCGAGTATCTAGTGTGTCATGCTCATCCGTTTTCTCATGCCACCTATTACCCGGGCAGCACGCAAATGACCATTAAATTACTCTTTACACCCAGGGAGGGTGAAATTCTAGGTGCCCAGGTGGTAGGATATGGTAACGTAGACAAAACTATAGATGTACTGGCTACCGCCATCCGGGCGGATATGACCGTATATGATCTATTGGAACTGGAACTCGCCTATGCTCCACCATTCTCATCAGCCAAGAGTCCACCTAATATGGTAGGGTATGTGGCAGCCAATATATTGGATAACAGCATCGACTGTGTCAGATGGGAAGAAGTACAAGGTTTAGTTGAAAGTGGTGCTTTCCTCATCGATACCCGGTTGCCCGCTGAAGTAGAAAAGGGATCTGTGCCCGGTGCCCACAATATACCAGTTGATAACCTTCGTGATCGTCTGGATGAGATACCTCAAGATAAGGAAATTTGTGTATTTTGTCAGGTGGGATTAAGATCTTATATCGCCAACCGGATACTTAAACAAAAAGGTTTTAAAACCCTGAATATAAGTGGTGGATATAAATTATATCAGTCTTTAAAAAACTGCGGAGTGATTGATTAATAAGCAATCGGGGAAACTTGTTAAAGAAAATAACAAATTGAGCGGCTTGATTTCCATACTTCATCGGAATCAGGCCGTTTAACTTTTGCTCGGATTGGTTCTGAATCTTTAAAGGTTCTTGTCGTTGTGCAAGTGACTATCCTCAGATTACAAAATTCCCCTTAATCCTTCCATTGGACCATTACCAATACAGCCTGACCTCCAGCTGAGATGTACCACATTCTGACTGCATGTCAATATAATGTATTCCTGCTGGACGTGATTTTCTTGCCATGGCATGACCTTAATGATATTGGCATATATTTGTATGAATGTATATGTAAAATAGCTTCTAAGAGGGGGGCATAAAAGGAAATGGAAAAGCGCCGGGAAGTGTTTAATCGGGTAATGGCAGATTTTCTTGAAATACCTAAAGATCTGGTAATGGATATTCCGAAACTCACCATGGTGGGAAGAAATGAATTATATATTGAAAATCACCGGGGAATTATTGAGTACCGGGTAGATCTCTTGAGAATCAATCTCAGCCGGGGGTTTATCGAGATACAGGGTGATAACCTGGAAATCAAAACATTGATGCCAGAGGAGTTGTTTTTGATAGGGGATGTGCATGCCGTAATATTTCGGGATTAGCCAGGAGGGAGGGTTAAAATGGGTAACAAGTTCTTTGATCATTTTGGAGGCGTTGTAACCATCAAACTCCTGGGCTTAAGACCAGAAAAAATTATCAATATGGCCCTGGCACGGGGCATATTTCTGTGGGATCTAAAAAAGGACCAGTACTCTATGAGTTTTAGGATAAGGAGCAGTGGATACGAAGCCCTGAAAAGCCTGGTGGACGAACATGGTTACGAAATGGAAGTGATAGATAAAAAAGGCTTGCCTTTTATGAAGTCCACTATTATAAGACGAGTTGGTTTTTTAGGGGGGGCATTAGGTTTTATAGTGGCTTTGTATATCCTATCTTCTTTTGTATGGTTTGTCAGTGTGAGTGGCAATCAGAAGATCGACGACCATACCATACTAAGGAGCGCGGCCAAATATGGTTTGTATAAAGGTGCAGCCAGGTGGAACTTCAGCCGGGTGGAGGCAGAACAAGCTATGCTGAGGGATATTAAAGAGCTCACTTATATAAAAATAGACATCAGGGGTGTTAAAGCTGATATACAGGTAGTTGAGAAAGTTTTGCCAGCAGATGAGGTTACCGGTCCCTGCCATTTGTTGGCCCGGAAAGACGGCGTAATTGAGGAAATATTAATATTGGAAGGTCAGGCCAAAGTCAGGGAAGGAGATGCAGTTGCACGAGGAGATGTACTTATTTCCGGGATCGTATTTCCAGAACCTAACCCATATATGCCCAGTGAATCAGAGCAAGAATTAAATCCTTATCTGGTAAGGGCCAGGGGAATAGTGAAAGCTAGGGTGTGGTATGAAGGGTATGGGGAATGCAGTCTTTATCAGGAATCTCTCATATTTACCGGTCGGGAGAAAGAATCAGTATACATTAGAACTCCCTGGAATGAATTTAGAATATTTGGTAATGATAGAAATAATTTTAAACTCTGTGAAAGCAGTGAAACAAAAAAAACTATTACTACTTCTAGGGGAGAATTGGCAGTAGTGAAGATAGTAGAAAAGGAACAGGTGGTAGAAGTAAAGGAGTATACAGAAAAAGAAGCTACCAGAATAGCGAAAGAAAAGGCTTTGAAAACTCTGCAGGAGAAAATTGATAAATCTCAGCCGGTCAGTGATTCAAAAATAGAGGTCCTGTCTTCGCCCAGTGAGTCAGTATTAAGAATCAAGGTGGCAGTAGAAACTATAGAAGATATCACTCTGGCCGAACCAATAAATACAGGCGAAAATGGCAATTGAATATATTCATGTGCTATAATTACTAGGAAAAATGCTTGGCCCAACAGCTCCTGGCATATTTTTTTAAGGATCGTGCATATCAAATGTTTGGAGGGAAACCTTTATTGGCAAGAAAAGAGGCAAAAATATCCATTGATGATAATGAAAAGGCAATAAGTCTATTTGGCACCAATGATGAAAACTTTAAGTATTTGAAGAGCATCTGCAGTGCAGAAATGTCGTCAAGAGGAGCGGATATCTTTATTTCGGGTGAAGAAGAGCACGTGAATGCAGCCTGTGAACTACTATACGGTTTGATTGATATAGTAGAAAACGAGGGGCAAATTACGATCAATGATATTAACTATATAAACGGACTTATGAAAAAGGGCGATAAGATCAGGCACCAGGATATCGTTTCTGGCACCCTGCTAACAACTGTAAGGGGTAAGGCGATAAAAGCTAAAACTCTGGGGCAGAAGCGTTATGTACAGTCCATCATTCGAGATGACATAGTATTTAGTATTGGGCCAGCCGGTACTGGCAAGACTTATCTGGCGGTTGTAATGGCGGTCAGAGAATTAAAGAATAAAGAGGTGGAACGCATCATACTGGTAAGACCTGCAGTGGAAGCAGGAGAAAAGCTGGGTTTCTTGCCAGGAGATTTTATAGAAAAGGTCAATCCCTACCTAAGACCACTATATGATAGCCTTTTTGATATACTGGGAGTAGATGTGACTCAGAGATATTTGGAAAAGAACATTATTGAGGTTGCTCCCCTGGCATATATGCGAGGCAGAACATTAAACGATGCATTTATAATTTTAGATGAAGCCCAAAATACTACCCCTCAGCAAATGAAAATGTTCCTGACCAGACTGGGTTTCGGTTCCAAAGCGGTGATAACCGGTGATATAACCCAGGTGGATCTGCCTAAAGAAGATTATTCGGGATTGGTAGAGATACAGCGTATTCTCAGCAGAGTAAAAGGAATATCTTTCGAGTATCTTACTAAAGAAGATGTCATCAGGCATCCACTGGTTCAAAAGATTATAGATGCCTATGAAATTTTCGAGGCCAGCAATGGGAAAAGTCATTGAACTTTAAGACGTATATCTATAGGAAGCTTAATGCTTTTAAGGAGAGTTTAGATGGGGATATCCAAAGTACTTACCAGCCTATGGAAAAGTGTCAATCAATTTTTTAAGAACTCTAATATTAAAAAGGGCTTGAGTATCCTTTTATTTTTTACTATAACTATCCTAATTCTATTCAGTAATTTTAACCCCAAGCAGGTTATGTTGAAACCTGATGAAGTTGCGCAAAGAGACATACAATCAAATGTCAATGCTACAATAATTGATGAAAAACAGACCGCGGAATTAAGAAGCCAGGCTGCTGAAAAAGTACAAAAGGTTTATCAGGAAGATACCTATGCCCTTTCCAGTGCAGAGAATGATATAGAAATTTTCTACTCCAATCTCCAGGATATACTCTTTGCAGATGAGGAAAGAGACAACATTAAGGCAAAAGCAAGTTTGCTTACTTTACTACAGAGTACCAGTACCAGATACAGCGATCTGGCTCTGAAAAATACTGACCTGGCTGATTACCTCCTCAATGCTGATCCGGAAGCCCTGAAACAGATGAAAGAGGCTTCCCTTTCAGTGGTACAAAGTCTCATGGATAAACCAGTAACCGATGAAACTTTGGCCGACTTAAATGAAGAAGCCCTCGGCAAGATAGATATGCTTTCTTACTCCCCTGAAGCCCGGGAAGTAATTAAGCTGGTCAGTATCAATTCATTAAGACCAAATCTAATTTACAACGAAGAGAAAACAAGTTTAGCTGTACAAGAAGCTATGGACGCAGTAGCCCCGGTTCAAAAAACTATTAAAGCTGGAGAAATAATAGTTCGTGAAGGTAACCGGGTCACGGAAGAACAAATATCAATACTTGAACAACTGGGTATACAAAGAACTGATAATTATACCCTGACCCTGATAGGGACAGCATTATTTGTGCTGCTGACCTTCTGGTTGGTAATAGAATTTGTGCGCAAATATTACCCGGAAATATATAAGAATGATATGCTGCTCCTGTTGTTGGGCTTGATTTTTGTGTTAATTATATCTATAACCCGTTTTCTTACGATAATAAAAATCGGAGATCAGCCAGGTCTGGGGAATCTTATAGGATATCTGGCGCCGGTTGCAGCAGGCTCTATGCTGATTGCGATTCTTCTGGACGATCGACTGGCTTATTTTATAACTTTGATTATGGCTTTGTATGTTGGTCTATTAACAGAAGGCAACCAGTTGTTTTATGCTATTACTGCTTTTGTTGGTGGAACGGTCGGAATATTTCAGGTTTATCGCGTCAATCAAACATCAGATCTGGCCAGATCAGGTTTGTTCATCGCTTTAGCAGATATCGCGGCCATAGTTACTCTCCTGTTCATCGGTGATGACCTTAATCTAAGCAACCTGGCAGTAGGGGCTGCTATTGGAGCTGTAAACGGTATCTTATCGGCAGTATTGATGATTGGTGTCTTGCCTTATCTGGAAGCTGCCTTTTCTATAACCAGTATGAGCAAATTGCTGGAACTCTCCAATCCTAATAACCCGCTGCTGAAACGACTGCTGCTTCAGGCACCGGGAACCTATCATCATAGTTTGATGGTTGGGAATCTAGCCGAAGCTTCAGCGGAGTCTATCGGTGCTAACCCACTCCTGGTAAGAGTGGGGGCTTTGTACCATGATATCGGTAAGATAAAGAGACCGGAATACTTTGTGGAAAATCAGCGGGGCTTTGACAACCCGCACGAAAAAATTGCGCCGGCTTTAAGTACCTTGATAATAACCTCCCACGTGAAAGAAGGAGTTGAAATGGCGCGGGAAGCCCATCTTCCTGTTACCATTATCGATTTTATAGAACAGCATCATGGTACCAGTCTGGCCAAGTATTTTTACAGCCGGGCACTGGAAGAAGATCGGGATGGGAATGTTAATGAGGATAACTTCAGGTATGAAGGTCCCAGACCAAAAAGCAAAGAGACAGCCCTGGTCATGCTGGCTGATTCAGTAGAAGCAGCAGTGAGATCATTAGAATCGCCCAGTCCTGAGAAAATACGGGATATGGTCCGGATGCTAATAAAAGATAAATTGAATGATGGGCAGTTGGAAATGTGTGATTTAACTTTTAAGGACCTGGATATTATCTCTAAATCATTTAATAAAGTGCTGGAGGGAATATATCATAAACGTATAGAATACCCGGAAGTCATACAAAAAGAATTTGAGCAAAGGAGCGGTAACGATGGATACGATGATCATTAATCAGCAGAGCAGGGTAGATTATACTCGCCACCTGGAAGGGATTATCAAAACCACAGCAGAAAAGGCGGCACAAATTCTAGGACTTGCAAAAACTACAGAATTAAGTGTGTTGATTGTGGATAATGTATACATCAGGGAATTAAACTCCTTATATAGAAATAAAGATGAAATTACTGATGTCCTGTCATTTGCAATGAATGAACTGGGTGAAGACGAACCCGATTATGACCAGCAGGCTGAAATCAACATCCTGGGTGATATCGTCATATCCCTCGAACAGGCATTACTACAAAGCGAGGAATATGGCCACAGCCTGGAAAGAGAGCTGGGTTATCTGCTTACCCATGGGCTTCTGCATCTATTAGGGTACGATCATGGCAATGAAGATGAACTTAATGCCATGCGGGAACTGGAAGAAAAAATAATGAGTGCAGTCAAATTGGCAAGGTAGTTGAGAAATATGAAACATAGAACTCTAAATGAAAGCTTTTCCTGTGCTATCTCAGGACTTGTTTATGTACTCCGAAGCGAGAGAAATATGAAGATACACTTGTTAGCAGCGTTTTTAGCAACTGCCCTGGGCTTTATTCTGGGTATCAGCCGGGTTGAATGGGGATTGCTCTGCTTTGCAATATTCCTGGTACTGGCTGCCGAAACCGCGAATACAGCCCTGGAAAAAGTTGTGGATCTGGTGACTGCAGAGTATCATCCTTTAGCACGAAATGCCAAAAACGCTGCAGCAGGAGCAGTTTTGTTGAGTGCCATAAACGCTGTAATAATGGCTTTTATAATATTTGGACGCTATTTGTTCTGAGCCACTGGTACTAGCCCGGAGCGAGTTTTTTATAAAGCTTGGTAGTTTAATCAATAATAATAAGGTATAATTTTATTTTGACCTATAAATTGAACCTGAACTGGAGGATTGTCAATATGGATGCAGGCTGCCTTATAGAAGAGGCCCGCAAAGCTCAGCTGAAATCTTATTCGCCCTATTCTGGATATAAAGTAGGGGCAGCCCTCTTAGGTAAAACCGGAAAAATATATACAGGAACCAACATTGAAAACTCTTCATATGGGCTGAGTATTTGTGCTGAGCGGACCGCTCTCTTTAATGCGGTCAATAATGGAGAAGTGGAATTTTCAGCTATAGCTGTTAGCAGCAGTGGATCTGGATATGTCTACCCCTGTGGGGCCTGTTTGCAGGTGCTGGCTGAATTTGCCAGTGATTTACAAGTAATAGTCAGCAATGAAAAAGATGGATTTGAACAGTATCTTCTGAGTGACTTATTGCCACAGGCTTTTAAGTTATCAACACAGGAGGGTTAAATTTTTGAAGTCAGGATTTGTTAGTATAGTAGGCAGACCCAATGTGGGTAAATCTACCTTGATAAATCAAATAATAGGAGAAAAAATTGCTATTGTTTCGGATAAACCCCAGACTACCCGAAACCGGTTACAGGGTATTCATACCTGTACCGAGGGGCAGATCATATTTATTGATACCCCGGGCATTCACAAACCGAGACATCTTCTGGGAGAATACATGGTTAATGTTTCTACTCGCAGCCTGCATGAGGTTGATTTGATTTATTATATTATAGATGTTACCCGGCCCTATGGGGGAGGCGAGGAGTTCATCATCAATCATCTGCAGCAGTCCTTAGTCCCTATTTTTCTGGTAGTTAATAAGATTGACCTTAGCAGTGCTGATGAAATCCAGGAATTCATTAAGCCTTTTACTCTTCATATGAATTTTGCTGAAATAATAGCCATATCAGCGGCCCAGGGAACCAATGTGTCTGATTTACTGGAAAAAACCTTTGGCTATCTTCCGGAAGGGCCTTTGTATTACCCGGAGGAGGATATGACTGATCAACCAGTCTCATTTATAGTAAGTGAACTGATCCGCGAAAAAGCGTTGATACTTACCAGAGATGAAATACCGCATTCACTGGCCGTTGATATTGAAGAATTTAAACAGCAAAATGGCGGCAAGCTGTACTTAAGAGCGGTGATTTATACTGAACGTGATTCGCAGAAAGGTATAGTGATAGGCAAGAACGGCCAAATGCTCAAGCAAATTGGTGAACAGGCCCGCTCTGATATCGAGAGTTTTCTCGATCAATCCGTATATCTTGATCTATGGGTGAAAGTTAAGAAAAACTGGCGGGACAGCGAAAGCAATCTTAACCAGCTGGGGTATCGCTTCTAAAATCAGAAGAAAACGCAGCTGGAAGCAGGAGTTGAAAAGTAATGCTGGCATCTTATCTGGACAGCACCAACCTTAAACCTGACTGTAGAAAAGAAGATATAGTAATATTATGTGAACGAGCAGCCGAATTGAATATGGCTGCTGTTTGCATTAATCCCAGCCGGGTTTTATTGGCCAATCAGATCCTTAAAGGCACCCGGGTAGGTGTGTGTACGGTGATTGGCTTCCCGCTGGGGGCCACCGCTGCTCGGAATAAGCTGCGAGAGGCTGAACAGGCATTGCTTGAAGGAGCATGTGAACTCGATGTGGTAATAAATATAGGTGCGGTGAAAGACCAGGACTTCGAAACAGCTGCCGATGAAATAAGGATGCTGCTGCAACTAAGAAAAGATTATGATTATTTACTTAAGATCATCGTTGAAACTGCCTTGCTTTCCGCAGCTGAGTTAAAGCGTATGACGGTTCTCATTGGAGATCTGGGAGCTGATTATATTAAAACGTCCACCGGTTTTTCCAGCCGGGGAGTAAGCCTTGATGATTTAGCTATCATTAATGCTTCCAAAAGAACTGAACTGAAAGTTAAAGCCAGCGGGGGCATTAAGACTTTAGATTTTGTCCTGCAGCTTGTAAATGCAGGTGTAGATAGAATAGGCAGCAGCAGTGCCGAAGAAATCCTATCAGCATACCGTTCTGCCCATTCATTATAATCACAATTATTTTCCTCAGAAGTGGCGGTTGGAAAGAGTGATATCATGTACTATCAGAGCCGTTCCATCATTTTAAGAACCAGTGATCTAAGAGAAGCTGATAAAATAGTAAGCCTGTTTTCTGAGCAAGAAGGCAAAATAAGCGCGGTTGCACGGGGTGTAAAGAAACCTAAGAGCAGTCTGAGAGTATGTGTTCAGCCATTCTGTCATTCTCTGCTGTATTTTAGCAGCGGCAGGGAGCTGGATTTGATAACCCAGGGCAAACTAATTGAGTTTTATGGCAATACCCGCGAAGACATGCAAAGAATGCTTTATGCCGTGTATATAATGGAACTGCTTGATAAATCGCTGATGGAGAGAATGCCTTTAAGAGAGTTATATATCCATACCCTCCAGGTACTGGAATATATGAACCAATGGGGAATTAACCCACTTATAATCAGGTCTTTTGAACTTAAATTACTGATGTGTCTTGGTTATACACCTTTATTAGACCATTGTATCAACTGTGGCAGCCCCAGGGTAACAGCTTTCGATATGCCAGAAGGATCTGCGATATGTGATGAGTGCCAGAACAAATCTTCGTCTGCCTATCCTCTATCTGCTCCAACCCTGGCATTGTTGCGTCTGCTGCTTGGTGCCAATACCAAAACTATCAGCCGGGTTAAAGCGTCGAATCAGTCACTTATACAGTTAGAGAACTTTTTGGAAGCTTACCTGGAATACCACCTGGAAAGAAAATTCAACCTGAAAAGAACCATTAGAACTCTCAAAGATAGAATGATGCTGTAAATTCTCAACAATATATGGTGCTTGACTATAACAAATTTTATCAGAATCGTGCTGGAAGCTGACTTAATAAGTTGTTTGCAGAGCACAGCACAGTATTGGCTGTAAATTAAAGTAGTAACATGAAACAAATAGTTTATAAATGTCAATACTAATGTTACGACTTATACTGAATTGGCATTGACACGATCCGGGCCGGTTGTTAAACTTATTTAAGAATTTGATAATATAAGTGATGAAGAAGAGTAGTAAGAAAAACTAATCTCTAACAGAGAGCCGGGCTAGCTGGAAACCGGCAGAGATACATTTCTGAAGGCGTTTCGGAGCTATCAGGAGGAAAGCCTCTATGGTTAGTAAAACCTGGATGTTTAAGGTGGGCATAAAAGCCAACCAGGGTGGAACCGCGGGTAGTACCCGTCCCTGTATAGGGACGGGTATTTATATTTTCATCATTATGAGGAGGTAAATAAATGAACTTTCAAGAGATAATCCTGCGTCTGGAGAGTTTCTGGGGAAAACAGGGATGCATCATACAACAGCCCTATGACATGGAAAAAGGAGCTGGAACTATGAATCCGGCAACATTTTTGCGCTCACTTGGTCCTGAACCCTGGAATGTAGCTTATGTTGAACCTTCTCGCAGACCTACCGATGGAAGATATGGAGAGAATCCCAATCGTCTTCAGCATTACTATCAATATCAGGTCATATTGAAACCGTCTCCAGATAACGTTATCGACCTTTATCTGGATAGTCTGAAGGACCTGGGAATTGATCCGGACAAGCATGATATCCGACTGGTCGAAGACAACTGGGAATCTCCCACTCTAGGAGCATGGGGCCTGGGATGGGAAGTGTGGCTGGATGGAATGGAGATAACCCAGTTTACCTATTTCCAGCAATGCGGAGGATTTGATTGTGTACCCGTATGCGCTGAAATAACTTATGGCCTGGAAAGAATAGCTATGTATATACAAAATAAAGAAAGTGTATATGATATCGAATGGGTAGAAGGTATCAGCTATGCTGACGTTCACCATCAGGGTGAAGTCGAACATTCCCATTACAATTTCGAGGTGGCTGATGTGGCTACCTTAACCACCATGTTCAATCTTTGTGAAAAAGAAGCCTTAAGAGTGGCAGAACATCAACTGGTGCTTCCAGCCTATGATTTTGTATTAAAATGCTCCCACCTGTTTAATCTGCTCGATGCCCGGGGGGCAATAAGTGTTACGGAAAGAACCGGCTATATCGGTCGGGTAAGGAATCTGGCCAGAATTGTAGCCGGCAGGTATCTGGAGCAAAGAAAAACGCTGGGGTATCCGTTATTAAAGGATGAAAACCGCCGCCGGGAATTTCTGGCTGATGAGGAGGTGCTGTAATGGCTAAAGACTTATTGTTCGAACTGGGGGTAGAGGAATTACCATCTGCTTATATGTCCAAAGCTCTAAAAGACTTTGAAAATATGGCCCGGAAAAAATTTGACGAAGCTCGTCTCAAGTATAGCGAGTTGAAGGTTTATGGTACCCCGCGCCGATTAACCCTGTTCATCGCTTCTATGGAAGAAATGCAGCAGGATGCGATCATAGAAAATCGCGGCCCTAAAAAGGCCATAGCTTTTGATAAGGAAGGTAATCCCAGTCCAGCTGCTCAGGGCTTTGCCCGGGGACAGGGCGTCAGGGTTGAAGACCTGCTGGTCAAAGAGGTAGATGGAGTAGAATATATTTTTGCAGTAAAGAATGAAATCAGCCGACCGGCAGATGATTTACTGGCCGATGTGGTAAAGGACATCGTATATTCCATTGTATTTCCTAAATCAATGCGCTGGGCATATTACCAGACTCGTTTTGCCCGGCCGATCAGATGGCTCTTGCTTCTTTTTGGGGATAAGCTTATAGAGCTGGAAATAGAAAATATTAAATCAGGTAAAGTTACCTGGGGACACAGGTTTCTGGGTCAGGGAGCGCTAAAAGTCAATCATGCAGACGAATATTTCCAGGCTTTGCGAGAGAACTATGTTATTCTGGATCAGGAAGAAAGAAGAGCCATGATCTGGGAACAGGTGCAGGAGATAGCTCAGAAGCAGGGCGGAAAAGCCATGGAAAACCCTGAACTGCTGGAAGAAATCACCTACCTGGTTGAATATCCACATGCATTCTATGGCCAGTTTTCAAGTTCCTACCTGGAAGTGCCCCCGGAAGTATTAACTACCTCGATGATTGAACATCAGCGATATTTTCCAGTATACGACACCGCAGGAGCGTTAATGGCCGGGTTTATTGGAGTCAGAAATGGGACTGACTACTGTCTGGATATAGTACGGGCCGGAAATGAAAGAGTAATAAAGGCCCGTCTGGAAGATGCTCTCTTCTTCTGGAAGGAGGATACCAAAAAGCCGTTGCAGGATATGACCCCGGGTTTGTCCAATGTGCTTTTCCACGAACGTCTGGGTACCATAATGGATAAGGTGGATCGGATAACAGCTCTGGCCTGCTATATTGGACAAGAAACTGCCCTGAGTCAGGAGAGCAGATTAGTACGGGCCGCCTATTTATGTAAAGCCGACTTAACGAGCAGCATGGTATATGAGTTTCCAGAGCTGCAGGGGATCATGGGGCGATATTATGCCCGGGAAAGCGGAGAAGAAGCAGAGGTTAGCCAGGCAGTATTTGAGCACTACCTGCCCCGATCTGCTGGTGATGAACTGCCAGAAACACCTACTGGCATAGTCTTGAGCCTGAGTGAGAAAATAGACAATCTGGTGGGATGCTATGCTATAGGTATAAAACCCAGTGGTTCACAGGATCCCTATGCACTGCGCAGACAGGCTCTTGGTATAGTGAATATTATTATAAACAAAAATTTGAAACTTGATCTCCAGGATGTATTGAGCAAAGCTTATGCAGGGTTTAGCAGAATTAACCCGGAACAGAGCCTGGAAGATACGGTCAAAGAAGTAATAGATTTTATACTGCAGCGTATGCGTGGAGTTCTGATGGAAAAAAACATAGCATATGATGTCATTGACGCGGTCTTTATGCCAGCCATACTTGATATTACTGACATATATGATCGGGCCGTATGCCTGCAGCAGTTCAAGACCAGGCCGGAATTCGACGACTTGATGGTGGTATTTAACCGCTCTCATAATCTGTCCAGGAAATGGCAATCTAACGAAGTCCAATTCAATAAGCTGATCGATGCGAGTGAGATCAAGCTTTATGAGCACCTTAAGCAGGTTCAGTCTGAGGTAGAATCAGCTGTACGGGCTGGTGAATATGATCTGGCCCTGAAGACCATTGCTTCTTTGAGACCGGATGTGGATAATTTCTTTGAGGCGGTTATGGTAATGGTTGATGATGAAGTATTGAAAAATGCCAGACTGGGATTATTAAAATCAATATCTGATCTATGTAGGTTTATAGCGGATTTTAGCAAAATCGTGTTATAAATGATGCTTTTTTTGAACTATTAAACAGGATTTTTCCATTTGATATAGTATATATAATTAGTTAGGATATATAATTAGGGGTAAAGTTCATAAAAAGTATAGC
>LNQE01001918.1_pt1 | contig 85917 bp, 86 predicted proteins | sample 603111 | NCBI WGS metagenome assembly LNQE01 (sample SAMN04260313, study PRJNA301899) | hydrocarbon metagenome | isolation source: hydrocarbon-contaminated ditch | place: Germany: Bremen | collected 1998
CGACAATATACTACAATAATAAACAATTTAGATTAAGTACTACCTCCTTCGCTAGGGTATAATCAACATATCAGGAAGGGGGATTTTTTATGTGTGATACCATGGTCGCTTTGGGTATGGCCACCCGGGATGGGAGCGTGCTGTTTGCGAAGAATAGCGATCGTCAGCCCAATGAGGCTCATATTATGGTCCGCGTCCCTCGGAAAAACCACCCCGCAGGTGAAAAAGTAAAATGCACTTATGTCGAGGTTGAGCAGAGCGAGCTTACCTATGAGGTGTTTCTTCTCAAACCTGCCTGGATCTGGGGCTGCGAAATGGGAAGCAACGAATACGGTCTTAACATAGGAAATGAAGCGGTGTTCACCCTGGAAAAGTATGCTAAAGACGGATTGACCGGTATGGATATGATAAGGCTGGCCCTGGAAAGATGCAAAAACAGCCTGGAGGCAGTGAACTTCATCACCTCTCTGCTCCAGCAGCACCAGCAGGGAGGAAACTGTGGGTATCAAAAAAAATTCTACTATCACAATTCTTTCCTGATTGCCGATCCGGAATCAGCATGGGTCCTGGAAACCGCCGGTGAGTTCTGGGCCGCCGAGAGAGTGAAAGATGTTCGAAGCATTTCCAACAGTCTTTCCATCGGCAAATCATTTGAAAAAGCCCATCCCCGCCTGGTGCAGAATGCTATAGAACGCAAATGGTGCAAATCAGAGCAGGACTTTGATTTCGCCCAGTGCTACAGCGACTCCCTGTTCACCCATTTCAGCGGGGCTAAAACCCGTCAGGCTTTCAGCCAGTCCGTTCTGGAACAGAACCGGGGTCAGATTGACGTGAAGCTCATGCAAAGCATTCTGCGCTCCCATCATCCTGCCAGGGAAGGCAAGCAATTCCGACGCTCCTGCCTAAAAAGCGTATGTATGCATGGAGGGGGAATCATTGGTGACCACACGACCGGAAGTTACGTGGCCTCTCTCAGTAAAGAGCAGTGCACTTATTGGGTGACCGGCAGTCCAACCCCCTGTGTAAGCATTTTCAAACCCCTGTGGTTGACCGATTATGACGGCATCCCCTTTAAAGAAGAAGATTTTGAGAAAGCCCTGGCTTTCTGGAAAAAAAGAGATGACCTGTTCAGGATGATACTTCACCAACAGATAACGGAACTTTCGGACTATATAGAAGAAAGAGACCAGTTGGAAGAGGAATGGATGCAGATGGCCCAGATAATGGAAAAAGGCAACCAGGAGGAGATGAAACGGATCATGGCAAGCGCCTGGACCCGGGAAGAAGAGCTGGTATCCCGGATGCTGACCGAGAATGAGTCCCATCACCCCCATCTACAAGGTTCCCCCTTCTTCCGCTACTACTGGCGCAAAAGATAACCGAAAGCAATGGGAAGGAAAACGATTCCAGCTGACAACTTTTATTGCAGCTGCTACTAAAATGATAGTAGGATACCAGTTTGGGCACAACGGTCTCAATGCATCCAAACATGACAATTGGGACCGTATCACTGTCATCAAAAGGAAGGTGAGCATATGCAGCGTATTATTGTAGCACCGGATTCATTTAAGGAAAGCTTGAGTGCCAGTCAGGTCACCCAAAGCATAAGCGAGGGCATTAAAAAAACACTTCCTGCTGCTCAGGTCATCCAGGTACCATTATCAGATGGGGGAGAAGGGCTGACCGAATCCCTTATCGCCGCTGCCGGAGGTCAATTCATATACTGCCCGGTGACCGGTCCCTTGGGTGAAAGGATCCAGGCTCGATATGGCATACTAAATGACCAGTGCACCGCAATAATAGAAATGGCTGCTGCCTCCGGGCTGCCCCTGGTGCCCCGGGGTGAGCGTAACCCCCTCATCACTACCACCCGCGGGACGGGGGACTTGATAAGAGCAGCACTGGATGCTGGATGTAAAAAGCTGATCATCGGTATAGGCGGTAGCGCTACCAACGATGGTGGGGCAGGTATGGCCCAGGCCCTGGGAGTGAAACTCCTGGACGACCGGGGCAGAGAGATCAGCCCTGGTGCACAGGGACTGCTCAGCCTCAGTAAAATCGAGATGTCTGATATTGATCCCCGCCTGACCCAAACCGAAGTTCTGGTAGCCTGTGATGTGGAAAACCCATTGTATGGCCTGAATGGTGCTGCTTATGTATATGGCCCCCAGAAGGGAGCCCGTCTGGATATGCTCCCGCTGCTGAATCAGGCCTTGATCAATCTGGCCGATACCATCGTCAGCGACCTGCAGATCCAGGTGCATGATGTACCCGGCGCTGGAGCTGCCGGTGGTCTGGGGGCAGGACTGATGGCCTTTATCGGAGGAAAGCTGTGCTCGGGAATTCAGCTGGTATTTGAAATCCTGGGCTTTGAAGCGATTCTGGCTGCCGGAGCCGACCTGGTCATTACCGGGGAGGGCAGTATCAACGGTCAGAGCCTGTACGGCAAGGTGCCGGTGGGAGTAGCCCGATTGGCCAAAAACTATGATCTGCCGGTACTGGCCATAGTAGGTCATATCGGCCCCGGGGCCGATAAAGTATACGAGGCCGGAATAGACGCTATCATGGCCATGGCTCCCGGTCCCATCAGCCTGGAGGAATCAATATCCCGAGCTGAGGAACTCCTCACCGACGCCACCAGCCGCGCCCTGAGAATAATGAACCTCGGAAAATGAGGCACAAGACCAGCTAACTAAAGTCAAGCTTTTTTTAGCACTACCCAGAATACTAAAAATAGGCGCAAACAACTATCTTCGCATTAACGAAGTCGTAAAACTCAGCAAACTGAGGTTTTTAAGCTACAAACGCTAATTTTTTATTGAATCGAGCTCTTTGTTCTTCAGGTGTTATAAGGACAAAGGGCTTCTGGTTTTTCAATACTGAAAAAATGATACGGAGCAATTTATTCATCACGGCACCTAATGCCTGTTTCTTGGCCTTACTCTTCGTTTTTTCTTGATAATAATCATAGAGAACTGGGTTAACCATACTTCCATTGGCTGCTTTCCTGATGGCAACAGTGGCAGCTATGTATAGTGCTCTACGAAGATAAGGTGACCCTCGCTTGGTTACCTTGTTGTGCGTTCCGGTGAAGTTGCCTGACTGTCTGACGGAAGGATCAACACCGCAATACGCTACCAACTGTTTGGCTTTCTTAAATCGGTGAATTCCACCAATCTCAGCGGCAATCAAAGGAGCCAGGTTCTCACCCAATCCAGGGATACTCTTTAATAGCGCAATATCGGGTATATGTGTGGATAATGCTTCAATCTCCTGGTTCAAACGATTCATCTGCTCAATCGTGTGTTTCATACTGCTGACGAACACGGAAATACAAGTAAACAATGCTTGGGATTGTATCCCAGTAATTTGAGCTTCATGGGCACTTTGTTTGAGTGAGGCATATTTTTTCTCAGCATATGCCTGTCCTCTCTTTGAATTAGCCATAATTAGACGGATAACCGTTTCCTGGCTGGCCGACAAGAACGCGGCAGGAGAAGGATAGTGCGTTAGGAATTCCATAGATGTTTTCGAAGACACATTAGGAAATATCTTCGTAAACCCAAACCATACCTGATCTAGCGCAGCGACAAGTTGATTTAAGGTAGCCACTTTTTGTTCTGAACAATGATGCAATGTTCGGCATAGTGTTTGGAGATTGGCCATTTCGGGCGTCTTTGGCTCATACGGACGAAGATCTAGAATAAAGGGTAGTCTGGCCAGTTCTTCACAATCCAGCTTATCAGTTTTAGTTTTTCCTGATACCAGAATTCTTGATAGAATGAGATTGGATAGGATTTATCAGAATCACTTGCAAGGCGTTTCTGGTAAAGAAGTGGATGAGGCGTGAGGAGTAATGCCCGGTTGACTCGATTACGAGTGTGGGCCAGCTTCCGAACGTCTCTTCCACTTTCTTGAGTACTGCCAGGACAGATGATAAACCTTTTCCACAGTTTGATGCTTCGAATGGCTTCCGATAAACTGAGCCGGATGGTGACAGGATACAATACCACGATGTTTCTTTAGCAACATCAATACCGACAACAGGATAATTATTCTCCATAGCATAACCTCCAGATTGTAGATTGAAGGATTGCCCATTCCATAACCCCGGTATGCAGCCTTGCGCGTTAAACGGGAATAATTGATCCCAACCAGCCAAAACGCATAATACCCTGGAATGGAGTAATAGTCTACGGTACGGGGATAAGATAACTCTACCCCTGGGACGGTTACATTAACACCCTTCAAGAGTATTATCGTTGAGACTATTGGGATTCCATTGAACAATCCGTTCAACTACAATTTACAAGGGACGGTTCTTTTGCCTGCAGGCAAGAGATGGGTTCTGTTGTAATAAATTGTAAAATATGGTATATTTATGCCTAAATTAATAGGCTTCAATGCAACAAATAATGCAGGCAAAAGAACCGTCCCCGTGCCTGCTGGGAGGTGGTCATTGTGAGCAGGCAGGCACGCAGATTAAGCAATACCGGAATCTACCACGTTATTATGCGGGGCAATGAACGTAAAAAGATTTTTCGGAACAGTAATGATAAAGAGCGGTTCTTGCTTGGGATCGAAGAGAAGAAGAAGAAAGCCACCTTTTTATTACACGCTTATTGTTTAATGGATAACCATGTGCATTTACTATTAAACATAAAACAAGATGATTTAGGGGAAATAATGAAGAGCATAGGGGTGCGTTACGCTTCTTTTTATAATTGGAAACACAACCGGGTAGGACATGTTTTTCAAGACCGGTTCAAGAGTGAACCCATTGAGGATGATCGCTACCTGCTGGCTGTGGTTCGCTATATCCATAACAACCCAGTTAAAGCATGTATAGTCAAGAACCCCGCTGATTACCGCTGGAGCAGCTATTCGAATTATATGCAGTCTGCGGGAGCATATTGCTTAGATGTATCATTGGTCCTGAGATTATTTTCTAACAATCAAAGGACAGCGGTTGAAGAATTCGAAAAATTTTCCATGCATGCCGACCATACAACTTTTCTTGATATCGAGGATGAGAGCTCAATACGTACTTTAGAGGAAGGCAGAACCTACCTTGAGAAATATTTAGCGAATAATGCCATCGCCAAGGAAATTGCTCAGATTAAGCAGGACAAAAATTGCAGCATGAAGTTATCTGTCATCTGCGGGCAGAAACTGCCTTATCCCAGCGAATCATTGCGGAACTGCTTGGGGTTAACAAAAGCACGGTTGAGCGTAACAAATAATGCAGGCAAAAGAACCGTCCCCGTGCCTGGAATGGAGCATGAAGTGAGTAGAATTTGGAACTGGATTATTGTATGTATCTGCCTGACCGGGATAATGCACTTTTCCCAGCAGCAGTTCAACCAGCAGGACATTAGCCCGTTCATAGAACAAAGTGAACGATTGGTACAGGCGGTACAGAACCTGCCCCCTATAGAATTTTCCTACCACAACCGGGTGATCAACAGCCACCAGGATACGGTTGCCTTCATACAGTTTGTGATCCGTAAGCTGGCTCATGTAACCATTTATGGCATTTTCGGACTTTCCCTGCTCCTGGCCACCAGGCCTATCCTCAAAAACCAGCCTATAAGATGGATCATAGTTGGAATGCTGGTATTGCTGACAGCCGTTCTCGATGAAACCAACCAGCTATACAGCAGTGGACGCACCGGCTGCCGAGAAGATATCCTCCTGGATTTCTCCGGATATGTCCTGTTCAGCCTGATATATTTTATGACCTGCGCCACCAAGAAACTTCTAAAATCTTAATTGATTGGACACAACAAAAACGTCCCCTTGTGCCCGTATTATCGCAGCCCCAAGGGACTGTTCATTTACTTAATTAAGGTAACATTTTGCATTTATGGTATCACCAAGCTTCGAATATCCGGCTATCCTCCCGCGCATACACTTCTAAAGGCAATATCTACGGCTTCTTTAGCGCTTTGAGCAAAACTCAGCTCGATATTTCTTCTGTCATCCATAAAGCATCCTTCATAGGCGATGGTTTTGATTTGTGCCGCCCATCCTCCAGAGGATTCCACCACAACGGTAGGTTTTTTGTTCAGATAGGCACAGGAGAGCTCACCCAGAGTGCCATTTCTGCCTCCGATCATGATTATTGCGTCTGATGAATGTATCAGGATCATACTTCGATAGTCGAATGTCAGACCAGTGGTGATAGGGATGTCGATATATGTGTTAGCCAGCTCCAGGGTGTCCCCCGGTAGAATTCCTACTACTAATCCACCTGCGGATTTTGCCCCCTTTGATACCGCTTCCATTACCCCACTGGTTCCCCCGGTCAGCAGGATCGCTCCCCTGGAGGCTATCTCATAGCCGATTTCTTCTGCCAGTTTGCTTAATTCAAGTGGTATATTCCCTGATTCCCCTATTATTCCGATACGAATCATTTTTTCTCCCCCCGTTTAATTGCTTTGGAATGTTATGGGCACATTATCTTGCCACGATAGTATAAAATTTATAATTTGTTAATGCTTATGTCTTTCCCGGAAATTTTATCTTTCCACCATAACCTTATCCTTTTAATTTGCTTTCATCATATCATTTACCTGCCTGATCTACTCCATAATCCCTGAGGATTCACTTCCATAGGAACCGTCCCCTCCGTTTTCTGTCACACGCCAGGGTTACCAAAGACCCATTAGAACTCCCGGCCTGCTCGAAAGACCGTAGTTCAGGCAAAAGAACCATCCCCATGCCTCCTCCCTTCGTAGAAATATCAATAAACAGGAAGTATTATCATCCATTAATAATAAGGTACAATAGTTATTGGTGGGTGGCATAGGGGAAGATGTAAAGCAGTTTTTGGAACTGGCGGTGTATGAAAGAGGTCAAGAAACAGGTCTGTCTGAAGACTATGCAGATATTATGTAAACGTGGTCAAACTGATCCAGAGCTATGCTAAGATAGTTTATATAGCAGTGGGGGGAAAGTTGTAAAGGTAACGGGTTCGGTGACAACTTTTGCCGGAAGGCTAACGGGGGTTTTTGGCTTGGCTAGCAAAAAGGGAACAGAGGGGACGGTTCCTAGGTTTCGCTGACGACGCAAAACAGAAGGCACCATCCCCCGTTTCCAGAAGATCGTGAGGTGTTTGGATGCGGGAGAATTTTGATTGCATTGTAATGGGTGCAGGTATCAATGGCTGTGCGGTGGCCAAGCTGCTTTCGGAGCAGGGTAAGAAGGTGGCGGTCCTTGAGCGGAAGACTATTGGCTGTGGGACTTCCTCTAACAGTTCCAAACTGATCCACGGAGGCCTGAGATATCTGGAAAGCGGCCAGTTTGGTCTAGTTAAGAAATCCTTAAAGGATAGGAGCCGATTGTGTGAGCTTTATCCGGATCTTATTAAATTGGTTCCTTTTTACCTGCCCATCTATTATGACAGCCCGCGTCCCTGGTGGATGATACGAGTTGGACTGGGCTTTTATGATATCTTTGCAGATCAACAGGCTTATGCTGCTCATCCGGTTAACATAGCGGAATTTTCAGAGCGTTTTATGGACATTAAAACGGCCGGATTGAAGAAGGTATATATGTATTATGACGGTAAAACCGATGATTTGCTGTTGACTAGACGGATAGCTGCTGATGCCGAAATCGGTGCTTGTACTATCAAAGAAAACTGTGAAATAGATGAAATTATATTTTACGATAAACAAGTGCTTATATTCTGCCGGGATGATCAAGGGGAATACGAGTTTGCGGCTAAACATCTGATTAATGCTTCTGGGCCCTGGATCGATGAGGTGAATGAAAGGTATAAACTGCCGCATAATTATCACATTGCCAGAGTCAGCGGTATCCATATCGTGATCGATAAGGTCCTGGTTCCAGACTGTATGTTTTTGCAGACTGCTGATAAGAGGATCTTTTTTATGATACCATGGAAAGATAAACAAACGATTATAGGGACAACTGAGCGAATGGAAACTGGTGGCTGTGATGATGTGAGAATTAATAATGAAGATATTGATTATCTCATACGATGTGCTGATCATTATTTAAGGGAAGAGATAAGTGAAAAGGATATCTGTGGTACTTTCCTGGGTATAAGGCCTTTGATAATGAAGAAACAGGGTGCTGATCCGAACCGGATGAGTCGGGATTATAAGATTGATGTGCTTGTTAAGGGCGGGGTTAAGCTAATCCATATTTATGGGGGGAAGCTTACTACCTGTTTAAGTACTGCGGAGGATGTTGTGGAAGTTTTGTGAGCCGTTTTCGAGGAAGGCAGGCAGTGAAGCGATATTCTCGAGCTAAGGAAAGGGGACACACCTACCCTTGGGGGCTAAGGAACAGGGACACACCAGGCCTTAGTGTTCCTGGTGCCAGGAATGTCCCTGGGTATAGCAGGAATGTCCCCATGCATACAGTCCCCGATGTCCTTCGGTTTTCCAAAGGAGTGTATATGGAAGCTATTTTTAAACAATTGTTTAGTTTCTTGACTATTGAATTGACAGTACTTTTAACGGCGATGTTGCCGGTTATTGAGGTAAGGGGTGCAATCCCGGTCGGCATCTCTATGGGATTGTCGCCGCTTAATGCTGCGTTTATAAGTGTTGTCGGCAGTATGATTCCGGTACCGATAGTCTTCTTTACAGTTCGGCCAGTTTTTAATTATCTAAAGGGAACCAGGTTATTTAAGAATGCGGTGAATCGTATTATCAAGCGTTCTATGGGCAAGAGCGGTAATGTACAGAAGTACGGGGCCTGGGGACTGGTTTTGTTTGTGGCGATTCCGTTGCCGGGGACCGGGGTTTGGACTGGAGCTATAATCGCCGCCCTGTTGGATATTCGTTTTAAGCGGGTGTTTGCGGCTATACTGCTGGGGGATGTTATTGCAGCGGTGGCGATAATGCTTTTGAGCAGTGGGATCGTTAGGGCGGTTAGCTGATGCAGGAGCAGATGGGATAGTCCCTGATGTACCCAGGTTTTCCGGGAGGAGTGGAGTTGTTTATGGATGGGCTTATAGTTGCTGCGGGGAGGTCTGAGCGGATGGGGGGGCTGTATAAGATGGCCCTGGATTTGGGCAAGTACACGGTGATCGAGAATACGGTGGCTGGTATGGCTGCTGTTTGCTCGCGGGTGATCGTGGTCAGCGGCTTTAATGCCGATAAACTGCAGGAGATTTTGCAGGGGTATAAAGAGGTAGAAATAGTATTTAATCCCAATTATAATGAGGGTATGTATTCGTCTATTAAAACCGGCTTAAAGCAGATCAGCTCCAGCCGATTTTTTTGCCTTCCGGGAGATTATCCTCTTATTGACGAAGGTGTGTACCAGGCCATGTTGGAGGTGGAGGCTGACATTGTTATACCCACCTATCAGGGTCAGGCCGGGCACCCGGTACTGTTTAAACATAAGTTTATTGAAAAAATACTTACTCAGGAATGCTATACTAATCTGCGGCAATTCATTGCTAATCATGATCCAACCTATGTTGAGGTGGACTGCCCGGGCATTTTGATGGATATAGATAACCTGGAAGACTACCGGCTGGCCCAGGCCATGATGAGGAGCAAGTTGGGGAAGGGGCAGTAGTATGGAAGATATAAGCCAGGCAATCAAACGTTTTGATTTTGATGAGAAAATAGATGGCAGTGCCTGTTACTGTGCTGATGTCAGATATGATGGCATGCTGTATGCCAGAACCCTGCGTTCCTCCAAAACGAGGGCTAAAATAACTGACGTAGAAATCCCTCCTTTGCCAGATGATTATTATATCGTGGATCATAATGATATCCCGGGTAAGAATATAGTCCCTATGGTTTTTGAGGATCAACCTTTTCTGGCCCGGGAGAGGGTCAATTATATCGGGGAACCGATACTGCTGGTGGTGGGGCCGGATAGGCAGGTGATCGCTGATATACTGGCGCAGGTCCGGGTGACCTATGAAGAAATAAAGCCTATTTTGACCATGGCCGAGGCGGAACAGCCCCAGGAGGAATATATCTTTGCAGATAAGCCATGGTTTGTGGAATATAAGATTACCAAGGGGAACATGGAAGAGGCTCGGGCCAGGTCCAGCCTGGTGGCAGAGGATGAATTCTACACCGGCTACCAGGAACAGGCCTACCTGGAACCCCAGGCGGTGCTGGCGGTGTATGAGGAAGAGCGGGTCACTGTCTATGGTTCCATGCAGTGCCCTTATTATATAAAAGATGCCCTGATCCAGGCCTTTAACTGGCCGGAAGACAGGTTGCGGGTGGTGCAGCTGCCTACCGGGGGCGGATTTGGCGGCAAGGAGGATTATCCCTCCCTGATCGCGGTTCATGCTGCTCTGGCTGCGCTGAAGACTGGCCGGCCGGTACAGCTGATCCTGGAGCGGCAGGAGGATATTATCGCTTCTACTAAACGTCATCCAGCCCGGATCAGGATAAAGAGCTATATAGACGATAAACAGCACATCACCGGGCGGGATATCGATATCAGTATGGACGCAGGAGCATATGCCGGTCTTTCCAGTGTAGTCCTGCAGAGGATGCTGTTTTCGGTGGGCGGGGTATATAAGGTTGAGAATCTTCAGATTCAGGCCCGGGCTTATGCTACCAATAAGGTGGTGAGCGGTGCTTTTCGCGGTTTTGGTGGGCCCCAGGCCTTTTTTGCTATTGAAATGCATATGGAAAATATCGCCCGGCAGCTGGGGGTAGATTCTCTGGGGCTAAAGAGGAAGCATTTTTTCCATCGGGGAGATAGTTCGTCTACCGGGGGGCTGTTTCAATATGAGATCAAGCTGGAAGAGATAGCTGATGAAATTGAGAAGATGTCGGCTTACCGGGAGAAAAGAGACGGATATGGGGATTCCCGGGATAAGCTGCAGGGCATCGGCTGTTCGATATTCTTCCACGGATGTGGTTTTGCCGGCAGCGGGGAGAAAGAGATACTGAAATCGAAGGTGCGTTTGAAAAAAAACCGGGATGACACGGTGGAAATATTCGTTTCCAGTACCGAAATGGGACAGGGGGCGTTGAGCACCCTGCGTAAAATCGTGGCTGAAACCCTGGAGGTTCCAGTGGAATCTGTAATGCATAATTACCCGGATACCGATTGCTGTCCGGATTCCGGGCCTACAGTTGCTTCCCGCACGGTGATGATAGTGGGTAAACTGCTGCATGAATGCGCTCTGGAGATAAAAGACCGGTGGTCGGAGGGGGAAGTGGATCTAATCAAGGATTATGTTTATCCGGATAACCTGCACTGGGATAATGACCGGTTACAGGGTAATGCCTATCCGGAATATTCCTGGGGGGCCAATGTGGTGGAAGTGGAAATCGATCCGGTCAGCTATGAACTGAATATTACCGGTATTTGGGCGATTTATGATGTGGGGACTCCTATTGATGAGAAAATCGTACGGGGACAGATCGAAGGCGGAATGGTACAGGGATTGGGTTATGGGGGGATGGAAGTCCTGACTGCCCGTCAAGGCAGGCTGCTGCAGACTAACCTGACCAATTATATGATACCCACAGCCCTGGATTTCCCCCCAATAGAGAGCAAGTTGATCGATAACCCTTACGAAGAGGGGCCTTTTGGGGCACGGGGGCTGGGCGAGCTGACCCTGGTGGGTGCGGCGCCGGCCCTGGCCCTGGCGGTGCAAAATGCTATTGGCCGAAAAGTGACAGAGATACCGATTACTCCCGAATATATTATGGAGCTGATGCTGAATGATCAGGACGATCAATTTCCGGCTTAACAGTCAAGAGATACAGATGGAGACCCATCCTCTCCGGCGGTTGCTCGATGTGCTGCGGGATGATTTGAACCTCAGCGGCAGCAAGGAAGGCTGCGGGGAAGGAGAATGCGGGGCCTGCAGTGTGTTGCTGGATGGGAAACTGGTCAATTCCTGCCTCCTGCCGGTAGGCCTGGTGGAAGGCAAAGATATCGTTACCATAGAAGGATACCGGCAGACGGATAGGTTCGCCCTCATTAGAGACTGTTTTGAAGAAGCTGGCAGTGTGCAGTGTGGTTTTTGCACTCCCGGGATGATCCTGGCGGCCGAAGCCCTGTTGCAGGAGAACCCGCATCCAACAGCGGGGGAAATCCGTACTGCCCTGTCCGGAAATCTATGCCGCTGTACCGGCTATAACATGATTGTAGAGGCGGTTCTGCTGGCGGCCAGGGAGGGTGAGGGATTATGGTAAAAGCCTATCGACCCTTGAGTTTAACAGAGGCTCTCGAAATAAGGGAGTCTGGTGATACGGTACTGCTGGCCGGGGGCAGCGACTTGATGGTGCAGAATCGGCGGGGAAGCGGGATAATCCCTGATCTGGGAGGGGCGGTAGTGTTTATCGCTCACCTGCCGGAACTGCAGGGTATATTTGTGGCGGAAGATAGTATAAAAATAGGGGCGGCCTGCACATTGGCAGGGCTGCTGCAGGAACCAGATATGCCTGAATATGTGAAAGCTCCTCTGGCCCAGATGGCCTCGCCGGCGATACGTAATACGGCTACTATAGGGGGGAATATCTGCAATTCTTCTCCGGCGGGAGATACGCTGCCTATGCTCTATGCCCTGGAGGCCCGGTTGCTGATACAATCCAGCAAGCATTCCTATATGGTGAGAGTTGAAGATTTCATAACCGGCCCTGGGCAGAACCTGTTGCAGACGGATGAAATACTGGTGCAGGTACAGATTCCCAATCGGATTTATGATGGGTATTATTACAAAAAGGTGGGGGCGCGGAAGGCCAATGCTATTTCCAAACTCTCCTTTTTTGCTGTGTCCCGGCAGGAGGATAACCGGATACAGGAACTCAGAATAGCCCTGGGATCAGTGGCTCCTACGGTTGTCAGGAGCCGGGAGGCCGAGAGCTTGCTGGCCGGTCTTGCTTGGGGTGAGATAGCGCAGGTGCTGCCGGAGGTGCAGGCCTATTACGAGGATCTGATCCAGCCCATTGACGATGTGCGCTCCAGCCAGGAATATCGGCACCGGGTGGCCCTGGGCCTGCTGAGAAATTATTTGCTTACACAACTGTAGTCGGAAAACAGGGACAGGTCTCTTGTGGCCTGAAGGAGTCCTCGATTTGGCTAGCGCCAAACGGGAAACAGAGGGGACTGTCCGAGACTACTGAAAAGTCTATTTGGGTAAACGGGTATGCATAAATACACTTGCTCCCAGTCTACGCATAGACAACATCAACTGCTTGTCGATTACCTCCAGGGGTACAGCGCCAATTCGCATCCATACTCAGCGGCGCTCTCGCGGCGTCCGTGCCCTTCGCCCCCTTCCGCTAATCGCCTTCGCAGGATGTTGTTACCCATGCTTCGCCAACGGCCGCCAGTATATTTATACATACCCTGGCGCAAGTTTTGGGACTTTTTCAGTGGTCTCAGACAGTCCCCCGGTTTCCCTGACTCTGCCGCTTTGAAAAACTGTATGTTAAAAGGAGTTGTGAAATACGTGAAAAAAGATCTATTTATCATACTGTTCTGGGGTTCCCTATGGGGATTGGCGGAAGCCACCCTGGGATTTGTGCTGCACCTGGTGGCTATAGCTTTACCGGGGGTGCCCGGGTTTTTCATGTTTCCTATCGCCTTCTATTTTATGAAGAAAGTATATGATTCTACCGGCAAGGCCGCATCGGTATTCTATATAGCTATCGTGGCCGCTTCTATTAAAATGGTGGATTTCCTGCTGCCCCTGGCCGATCCGATCCGGATCGTCAATCCGGCTCTTTCCATTATCCTGGAAGGACTGGTGGTGGGACTGGTATTTCATTACTGCGTATCTCGCCGAATAAACCTGGCCTATATTCATACCCTCTTGATGGGTATATTCTGGCGATCCATATTCCTGGTACATTTATTCGTTATTTCTCTTTATGATCTGCCGGCGGCCCTGGTTACCGATGGGATAGAATATACCCTGAGATTTCTGATACTGGAGAGTTTCGTTAACAGCCTGCTGATATACGCTTACCTGCGCTTGGAGAAAGATAAGCCCACTTTGAAGGTGAGGCCCGCTTATTCTCTGGGAGTCCTGATACTGGCCCTGGGTGCCCAGTTAATGCTGTAGGAAACAGGGGGAAGAAAAAGGGTGAACTATGGTCTATATAATTAGTGGTGAAATAGGTTCGGGGAAAACGACCCGGATGATGGAACTTTATGGTAAGTCGGTTTTGGGGACAGCTGATGGCCTGGTCAGTCGCAAGATTTACTTGGGAGCGGGGGAGAGTTCCCCTGTCTCACTGGAAGGGGAGAGCCGGGAACTGGAGGCAGACCCCATTGGTTATGCACTGCTAAGGTTGAGCAACGGGGAAAGCCGGGTGCTGGTGATGCTGGCCAATCATTATAACGGTGAATTCGAAGAGTGTTTTAGATTCGACCGGTTCGTGTTTTCTGAGGATGGGTTTCGCTTCGGGGAGGCGGTTATCGAGGAACTGTTGGAGGATGATTCTATTTCGGATATATATATCGATGAGATAGGGCCGATAGAACTGAAGGGGCAGGGGTTCTGTCAGATATTACACAAAGCCCTGCAGACCGATAAAAACCTCTATATTTCGGTCAGAAGCAAATGCCTGAATAGGGTGATAGAGAGGTTTGGTATAGAAGAGGGGGTTTGTAGTCACACTGAAACGTGACAGGAAACAATAGAGAAAGGGCTAATAACCAGCTGCGTTTGACAAGGGTCAACTTCTCCGAAAAAAAATAAAAAATATTAGTTTTGCTTATTGACTTTGATAGGAAAGCAAAATATAATATTCTCAAGTGGCGGAGAAATAAGTATTTCAAGGTAAGAAAGTAATTATACCCCAGAAATGTTATTGACAAGAGTCCACAGTTACAGAGTACAGTAAAACCAAGTTATTTAAGTCCAGTTAGTTAATTCAAGTTAATTAATCCAAGTTAGTTAGCCCAAGTAAGTTAATCCAAGTTAGTGAGAACAGTAATCAAATTAAGTTAGTTAACCCAAATTAGTTAATTCCAATTAGTTAATTCCTTAACTTAAAATTCGGTGGTTCAAAAAAAAAGAAAGGTTAATGATTATTAATTGTCCATACCCTTTCTCCGCCACTATATAATATTGTAGATTCAAGAGAGGCTATCCTAAAGGATAGCCTCTCTTTATGGAAGTGGGAATTTGCCTGGTTAAATGGGAATCTAAGGTTAAGGTCAGGGGACACACCAGCCCTTGAGGCCGCATGGTGGCCTGAATGTCCCCATTGCAGACGGGAAGCAGAGGGGACAGTCCCCCTGTTCCGCTAACGCAGAAAAGTGAGGACTGTCCCCCAGTTTCCCTCGGTTTCCGTCTGTTTTTTTACGCCTGATTGGAACTGGCCTGCTTGGTGGAAATGTCCCATTTCTGGGCTATTCCCTGGCTGATCCGGTCTATTACAATGGCCAGTACTACTATGGCCCATCCGGCTTCAAATCCCTTTCCAACATTGATTTGGCTTACGGCTTTAAGAACTTCTTCTCCTATGCCTCCACCGCCGATCATACTGCAGATGACCACCATAGCCAGGGCCATCATGGTGGTCTGGTTTACGCCTGCCAGAATGGAAGGCAAAGCCAGAGGAAGTCTGACCTCCCGCATCAGTTGCCAAGGGGTGGCGCCAAAAGCCAATGCCGCCTCCTGGACGGATTCTGAAACCTGTCTGATTCCCAGGTTAGTAAGTCTTTGCACTGGCGGAACCGCATAAATGAAGGTGGCCAGGACGGCTGGTACCTTACCTAGTCCAAAGAACATCAAGGCTGGAATCAGGTATACAAAACTGGGCATGGTCTGCATGGCGTCCAGCATGGGAGTAAACCAGGTATTCGCTCGCTCTGATACGGCCATGAGTATTCCCGCCGGTATACCTGCCGCCAGGGAAATAATAACTGCTACAATAATAATCGATAAAGTTTCTATGGCTACATCCCATAGACCGAACATTCCAATAGTAAGGAGCAGCAAGGCTGGAGTCAAAGTTTTACCGATATGCCTGGTTATATACCAGGACAGGATGGTTACCAGCCCAATCCATACCCACCACGGTACTATCGTAAGTCCGGCCTCCATTTGCAGGAGCATGGCCAGGACAACATCGTTAAATACATCAAAAACTGGCTCACAGGTATCCCGGATCCATTTAACCAGATCCGTTACCATAGGTGCAACATGATATTGAAGCGATTGTGGAAACATGTTAGGCCCTCCCTGCTTTGACTTTGGCTCGATCAGTTTTTTCACTGGCATGAGTATCCAGAACTCGAACTTTGCTCTTTTTGTCAAGCTTCTCGATCATCAGGGCTATCTTCTGTTCGTCCTGAACGAATTTCTGTACATATTCATCTACAGGATTCAGAATTATGTCCTGAGGGTTGCCTTCCTGAACAGACTCCCCGTTTTTCATTACTACCATTCGGTCTCCCAAGCGTACCGCTTCACTGATATCGTGGGTAACAAAAATAATTGTCTTGTGTAATTCATTTTGCAGCCTAATTAGTTCATCCTGCATTTCCCTTCTTATCAAGGGGTCCAAACCACTGAAAGGCTCGTCCATGAGAAGCAAGTCAGTATCCTGAACCAGGGCTCGGGCTATACCAACTCTTTGCTGCATACCCCCGGAAAGCTGGGCCGGATAGTGCTGTTCCCATCCATCCAGGCCTACTTTTTCTATGACCTCCCGGGCCTTCTTATCTCGTATTTTTACTTCTACGCCGCGCAGCTTCAAACCAAAAGAAACATTTTCTAAAACCGTACGATGGGGCAGGAGACCATAGTGCTGGAAGACCATGGCAGCCTCAGTGCGGCGAAATTCAGTCAGTTCCTGACTATCCATATGGATAACATCTTTGCCGTTGATCATTACCTTTCCCGAGCTTGGCTCTATCAAACGGGTCAGACAACGTATCAGAGTAGACTTTCCACTACCGGATAGGCCCATGATTACAAAAACCTCTCCCCGTTTGATCCGCAGGGAAACATCGCGGACGGCTGTTACAGCGCCGTCCGTGATGTATCTTTCTACATCGCTTGCATTAAAACTAAACTTTTTATCAGAAGTGAATACTTTCCACAGATGATCTACTTTAATAGCATATTCTGAACCGTCTGGCATTTACTTCACCTCTTTTAGTGCTTCATTGACCTTTGCGGCAATATCTTCTGGAACCCATTGTTCCCAAACTTCCGGATAAGTGATCAAGAAGTATATGGCTGCTGCTTCTTCACTGTTTTCACCCTCATAGTCGTTCATGTAGGCCAGGAACTCATTGTTCTGGGCCAGGGTGGTTTCATAGTTGTCTAAGAACTCTACGATTTCAGGAGCCTTTTCCTCCAGTCCACTGTTGATTCCAACCAATACCAGTGCGGGCGGATAGGCACAGCCCCGGTTGCTCTCATCATTCCATATGGCATCGTCATAGGTTGGTTCTTCCAGCATGGTCATGTCCAGTTTCCCCATGACCCAGGTAGGCTCCCAATAATAACCTAGCCAGGGTTCGCCTTTTTCGTAGGCAGTCACCATAGAAGTAACCAGAGCAGCATCTGACCCGGTACTGAATACATTAAATGTATCTTCCAAACCGTAGGTTTTCATTTTAACTTCATTGATATCAGTGCAGATCCAGCCGGGAGGACTATTGTGAAAACGTCCTTTAGTAGGAACTTCACGGTCTTTAAAAAGCTCCCAATACTGGGGCAGGTCGCTTACTGATTTGAGGTTCGGGGTTATTGGTTCGATTCCTCGTTCAGAGTCACCTTCGATCATATAGGTAGGTACCCACCAGCCTTGAGGGCCGTCAGGCAGATTGGGGCCCAGGTCTTTGACGGTACCGTCAGTCAGGCCAGTTTCCCAGGCTTCCTTGATATTGTCGGCCCAGACTTCCATGTAAATATCCACATCACCCTTGATAGTCCCCTGTAATAACGGCAGGGTATCACCAAAGATGTACTCTGGAGTAGGATAGCCATATCCATGTTCAACAATGAACCCCACAATACGGTTATGAACTTTGATACTATCCCAGCTGGCATCGGCCAAGGTAAGGACATCTTTAGTATCAGTAGGCTGAGAACTTCCTTCCTGGCCGCCACAGCCGACTAACACCAGACAACAGATCAACACTCCGACTAACATTATTCTGGTTACGTTATAAACCTTATTATTTTTTGACACCACAAATCCTCCTCGCTGGCAGGCCAATGCGAAGGGATTAGAGAAAGGCGCATACAATTAAGAGCTGTATGTGGCAGCTGAACACAAACTATGGAGATTATAGGATGGATAAATCACACTATTGCGAATAAACACATTATAATTAGTTACTGCCCGCAACGCCTACGGGGTTAGCTGACGGACTCGGACTCGGGCAGCCCTATCCCGGCATCGTGCCGAGAATTCGCCCCATTTATTGGTTCCCCCGTGTCTCTCCCAGAGACTTTGGCCTACCATAATTATTTACCTTTTAATGTTAAAGGATATCATGGGGGGGGTCAAACGCCCTAATAGGCTCTCATACTGTCTCAGAGGGGTCAATTTTGAAGCATAAGGAGTTACCGGACTCAGAGCCGCAAATAATCCCCAATACTCCCTTTTTGACCCAAATATAGCGGAAACCAGGGAACATACCGACCCTGAGAGCAAAGAAAATGTACGATTAGCTATTGGTTTAGCTGGCGTCGGATAGGGCTAAGGAAAGGGGAAACCTTCCTTGGAGTTTATTGGTTGAAGGAATGTCCCCATGTTAGGGAATGTCCCCGCGTACCGGGATGGATGAAAAAAGTGGAAATAATTAACAGGATTATTGTGCTTGATGGAGAATTAAATACTAAATAAGGAAATAACTTGAAGGGGGAATCGACTAAGCATGGAGCCTATAGGAAGGTTAGTGGTATTGAGCGGACCATCATGTGTGGGAAAAGGCCCGTTGTGTAATGCTCTGCAGACTTTTTACCCAGAACTGTATGGGAATCTGCATCGGCTGGTTCTGTACAACAGCCGGGATCCCCGCCCTGGTGAAAGGGATGGTATAGATTATCATTTCCGATCCCGGGAGGAAATAATTCAGATGAAGAATAGGGATGATTTCATATTATTGGAGGTGCGGGGGGACCTGCAGGGGCTGGATGTGGGTGAACTGCTTAGTATACTGCGGCAGGGGCAGGATGTGCTTTTTGAAGGAAACCCTTTTATACCCCGAGCTTTATGGACTTCGCCGCAGATGTCAGAAATACCAATGCTAAAAGTCTTCTTATCCCCGGTATCGAGAAGAGAAATTTTATGGCTTAAGTCGCATGATGCTGATCTGCCCGGTGTAGTTAGCGATGCTATGCGCCGGAAGCTGTTGCGCAGGACCCAACGCCAAAAAGGCATATTGTCTTATCAAGACCTGGAGAATATCAAGCAGCGCTCTAACAGTGCTCCGGATGAGTTGCGGCTGGCCTGTCAATTTGACTGGGTTATTCCTAATCACGATGGTGAAGACAGTGAAAACTGGACCGCCTTTAAGTATCCGGTGGGCGACGCATTCAGAGCTCTGCAGACTTTCGTCTCAATACTGCAGGGAGAAGAACCGTTCTGCTGGGGTGAACGCTGGGAACAAGAGCTTTTTTAACTGAAGTAGATGATGCTGCTAGCCTGACAGGAAATATTAAACATAAACATTTATGGCTATGGGGATATGCATGCAGGCACATGGGCAGCAGGAGATTAGGGTGTAAAGATGTATTGATAAACGAAGCACCGCATAAGATTATCTGTTGAATTATTTCCAACCGTATTCACCTTTGAATTCTACAAAACGTACATCACCCAGGGAAGTTTTTTCTATTTGATGATTTTCTTTTTTAAGTAACATAAATAGTTCCTGATTATTGCTAGGACCGATGGGAATAATCATTTTGCCGCCAGGATTTAACTGCTGTATTAGTTTATCCGGTATTTTAGCTGCAGCGGCAGTTACCATGATCCGATCATAAGGGGCATATTCTTCCCAGCCCAGGCTTCCATCCCCTGAGTGGAAGGAGATGTTATTATATCCCAGGGCTAAGAGCCGGTTTTTAGCCTTTTCGGCTAGTTCCGGAATTCGTTCTACTGTGTAAACCTGGCTGGCGAACTCGGCTAGAAATGCGGTCTGGTAACCGGAGCCGGTACCGATCTCCAGGACCCGACAGTCTGGATGGAGGTCCAGGGACATGGTCATATATAGCACCAGGGTGGGCTGGGAGATGGTCTGGTCAAAACCTATAGGCAAGGGATGATCTCTGGAGGCTAGATCTTTGAATTCCGGATCCACGAAGAAGCTCCGATCCAGCTTGTGAAAAAACTCATATATTTCAACTTCTAACTTACTTTTTTCAGACATTTCGCTAATCCCTCCTTAACTTTATTTTACACCAAACCAGGCCAGCAATTACCGTATTTGCTTATATCAGTATCAACTTATTGCCTTTTCGCACGGTTGATACTGCTTATTATACGTTCTGATGGGATGTCTTTGGGTTGATATCCATTATTACAGTACATAAAAACAAGGGCCATATTGGCCCCAGTTCTATGGGGACTAGCTTTGTTGGGCTCCCCTTCGCTGTTTGAAGATCTTATCTTTTTTTGCAAAGTCTGCATGTGGATTCTTAGTAGGGATGCCCTCCAAGGCACTTTGGTCTGGGATCATGGTTTTCCTAGCGGTTATTTTTGATTTTTTCATTGCCTTCTTCACCTCCCAAAATAGTCCCTGAGTATATTTTGCCCATGTGAATGGTTTTGACATCGGCCACTTTTTGTCAACCAAAAAGGTTCGCATAAGGATGTCCACATTACCATCGCTAACGCAGGACAGGTGGATCGTCCGATACCACTGAAAAAGTCTATTTGGGTAAACGGGTATGCATAAATACACTTGCTCCCAGTCTACGCATGGACAACATTAACTGCTTGTCGATTACCTACAGGGGTACAGCGCCAATTCGCATCCGTGCTCAGCGGCGCTCTCGCGGCGTCCGTGCCGCTCGCCCCCTTCCACTAATCGCCTTCGCAGGATGTTGTTACCCATGCTTCGCCAACGGGCCGCCAGTATATTTATACATACCCTGGCGCAAGTTTTGGGACTTTTTCAGTGGTCTCGGACCGTCCCCTTCCTTGGTTTCCTTCTATATCTGCTCTAATTCCGTCAGGGGGGCGAAGCGATAACCTTCTTTTTGAATATCTTTTATCACCCGGTCTAAGATCTGGGTATTGGTAGAAGAAACGGCGTGCAAGAGCATTATCTGCCCGTTATGAGTACCCTGCATTATTCTCTGGTAGGATGCTTCCGGGTCGGGCTGCTGATCGACCAGCCAGTCTTGATAGGCGAAGCTCCAGAATATAGTCTTGTAGCCCAGTTCTTTTGTCATCTGCAGGCTTTTTTCACTGTATTCACCCCGGGGCGGTCGGATGTATTTCGGCATTTCCTGACCGGTCAGATCCAGGAAAGACTTCTCCACATCAGTGATCTCCCGTTTGAATGCTTCCGGATTGCTGGTTTTAGATGGCATAGAAGGATGGGTCTGGCTGTGGTTGCCAACGATGTGTCCTTCAGCCACCATTCGTTTAACTAGTTCCGGATTACTGGTAATATAAGGGCCGGTAACAAAAAAGGCAGCTGGTACCTGGTTGACTTTTAAAGTGTCGAGAATTTCAGCGGTGTAACCATTCTCATAGCCTTCATCAAAGGTCAGAAATATGACTTTTTCTTTACTGCCGATGTAATATGCATCATAATCGGCCAGAGAAAAATCTATATCGGTGTTTATTCGGGGAGTCTTATGATCCTGGTTGCGAACATAGTACCAGTTTAAGGTCTGAAACCCTGTACTGACCGGGCTGGATGGCGTTTCAACTGCAGGGAGTTCTTTTGTGGGCTGGGGTGCGTCTACAACCGGCTGAACTGTTTCCTGGGGCTGAGACGAAGGTTCTTCGATATCATTTACTGTCGTCTGCTTCTGGCAACCTGCCAGAGCCAATAAAAGAATCAGGGTAAGAAGGAGTACAAAATTGCGTAAAGATTTTTTCATAAGCTGCTGCATCCTTTCTGATATAAAGCAGGTAACATAGTAGAAATCATTTATAGTTTGTACGCTTTAAACTGCTTTTATCTTACCTGATTCTTGCAAAAAACGACATAAAAACCAGCGTTAAACAAAAGGTTGGAGCCAGGGGGGTGACACATTAAATTGAAAATATGAGAGATGCTAATACTGGCCGGGATAAGTCCTCGTGCATAAGTATATTGTTCGGCGGCATTTCCAGGTCAATATAGGGTTAAGGAAAGGAATATGATCGATGGATAAAAAGAGAGCCAAAGAAATAATGGATTCCCTGGGAGTTATCGAGGTCACTCATAGAAATTCTCCGGTGTGGATCGAGAATTTAGATGGAGATATGGCCAATATCGAATACCTGAATCGTTCCGGTAAGGCCCGGGTTCCTTTAGCTGACCTGTATGAGACCGAATGGTAATGTGCCAGAGGAAGGTTCCTCATTCGTTTTGAATAAATACCCTAAAAATATTCATTCTATATCGTCCTCTTATTCCAACGCGTTTAACGATGGGCAGAACGCAGTGATCCTGCTTAGACATCTTCGCGGTCCCAGGGTTTAAAACCTCTGCCGTATACTTCTACGGTGTCGCTTATGGTTATAAAAGCCTTGGGATCCAGCTCGAAAATCAATTCCTTTAAGCGAGGTATCTGGGTTTTGCCAGTGGTTACCATGATTATATCTTCTTTTTGGCCGGTATAGGCTCCTTTGCCAGACAAGAAGGTGCACCCCCGGTGCATTCGGTGCAGTATCGCGTTGGCAATGTCATCGGATTTACATGATACAATGATAACAGTTTTCTTGGATATAAAGCCGGAAGTAACACTATCGATCATCTTGGAACTTACAAACATGGTCAGGGCTGAATAAAGGGTCAATTCAATATTGCTGGTAACCAGGGCAGCAGCCAGGACCAGGCCGTTGGTGACAAAAATGGTAGTGCCAAAACTTATTCCCCATATCCGGTGGGCGATTCCGGCAATAATATCCAGACCGCCGGTGGATCCCCGGTACATCAAGGCCAGTCCTACTCCCAGCCCGTTAAGAGTTCCACCCAGCAGTGCGGATAGAAGAATATCGTCTACCGCCAATTTTATGTTCAGAGGATCTAAGAGGGCTAAAAATCCAGACAGGCTCATCATACCGATAAAACTGTAGAGTGTAAAGCGTCGGCTGGCTAGCTTAAAACCCGCTATGAATACTGGAATATTCAAGGCTATGTATAATAACCAGATAGGATATGCAGTTACGAAATGAAGAATGATAGCAATACCGCTTAGACCACCGGTAAGCAAACGGGCGGGTACGATGACAAACTGTATGGCAACAGCGATTATCAGAGATGCCCCGATTATTCCTACAATATCCTTGAATGAAATTCGCTCTAATGCTAACAATTTAGGCATGTTATTCTCCTTAGCTCGCTTACTAATAATGCACAAGAAAATCATAGATATGTTCTTATTCTATCATCTATGCGTTTTAAAAACCTGTAAGGTATTACCATTATCTAAAGGTCCGTTATATTTTCTCCTAAAAGCAAAAAATAACTCATGGGCGAAGGAACCGTAGTCCTGTTCAGAAAATGTAAGAAAGCCAGCATTATTGTTTATGCTAGCCCTCTTACGTTGGAGATTGATTAGGGTACATTTAGTACCTCCCTTGTGGATTAATCACCCTTTAGTTTCAGTCCTTGTTCCTGCCGATTCTTTTTAGAGTCCGCCAGATGGGGTTCACACCCACTTGTCTGCTTTCTAAAAATGACTCTTTCAGAACTTTTTCTTCCACTTCGGGGTAATTGTCAGGATTACCAGTTTCCCTTTCTTCCCTGAATTCTTCCTTTCTGATTCAGGTTTCGGTTCTTATTTAAGCGGAATTTTAGAATTTCTGCCAGGTCTCTGAATTTTATCCATTGACCGGAATTGCTCCTAAAATTTACCTTTATAAGAACTGTCCTTTGTCGTCCAGGTAGGGCCCTCGGGTTTCCGGTTCCACCTTCATCCTGTATATATCACCCTGCTGATTATGGTTTTTCGTTCCCACTCAAGCTTTGTTTAGAGGTTTTTAAGATCATGAACTTTTCATCCCGGTCCTATAATTCCTGCAAACTGCTTTTGTGCGAACCAACCCCAATCTTTGGGGTGATTATCAGGATCCAAGTATAAACTTAAATCCTGGTATTTATATTGTATGCATCGAGATACCGCTTGTCAACAAATTATCAGAAAATTTTGACATTAGTGATTGTTTTCTTTTTCTTAAGGGATATACAGGGAATGTCTATGCATAAAGATTCCGGGTACGATGGCTGCAATCGGGTAAGAGAAGGCGGTCCATTAAAAGATTAATCGACTATCTGGCAGGACATATTAAGAGCATAGCGGAAAAGCACAGGGATATATATTGCCAGGCAATGTTTCACAAACCCGATCGTTATCTTTAACTCCGATGGTTAAATACATATTCTACTAAGATGTGACAATATTAAATATAGAAGCTGCTGTTACAGTCGGGGGGTATTAGATATGAAAGATAGTAAAATATTTAAGCAGCTTATATTGCTGAGCTTCTTATCTATAAGCTTGTTTTCCCACCCATGGGCAGCTGTAGCGGAACAGCAGCCTGTGGTATATTCTATGCGGGTCGAAGATACGGTGACGGCTGGAACGGCCGAGTATCTATTGCGGGGGATCAACGAGGCAGAAAGCTATGGCGCCCAGGCAGTAATTATATTTTTGAATACTCCCGGGGGACTGGTTACCGCTACTCTCGATATTATACAGGGTATAGATGCGGCTGAGATCCCTGTTATCACCTATGTCACTCCCAGGGGTGGCATCGCTGCCTCGGCTGGGACTTTTATACTTATCAGCGGTCATTATGCAGCTATGTCACCGGGAACCACCTGTGGAGCAGCTATGCCAGTTTCAGTAGGTGCAATTGGAGAAAAAACGGAAGTTGCTGATCAAAAGACTATTAATTTCCTGGCCGGTCATATGAAGAGCATAGCAAGGGAAAAGGGCAGACCGGCGGATATAGCCGAAAAATTCGTTACCGAAAACCTGACTCTTACTGCCGAGGAAGCGCTCGACCAGGGGGTTATCGATCTGATCGCCGATGACACTTTAGAGATGCTCAATAAACTAAATGGCACTGCGGTTGAAATTCGGCGAGGTACCATAATCCTGGATACATCCAATGTCAGGGTAGAAGAAATTCCAATGAATGTTAATGAAAAGCTTATTAATATACTCAGCGATCCGGCATTAGCTGCCTTATTTATTATGCTGGGAATCTATGGTTTGATCATCGGATTTTCTTCGCCGGGATATTTTCTGCCGGAGGTAGCAGGCTCTATATTCCTAATCATGGGTTTATATGGTGTCGGGTTGTTTCAAGTTAATATAGCGGCCGTTCTCTTGCTGGTGCTGGGGATGGGCTTGCTAGTAGCGGAAGCTTTTACTCCTACACATGGGATTCTAGGTACAGGAGGAGTGATAGGATTAGTGCTGGGTATTTTATTGTTCCCACTGGAACCCTTGATGCCAGAAGCTTGGTTCCTCAAGCTAAAAATTCTGGCCGTGGGTGCAGGAACTATTGGTGGTATTTTGTTAATAATAATAGTGATAGGTATAATGCGCCTTCGAAGGCTTAAACCGATGCAGGATGATCATAGATTTCTTGATTACGGGTCAGCTTACGTGGTAAGGGATCTTAATCCCTATGGTCAGGTGAAAATAAGGGGAGAGATATGGAGCGCGAAATCAAAAAGCGGCGGAACGATAGAGGCAGGCCAAAAAGTTAAGGTGACCGAACGCGAGGGAATAACACTCATCGTTGAATCAGCAGATTAGGCAGCTAATAATTTAGGAGGAATGGATATGTGGAATGTTTTGTTGAATTGGATGGGAATTATCGTGCTGGCAGTAATAGTTCTTACGTCAAGCATAAAGGTCATCCCAGAATATGAAAGGGCAGTATTGTTTCGTCTGGGCAGAATGGTAGGGGTTAAAGGGCCAGGTCTATTTTTCATCATACCAATAATCGATAGGATTATCCGGGTGTCCTTACGTATCGTAGTAGTTGATATACCGCCTCAGGAAGTTATTACACGGGATAACGTCACTACCCGGGTAAATGCAGTCCTGTATTATCGGGTAGTTTCCCCCGAGCGGGCTATCGTTAATGTGGAGAGGTTCCATGATGCAACTAACCAGCTGGCTCAGACTACCTTGAGAAGTGTAGTGGGGACTGCCGAGCTGGATGAGTTGCTTTCCCAGCGGGAAAAACTAAATCAGACTATCCAGACTATAGTAGATGAGTCTACTGATCCGTGGGGAATAAAAGTGACTGCAGTAGAAATTAAAGATGTGGTTCTGCCCAATGAAATGCAAAGGGCTATAGCCAGACAGGCCCAGGCTGAAAGAGATCGGCGCGCCGCTATTATCCAGGCCGAGGGCGAACGCCAGGCTTCAGAACAGTTGGCCCAGGCTTCAGAGATTTTAACGGCAGTCGAGGGAGGATTGACACTTAGAATGCTGCGTTCTCTATCTGAGGTTTCCAATTCCCCCAATACCACTATCTTGTTCCCCCTCCCCATGGAGTTGGGAAAAATTCTAGGCAGATATACCAAATAAGACAAACAAGGGGCTACAAGGAGACGTTCCCACGGAAACTCGAGGGACACTGATGGTACCAAACTGACCCTTGTGGCCCCTGTCATAGTTATTTGCTGGGTTCCAGGACTAATCTATATTCCTGTTGGAATTGTTCGACTTTGCTGGCATAACCCTGATTTTGAGCCAGGCGCAGCACATTTTCTTTGGATACTTCAGTCTCCAATAAAACTACGATGGTCTCGGCAGGGTTTTTTTCCATGGCGCTCTTTGTTTTGACTACTGGTATGGGACAGGAAAGACCTCTGACATCGATTTCAACTGACATTTTCTTACCTCCTTTAAAGCTGACTTCTTAATCTCGCACATTTAGTTTGGCCCTGAAGACTTCCGGGAGTCGCGCTATAATTTCTTCAATTCTGGTGGCCGGGGTAGTCGGCTTCAGGGCACCGGCCAACCGGTTGGCCTGGGCGCTTAATTCTAAGGCGAACTCTATATCTAGTCCGCTGTGAATAAGGGCTGCACACATACCGGTAATGGTATCACCGGTGCCTCCTATACATTCCAATTCCGGGACATCGGGTCCATGGATCGATGAGCGAATTCCATTCTTATCGGCAATATGATCTGATTTTCCTTTGACCAGCAAAAACTTGGCTGCCCCCTGGTTTCTGTACGCTTCTGTAATCAGTTCCGGAACAGAACTTACATCACAGGACTCAAACAGGTGCTTATCTATGTAGGCGGGATGAATCGCCTCGGCATCGGCCAGAAAAGCGATTTCCGATAAGTCCGGGGTAAAAACATCAAAGCCTGGGGCTAACCCGACTGCTTTGGCCGCATACATGGATGCTGCATCAGCAATAAGAATAGGCCGGGGGTCTAGAAGCTGTACCTGCTCATAAAGATCTCGCATCAATTCCAGGTCTGGCATCCAGTAGTGGAGTGCCAGCACCCCAGGTTTGATTTCGGCCAGGTTTTCAATTAAGTATTGGTATATTAGTCGGCTGCCATTTCCCCGGCCGATGTCACCAGCGATAATGACCCGGGGCGGGTCTATCTGCAGATATTCTGTCATGGCCAGGGCTGCACTTATCATAGCCGCTGTTCCCTGGCCATAGGGTATATCATTGCCTTCAATGCTCAGCAGGGAGCCTTGTCTGGCTGCCGTCCCGTATATCAAGGGGGCATCAGCCTGGGGGATTATTCCCGCTATTAATAACATTATGCTGGGCCCCCTTTCAACCAGATCTCCCGGGCAGCTTGGACCGCTCGATCAAGCATCAAGGCACACAGGGTATGTCCAATATCCCGGGGCCGGGGGATTTCATCCAGGCGCTTTCCCATCATTTCTAAGTGCAGGTAAGGGATGTCCGGGCAGCCACCGCCGGATGTATTAACAATGACACCAGTCTGTGTTTCATAAGTTAGTTTCATATTGCCTGCTTTTACCATGATATGCTCTGGGTATTGACAAACCTGAATGATATCTAATAATTTAGCGGTTCCTGCCAGGGGGACGACCTCATTAAATGCTACCGGCTGAAGAGTCCTCTCTATAGCCGGCTGTTCCACCAAATTGATTTCCACTGCCACATCACAGCCTTTGCGCAGGGAGGGTGGAGGGGCAACCAGACTGCATTCATATCCAGCCTTCATTACCAGCTTTTCGGCCTTGATTGCGTCTTCTACGGTATCGAATAATACCAAACCTTTGCCTTGTTTAATATCAGACTTTTTACTCGGTCTGTTTCTATCTTTCTTGTTCGGCCAGAACAATTTTCGGTACCTCCTTTTCTATATCTGCCAGTCAGCATAAGCATTATTCCAGCTGTTCACTCATAAAATAACCGATGGCACAGACAACTAGCAGACCGATAATTACTATGGTTGGGCCGTTTACAGCAGGCCCGGTAGGGCTGGAAGCCAGCAAGAAATTATGGCTTACTGCAGCACCGGCTACTAATCCCAGAATGGTTACTCCAGCATCAGTATCGCCCTCCGCTGCCAGTACAGTCTGCCGCAGGGGGCAGCCGCCCAGCAGGGTGCATCCTAGCCCGCACAGTACCATGCCCATGAAGTTCCAGAGGGCATTGGTGTGGGCAATCGGCTGGCCTTCGAAACCGACATTTACTGCTCCGATAAACAGATTCACTACTAACGCGCCAAAAAAGAAGGCAGCTATGCCGCTGAAGAGAAAGGAATCCTTCACCAGTGACAGGTCTCGCCAGCCGCCTACGAAGCACATCCTGGTCTTTTGAGCCAGGAAACCGATCAATAGACCTACCAGCAGCGACATGATCAGAGGAGCGCGCATGGCCCCGGGGCCTGTTTCGCTGTTAAATATGAATTGCGGTTGGGTTATGGCAAACCCTAACAAAACGACCATGGTGATAGGAATTAAATAACCTGCTATAGTATAAGTGGAACTGGCGCGACCCAGGTTAAAACCGCGTCTGAGGAAATATATTCCTATAAGGGCGCCGACTACGATCCCGGCGATGCCATACAGGGCGTTCAGGTCTCCGCCCGCCAGTCTTAGCACGGCACGAACTGGACAGCCCAGGAAAACCAGGGCGCCAATCATTACAAACATGCCCAGCAAAAAGCGAACCAGGGGATTGGAACCACCCCGGGCTCTGAATTCGCCAAAAGAAAGGGCCGCGATAAATGCTCCCAAGCAGATGCCCATGATCTCCGGCCGCAGGTATTGTACTACCTCGGCCCGGTGAAAGCCGAGCGCACCAGTAACATCCCGGTAAAAACAGGCCACGCAGACCCCCATATTTCCCGGATTGCCCAGTTTAGTCATGTAGGCTGCCAGGGCCCCGAAAACTAAACCAGCAAAAATTATCAGATATTTTTGATTTTTCAACTCTACAACCTCCTATTTATCTTTGTGAAGACTAGACAGACTCAATATCCCTCCCCCTTTAACAAATACAGATAATATTAAACATTCTGCACCGATTAAAACAATCCTCTAATGTTATGATATATATAACAAAAGATTATAAAACTTGCATAAAATTACCGTAATAAATCCGCAACAATAACACAACTATCCTAAAACAAAAATAGTATATTGCTTTATAATAATTAATAATATATATGAAATGTTTTTATATTAACAACTGGGGGAACAAGGAGACGTTTGTGCTGTGGCCTTAACTTACTGGCGGAAGGCCTCCACAAAAACGTCCTTTTGTTTCTGTGGTGTTTATTGGATACTGTATGCATTTGGAATAATGCATTGAACTTTGGATCGGAAAATAATAGACTTTAATATATCAGTCAAGAAAGGGGAAGTGAATATGTCCTGGGAGATTACAGTAGAAAGAACCAAGACCCCCAAAGATAAGCCTGATCAAAACAACCTGGGCTTTGGGGACTATTTTACCGATCACATGTTTATCATGGATTATACGGAAGGAAAGGGGTGGCATGACCCGCGTATAGTGCCTTATGCCCCGCTCGCTTTAGACCCTTCTGCTATGGTGTTGCATTATGGGCAGGCTATATTTGAGGGTTTAAAGGCATATAAATCGAAGGATGGTAGGATTCTCTTGTTCAGACCGTACAAAAATATGGAAAGGGCTAACATTTCCAATGGACGGCTGTGCATTCCTCCTCTTGACGTTAATTTTGCAGTAGAAGCCATTAAAGCGATAGTCCGTGAAGATCAGGATTGGATTCCGGAGGCAGAGGGAACTTCATTGTATATAAGACCTTTTATTATTGCTACTGATCCGTATTTGGGGGTAAGACCTTCGCATACTTATCAGTTTATAATAATATTATCCCCGGTCGGAGCCTATTACCCTGAAGGGATCGATCCGGTAAAGATTTATGTGGAAAGCAATTATGTTCGGGCAGTTAAAGGCGGGATGGGTTATACCAAGACCCCTGGTAATTATGCGGCCAGTTTGATTGCCCAGGTAGAAGCCAAGAAAAAGGGGTATACCCAGGTTCTCTGGCTAGACGGGGTGGAAAAAAAGTACATAGAAGAAGTGGGAACAATGAATGTTTTCTTTAAGATAGACGGTGAAATAGTAACTCCGGCCGTGGAAGGAAGCATCCTGGCAGGGGTCACCAGAGACTCCAGCATTGAGCTACTCAAGAGTTGGGGAATCACCACCACTGAACGACAGATATCCATCCAAGAACTCTACGATGCCCATGCCAAGGGCAAGCTGGAAGAGGCTTTCGGCACTGGGACCGCAGCAGTCATCTCCCCCATTGGAGAGCTAAACTGGGACGGCCAGGTTATTACTATCAATGATGGTAAAATCGGAGAATATGCGGCGAAAATTTATGATACCATGACTGGCATGCAGTATGGTGAGATCCAAGATAAGTTTGGCTGGATAGAGGTCGTCTAGTATCGTTTAAGTATAGAATAAACTTGCAAATAAGTTGGGTGCCTGGCACCCAACTTATTTGTATGTTTAAGGGGAAATTTGCCGTAATCATTCGCAATAACTTAGTCCCTCCTTTTTCAGTTAAAAGGTGTCTAAAAGACTTGACAATTTATTAAAAAATTAAGTTCATCAAAACTAACGACAGTAGACGTTCAAGTATTCGTAGCGCCAAGCCGAATCGAATTACATAGTAATGGATAGTTTTCATCTTTATGGAAGACGAAATTTCTCTGCTGGGCAGAAGGTTAATGTTGATCATATTAGTGCATTTTTTTATAGATTATAAACACAATAATAAGAAAGAATATTTACTTGTTCGTAAGCAGCCAGGTGGGATGGCATTAAGAGGGAGCAGCATGGAGGCAGTAGCCGGCTGGTTTTTTGTTACTTAATTATGATTATTTTGAAGAGAATGTCTATAAAAGCTAGGGGGTAGGTTATGGAGGGAAAAATATTAGCCATAAATATCACTGAAAAAAACAGCGGAAAGAGGCGCTCGGTAGAAGAGGCTGTCCTTAGCCCGGGTCAGGGCATAGGAGGAGATGATGCTTCAGGGCAGAATAACGGCGAAATAAGCATGATATCACAATCTACTTACGAACAGATGAGAGAAATGGGAGTGGATTTTTTCTACGGAGATTTTGGCGAAAACCTGCGAGTGGACGGTTTGACAGTTGGGCGTCTGCCGGTGGGATCTCAGGTGAAGATTGGTGAGGCGGTACTGGAGGTCCTGGAAAATGATAATAACTTTTTCAACCATTATGTTACTGTTAGAGGTTATGCTGGTGAACTTACCATATTACCTGATAAAATCCATGCCAGCGTAGTGATTGGAGGAAATATAAAAGCGGATGACAAAATTAGGGTCTTGCAGGAATCGTTACGTCAATAATCAATTGGATAATTAATGATATTTTCGATGTCAGGCATAAAAGACCTTTCATACACGCACACTAGTATTATTAATTCGTATAAAGGAGGTTTTATAGTGCAGGTTAAAGTAGCCGAATTTGTAGGTGAATCAAAGAAAAGCTGGCAGCACGCCATTGAAAATGCAGTGACCGAGGCTTCAAAATCTATGGATAATATTACCGGAGTTGAAGTATATAACTGGACTGCTGACTGCCAGGATAATAAAATCGTAGAATATAAGGCTAATATCAAAATAGCGTATACCGAATAAAAAACACAGGGAACACACCAGGGGACGTTATTATTGTGTCCTATTGAATAATAAAGGACACAATAATAACGTCCCCTGGTGTTCTTATTAGCTAAAGACAAGATAATAGTTGTATAATACAACTATTATCTTGTACAATATACAAGGGGTGATAATGTTGGCTAAAATGGGTGATGAATATAGATTACAGGACCGGCTGCGATTACTGGGGAGAAAGCTGGCTTTAGCAGATAAATATGACGCCGCCTGCTGTGGAATGACAGCCGGACAGTGTCGGGCACTGCAGGAGATAGGAAGGAACCGTGATATTAACACAAACCAGCTGGCTGATAACTTGAATGTTGATAAGAGCACCGTTAGCCGTACCATTGACCATTTAGTCAAACAGAATTTGGTTGATCGCAAGCCAGACCAAAGGGATAGACGTTATACCAGCTTAGATCTTAGTCAGGAGGGTCAGGTGATGCTGCAGTCTTTAGAATTGCAGATAGTAAAATATTACCAGGAGGTTTTTCGCACCATTCCTGAAAACAAGAGAACTCAGGTTATTGAGAGCCTTGATTTGCTGCTAAATGCGCTAAAGGAAGTTGAGCAGGGGACAGGGAGTGGCTCTGTATGCTGTTAGATTAGGAAAAGAGGAGAAGACATCGCAGGCTACAAAAAGAAGCGCCCTGCGGCACAAGCTAATACCCGACAAACAGAGGAATCGTACCTTTGTGTGCCAGAAGAATAGGAGTATAATTATGGAAAAAACCAATAGCAAAATAAAATTGTTCATACAGGATAAATATGGTGAGATTGCCAGGGTTAATTCATGTGGATGCGGCGGTGGGAGTTCATGCTGTAATATGAATCCTGATACTTCTGCACTGAAAATTGGATATTCCAAAGATGAACTGGATATGATCCCCGAGGGTTCCAACATGGGTTTGGGCTGCGGAAATCCACAGGTATTAGCCGGGTTAAAAGAGGGCGAGACAGTATTGGACCTAGGCAGTGGGGGCGGATTTGACTGCTTCCTGGCCAGCAAAGCAGTAGGTGAATCTGGTCGGGTCATAGGTGTAGATATGACCAGGGAAATGGTTGGGAAAGCGAGGCAGCTGGCGGCAGAAATGCATTACAACAGTGTGGAATTTCGTCTGGGGGAAATTGAAAATATACCAGTAGAAGATAACCTCGTGGATGTGATAATGTCTAATTGTGTAATCAATCTTTCTCCTGACAAACCTAGGGTATTCGGGGAGGCATTCAGAGTATTGAAAAAAGGTGGAAGGCTGGCTATTTCGGATGTTGTGGCCACCGCAGTCCTCCCCGAAGAAATAAAAAACGATCTGGCTTTACATGCATCATGCATAGCCGGGGCTGAGTTTATCGAAAATATCGAAAAGATGCTGCAGGATGCCGGTTTTGAAGAGATACGGATTGCGCCGACAGACCATAGCAGAGAAATGATCCGGGATTGGGCGCCTGGAACGGAGGCCCAGGATTATGTGGTCTCAGCCACTATTGAAGCGAGCAAGCCGTAAATTATAGTTATGGTAAATCATAATTCAGTCGTTAATTTATTAACACAGGTTGCATATAGGAGGGGGAAACATGCAGCGGAAAGGAATAATTAATCGTTGCTGAAACACCTCGGCCGCAGAAGGTGCAGTTCAGCGCCTGGATGAAACTGCACCTCTAGTGGGCGTCATCCGCATGGATGCAAGGAATTGAAATGCAATTACTACAGCAAAAAAAGACTGATATGGGGGTTTAAATCACATGATAGGAGAAGTTTTGGCAGTAAATGTATCTGAAAAACGAGGGGAGAAGAAAAAAACAGTTGAGGAAATCAATTTGCGAGCGGGTCATGGTATTGAAGAAGATGCTCATGCTGGAGAATGGCACCGGCAGGTGAGCCTGCTTTCATTGTCCAGCTTTGAGAAAATGAGAAAACTGGGGGCTGATGTTATATACGGAGATTTTGCTGAAAACATCAGTGTTGCAGGTATAGATGTATTCAAATTACCGTTGGGGACTAAGATGAGGGTGGGTGAGGCCCTGTTGGAAGTGACCCAGATAGGCAAGACCTGCCATGATATGGGCTGTGCTATAAAAAAGCAGGTAGGGACATGTGTTATGCCCCATGAAGGCATTTTTACCCGGGTCTTGGAATCAGGCCGGGTGAAAACTGGAGATACAGTGGAAGTTCTTACCGGAGATGATTTCATTTAGTATCTTCCAGGTATCCCGTGGTTAGCTCAGTTAATATAGCCCGGTCAAATTATATTTGGATGCTGTCGAACGGTACAGTTCTTAAAGTCATTATCTGATAATACACCGTTCCAGGTCGCCTAAAAACAATTGATCTATCTCGCAGGGGGGAATGGTATGCAATCCCCCCTGCGGTACAATAGATGACAATTCGGAACTGTTCCTGCTGCCATCTAATTATCTGAATCGTAGAAATCGTAACCAGCGATCTCAAGTGTTTCTCCCCGGTCAGACATGGCACCGGTGAAGGTTATATCTTCTTCGGCCGGGCGGTTGAAATCATCCCGGGTCTTCCGGGCACATTGAATGCAGAGGGTGGTATTGAGCACCCTTTCCAGCCTTTTAGGTTCTATTTGGCTGCCACAAATAGAGCAAATACCATATTGTCCGTTTTCATAGCGGTATAAGGCATCGTTTAGCTTTTGCAGTTCCAGTTCCATCATTTCCAGTAAACCGGCATCTTTTTCCCGCTCATATAACTCACTGGCAATGTCGGCAGGATGCTGGTCATACATGGATAATTCGTCAGTGGATTCTGTCAGTGGTATCATCAAATCATCTTTCTTCCGGGCGATCACCTGTTCCAATTCCCGTTTCTTATCGAGAAGCTTACTTTTAAAATCCAAATCTAAACACCTCTATAATATATTAATAACCTAAAGTAACGGCAGGACTTGCAGTGAGCAATTCCGATCCCTTTTTGGATACGTTGATCAATACCGATCAGCAATTTACTCATGTCTCACAGGAAAGTTCTTCTAACAGTCATTCGACACCGCAGCCAACATCTATTATTATTTGCCCTAAACATAATAAAAATACCCGATGCAGGAAACGGGGACAGGTTCCTTTTCCCAGTTCCATAACTAGCGGTTTGGGAACCTGTTCCCGGTTCCCTGGGCTCATCCGAAGAGGACTTGGGCTGCGGGTCGAGAAATACTATAATAAAAGAATATTGGGGAGGGATAATGTGAAAAGGATCAAGGTTTTGGGTATCTCAGGCAGTCCCAGACACGCTAATACCGAGACTCTGGTGGGAGAATCTTTAAAAGCCGCACAGGAGTTGGGGCCGGTGGATACTGAATTGATTTCTCTAGCGGGTTTGGAGATCAATCCTTGCGATGGATGTAATAAATGTTATGGGTATTCTAAAGGGGCTTCATGGGATCGATTATGTCATAAATACGATGATGATGTGACAATGATTTATAAAAAGATAAGCGAAGCGGATGGGCTCATTGTGGGTTCCCCGGTGTATACGGGGGATATTACCGCTAAACTGAAAGCCCTGATGGAGAGGGGAGCTTGTTTCTGCCATTATTCTGCTTCTCCGGTGGCGGGCAGCATTCGTAACAAAGTGATTGGGGGGATCGTTGTCGCTTTCGAAAGACGAGGTGGACAGGAGAGCTCTCTGCAGAGCATCTGGAGATGGGCTACCGGAATAATGTTTTCCTATGTGGTAGGTGCAGTTCCTTTTCCTGATGATCCTCCTCCTCAGGCCTCAGCTTACGGCGGTCTGGCGGATACTTGTGATTCATCCTCGGGTCTGGGGAAATATGGTGCCATGCCTGAGACTACCCGTACTGATCCCCCCAATAGCGGGGTATATAATCTTCGTTCAGTAAGGAATCTGGGTAAAAACGTGGCTCTGGGCTCTTTATTAATAAACCGCGGGACTGCTTCTTTGCGAGCTGAGGGTATAATAGTACCCCCGCTGCCATTGACTAATTTTCCAGAAAAAATTCTGCAGCCTGATTCCTATTTAAAAGAGGTGCGGCAGGGAAAAAGAATGGTGCCTGATTATCAAATCATCAAAGGGGATTAAGCCAGATCCGACCTGAGTCTGGGCAACCCGGTCAGGGCGATACCAGGTGAAACACGTTACAGCTTGAACTTCAATGGTAGATTATCTGCCTCGGCTGGGCAGACCGAGTGTCTCCTGGTATATTAGTAGTGTATAATACGCATATAGGAGGTGGTCGGCAGCGTTATGCAATGGGAATTTATTAAGAAAAATAAGGATGAAGTGAAGCATATTAAAGACGAGACAGTAAAGGTATTTTTCCAACAATCTTCGGAGTGGCAGAGAAGGGCAGCAAAATATGTCAATAACCCGGGAGAAGCCAGAAAGCTCCTCAATGAGGCCGTTAATAAAGCATCCCAGAATAGAGGCGGCCCCCTGAGTGAGATATGGGATTCACTGCAGATCCTATTCAGCTTATTAAAGGACTGGATATCAGGAGAGTACCGGGGCCTGCCGTCAAAAGCGCTATTACTCATCCTGGCAGGTATAGTATACTTTGTTACTCCGATCGACATTATACCTGAATTTATCGTTGGTCTGGGTTTACTGGATGATGCGGTGATTCTGGGGTGGATAATCAGGCAGATAGGCAGAGAACTGGAAGAATATCGCTCCTGGAAAATGAATGGCCCGGTTATAGATGTAAAACCTATAAAGGTAGAATAGATTTGAATGAGCAGCACCACATCAGCAAATGATGTGTGTCTGCAATTCATTATCCTGGCGCGATGCTTAACATTGCAATTACCCGTCTAAATTACGGGAATGGAGGAGTAAACATGGACCGTAAAATAATCCCCCTGCTGTTATTAGTCATATTGGGGATGTTAACCCTGATGACGCTGGGTGTGCTTCCTTCTCCGCTCTGAAGGCTATAAACGGGGAGAAGTTTCTCCCAGTTACCATCACACGACGAGAATATGAGATATATTGCAGGTCATACTGGCTGGCTGAACTCCTCTGCTGTTATTAAGCGGGGGAGTTTTAAAATTTTTTATTTAGATACTTGACTCTTCCCTTACAGGAGACATTATGATAATTACACAGGCCTGAACCACTATTTTTGCGGGGGTAATATTATGTTTAAAATTGGCGATTTTTCTCGATTGAGCCAGGTGACTGTCAAGGCACTCAGATATTACGATGATATCGGTTTATTCAAGCCATCCTATATAGAAATCTTAAGTGGATACCGGTATTATTCCGCAGAACAGATGAGCGATTTAAACCGGATTATTGCTCTCAGGAATCTAGGCTTTTCTCTGGAACAGGTAGCATTGATGAAAGAGATGCCAATAAGCCAGATCAGGGAAATGATGATTAATCGCAGGGAACAGATTAAGAAGCAGCTTGAACATGAACAGGAGAGGTTGTTGATGATCGAAACCAGATTGGAAATACTGGAAAGGGAGGATGTTATTATGGCCGATTATGATGTGGTGATTAAACAGATCCAGAGTCAGAAGGTAATCGGGAAACGCTCGGTCATTCCGAATTACAGCAGTATCCACGAATTATTCTCAGCAGTTTGTGAGCCATTAGCGACCATCAAAGTAAATTACGCTGGTCCCCCCCTGGCCATTTATTACGATGGAGAGTATAAAGAAAAGGACGTTGATGTTGAAGTAGTTATGCCTGTACTTACCGAAGATAAACAGGTGGCCGGGTTTATGGTAAGGGAACTGCCAGGCATAGAACAGGCGGCATGTCTTATCCATCGTGGGAGTTTTGAAAACCTGCACTTTGCATATTCTGCATTAATGAAGTGGGTAGATGACAATGGGTATCAAATCGCAGGACCTGATCGGGAAGTGTATCTGGTTGATCCAGACGAATGTAATTCTCCCGATGAATATGTTACCGAATTACAGTTACCGATAGAGAAAGTAAAATAATAAACGCAGAAGGATGAAGCCGGCGAGTCGCAAAAATGACGTGCACCTCAAATGTAGACAAAGCTATAATAGAGAGGTGCACTTTTTTATGGCTAAATATTCGTTAGAGACTAAACTCAAGGCATAACATAATGTATTGGAGCCGGGCAGCACTGCCGGAAATAGTATTCAAACCTTACCGGTCAAGAGGGCGGGGTTTTGCCAGTTTTACAGAGAAAACGACAGCTTGGCTATTTTTTGAGATAGAACTATAATATAATGAAAAACAGGAGTATGTGATCGGCTCGAAAGATAAAAATATAATTAGGTTGAGGAGGGAATATAATTGAGTCACGAAAAAGTAGTGGTTGATTATGAGGTTCTGATAAAAGAATTAGAAGAAGGATTAGACGCTTTTGTTCAAGATTTTCCCCTGGATAATTTCAAAAAGGGGGATTATAAGCAGTATCCTGTTATAACCCTGCTGGCCTGCAGTGATTCTCGGGTACCGGGTAATATGTTGGGCAGTCTATTTAACCGGGTATTTTCCATTGAGAATATAGGTAACCAGGTTAAAACTGGCGAAGGATCAATTCTCTATGGTTTGCTGCATCTAGGCACTCCATTCATGATCGTATCAGGTCACAGTGACTGTGGGGCCATTAAAGCAGCCAGTTCTGATTTCTCTGGTGAACCAGATGCTCTGAAAAAGGAGCTGGAAGTCGTTAAGGAGTCGCTGGCACAAGGAACAAAGGCATTTGCAGGCACTCTATCCGATGATGATAAAGTGAAGTATACGCAGCTGGGCGAATTGAATGTGGATATTCAGATCGATTACCTTTTGGATAATCCAGAGGTCAAAGCCTTGGTAGATAAAAAAGAACTGTACATCTTAGGGGCTATGCTCGATCTGCATGATGTTTATGGCGGTGGTTATGCTAAAACATATTTGAGCAATATTAATGGCGAGAAGGACCCGGATGTAATCAAAGGATTCTCAGAGTTGGGATCTCTGCCTGCCAAAGCCAACCGACTTACCTAAGCAATAACAAACAAGGGGACGCGGAAAACGGAGGGACAGTGCCACAGTTTTCCGCGTCGTCTGTTTTTTGATTTGGAGGAAAATTAAATAGTGGAGTTTTCATGGCAAGAAATATCTTTTGCGTTTTTTGGAGGGCTGGGCTTATTTCTCTTTGGCCTGAGATTTATGTCCGATGCCCTGCAGTCAGTTGCGGGCAACCGTATGCGTACCATATTGGAACAGGGTACCCGAACTCCGTTGCGAGGGGTTTTAACCGGTGCTCTGGCCACAGCGTTAATTCAAAGCAGTAGTGCTACTACCGTTTTGACAGTGGGGCTGGTAAACGCCCGGCTCTTGACCTTGCGGCAGGCTATTGGTGTAGTTATGGGAGCTAATATAGGTACTACCATGACCGCCTATTTGATAGGATTCAACTTGAAAGACTATGCACTGCCTATATTGGGCATCGGTGCTTTGATCTATATGTTTTCCAAGCATAAGAAGGCCAAGCTGATAGGACAGGCTATTTTTGGCTTTGGAGTTTTGTTCTTCGGGCTGACCATTATGGGCGAGGGAATGAAACCTTTAAAAGATCTGCCTCATTTTATAAGCCTTATGACCAATGTTGAACACCATTCGGAACTGGGTGTATTGATCGGCATGGTTTTCACTTTCATAGTGCAAAGCAGTAGTGCTACTATCGGTGTTTTGCAGGAGCTGGCTTATCAAGGAGCAGTCACTTATAAGCAGGCCGTACCCATACTATTTGGGGATAATATTGGGACTACCATCACCGCTCTCCTGGCTTCCCTGGGTGCCAGTGTAGCTGCACGTAGGACGGCGCTTACCCATTTTATTTTCAATGCCCTGGGCACATTGATCTTCCTGCCCATGTTCCTGATGGGATATTTTGAGAAGATCGTTATATTATTTACCAATTATTTTTTCATACTCCTGCCCGGGTTTGAAGGAAGTTGGGAAACGCTTAATATTAAACTGCAGATTGCCCAAACGCATGCGGTATTTAATATAAGCAATACGATAATCCAACTGCCTATGGTAGCAGTCCTGGCCTTTATCGTGACCAAATTGATTCCCGATTCCAAGGATGAAGATTTGCAGCAGATCAGGTACATAGATAAACGGTTTTTGAACAATCCGGCCTTTGCTCTTTCGCAGGCTACCAGGGAGACTCTGCGCATGGGACAGCTGGCCAAAGAAGCTTTCAGTAATGCGATCGAATATTTTAATACCCGGGAGCATTCCCTCTACCAGCGGTCATTAGTTCTGGAAGAAACTATCGATTCCCTGGAGAGAGAAATCACTGATTATATCGTTCTAGCCTCGCAAAAAAGTCTTACTCCGGAGGATTCCCAGCATGCTTACATTATACTGCAGGCCCTGAATGACATTGAAAGAATAGGTGACCACTGTGAGAATATCATCGAGCAGGCCGAGTATGCTATTAAAAGCAATGTTACTTTCTCTGGTGAGGCCAAGGTAGAGCTGCAAAATGTGATCGATATTGCCAACGAAACCCTGGTCATGGCCATGCAGTTATTTGATACCAAAGATAAGGCCATGGCCCATAAGGTAATTGAAAACGAAATAATGATAGATCATCTTCAGGCTGAATATCGAAGAGCCCATATCAGAAGGCTTAATGAAGGGGTCTGCAATGGAAATAACGGAGCAGTTTTCCTGGATATGCTGTCCAACCTGGAAAGGATCGGCGACCACTGTAATAATATCGCCCATTATATATTAGATGACGAAAGATAGAGGTACGTCATCTTGCCTTTTTAGAGCCAGATCACAATAAAAAGAAAGCCCCGTGTAATTAGTCGAATGAGACTCATACACGGGGCTTTGACTTATATTCCCAGTATCTAGCAGTAGAGATTTCCCTTCTCACTTTAGTCAGTAATGAAAAACACAAAATAATACCAGGCTTCTGCTTTAGCTTTAGGAAAGATAGATGGCGAAGACTAATTCGGATCGGGACTTTACGCCCAGTTTGGCAAACATTCTTTTAATATAAGTTTTGACGGTATTTTCACTTATATAAAGCTGTCGGGCGATTTCTTGATTAGTTTTACCCTGGGCTATTAGTATAATTATATCTCTTTCCCGTTTGGTCAGGGATTTGTGGGTAGTTTTGATTGGAGATGATGCGTTGTTTTCGCGGCTTGGGTCAGGCAGCAAGGCTAATGGATCTAAATTGATTAAGCCTGCGGAACCCCCCTCAGACTTTGATTTGCCGTCCAGGTCCACCGCAGTCAGATTGATAAAGATACTATTAATATGGCTGTGCAACATCTTAAGTATATACATTTCCCGGTCACTGAAGTCTGGTGCACATGATTTCCTATGCAAAGATATTTCTCCCACTAACTGCTCATCTTTCAGAATCTGTATACAGGCAATGTGATAGATGCCCTGGGGAAGCAGAAAATCCGAACGATGCTCATTCTTCTGCCATAACCTGTAATCCATATAATCTGAACAGCGATCAACTGCCGGGATTGGACCATGTGAGAATACGGCTGTTTTATATTCGTCTTTTTCTTCATAATACTCCTGGTATTGCTTAAAGCGCTGTTTATCCAGGCCATAAAGAAGCGGTTCAAGAAAAGCTTCCGTGCATGGGTCTGCCAGGAAAAAAGCCGCATTATCATAAGGTACCAGATGGATAAGGTTATCCAAAACCATTGACCTGACTTTATCCAGATTGGAACTGTGATAAAGTTCATAAATAAGGGAGTTATATATTTTAAAATCTTTTGAATCCAGCAACTTTCTCTCTCCATTTTCAGAGGAATTAATTAAAAGGCCGACGAATATTATCTTCATATATTCAACAAAAGTGTGCTATTTCCTTTTTATAAGAGTTTTTGAAGGGCATATCATTTATGTATATAGAGTCACATGGACTGGATGCAGTACCTCCAGGAGAGCAATCCTCAACCGGCACTGATTTGTTTATGATTTGGGCAGGCGCAAGTTTTTGTTTTCCGGCGTTCATAATTGGAGCATTATTAGTTCCTGCCTTCTCTTGGATCGAAGCAGTTTTTATTATTCTGGCAGGTAACTTTATAATTGGACTACTTATTGTCTGGGGCGGCTATTTTGGCATTAGAACCGGTCTGCCAGCCGTTGTTCTGGGGAGGCAGGTTTTTGGTGATAAAGCCGGACAGTGGGTACCGACTTTGGGAATCCTTTTGTCTATGCTAGGTTGGAGCGCAGTGATTACAGCCATGACCGGTACGGCTTTGGATGCCATGATTGAGAACTTTACCGGATTCTCTTCACCCCTTCTTTTTATTGTGCTGGTTGGTGTTCTGAATGCCTCCACAGCAGTCACAGGTTATCGGAATATTCGTAGGTTAAGTTGGATGACCGTACCGGCGATGGTGATAGTCTGTATCCTGATAGGGGTTAAAATAATGACGATGCCGGATCTTGATTCTTCCATTCATTATTCGCCTGACCGGGTCATGTCTTACGGAGCCGGGTTCAATATCATTATAGGCGGGTCAATTGCCGGAGCGCTAGTCGCTTCAGATTTTTCCCGCTATACCAGCAGTATCAGGCAAAACTGGTGGGGAGCTTTATCGGGAACCTTCCTGGTGTCATTTTTATTAGGAGTCCTGGGAATGATGGCCCAGGCTGTGACCGGACAGTGGAATCCCCTGTTAATGGTTCAGGAAACTGGCATGGGTACTATACTTTTTATTTTCATGTTAATTGCCAACTGGACCAGCAGCGACAATCTGCTCTATTCATCCGGGTTGGCTCTTAGCAATCTGCTGCCTGGTCTGGGGAGAACCAGGAATACGCTTATCTGTGCTGCTCTGGCAGCTATTATGGCCGTTGCAGGTATAACTTCTTACCTGCCGGGTTGGTTGGAGCTGCTATCTATACTTCTAGGCCCACTGCTGGGAGTAATCTTGAGCGAGTTTTTCCTGGTAAAGGTAAAAACTGCCTGCCAACCATTAAACATCCGGGCCTTAATAGCTTTAGTAATAGGTGTGGGAGCTGCTGTTGTAACGCCTGCAAGCTATATTCCGTCTCTTTCAGGTCTGGCAGTAAGCGCTCTTGTATATTTTACTCTGTTCCAATTCCCCTCGCGAAATTAAGTAGCCCTTTTGGGTGACTTACGATTTCTCACAAAACTGGTATGGTTTAAGTATATTGGATCTATATAGGTACAGTGCAAAAAAATACGGTTTTAACAGCCGAATTTTGTTAATAAATACCAGGACAGGTTTAGATATATAATTTATAAGAGGAGCTGTGAAGGTAGTTGAGAATCGTTTCCTGGCCTCCGGGACCCGAGCAGCAAGACGTGAGTGGCTAACCTCTATCCGATAAGGCAATTATCCTCATCAAAAGGGTAAAGGGGTTATAAGGTTTATAGGTACCCATAAAAACCTAAATATAATATACAAGGAGTTTTTAATATGAATCAGTTGAAAACCTGCCATCAGTGTAAGGCTCAGATTGATGTCGGAGCGAAATTCTGTCCTTACTGTGGTTTTAACAATACCTCAACATCTTCAGGCCAACCATCGGTGGGCCAGCAGCAACCGCCCGGACCTGTTCCGGGGCGGGCACCCGGACCGACCTCGGTTGGAATGCCTGGGCCATCCGGGCCTCCTCCTGTTCAGCAGGGACAGAGGCCACCGTCCCAGCCAGTAGACCCCCGGACTTATCAGGGCGGGCTGCCGGGAGGGCCATCTATGGGACAGATGGGGGGTACCGGGGTACCACCTCAGACTCCACATCAGTACCCACCACATAATAACTACGGGGGAGATCCACCCCGGGGAGAATATCGTCCTCCTCAAACCCGTTCGAGGAAAAGTCCAGTGGGAATAGTAGCATTGGCCTTAATACTCCTGACTTTAATGGCGGGAGGAGTATATGTATATAAAGCGCTCAACCTCGGAGATAAAAACCAGGCTCAGCCTACGGGAGGGACCTCTTCTGTAGGCCAGCTGTTGGACTCTATCAAAGGTGGGAGTGGGGGAGTAAGTCCCGATTTCAGTAAACCCGAGACTTATCTGCCGGCTCCAGGTCTGAGGATGAATTATTACGAAATGTACATGGATGGCGATGAAGGGCCGCTAGAGCTGGTAAGCGCCAATATCATACCTAATGCAGCAGTAAGTGATGCCGCCATGTTTACCGATGGGGACGGAATAACATACGGAGGAGTCTGCCATTATTTCAAAAAGACGGATGGAAGTATCGCTTATATTTTCGATGATGATCCATCATTCAGTTATCCGTATCTACCGTCTCTTGTCCAGCCGGGCAGATCCTGGACGCACAGCAGTGAATACGGAGATATCGTATATGTTATAAAGCAGGTAGGGGCAAGCTGTACCCTGGACTGCGGAATCATAGATAATTGCGTGCTGGTAGAAGAAGATAATCAGATATTTGGAATCCGGGAAGCAGCTTATTATGCTCCGGGGTTGGGGTTGGTTTTGCGGCAGTCTATCCCGGATGGAGCCAACGTATACCGGCTAACTTCTTACCAGCAGATAGATGTGGGGGAAGCCAGGGCAATACTATCAGCTCATTCCGTGAACCATGAGCAGATAAACAGTCAGCTGGCTGGCCAATAGAGAATGGGCAACCGGGAAAGGTTCCTTGTTTTCCAAAGTAAAGGAGTGCATGCAAATGGGTGATATTAATAAGGGAACCCGGATAGAGTTGGTTCGGAGGATTATAATGGCGGCAGCGGTGGTGCTGGGTATTGGATTTATCGGCTATGTAGCACCAACTATGATCACCCTCCAGTGGGTAGATTTTCCTCGGGAGCAGGCGGGAGAACTGGATTCTCCCTATGGTTTCGTAAGTGAAGAGGATAAACGTCTGGCTGCCTTGCCTTTGGATGAATATATCGCGCAAATTACCGGGGGTAGAACACTTAATCTTGATCCAGGCCAGTGGGCAGCCTTTTTTGAACAGGTATACCTGGCCAGTTCAGGTCAGTATGCGCAGTCAACATATGGGGATCGGGTCAGTGATATGGACAAGAGATGGTATTACTCACCGGATGCAAAAACAGTTCAGGTATTCTTCCGGCCAGATGAATTGCCGGCTGCCTCCTGGGGACTCAGCCAGCATATGGATACGGTATACCTTAGCCTGCCCGATCAAAGCGGGATTTCATACATAAGATCCGTATACTGGGATTATACTGATCCTTATAATCGACCTTACAATCAACCTCCAGCCGGGATGCTTTATCCCCTGCGCACAGCCGGTGTTATAGTTTTAATTGTCGGCATAATATTGGCTCTGGCTCTACCTCGTAGAAGGCCGGAAGCTGGCGATATTGCCTACCGGGCTGGATCTATAACCGCTGGTGATTTTGTGGGTTTAATGCTTTTTGGGGCCTTCTTTTCTATGCCGGTACTGATTAATGAAGGCAGCATGCAGGTATTCGGAGATCTGTGGATCATAACCGTTGTTATGATGTTTATGGCTTCATTTGGGGTTTTGATCCTCTATACTAATGGATGGCATGCTTCTTACCGTTTAAAACTACTGCCGGAGGGCTTGTTCAGGACCACCTTTAAAGGTGTTGATCGGTACTATTACTCAGATATATCTTCGGTAGAGGAAGTCTTGCTGGTATATCCTAAATGGTTCCTGTGGGCCTTCAGAATAATAATGTTATTTTCGCTGTTAAGCGGTAAAGGGGCGACAACATCTACTGCAGGACCGTACCTGCTGGCAGAATCAGCCTCTTATGCAGGCCTGTTGATAAAAAGACGGGACGGCAGACCTCTATATATCTGGTATGCCGATCAGATGGGCAATGTAATTCTCCCGGGATATGAACAGGTTATCAATGAATGCCAGCAACGGAAGATAGCATATAATAACGAACCTCAGGTAGTACACGGATTCATGTACATGAAATAATTAAAATAAGGTGACGGCCATTCCTGTTTTCTAACTAACTATTCGAAGAGGAAACAGGAAAATCGTCACCTTGTTTCTGTCCCCGTTGCTCATACTATCCTATGCCAACAGGCTTTGGTACAGGGCGGCGTGGGCACTAAACTCCGCTTCTGGCTGGAATTTGAGCCTGACCAGTTGGCCAGCTGCTCGGCCCATGCTTTTTTTCAGTTTATGATCCAGTATAAGTCTCCGGGACGCTTCCAGCAGTTCATAACTGTTGCCTGCATAAAATCCCTGGATACCGTGTTCAATAATGCCTATGTTTCCTGGAACCGCTGCTAATATGGCGGGAATGGATAGACTCATTGCTTCCAGGGCTGCTTGAGGCTGCCCTTCGGACACTGATGTATTGAGCACCACATCAGCCAGTTGATAATAAGATTTGACCTGATTGTGTGGTATTTCCCCCAGGTAGCTTACCCAGGTCATATCCTGTATGCGCTGCAGGATATTAGCACTGTATTCTTCTTCTATGGCGGCCCCCATTATCAATAACCGGACCTGTTTATATTCAGACCATAAGCCTGATAGGGCATCAAGGGCCAGGTCGATGTTTTTAACCTTCCTGAGACCGCTGGGCAAGATGAAAACAAAATCTTTATCCTGTAATCCCAGTTCCTGTCGACTGATGACAGGTGAATCTTCCAGTTGTACTCCCTGGGGAATGGACAGCAATTTTGGCTGAAACTCAGGATAAGCGGCAGCTATTTCCATTTCGAATTGTTGATTAAATAATATTATTCTCTGCACGGATCTCATGCTCTGCAGCACCAAATCTCTATCTACACCGGCCAGGTCCAGATTTATATCAGTTCCAGTCATAGTCAGAACCAGCGGCAGCCTGTACAGTCCGGGTTCCTTCTCCAGGACCCTTGCGAAATGCAGACCATGGAATCCATGTGCCAGCGAATACCTGGCCGTGGCCAGCCCATGACGAATGGTTTGCTCCCAGTTCTTATCTTCCAATGACAGCAGGTCGATGTCTATTCCCATCTGCTTTAAGCCGGTCTGTATTCTTTCACTGGTAAGGGAATTACCGCGCTGACTGCGGTGAAAAGGGGTCAGCAGCAGAATAGCTTTGCTATTTAGATGCAAAGTATCAGAATTAACTAGCACAGGGTACCTCCTGCTTTGATAACCATGAATGCCTCACAAAATTGGCCTTTGCTGGTCAAAACACCCCGGTAGCGATTCAAGCCTTGTATCGCATCATCGTACCTGATAATTTCCAGTTGGGATCGGTGACAGCGTAGAGCCTCCAGCTTGGCTGGCATAAAATCGCTGATGTCTTCTATGTAAGAAGGCCGCTGAAGGGGTGTCCAGACTTCATAAGCCAGGATGGTTGAGGTCGACCATGGTTCAGTCGGGCAGTCCTGAAACCAGGGCCCTGCTGCCTTGCTGCAGGCTTCGCTCACCAACTGCCAGGTAACTTGATGGTCATGTACCTCATCCTCAGCGTGAGGTACATAAATGAGGTCCGGCCTCTGTCTGCGGATAACATTTACCAGAGAGACCAGGTTTTTCTGGTCATAAGAGATGAAACCGTCAGGCATCCCCAGGAAGGTCAGCTGACAGACCCCTAGCAATGCTGCTGCTTCCCGGGCTTCTCGCTCTCTTATATCAGCCAGTTCAGCTTTGGTATATTTAAGGCTCCCGGCTTCTCCTGAAGTTAGATAGACTATGCTGACCTGGTTGCCATTCTGAACGTGTCTGGCCATACTGCCGCCGCAGCCAATTATATCGTCATCCGGGTGGGGAGCGAATACCATAACATTTATCATAAGAACCTCCATAGTCAAAGTATGATTTGATCCAGAATATTATTGATCTGATCTTACTAAACAGTGTAATGAAAAATAATGAAAATATCTAATAAAATCATAAGATCCTTTTAGGATTGCTCTAGTATTCTCCCTTAAGAAATTTGCGGGTTCTGGGGTCCCGGGGATTATCGAACAGGTCTCTGGCAAGACCCTGCTCCAGTATGTGCCCATCCCACATAATACTGGTTTTTTCAGCCAGCCTCCGGGCCTGGAAAAAGTTATGGGTTATCAGGATAATAGTAGTTGCCTGTTCTTTGTTGATATACTTTATATAGTGTTCTATCTCCATCGAACTGGAGGGATCAATATTAGAGGTAGGTTCATCCAGGAATAGTACTCGAGGCCTTATAGCCAGAGCCCGAGCGATAGCCACCTTTTGTATTTCTCCTCCGGATAAGGTGCGGGCCGGGCAATCAATGAAGTCTAACATGCCCAGCAGTTCAAGACTATCATGAACCCTCCTCTTTATCTGCTTCTCCGGGGTTTTTCTTACTTTCAGACCATAGGCAACATTATAGTATACAGATCCTTCAAACATGAATGAAGACTGAGTTACCATAGCCATTTGCCTTCTTAGTCGTACCATCTGGGATGGAGTCCCGATGACCTGTTTTCCTATCACTTCCATTTGGCCTGTATCCTTGGTGCATAATAGTGACATTATCCTTAACAGAGTCGTCTTGCCCGAACCATTCGGCCCCAGCAGGCAGTAGATATGACCTGCCTCAATTTCGAGGTGCTTAACATTCAATACCTGGCGGTCACCGTAATTTTTTGTTACATTAAATAATCTGAATAGTGCTGTCATCTTTAAAGGACCTCTTTTCGAGTTTCAATATTATGAGCATGATTATAAAGGCCAGAATCAGAAGGATGATTCCTATTCCAAGTGCTCGGCTATCATTGCCCATTCGAGTTTCCAGTACGATGGAAGTAGTCAAAACCCGGGTCTTGCCCTGGATATTTCCCCCTACCATCATAACCGCACCCACCTCGGCGATCAGACGCCCCAGGGCAGTTGTAAGCGCAGCAATTATGCCGATCCGCGATTCCCGGATTATAGTCCAGACTGCCTGGGAACGGGTAGCTCCCAGCATAACTGAAGTATCATATACTTCCTGGCGTTGGGTCATTACCGACCGGGCGGTTAGCCCCGCGACCAATGGAAATCCCAGCAGCACCTGAGCAATTATCATAGCCCCAGGGGTGAAGAGCAGTTGGAACTCACCCAGGGGTCCCCGGTTGCTCAAAAAGAGAAATACTATTAATCCCGCTAACACTGGAGGGAGCCCCATGAGAGTGTAGGTTAGGTTAAGAAGCAGTTTTCGTCCGTAAAAATCCTTTAAGGCTAGGAAGGTGCCGGCGGGAATTCCTAAAATACCTGCAATAAGAAGAGCTGTCAGGGACACCTGGATAGATAAAAGTGTGACCTGGATCAAATCCGGGTCCAATGATATTATCAATCCTAAGCCTTCTTTTACTCCGTGTAATATTATATCCATGCGATATCCCTACTTAAACCAAACTCGAAGCAGGTGATGAGATGCTCCATCTCCTGCTTCTGTATTGACCCTGATACGTGATATTATTTAGCGTCAGGAATAAACAGCGACTGACCATACTGCTCTTGGCCAAATTCTGCTATTATTGCCTGGGTTTCTTCGCTGATCAGCCATTCTATAAAGGCAGTTGCCCCTGCATAATTAATATTGGGATACTTCTTCGGATTTATTGCTATAACCCCATAAGGATTAAACAGGATCTCATCTCCTTCTACTAGTGCTTCCAGTGTGTAGTTGTCCTTGTTAGACAGATAAGTAGCCCGGTCGATAAGGGTGTAGCCCTGCATCTCATTGGCCATGCGATAGGTGTCGGCCATGCCTTGTCCAACTGAATTATACCAGTCGCCAGAAGGTGCGATACCCGCTGCTTTCCACACCGACAGTTCTTTTTTATGAGTTCCCGAATCGTCTCCCCGGGAAAGAAAAATAGCCCTGGTCTCAGATATTTTGGTCAGGGCACCTGCAGCATCAGCGCTGCCTTTAATTCCAGCCGGGTCAACAGCAGGACCTATGATAAGAAAATCGTTGTACATTACGTCATGGCGGTCAATCCCGAACCCGTCTGCAACAAACTGGTCCTCAGCAGCCCGGGAATGGACCAGGAGTACATCAGCGTCACCTGATTCACCCATACTAATGGCTGCTCCTGATCCTACAGCAATTACCTCGACCTTATATCCAGTCTTTGCTTCAAAGTCAGGCAATATTACGTCCAGCAGGCCTGAGTCCTGGGTGCTGGTGGTGGTGGCTAGTTTCAATTGTGGATTATCCGGTGCCGGTACAGTATCGGCAGCCTGTTGCTGGGGTTCTTCCACCGGCTGTTTTTCACATCCGGCAACAGTAAAGACTGATGCCGTCATAGCAAGTATTAAAAACAATGAGATCAATTTCTTATTAAATGATTTGTTCAAATTCTTTTCCCCCCAAGTTTTGATTATAGTCTATAAAAACAGAAAAAACAGCATTTATCACCTAAAAAAGGCCACAAAAACTGTTAATTAATCCTCATAGGCATCTTCTCCTTTCCAAAAGGGAGGCCTGCCGGTTTCCCTGCAAACCCTATCGGTCTAAGAACCATGGTTAAAACTTTAGGTTTCATAGACTCGGAGATTATGTATATTCGACTTATTAATTATTATTAGAGAATTGCAGCATTTTGTCAAGATGACAGTGGGGGCGTTTACAAATTGGTATTTTTTCAGCAGAGCGAATGATTTTACTGTGTCCTAAGCGGGGAGCAGTTTCTTGTAACATGCAGAAGCACCCGCCTTAACAAAAAAAACCCGTCAGCATAGGACTGACAGGCAACTTAAATAATACGAAGGATTAAAATTAAGGAAACGAAAGTTAATATAAATAAATATCATAATTAATATTAAGTATTGTTATTGAATTATACTGGCAATAATAGTGTGTTGTCAAGTATTGATAAGAAATCAGGCTCAATGGCGCAAGTTGGTGCCTGCTCCCGACCCTCGGACAAAAATATTGCCAGAATATTTAAGCGCGGGAGTGAAAAAATAAATAAGGACATAACTATTAATTATATTAAGGAGGGAATTAATTTGGACAAACAGCATATACACTGTTCGGTGGAAGACTGCATGTATAATGCAGATGGAGCTTTCTGTCAGTTAGGGTCTATTAAGATCGGCTATTTCCATGATCCCACTACTCCAGAGCAGCAGAGCTTGTGTGCCGACTTCTGCCGGGAAGGACAGGTAAGATCTGAAGTTCATTTGGAAGGAAAGGGGTATCGCTGAGATGAAAGAACAGCAGATTAATTGTGAAGTAGACAGCTGCAAGTATTTTGATCATAAGGGAAAGTGTAAGCTGGACCATATTCAAGTTGGACCCGGAGAACCAACTTTTTATGGCCAAAATCATCATGACACGGTTTGCGTAAGCTGGGAAGGGAAAGAATAATTAATCTACCACATATCGATTATCCGTTGTCCTACAAGAATAATTAAGCAAGAGATGGCGAAGATTTTTTTCTTCGCCATCTTTCGTACTGGTTAATTAATTTCGCTATCCCCAATTGACCTGCCCCTGGTAACCTGAAGTCAAATCAAGATTTATACTAGATCAGTAGAATCCGGGTTGTCCCGCTCTGGGAAAAGGGATTTAAATACACTGCCCAGGCCGATGGATAGTATAACTGTTCCTATGATCCAACCTATGAAAGGTATCTTTACTGCAAGCATCAGCAAAATAAGCAGGACAAAAATCAACCAGATATCATTTGAGCTATAATTCACTCGCTGTTTCAGCAATTCGGCCAGATATTGTGCAGTTATAAGGATGCTCACATATAATGCCATGCCATATATAAGCAGGATAAATATCCCGGCTGGAATGCCTATTACAGTTACAAACAACAGAATAGTCAGCAAGGGTATAGCCAACAACAGCAGGAGACCAATGCCTGCACTGCTGCCCGGATTCTTTCGAACAGCCTGGGTGATCTCTTGCCAGAAGGTCGGACGCCATAATCGAATTAATCCCCAAATTAGGAGTAGACCAGCTAGATTTACCATAACTCCGCCTATAAAGCTCCAGGGAGAAGCAGGTGTTGTTTCGGTTGAAGGAGTTGTTCTCTTAGTCCACAACTCCTCACCCCCTATCACCGTACCCGGACTTATAGCAGCTTTTTCGTTACTTCTGTAAGATAAATTACCACCGATTTGTGCATTATCCAGTTCTAGCTTCCCGATGTCATAAAGTTGGATATCTTTTCCTATGGTACCCGAAATATATAGATCTTCCATGCTGCCCTTAAGGTTGCGCTGCAGATTACCTTCCAGCCGGGAGGAGCTGGCAAATACCAGCATATCCCTTTCAACTGCAGCCTGGCTGCCAAAATCAAGATGCTGGGTGAAAATAGTAGCGGAACCAGTAGTAACTCCCAGCAGGCGAATATTTTGTCCTGCCAGCCTGAGGTCTCCTGTGACTGGACCGGAGATGCTGATGTTCTGAGCAGCTGCTATAATGTCGCCGGTAACCTTACCAGTTATGGAGATATCATTGCCTGCAGCATATATATCTCCGTCAACTATTCCGTCAATCCTGATACGTTCCCCTGCCATTAACAGGGGGCCTTCAACTACCTGTCCGGCAGGCACATAATCTACTGCAGCAGCAGCTCGCAGAGTGTCAACAGGAATAAGCAGCAATAGGATAATTAAAACTACCATGCTGAACCAGTTTTTGCTCATCATAATACCTCCTCGAAAATGCCCTAACTTATCTTAATTATATTGCTTAATGCAGAAAATGAATATTAAAGATATGTGATATATAATAAATTAAAAACAAACAGCAGCATTGGCGTAGTCATGGATAGGCGAAAAAGATCTGGCTATCGGCTCTGCCTGGCATCTGAAGACGGAGTATATCAGTGGGTAAACTCATTTCTTGCAGAGGCGCATAACACTATGGCAAATGAAGAAGCCCCTACAGGATCACGATCTGGGCTCGCCGAGCTCGATATGGAAAGGAGTAATCAGAGTGTGTGGACGTTTTACCATCATTGATGATATAGATAAGATCTGCCAGCGCTTTAATTGCAGTTCGCTAGAAACAGGTTTTAAACCAAGATTCAACGTAGCCCCTACCCAGGAGGTACCAGTTATTATTACCAGCAGTCAGGGTCATACTGAATTAAGAATAATGCGCTGGGGCCTGGTGCCAAATTGGGCTAAAGATCGTAAAATAGGCAGTCGACTTATTAATGCACGCATAGAAACCATAAGCGAAAAACCTTCCTTTAGGAGTTCATTCCGGTATAGACGCTGCATTATTCCTTCTAACGGTTATTATGAGTGGAAGAAAAGCGGAAAAGAAAAACTGCCCTATCACATAGTCATGGCCCAGGAGGAACTGTTTGGCTTCGCTGGGTTGTGGGACCGATGGTTGGATGAGGCAGGCCAGGAATTATTGAGTTTTACCATCATCACCGCTGAGGCAGCACCAGCAGTGAGTACTATTCATGATCGCATGCCTTTTATTCTTAAGAAGGAAGACGAACAGTCCTGGTTGGATGGCAGTGACGGGTCAAATTTGATGAATATACTCAAGCCGGCTGATAACCTGATGTCATATAGAGTGGCAACGATTGTAAATTCTCCAGCTAACGATGTACCAGCATGTATTGAAAAAATAAGTTAATAGTGCCAGGCACCAACTTATTTAGTATTTACTTATTATTCCAATCAGGGTGAAAGATAAGTGCTTCTTCAGGTGTATTATTGTTATAAATAGATACTTGAAAGGGAGTGGTTCTGTGTCTTATCGCCGCCTGATAACTTTGATGGTATTGATAATGTTGATCTTTATTAGCAGCCTGCCGGTCGGGCAGGCCAAGTTGATTATGGAGAAAGATGTGACTATTTTTATGGATGGAGAGCAGGTGATTTTTCCCGATCAACAGCCATTCATTGATGTCAATAACCGCACTCTGGTACCGGCTAGATTTTTCGCGGAGGCTCTGGGAGCTGCTGTTAGCTGGAATGAATCCCGGCAAGATGCAACCATCACCAGAGCCACAGGTAAATTGACCCTAACCGCAGGTAAACAAGAAGTACTGATTCACCCCGATACCATTGAGAAAATGGATACGGTCGCCACCATAAGGAACGGCCGTCTAATGATTCCCCTCCGCTATATAAGCAGCTATTTAGGCTGCGATGTCAGCTGGGATGCTAACAGGAGAATTGCTCATGTATTCACTCAGGGACAGGATCAAGCGGAGCGGCTCCGCCTGATTGAAGCAGCCGGGCAGGCTCTGCTGGAGCTGCCCAGGATAAATTCCCAAGAAAAAATGCAGGAACTGCTCAATGAGTCAAGCAGCCAATACAACAAAGCCAAGGCCGAGGCCGGATCAAGTATAGCCCAGGATCGGATGGAGGCTGACAGCACCAACCTGCAGGCACCCGCTCCGGTTATGGAATCCAGTGCTTCTGACTATTCTGGAACAAATGTTCAGGTGGAAGGAGTAGATGAAGCGGATATCATTAAAACTGATGGTGAATACCTGTATCAGGTGAAAAACAACGAAATTCTGATTATAAAAGCTTATCCTGCAGCGGAACTATCAGTAAAGGCAAGAGTACAGCTGGCAGAAAATCCTCAGGATATTTTTATAGATGGCAATAGACTGGTAGTGATAAGTAATGAATACGGTGTATATCCTTATCGCAGTGAAAGCAGGATGGAAAGCGATAAGATGATTATGCCCCCTTACCCCAATCAAAACGGTCTGACAATATCCACTTATGATACCAGCAGTAAAACTTCGCCGGTGAAGTTAGATACCTTCAAGATGGAAGGCAGCTATATTTCTTCCCGCAAGATAGGCAACAGCGTATATGTCATCAGCAGCCAATCGGTTTATGCCCCGTGTAAACCCGTATATTACATCAATGACACCCGGATAGAAAAATCCTACAGCGAAATCAGGTATTTCCCCGACATTATCCACGATACTTTTTTGCACATCGGTAAGGTCAATATTGGCAGCAGCGGTAAGTTCACTCAGGAAACGTATCTCAGCTCAGGAAGCAGCATATACTGCTCGGCAGATAACCTGTATGTAACGGCAGCAGAATATGATTACGGGTATAAGTTCTATGATTACCGTACCCCTCGTGAATCCACATTGATATTCAAATTCAATCTGGCTGACAGTATTAAATATAGTGCTAAAGGATTGGTTCAGGGTACACTGCTCAATCAGTTTTCCATGGACGAATATGATGGTCATTTCCGTATCGCGACCACCACCAATCAATGGTCTAGCAACGATTCCCAGAACGCCGTATATATACTGAACAATAATCTGGATCCAGTCAATTCGATTACCGGTATTGCTCCAGGAGAGAGAATATACTCAACTCGCTTCCTGGGGGATCGGCTTTACATGGTTACCTTCAGACAGCTGGATCCTTTTTTCGTCATCGACCTTGATCCGCAAAATCCCAGGGTGCTGGGAAAATTGAAAATTCCCGGGTTCAGCAGCTACCTGCATCCCTATAAAGACAACTATGTTTTAGGCCTGGGATATGATACTGCGCTTACAAAATCAGGGGGCGTTATTCAGGGCGGAATTAAAGTTGCTCTGTTTGATGTGAGTGATGTAAACAATCCCCGGGAAATCAATCAGGCGGTCATAGGCACGGTTGGGAGCAGTTCTGAAGCCTGTGATAACCACCGGGCATTCTTGTTATATAATGATCTGCTGGCTTTCCCCGCTAATGTCTATGCAATCGATAGCGGCAGCAGTTACTATGGCGCCTTTGAATTCCAGGGTGCTTATATTTACTCGGTCTCGGAAAAAGGATTAAGCTATAAAGGACGGGTCACCCACCTTAGTCAGGAGGATGACTTAAAGGCCGGGGATTACTGGTATGACAACAATAAAAATGTAAGAAGGATAGTGGTGATTGGCGGAAACCTGTACACGATATCGGCCGATCTAATTAAGGTAAATGATCGTTCTACCCTTCAAGAGATAAACCACCTGTCAACGGTAAATTAGAGCCAAAACATTAGACCCCGGTGCCATGAATAATATCTGGGCCGGGGTATTTTTATGAAAGCGGGAAACGGGGAGAGGTGTCTATTGATTTAAGACAAATATTTAATCGGTTAGGAGCCAATAATAAGATGATAACCCTGGAAATAAGGCAGGCAGATAATGTATATTGAGAAGTAAGCAGTTAAATAAACCCACCATGAGCCGACCTGAGGTGACTTGAATGGGATGTATGAACGTACCCACAGCGATATTTAGATAGGAGGAAACCGGATGAATAATTTTACTTATTACAACCCTACCAAAATAATCTTTGGTAAAGATACTATAAAAAATATTGGTAAGGAGCTGCGCGAAAACGGCATAAGAAAAGTAATTCTGGTCTGCGGGCGTCAATCTATATTCTCTACCGGCGTTTATGATCGGGTATCAGCTTCACTGATAGGATGGCATGTGGACTTTGTACGCTTCAGCGGTGTTCAGGCTAATCCAATTTTGAGCAAGGTTCAAGAAGGCATAAAGTTAGCCCGCCAGGAGGAGGTAGATGCAGTCCTGGCCGTGGGTGGGGGGAGTGTTTTTGATTCAGCCAAAGTCATATCAGCAGGGGTCAAATATGATGGTGATGTTTGGGATTTATTTACAGGTCAGGCCAAAATTAAAAATGCACTGCCGATTTTTGGGGTATTGACCTTGTCTGCTACCGGCTCGGAAATGAATGGCAATGCAGTTATCACCAAGACAGACGAAAACAAGAAGTGGGGTATAGGATCCCGGCATTTATATCCCCGGGTATCTATTATCGACCCGGAGTTTCAGGCATCTCTTTCTACCCGGGATACTGTGAATGGAGCGGTAGATATTTTAAGCCATGTTTTTGAGCTGTATTTCGATGGCAGCAAAAATGTGGAGTTAATGCAGGAGTACTCTGAGGCTATAATCAGAACGGTGATGAAAAACGTAAGAATTTTAATAACTGATTCGGCTGACTATGAAGCCCGGGCCCAAATAGCCTGGGCAGCCACTCTGGCTTTAAATAATTCTAATGGAACTGGAAGAAGGGGTGGGGATTGGGCCTCCCACGATATAGAACATAGTGTGAGCGCTTTTTACAATGTGGCCCATGGGGCTGGTCTGGCAGTAGTGACTCCAGCCTGGATGCGATATGTATACCAGGAAGATTTACTAACTTTCGCCCGCTTTGCGGAAAAGATTTTTGGAATCGCCGGAGGGACTGAAGAAGAAAAAGCGCTGCTGGCTATTGAACATCTGCTGAAATTCTTCATTGAAATCGGCGCTCCGGTCACCCTTAAAGAATTGGGAGTTCAGTACGAAGATCTGGAGAAGATGGCTGAAAACGCTGTGCAGCAAAGACCCCTGGGGAGGTTAAAGAAACTGCAAAAAGAGGATGTTCTGGCCATATACCAACTGGCCTGGGACACGGGGAGCGGTGAACTTCCAGTATAGAGGTAAATAACCTGAGGGTCTCCGGCTAAGGAAAGGGAACACACCAGGCTGGGAGGTATCAGATTACTCAGGGAGACCATGATTCGTAAATGCTAAAATGGGTTTCTCAGGCTAAGGAACAGGGACACATCTTCCTGGAGTTCTTTCTTTGAAGGAATGTCCCCATGTCATGTCTAATACTAAAAGACGGGTAATCTGTGATGTATCTCAGATACATTTTGCTCAGTCTTATGCATAGAATAGAATGGTATACTGGGTTTGTGTTCTGGGAGAGAGATTGTTCTTGCTCGAAGAAAAAGTATAGGAGGTATAATTAATGTATGGAGGAGAAGGAGCTGTTCTGGCTGCCATGGGTTTCTTAAGCTTTATCTGGTTTGTTGTTTTTGTGGTCGCTTATATCCTGAAGTCTCTGGGCATAAGTGCTCTAGCTGCTAACCGGGGGTTTGAAAATCCCTGGCTGGGATGGGTGCCGATTGCAGACTTGTATCTTTTAGGTATGCTGGTAGGTAGTATGGATCTATTTGGCATTAAGGTCGATAAGTTGGAGATTATATTGCCAGCCGCTATGGTAGGAGGATTTGTACTGTCATGGATACCGTTTATAGGGCAATTGTTATGGCTTGCTCTCACGGTTTTCTTTATAGTCTTCGTTTATAAATTATTTGAAATGTATACTAGCAATGCGATTTTATACACTGCTTTGTCTATTCTATTGTGCTTGTTACCAATATTTCTATTCATTATTCGCAATAATCCCCCCCTGCTGCAACCTCAAAACCCCAACAACCAGTATTAATAATAAAATAAATTAATAATCATAAATCAAATAAAGCGATAGCTGCCGGTGCTGTATGACCAGCAGCTTTTTTTTATCATGAAGGAGGCGTCTATAATCTTGATAGCAATCAATATAAATTCCTGGGCCAGGTTTTGGGAAGTGGCAGGGAAAAAACCTTATTGCGAGAATGTATTAATATAGCTTAAACTACTTTGATCTGGAAAGGCAGGAGGTAGATTTATGGTAAGCTACAGTTTTGATATATTGAAGGCTACTCAGATGAAGGGACATAAGATTGAGAAGACTAAAGATTATGAAGTCCAGGTACTGGTTAAAAAAGATGAGAAGACAGTGTTCAATGATGTAGTTAAAGTGAGAAAAAATGTTCAGGGGATATTCCCGGAAACAGATCTGATCAATAAAAAAATCAAGTCTGCAGCAGCAAAAAAAGAACTCCTGGAGAAACTAAAGGCATATATAAAGAAAGCTCGCTGACGGTATTAGACTTTCAGGGAAGCAGAGAGCTTGAGGAAATAGAAATGGAGACTCTTGGATTTACTGTGGGTATGAGGCATACAGGGAGCAAAGGAATGAAAAATGAGCTTATCGGGGTGGAGACTGAGGACGAAATAGTACTGCACGGTGCACTATATGAAGCTGATCCAAAGAAATTAGCCGTTATCATTCAGCATGGAGCAGCTATGAATTTCTATACAGGAATGGGCAGATTTTTACCGGGTATTTTGACCGGCCATGGGTATACCTGCCTGAGCGCTAATAACCGGGGCCATGATTTCGGAACCGCCCCGGACAATGATAAAAAGCCGGTTATAGGTTTAATGCGCGATACATTTCGAGATTGCATAAAAGATACCCGGGCATTGATTTCTTTCATGAGCAGCCGGGGATATAAGCGCTTGGTACTGCTTGGCCACAGCCAGGCCATCCCCAAGATAGTCTACGCCCAGAATAAGGCCCAATTTCCTGAAGTGCAAGGATTAGCACTGATAAGCCCTCCGCCATCGGTGACCCAGATGATGAGATATCTGGCTACAGACGATTTTTATGAGCGAGGACTATTCAAAGCAAGAGAATTAAGCGATCTGGGTATGGGAGAACAGCTTATAGTATTGAAAGGCCGGGGAACTATGCCCTGGATCTTTACCGCCAAAACCTTTCTGGATTTCTATGGGCCAGGCACTCCAGCAGATACTGAAGAACTGGTCCGGAAGGTCTACTGCCCTTTGCTTATAAGCAGGGGAAGTCGGGATTTTCCGCCAGTCAGCAGGGATTTAGTGGAGAGGATCAAGGCCAATTCGGTACACCCCGATACCAGCCTATTAATAGAGATACCGGGTGCAGACCATTTCTATGATGGCCATGAGGAGGAACTGGGAAACATGATCGTGAAATGGTTGGACCGTCTGGACATGAATCGATAGTATAGACTAGTTTAAAATACTTAATATAAAGATGCCAAAATTAAATCACAAGCGGCCTGACAAATATGCATCAGCTTATATTGGACCGCGTTTGATTTATCAGCTATAATTATGGGCCGAGACAGACATGATAGGATATGGAGGAGGAATAAATGAGAAGATGGATAATTATTCTTATGAGTATATTGGTGCTAAGCGGCCTGTGCGGATGTGATAAAGTATCAGCCCCGGGTACTCCAGGGGCTGATTCGGGAACTGCCAGCCAGGAACGCCAAGAAAGCGGTGCCGGGAATATCCTGGCTGACTTTCATGCGATCGACCTGGAAGGCAATACGGTAAGCAACGATATCTTTAATGCATACCAGTTGACCATGATAAATATCTGGGGGACCTTTTGCGGGCCTTGTATCGAAGAGATGCCGGATATTCAGAGACTGCAGGAACAATTTAAGGACCGCCAGGTGCAGGTTATTGGCATTGTTGCCGACAACAAGCTGCAGGAGGCCAGGCAGATAACTGCTGCTCAGGGCGCAACTTACCTTAACCTGATTCCAGACCAATCGCTTATGGATAATCTTATCAGCAGATTCGACTATGTGCCGGTTACGGTATTTGTTGACTCAGAGGGACGTTTTTTAAATACCATTGTAAGCGGGGCCAGGGATTATGAGTCTTATAGCAAGATTATTGAAGGACTGCTGGATAACCAGCGTTAGAAATTCCGGGGAGATACCGATGAATAAAAAAAGCCTAAGAATACTCCTCCTGGGTGGAGGAGCTGTATTAATAATACTCGGGGTAGCTCTGGATGAGGCAGTAAGTGTATATGCCAAAGCGGTCAGGATCTGTCTGGAATGTATAGGGATTGGTTAATGGATAGGAGACTTGTACAGTATATCAGCGCATTGCTTTCCAACGCCAATTTGACCGGGTTTGTATCGGGGCGCATATATCAGGGTGTCAGCAAACATGTTTGTGTGCCGGGCTTAAACTGTTATTCCTGTCCGGCTGCTATAGGAGCCTGCCCTTTAGGATCTTTGCAGACCATCCTGGCCAGCAGCCAATATACTATTTCGTATTATGTTACTGGAACCCTGCTTCTTTTTGGAGTGTTTATGGGTAGGTTGGTTTGTGGATGGTTATGCCCCTTTGGATTGATACAGGAGCTTTTGAATAAGCTGCCCTCACCCATCTGGACCATACCCCGCTGGGCAGGATATATTAAATACCTAATATTAATAGTTTTTGTATTATTGCTGCCTATGTTTTTCGTAAATAAGGTGGGAATGGGTGATCCAACTTTCTGTAAATATATATGTCCGGCTGGGACACTGGAAGGCGGCATTCCGTTGCTGGCCAGCCATCCTCAGTTAAGGGATGCGGCCGGATATCTGTTTCTGAATAAATTCCTGATACTGATAATGGTATTAATGCTCTCGGTTGTATCCTTTCGTCCCTTCTGTAAAATTGTCTGCCCATTGGGAGCAATATATGGTCTGTTCAATCCCATAAGCATGTATAGATTTCAGGTAGATGCGGATAAATGTATCAGCTGTGGCACATGTGCCCGGAATTGCAGAATGAGTGTAGCCATATATAAGGAGCCTGGCAGCTGGGAATGCATTCGCTGCGGAGAATGCCGGACAGGGTGTCCTACAGGTGCCATTACCACAACCTTTAAGCTGGGAGGCAATGAATATGGTGAAGTTAAAAATTAACAACCAGGGCAATTCAGCTCATAGCATTTACCACAATAAAGAAAAGACTTTGGCATTTTTGCCAATAGTCTTTTTTTATGCCTGAGAGTGTAGGAATGAATATCATAGCCAGTAATAGATCGGGTTATTGGCGTTAATGCCAAAGGATAAAAACGGCTAGATGATATGCTGCACGCAGGTATACCGAAAATCGTGAATCGCTCGTCCCTTAAAAGAACTGGCACGGAAATTGCTAGTACATGGCGATAGGGGCTTCTATAAGAAAGGAGGTCAGCGGTATAAGAAGGCCTGGGAGTCAATAAGGTTCGAAAAACCATTGGGTTTAGTTTATTTGAGGGGGAGGCAGAATCGATGGAAGTTAAAAAAGTTGGGGTTCTCGGTGCGGGTACTATGGGTGCCGGTATTGCACAGGTGAGTATTGAGGCCGGGCTGCCGGTAGTGCTGGTTGATATCGAATCAGCAGTGCTGGAAAAAGCAATTAAAGGTTTAGGCAAGGCCTGGCAGAAAGCTGTAGATAAAGGCAAACTGAGTGAAGAAGATAAAATGAAATGGCAGGCACTGCTGACCACCAGTGGAGATCTGAAGTCATTTGCAGACTGTGATGTGGTCATCGAAGCAATTGTAGAGAATATGGACATCAAGAAAAAAGTCTTTCAGCAGTTGGACAGCATCTGTCCGGAACATACCATTCTGGCATCCAATACTTCTGCACTGAGCATCACTGAAATAGCCTCAGCAACTAAACGGGCCGACAAAATTGTAGGTATGCATTTTTTTAATCCGGTTCCAGTCATGAAATTGGTAGAGGTTATTCCGGGAGCGGAAACCACCGATGAGGCTACTGCAGCAGTAATGGAACTGTGTATAAAAATTAAAAAAGAACCAGTAAAAGCTAAAGAAGTACCTGGATTTATCGTAAATCGACTCTTGGTACCTTATCTTAATGAAGCGGCATTCGCTTACCAGGAAGGGGTAGCCAGTGCGGAAGAAATCGACAAAGCTATGAAGCTGGGAGCTAATATGCCTATCGGGCCATTGGCTCTATGCGATATGGTAGGTATCGATGTGCTCCTCTCGGTTTGTGAATATTACTGGCGTGAATTCGGAGATTCCAAATATCGCCCCTCACTGGCTTTGAAATCAAAAGTCCGGGCCGGGCACCTGGGGATAAAAACTGGTAAAGGATTTTATGATTATACCAAGTAAAAGGGGAGTTATTAATGGATTTTAAAACCCTGCTTTTTGATATAGATGATGGATTAGGTACTATAACCTTAAATCGGCCACAGTCGTTCAACGGTCTTAATGATGAACTGCTAACAGAATTATCGCTGCTAATGGATGAAATTGCCCGTGATGATGAGGTAAGGGTAGTTATCCTGACCGGAGGCAGCAAGGTATTTGCTGCCGGTGGAGATATAGCTTACATAGCTTCCCTGGATACCATGGGGGCCGCTAAATTCGTGGCTTTGGCCCAGGAAGCAGTGGACAAGATCGACAATATTGATAAACCGGTGATAGCGACTATTAATGGTCTGGCTCTCGGAGGTGGTTGTGAACTTGCCCTGGCAGCAGATATCAGGCTAGCATCGGAAGGTGCTGTATTCGGTCTGCCCGAGATAAATCTGGGTATTATACCCGGGGCGGGGGGCACTCAGAGGTTAGCCAGAACCGTCGGGCCGGGTTGGGCAAAATATCTCATTTATACCGGTGAAAATATTGATACGGACATGGCACTAAAAATCGGCCTTATAAACAAAGTATTTCCCCGGGATATGCTCATGGAAGAAGCCCATAAACTGGCCAGAAAGCTTATCGCCAAATCTCCCCTGGCACTTAAGACGGCTAAAAGGTGTATTAATTACGGGGGTGGGGTAGATCTATCCTCCGGGCTCATGTTTGAACAGAAATCCTGGGCCTTGTTATTTTCTACCGAAGACCAAAAGGAAGGCTTCAATGCCTTTTTAGAAAAGAGAAAACCAAAGTTTAATGGTAGGTAGTTAGATGGTCTGGAATTATATTGAGACATCCGGTTGGATGCACCGACCTGCGCATTATAGTGAGCATGTACTGTGAAGTGGAAAAATTGGGGTTTACTGCTGGTGGAGCTCGCTCTGCACAGGTGAGGGATTGGCCATGGCTTCTTTTATGGAGCCGGGATATATAATCTTATCAAATTTAGAAGGAGGAGTACAAATGGATTTTCGCTTAAGTGAGGAACAAGAGATGATCCGGAAGATGGCCCGGGATTTTGCCGATAATGAGGTACTGCCTTATTGTCAGCAATGGGATGAAGAACACATATTTCCCTGGGACACAGTTAAAAAACTGCAGGAACTGGGACTGATGACCTGTGGTGTACCGGCTGAATATGGTGGACCTGGTATCGACCATCTGGGTCAGTGCATTGTGGCGGAAGAAATAAGCCGCGGTGATGCAGGCCTGGCAACCACCCTGGCCGCCTCGACTCTCCTGGGTCCTGACCCGGTATATATAGCTGCCACCGATGAGCAAAAGAAATGGTGGTATGGACGGATGATGGAAGGAGCCATAACAGCTTTCTGTCTTACTGAGCCAGGTGCCGGTTCTGATGCGGGAGGACTGTCTACTCGCTGTGTAAGGGATGGGGATGATTATATCCTGAATGGCACCAAGCAGTTTATAAGCAACGGGGGTGTTGCTAATCTGTATACGGTTTTTGCTACCCTGGACAAAAAAATGGGATATAAAGGTATGTGCAGCTTCATGGTAGACCGTGATACCCCTGGGATTAGTATCAGTAAACCGGAGAATAAAATGGGAATCAGGAGCTCCAACACCACCCAGGTTATATTTGAAGATGTCCGGGTCCCCGCTGGAAACCTGCTGGGTAAAGAAGGCGAGGGTATGAAAATAGCTATGAAGACCCTGGATATATCCCGGGCAGTAGTTGCAGCTATGGCAGTGGGTATAGCCCAGGGAGCATTTGAGTGTGCTGTACAGTATGCCAAGGAAAGGCAGCAGTTTGGCAAGCCTATTGCAAGTTTTCAGGCTGTACAGTTTATGCTGGCGGAAATGTCAGTTATGGTTGAAACAGCCCGCCTCTTGTACCAAAAAGCTGCTAATAACCAGGATATGGGTCTGCCCTACACCCGCGAAGCATCCCTGGCTAAATACTGGGGCGGTGAGGCAGCCATGAAGGTAAGTCTGAATGCTGTACAGGTACATGGAGGTTATGGATACACCAAGGAATATATGGTAGAAAAATATATGCGTGATGCCAAGATATTCCAGATATTTGAGGGTACAGCTGAAGTCCAGAGGCTGGTAATCGCTGGTGATGTTCTTCGTGGTTAAGCCTGGAAGGAACAAATTTCCCTTTGTTTTAGGTACAACGGGAGGTTAAAGTGTTTGCGAGTTAACTGGTTGAAACGATAAACTTTCCGTTATACAAGTTCTTTTGAACCAACAGCAGAGGTACTAATTGGGATTTCTATAATTTCGAAGGAGGAGTACACATGTTTAACAGCGAGTATAAAGAAAAATTTCGCACACCCGAAGAGGCAGTTAAGGTAGTCAAATCCGGAGACTGGGTAGATTATATGTATTTTAACGGATACCCCAAAGCTCTGGATAAAGCTCTGGCTAAAAGAAAAGATGAACTTTTTGGAGTCCATGTCAGGAGTGGTATTTCCCTGCCCCCATTTCCAGAAGTGCCGATAAGTGATCCCACCATGGAACACTTCCAGTGGGATAGCTGGCATTACAGTGCCTGGGATGCCAGGCTGGCAGACCAGGGTATTTGTAGTTTTTCGCCGCTGCTGTATCATGAGGTTCCCGGTTATTATCGGAACCATGAGGTAGAGGTGGATGTAGCCATGCTGCGAGTATGCCCCATGGATAAATTCGGTTATTTTAACCTGGGCATAAATGCCTCCCATTGTGAGGCAGTAATAGAAAATGCCAAGATAACCATTGTTGAAGAAAATGAAACCATGCCCTATGTATACGGCGGGAATGGGCACCAGATTCACATTTCTGAGATAGATTTCATCGTGCGGGGTGAAAATGAACCTATGGCTAATGCCCCGATACTCGAAGCGACCGAGGCTGAAAAAAGGATTGCCGACCATATAATGGAAGATATTCATGACGGATGCTGCATTCAGCTGGGCATCGGTGGTCTGCCTAATTATCTGGGCAAACAGATTGCCGCCGCCGGGTTAAGGGACCTCGGTGTTCATACCGAGATGATGGCCGATGCTTATGTGGAGATGTGGAAAAATGGCAGTATCACAGGCCGGAAAAAAGAAATTGATCGCAAACGGATCGTATGTGCATTTGCCCTGGGTTCTCCTGATCTATATGAATTTATGGATCGGAATCCCATGATTGCCTGTTACTCAGTAGATTATACTAATGATCCCTCAGTTATTGCCAGAATATCCAATATGGTGTCTATCAACGGCTGTCTGGAAGTTGATTTCTATGGGCAGGTCACATCTGAAATGCAGGGGCCCCGTCAGATAACCGGCACCGGAGGCCAGTGGGACTTTGTCCTGGGTTCCTATCATTCTCCAGGAGGCAAGAGCTTTCTATGTACCTCTTCCACCTTTAAAGACAAAGATGGAAATTTGCAGTCCAAAATCAAACCTTTCCTGACTCCGGGGGCAGCTTGCACGGTTTCCCGGCAGTTGACTCATTACGTGGTAACAGAATATGGCAAAGCTTTGTTAAAATGCCAGTCGATCTGGAAGAGGACCGAGAGACTGATCGAAATTGCCCATCCGGATTTTCGTGATGAGCTGATCAAAGAGGCTACCAATTTAGGATTTTGGAAAAGGACTAATAAAATTGAACCATAGGCTGCTATTTGATATTATAGAGAAGATATTCGCTGGAAAACAGTGGTTTTCATTCTGAACCCCTTTCCGGTATCCCGACTCATATCTTGCAGACTACTAATGCTGCTGTAAGGAATGAGTCGCAGGATCCCGGTTGGGAGAGTAATAAATATCGACTATTTACCAAACTTCATTTTAGTTCAAGGGGGAGAAAATAGTGAGTTATTGGCAGGAATACCTTAGCAAACTGGTATCTGCCGCGGAAGCCGTGGGGGTAATCAAGTCTGGGGATTGGATTGACTATGGGTCAATGAATGGGCAGGTAGTAAGTCTGGATAAAGCACTGGCGGAAAGAAAAGATGAACTGGAAGATATCAAGGTATGGAACCTTTTAAACAGTTTTCCCGCTCGGATTCTGGAAGTAGATCCGGTGGGAGAGGTCTTTACCTGGAATACCTGGCATCTTTCAGGACGGGATCGCAATTTGATCAAAAACGGACGTCCGGTTTATTATTCATCTATCCGTTATTCAGAACTGCCAAGGTATGTAAGGGAACATATTGACCCCCTGGCTGTTGCTATGCTGCAGGTGGGGCCTATGGATGAGCATGGATATTTCAATTTTGGGCCCCAGGGCTCACATACCCAGGCAGTCTGTGGACGGGCAAAAACGGTCATCGTGGAAGTAAACCAGAATATGCCCCGCTGTCTGGGGGGATATGAAGAGGCTGTTCATGTTTCAGAAGTTGATTATATAGTGGAAGGAGATAATCCCTCCCTTATGCAGCTTCCGAACAGTCCATACAGTGAAGTGGATGAGAAAGCGGCAAGATTCATTATAGAAGAAATGCGAGATGAATGCTGTATACAGTTGGGAATAGGGGGAATGCCCAATGCTGTAGGCAAGATGATAGCTGATTCGGACCTAAAGAATCTGGGTTGCCATACCGAAATGCTGGTTGATGCCTATATGGATATGTTTGAGGCTGGCAGGTTGACTAATTTGAAGAAAAAGATAGATCCCGGGAAAATAGTATACACATTTGCCCTGGGTTCGCAGAAGCTTTATGATTTTATCAACGATAACACGCGCTGTGCGATGTATCCAGTAAACTATACCAATAATCCAGGAATTGCCGCGCTAAATGATAAACTGGTCAGCATCAATAACGCCATAGAAGTAGATCTTTACGGACAGGTATGCTCGGAATCGGCCGGTACCAGGATAATCAGCGGGACCGGGGGACAGTTGGATTTTGTACTGGCAGGGTATGAATCCAGAGGAGGCAAGTCTTTTATCTGTCTGCCATCATGCAACATTGACCCGGAAGGTAATATAGTGAGCAGAATAGTGCCGATATTAACACCCGGGGCCATAGTTACCGACCCCCGTTCGGTAGCCCAGTTTATCGTAACTGAGTATGGTAAGTATGAAATGAAGGGCAGGTCGGTCTGGCAGAGGGCAGAAGGCCTTATAAGCCTGGCTCATCCTGAAGTAAGAGATGATCTGGTAAAAAGTGCTGAGGAACAGGGTATCTGGAGAAAAAGAAATAAAGAGGTACTGATTTAGTTAAACGGAACAGGGGTCAGGCTTAACATACTTTAAGCTAACTTAAGGTAAGTTAAGCCTGACCCCTTTTATGATATAATCTTATAATAAAGGTTACAAACGGATGTATTTACTGTGACTTATCTTTTGGGGGAGGTTCACATTAGTGTGATCCAAAGCGATTAACTGCGATCGGAGGCAGGGAATCAAAAAAATAGGCTGGGTTAAACGGGGGGGAGCTGCAAATTGGAAATAGGACGGATATTGGAAGCATTATTTACTGAAAACCAGTTTATGGCAGCAATGATAGTCAACGATAAAGGCAGGATCGTATCAATAAGCGAAACTTACCTGAATGTATTGAATTTATGTCGGGAGGAAGTGATCGGCAGGCCGGCCAAAGAAATCACACCCCATACCCGGGTCATGACAGTGCTTGAATCCGGGAAAGCAATAGTAGGGTATAATTGGAGGATCAATGATTACAATATGATCGCTTCCACTATACCGATAATACAGGAAGGGAAAGTGGTAGGTGCTTTCGCTTACAGTGTATTCATGGATATCTGGAATGCCCAGGACACTATTGAAAATCTCTTAACTGAATTAAATATGTATAAAGACGAGGTTGATAACCTGTACAAAGCCAAGTTTAATTTCGATGATATACTGGGTAATAACGAAGTTTTTAAGAAGGTTAAAAATTTTGCCCGTCAGGTGGCGCAGCATACTATTACCACTGTTCTTCTATGCGGGGAGAGCGGCACTGGAAAAGAACTATTTGCTCAGGCTATACATAATCAATCCAGCCGCAGCCGCTTTCCATTTTTAAGAATAAACTGTGCCACCATTCCTGAGAATCTCCTGGAAGCTGAATTGTTTGGCTATGAGGAGGGAGCTTTTACCGGTGCCAAAAAGGGAGGTAAACCGGGTAAATTTGAACTAGCCAGTGGAGGAACCATTTTTTTGGATGAGATAGGAGAAATGTCTCCCTCTATGCAGAGCAAACTGCTGGTTGCCCTGCAGGAACATGAAATAGAGCGTCTGGGAGGCAGTTATCCCATACGGATTAATGTGAGAGTCATAGCCGCAACTAATAGAAATCTGGAGGATATGATCGAAAGCGGTGTTTTCAGGGAGGATCTGTACTATCGTTTGAATGTAGTTAGATTGGACATACCCCCCTTAAGAAAAAGACCGGGAGACATCCCGATGCTCTGTCGGCACATCATGTCCAGACTAAACTACCGTTTGGCTACTGGAATCAAAGAAATATCTGACAATGCCCTGGAGCTGCTGAGCAGTTATCCTTGGCCCGGCAATGTTCGGGAATTAGAGAATATACTGGAAAGGGCTATGATTTTAGCAGATATGGAGAAGACTGAGCTTCTGGATGCCAGGCACTTTGTGTTCGTTAAAAAACGGCTGGATCTTAATCGAGCATCCCAAGAAAAACAGAATTTAAAAACTGCGGTAAGAGAATTCGAAAGAGACCTGATTGATAAGGCTATGCAGGATGCAGATTATGATAGGGTTAAAGCTGCTGAATTACTGGAGATAGATTTATCCACCCTGTACAGGAAATTAAAGAAATGGGATTTTCCTGCTTAGAACACGGTGCCAGCAATAACTCAGGGCTTCTTGCTCTAAGCAGGGTGAACACTCGCCTGGCTTGAAAGATAGTATGCTAATACAGGCACCATGAAGTTAATACCTTGTATAAAAGATGGGTTGTTGCAGAACACCTACTTTGAGGAGGTGATGGGATGAGCGTTGGAAAAGCTAATTCACTCCCAGGCAATATCGAACTTAAACAAAAAATCAAGGATTTCTGTTTAAATCAGGGAGCCGATCTGGTTGGTTTTGCATCGGTTAGCCGGTGGGAACAGATGAACGAAGTACCACCTGATTTTCGGCCAGCATCTATCTGGGCACCGGCTAAAACAGTGGTAGTTATAGGTATGGCCATGCCCCTGCCGATTGTTGAGACTACTCCCTCTATTCTGCATAAAGAATTATATGATACCTGCAATCGGGAACTGGATAGCCTCGGTTTTAATCTAACCAGATATTTAAACCGGTTGCAGCAGGCAGGGTACTTTTTTACCCGGGATGGTTATGCCAGCCTGAAGATTTTAAAAGAAAAACCTTTTGCGGCCTTTAGCCACGTTATGGCAGGCAAATATGCCGGTTTAGGCACCATAGGCTTAAGCCATAATCTGCTTACCCCTCAGTTTGGTCCTCGGGTCCGTTTGGTGTCGGTATTTACTTCTGCTGATATAGAACCAGATCCCATGATCGAAAAGGAATTATGCATTAAATGTGAAGCCTGTGCCAAATGTTGCCCTAAGGACGCACTAAAGCCCAAAGAGGAAGAGCTGATAGCTGATTACGATAAACTGGCCTGCATAGAAATGGCCGAAGAATTGACCCGCAGAAGGTGCTATCCCTGCGGTATATGCATCAAGGTTTGTCCGGTAGGCAAAGACCGTCTATTGTATAAGCAGAAGGGTATCCTTAAGAAATACCTGCAGGAAAGTGAAGCTCTTTCTATTAACCCTGATGACCCGGAATACAAATCCTGGACTCATATAAGAAAATATGGGAGCTGGTAGGAGCGGAGGGGATATAGTGGAAGAAAAATATATGCTGGAAGCTTATGCCAATAAATTTAAAGGGATGGCCAATCGGAATCTTGAGCAGGCTGAGCTGATCCAGGAAGGCCGTACTCTGCTGAGCAGTTTAGTGAGTTGCCAGGGATGGCTAAATGAAACCTTATCACAGCTGGTACTGGATGATGAATTTGTTAAATCACAATGGTTGTCAATAGATTACAATGAGGTCATTCTTTATCGGAGTGCTCAGAAAGAATTCTCCGTCCGTGCCTACATATGGGAAGCGGGGTTGAAATATCCAGTGCATGACCACGGTGCATGGGGCATTGTGGGAGCTCATATTAATCCCATTCGAGAGCGTAAGTATGATCTGATTGCCCAGGATTTGGAAAGGCATCATGCAGAAGTGAAGATGACTGCCGACAAAGTCCTCAACCCGGGAGATACAACAGTTGTAATGCCTTTAAATGATGGCATACACCAGATGGAGGCTTTGGATAGAACTGCGGTTACTATTCACATATATGGTCCACCGGTAAGAAAAGGTTATATACAGGCGTATGACCTTCATTTTAAACAGGTTACCCGCATGTATTCTCCTTATCTGCAGAAAAAGGTCCTGGCCATAAGGGCTCTGGGTTCAATTACCGACTCATGGTCAGAAGCTATACTTAACGAAGCTCTTCAAACCAATTCTACTGATTTCATCCGGCTGGAGTGCACAGACGCTTTAAAAGCCAGGAAAAGGCTGTTTAGTAAAGATTAATTTCCAGGTTCGAAATACATATCCTCTTTATGCAACATTCATAAAGGAAAATTAACAATTAATTCAAATTTCCTTTATGAGTCTGTGCTAATATTGCTTTTGACAGGTGATCATAAATTGTACCTTTACATTGGGCTGGTTTAATATCGGCCTATTTTTTTATGGTGTTAAGCCAATCAAATTATCAAGAAATCTTTATATCATCTTGACACTGATTTGAAATACCTGACGCATACTATTCAACGTAAACAAAAAAATTTAAGGAGGTTTACGGATGTTAAAAAGCAAGTATTTTAAGTCAGGGGCAGTAGCTGTAGTGGTAGCTCTTCTACTGGGAATAGCTGGTATAGCCTTGCCGGCCGTGGCGGATTCAGGGAACTCAACAGCTAATAAAGCTTTTCCAGGAATGCACCGGGGTGGAGCAGGGGCAGGGCTGGATCAAGCCCTGGAAAAAGCAGATATAACTCAAGCCGAATATGATGCCATGAAAGCGATACAGGAAAAGATGGGCGAGTTAAAGGATGACCTGGCCGACCTAAGTGCTGAAGAAAGACAAACCGCGATGAAAGAAACCCGGGAAGAAGTACTGGATGAACTGCTGGCTGCTGGAACTATCACTCAGGAGGTCTATGATAAGATGATGGCTGCTCAAGCAGGAATGGGCAAAGGTGGTCCTCGCAGTGGTCTGCATGGAGCAGGGCTGGATCAAGCCCTTGAAAAAGCAGATATAACTCAAACCGAATATGATGCCTTGAAAGCGATACAGGAAAAGATGGGCGAGTTAAAGGATGACCTGGCCGACCTAAGTGCTGAAGAAAGACAGGCCGCGATGAAAGAAACCCGGGAAGAAGTACTGGATGAACTGCTGGCTGCTGGAACTATCACTCAGGAGGTCTATGATAAGATGATGGCTGCTCCGGATGACAGACCGAATCCAGGAGGGAAAGGCTGTTTTGGTGGTGGCCAGGGTGGTTTTATAGGTCGCTCTGCTGAATAAGTGCTGACTTATGAAAAGGTAATTGGAAAAGGAAGAATGCGGTTATAAAAAACAGTTCCTTCTACACTAGGACATCCATGGGGGCAGGTAAACTACCTGCCCTTTTTTAGTGTCTGACACCAGTCTTAGTACTTGATCTAAGAGATTGTTAATATCCCAAATAAATTATCAAGAAAACTTCATATTTAGTTCAAATTATGTTGATGATTTACTGTTAATATTTGTTAGGAACAGATGCGAAATTTTTCTTATCTATTATGAAAAATATAACCTGAGCTTTGATCGAAAGAGGCAGAGGCAAAAAAGTATATGGGAGGTCGATAAATTAGGGAGATAACCTATTGCGCTTCATGCCGCAGGTGGGGTTCCTGGGGCGAATACAGAGCTGCTGCTCGTAATACTCTGCCAGCTGCCAGCAGGTACCCGGGAGATTGGATAACTCAGAGGCAGCTTATAAGGTTAAGGAGAGTGAAGAATTGCTCAAGAACTTGTATGCCAATAAAAGAATTAGAATAGCATGTGTCATAATACTGATCGCTGCTGCTCTGCTCTATTATTATCAAAAAGCAGCGGCGGTGGCTGATGAGGATCCGACTTATCAAGAAGTCCAGGTAGCCAGAGGGGACATAACGGTTGAATTGGTGTCTGACGGGAGTGCTGATTTGGAGGTTACCAATCTGGCATTTCAAGTATCAGGGAAACTACAGGAAATACTGGTGGAGCCAGGACAGATGGTTAAAGCAGGGGAGGTGCTGGCAAGATTGGATGGTACGGATTATGAAAACAAGCTAACCCGGGCCCAACAGGACTACCAACTGAGTGAAATAAGCGGACAGAGACAGATCGAGGAATTAAAATACCAGCTGGATACTCTGGAAAGTGAGTATAACGCCATGAAGCAGATAGCAGATTGTTATACGGAAAAAGAGCTGAAAGCGAAGCAGCAGGACTATGAGAATACTAAATCTGCCTATGAGGCCCAGGTAACCAGTTATGGGATCAGTATGGCCAGTGCCGCAACCGATATTAAGACTGCTCAGGATGAGTTAAATAATACAGTTTTGATTTCCACCCAGGATGCACAGGTTATGGCTGTAAATTACAGTGAAGGGGAGACTGTGCCCGAGAATGAAACCTGTATTGTTCTGCTGGATGACTGCAATATCAAGGCCGTGGCTTCTGTATCGGAAATAGATACTGCCAGCGTTTATGTAGGACAGAAAGTGGAAGCGGTTTTTGATGCCTGCGAAGACCAGGTTTTTGCGGGAAAAGTTACTTTTGTTGATTCAGTGCCGGTCAAAGATTCCAGCGGCTTGGTGAGCTATGATGCCTGGATAGAGCTGGAGGGGGGCCGGGAGCAGATAAAAACCGGTATGACCTGTACCATTACTTTTATTACCAAGCGGGTAGACAATGTTCTCTATATTCCTAATAAGGCGGTAAGTATGAATGAAGGTCAGCAGGCAGTACAGGTCAAGAGTGAGGATGGCACCATCAGCGAACGAGTAGTTGCTACAGGATTTACTGATGGCACTAATGTTGAAGTCAGCGAAGGATTAGTTGAAGGAGAAATCGTCCTGACCCCCGTCACAGGCACCAAAACAACATCTACTGATCGCACCCAACAAAATAACGGTTTCATGCCTGGGCCGGGGATGGGGATGTGATGCTGTGAGTTTCCTAGAAATTATCCGTTCAGTGATATTAAGTATCTCTTCTAATAAACTGCGGGTTTTCCTGACCTCGTTGGGTATCATCGTAGGAGCTTTTACTATCATTCTGGTAATAGGCATCGGCAAGGGCAGTGAAGCCGCGGTGGCCGAACAATTTGGCCGACTCAATGCCGGTACTATCATGATTGCGCCGGGCAGAGAACAAGGCGGTCCGGGTGCCAGTGTGCAGAGCGATAAACTGGATAAAGAAGATCTGGAAATGATCCAGGAATGTCCATCTGTTGCCAGCGCGACCATGATAATCAACGGGGGAGCAGCTACCACTTACTATAATACTTCCTATTCAACCATGGTAGCAGGTGCGATGGCTGACTACCTGGTCCTCAATAACCTGGAGCTGGACTGCGGAACCAACATAACAGATGAAGATAGTGATAAACGCCATAAAGTGGCTATTATCGGTGCCGACCTGGCTGAGATGTTTTTTGGAGAAGATAAATCTTCAGCATTAGGCCAGTATATCAGTGTAAACGGTAAAAAGTATGAAGTGATCGGGGTGCTTAAATATCTGGGTGATTCTGCTGGTGGTTTTAGTCCCGACGAATCAGTGATCTTACCCTATGCAGTTGCTGAGAAATATGTCATCGGGAGCAGGACCAGGCCGATTATTACAGCTCTGGCGGTTGACATGGAAAATGTAGAAGCTGCTATAGAAGAAATTACTGCGGCTCTGACCGTTAACCATGCCGATACGATAGATAATTTCCAGATCCGGGATGCCGGCAGTATGTTAGAAGCTGCTCAGGAGACCTCGAAGACCATGACTACCCTGTTAGTGTCAGTGGCCGCAATCGTTCTGCTGGTGGCAGGGATAGGGATCATGAATGTAATGTTTGTATCGGTTAAGGAACGTACCCGGGAAATCGGTATATTAAAGGCTATCGGGGCCAGAAAAAGAGATATTTTACTGCAGTTTCTTTTCGAAGCAGTTTTGCTAAGTACTGTAGGTGGGGTTATTGGCGGGGTTTTGAGCTATATTGTTGTTCCATTCCTGGGATTTTTTGAAATCACCATTTTACCAACCTTGAATGGGGCTTTGCTAGCGGTATTGTTCTCTGCTATCATCGGTACCTTTTTTGGTTACTACCCAGCAGCAAAAGCTGCTGCGCTTAAGCCGATAGAAGCTCTGAGACAGGAATAGTGATGCCAGTGGGGGAGTAAACAAAAAAATTAACAGGAGGTAAATAACTTGAGAAATTGCCTATTGGTTTTAGTTCTCTGCATACTTTTAGGTATGACCGGATGTGCGGGGGGAGAAGAGGACAGTAAATCAATTCATCAAGACCAGACACAGTCAGAGGCCGGAAGTGCTTCAACAGCTGTGAGCAGTAATATTCCTGCTGCTCAAGACCCAGATATTACCGGGGTAGTTAAAAGCATAATTGGAAATGAAGTAGTACTGGCCCTGGCGGAAATGCCGGAAATGATTGCAGGCCCGGATGGAGGCGGAACTGCCCCGGATGGCAAAGCCCCGACTGCTCGAGATGGAGCTGCACCGCCAGATGCAGGTGACAGGCCTCAGCTGGAAAATATGACTGATGAAGAACGCCGGGCCATGAGGGAGCAAAGGGATGCAGGAGCAGAAAAGCAGCCTGGCATGGAGTTGACTTATACCGGGGAAGAAATCTGTTTGACTATACCGGTGGGAGTGACGATTGTTTCCAGAGGAGGAGCCCCAGCGGGAGAAGAAATGGATATGACCAATATCCAGAAGGGGAACATTCTCAGTATATGGTATAAAGACGGTGAAAGCGGTGAAAATGCAGTAATAGAGTATGTGCGATTGATGGTTCAATCGAGTGGGAGCAGCAGTTTATGAAGCAGGATAATAATCTAATAGTGATGAAGGATATCAATAAAAGATATCAAATGGGCGATAATGAAGTAATAGCCCTGGAAAATGTCAGTCTGGCAGTTGGCGTCGGTGAGTTTGTTGCCATTTTGGGGCCGTCAGGCTCAGGCAAAAGCACCCTGATGAACATCATGGGATGTATAGATGCGACAGATTCAGGTGAATACCTGTTGGCGGGAGAGAATGTGGCTGATCTGGACGATGACCAGCTTGCTCTGATCAGAAACAGAGAAGTAGGCTTTATATTCCAGCAGTTTAACCTCTTACCCCGTTACAAGGCGATTCAGAACGTAGAACTACCTTTATTGTTAAGAGGGGTTCCGCGTGAGCAAGCACGGGAAAGGGCTGAGCAGGTGATGGACCAGGTTGGATTAAAGGACCGGGCAGATCATAAGCCTTCTGAGCTGTCCGGTGGCCAGCAGCAGAGGGTAGCAATTGCCCGAGCCCTGGTAGGTAATCCCTCGATACTGCTGGCTGATGAACCTACCGGCAACCTGGATACCCGGTCAGGACAAGAAATAATGGGTATGATGAAGGAAGTGAACCGGCAGGGACATACGGTAATACTGATCACCCATGATTTAGAAGTTGCACGTATGGCCAAAAGAGTCATCCGGATGATAGATGGTAAAATAAGTATGGAGGAATCTTATGAGTTATCTGCTGCTGGTAGTGGAAGATGAAGAGCAATTAAGGAAAATGATCTGTGAACATTTTACCTCGGAGGGATATACCACGATAGAGGCTGGCAATGGGGAAGAAGCACTGGTATTGTGGAAACAGCAGCACCCCGATCTGGTTATCCTGGACATCATGCTTCCTGCCCGGTCAGGAATGGAGGTCTTAAAAGAGATTCGGATGGTGGATAGTACCCCGGTAATAATGCTTACTGCCCGGGTGGAAGAAATCGATAAACTGCTGGGGCTGGAGATGGGGGCGGATGATTACATAACCAAACCCTTTTCACCCCGTGAGCTGAGCGCCCGGGTCAAAGCGGTCATGAGGCGCTCCAATAGCAGCCCGTCGGACAGACATGTACTCTCCCTGGGCAGTCTAAAAGTAGACATACACCGGATGGAGGCATACTCCAACGGCCATTTGATCAGCTTAACCGGCACCGAGTTCCGGATTCTTCTAATATTTATCGAAAACCCGGGGCAGGTGTTTTCCCGGCTGCAGATTCTGGAAAGAATTTACGGCGATATTTATGAAGGATACGAACGGACCATAGATACTCATATAAATAATCTGCGTCGCAAAATGGAAGCTGCATATGTTAATGATACGGTTATCAAGACCGTATATGGGGTAGGGTACAAACTGATTGAGGAAGGAAAATAGCATGAACAAGACGGGTATTACCAGTCGCATCACTGTTGTCATAATTCTGGTGGCGGTACTTTCAGCCGGATTGACAGGCTTACTGGCTTATATAATTACCAAGCAGCAGTTTAGCCGATATATTGACCTGGGGACAGCTTCCATGGGCCAGCGTTTTAGCGAAGAAGTCAGCGATTACTATGAGCTCCACGGCAGCTTGATCGGGCTGCAGCAGTATATGCAGAGTTTATCTTATTTTCACGAGGACAGAAAAGCAACTGGAGGCTTTGGGGATCGCAAACCCTACTGGGCAGACGAGGTGGTTATCATGGATGAGACCCGGAAGGTGGCCGCATCGAGCCGAGGCGAGCTGGTAGGTTCGATACTTACTTTGAATGAGGAAGATTTCACGGTTTTTCCTGTTAGATCCGGTGGTAATACTGTGGCCGGGGTTTACATATTCAATCCTCTGAAACGTGGAGTGATCAGTATGGAAAACCAGTTTCTCAACAGTATTGCCAGTCAGACCACTAATGCTATTCTGATAACGATAGCGCTAGCTTTGATTATCGGAGTTCTGCTGGCCAGACGTATCACCCGGCCGATATCAGAACTTTCTGCTGCTATTCACAACCTGGCCCGGGGAGACCTGGAAAGTCGGGCAGAGCTTACCGGAGACCGGGAATTTATACAGCTGGCAGAAGATTTCAACTATATGGCCCAGCAGCTTTATGAACACGAGCAAAGTCGAAATTCTCTGGTGGCCAATATTGCTCACGAGCTGCGCACCCCCTTGAGTATTCTGCGGGGACGGCTGGAAGCCCTTCAGACCGGGAGTATAGAGTTGACTGATCAAGTTAAAGCCAGTTTGGTAGATGAGATCATCAGACTGACCCGACTGGTCAAGGAACTGGAAACAGTAGGCCTGGCGGAAAGTGGAGCTTTAAGACTTAATATCGAAAATATTAAAACCGCCGAAGTCCTGGAAACACTGCTGCCCTTGAGATTGGTAATGGAAGAAGAAGGCATACAATTCAAAGTGGATATGGAAGAAGATGGTTGGGTACAGGCAGACATTAATCGCTTGACCCAGGTTCTTATTAACCTCTTGAGCAATGCTATGCGGCATATTCCCAGGGAAAACGGTATCATTAGTTTCCGGATCAGTCGAAAAGGAGAGCACATGCATTTCAGTGTTGAAGATAACGGACCCGGTATACCTGAAAAAGATCTTCCCTATATTTTTGATCGTTTTTATCGAACTGATGAAGCCCGCAATCGGGAAGAGGGCGGCAGCGGTCTGGGCCTGGCCATAGCTAAAAGTTATGTCCGTGCTCATGGGGGTAATATATGGGCTGAAAGTGAGGAAGGGGAAGGCAGTGTATTCCATTTCACTCTTCCCTGCGATAATGATATGAATTTTAAGGTAAAGTGAGGTATTTACATGTATAGAAAAAGACTGCTGTCTATTACTTCGATCGGCCTATTGCTGGTTTTGTTTTTAAGTGCAGTAACACCTGTAGCAGCAAATACCGATACTGCGAGAGAATTGAGCATAGAAGAAGCTGTAGCAATGGCTCTGGAAGCTAGCAAGATACTTGAGAAAAATACTTTAAATCTGGAGTCAGTATATGACAACCTGCAGGATGCTCAGGATGAGTGGAACGAAGCCTGGACGATATATCCGGATATGGAACAATACTATGTTGCTTTTTTGAAGGCCAGATACAGTTATACTTCTGCCCTGACCAATGAACAAATACAAAAGGAAAGCATAGCCCTGGAAACTCGTAGCAAATACTATAATGTTATGCGATCCAGCAAGAATTTGGAACAGAAGAATAAAGAACTTGAGTTAGTGCAAAGAGAGCACTATATAGTTCAATCTAAATACCAATTTGGGTTAACCGACTGGAGCGATCTGCGGCACGCTGCAGCATCTCTGGCAGATGCCGAAGCTTCAGTTTTAGACGCGAAGAACAGCTTAGATTCAGCTTATCGGTCCTTTAACCAACTGATAGGTCTTGATGAGAGCAGCACCCCGGCTTTAACAGAGGTTCCGGTTTTTACGGGGCTAGAGGTGGAAAACGTGGAAAGTACAGTGATAGATATTATCAATGGGAGTCCGGATATCTACTTATCAGATGAGAATATAAAGCTACTGGAGCTGGTGGTGAAATATACTGATTCCAGCGACCAGGATAAACTGAATCTGAAACTGGCTGAAATTAGCAGAGTCATAACGACAACTGAGAGCATCAATGCTTTGATTAATGTCTATAACAGTATCGTCAGCCTGGAGAAAAGTTACAGTATCGAACAGGATAAATTAGAAAATGCAGAATTGGAATTGAAGTATACGAAACTGAAGAACTCGGTTGGCTTAGTATCAAACACCGAGGTGCTGAATGCAGAACTGGCGTTGATGAAACAGCAAAACAACCTTTTCGCAATTTTGTGTCAGCATCAACTATTAAAAATCGAATTTGAGAAACCCTGGATCTAAAATAAGTTAGGTGCCTGGCACCTAACTTATTTTTTTCAAGGGAATTATTGTTTTTAATAGAATAACTAGTATAAATACTCAAATAAAGGAGAGGAGTTATAAAATGAAAAAACTAATTAGTTTGCTTATGATATCATGCCTTTTACTGCTAAGCTGTGCGCTGGTAGCAGGGTGCGGTGGGAGCAGCAGTGATGAGGAGCAAAACCAGCAGTCCCAAGTAAGCGAAAATGCAGGGGCAGAGAATTCTGAGAGTGAAGATACAGTTACTCTGGAAGATATCTTTACCAGGAGCAGTACAATTGAATCACTTTTGAGTGGGAGATGACTGGAACAGATGGATTCTCATCAACCGGCACCCAGTATATCCAGGGTTCCAATTTCCGTATGGATACGAATGTACAGGGAGCAGGTCAGGCTACTATGCTTTATAAGACCAATACCAACGAAGCCTGGATAATCAACTTGGATCAAAATACAGCTATGAAACTTGGCCTCAACGATGTTGAAACAGAAAGCGTAAATCCGCTGGAACCTATGACAGCTTATGCCGAGGATATGTACAATGTAGTTGGGAAAGAAACTATAGACGGCAAAAAATGTACAGTGATAGAGGTTACTGATGATAATGCCTACACTAAGATGTGGGTTTGGGAGGAATATGGTTTTCCCCTTAAAATGGAAATTATAGCAGATGAAAATCAGATCAACTATGAATATAAAAATGTAAGCTTTGATAAAATACCTGATTCTATGTTTGAAGTTCCTGCCGGAGTTCAGATTATGGATATGCAGATGCCCGAAGGTTTTGGGCAATAAACTGTGGTTGTTACAGCAGATCACTGCTTACAGAACATGGGTCAGCACTAAAAATCAAAAATCTATGACTTACAATGAGTATCAAATAGATAACCATAACGATCATCAAAACTAAACCTCATTACTATGAAGCAAAAACAGACTTTTTACTTCTTTTATATCATTATTAACTGATCCTTAAAGGCCTCCGGCAATTAGCCGGAGGCCTTTGCATATATTTCCTGCTTCATTAGCGTAATATTTATGTATATGAAACATACCCTTTTTCATAATCCATATAATAGAACGGCTTTTAATCACCAAATCGGGCGAGGAATAATGAGGAGGAGATAGTTTGTATAAGCGGCTGGAAGTTCTACTGGCATTTGCTCTGTTGACCGCAGTTGGTCTGGGGGGATGTGTTGAAGTCGATTCATACCAGCATAAACAAACAGCGCAGGTCGATCTTTATGAACTTAGTCCATCCATACTTAATGCTCCGCAATATGTTGCTATAGATCAAGGTTTCTTTTCTGATGAAGGGCTCACAGTTGAATTAACCGCCGTAAAAACGATTGAAGATCTGATTACTGCTTTGCAGGAGGGTCAGGCTGATATAGGTCTGGCCGGGGCCGAGGTCAGCATTAAAGCTTATCAAGCGGGGCAGGAAGACCATTTGGTAAATTTTTCTCAGTTAACTCAGAGAGAGGGATCATTTCTGCTGGGACGCCAGCGAGAATATGATTTCCAATGGGAGAGACTCCTGGGTAAGACCATAATGATCGGATACTCGGAGGGAAAACAGGTAATGGTTTTGGACTACATTTTAAAGCAGCATGGGCTTAATCCTGAACAAGATGTGGATATCATTATAGATTTGAATGCAGTCGAGAATTTCACAGAAGGGATGGGTGATTATGTGGTGGTTAGGGAACCTGAGGTTACCTGCCTGGGGAAGGCCGGGGTTGCCTACCCTCAGGCATCACTGGGAACCTGCACCGATTATATTGCAGATACTGTTTACATGGCCAGGAAGAGTATATTGAAAAATAATCCCGATATGATTCAAAAATTCAGTAATGCTGTATACCAGGCTCAGTTATGGATGGATAGTCATTCCCCTGACGAAACTGCCCGGGCCATTGCTCCCTTCTTTCTTAATATTGAAGCCAATGATCTGGCTGAAGCAGTAGGACGCTACCAGGTGCAGAACACTTGGCGGGTAACTACGGTTATGGATGAACAGTCTTTTGATCTATTACAGGAGATCATTTGCAGATCAGAGAAAATGGATGCTATGGTAGAATCTTCCCTGCTTATCGACAACCGTTTTACCCGTAAAGCAGTCCTGTCTACCGGAGGAAAACATTATTAACGTTTGTAGCTATCAAAGAGTTTGCGCATATAGAATTTGTCTCCATCAAAATTGAGTTCTATGAGTTTCCCCTCAGCTACTAATTGTTCCACGGCAGTCCATTCCTGTTGCGCCTTGCCTAACAGCTCTTTAACCGCACTCTTACGCATAGGATGTACCGAAGTGATGCTCAGAAGATCCTTTTCCAGGTTACCGGTATAGGTAAAACTATCTCCCTCCTGTCCGATCAGATATTCTACCTTATCAATATAACGGCTATATATCTGGTAAGCTTTATTCACCATTATTTCATCCGGGGGTTTTATCTTCTTATCAGCTGGGGGGCGGGTAGGTATCGATATATAGGCTATCTGAGGCTTAACCCGGGCAATGAATCGGGCGGTATGATCCAGGTATTCCTCATTATCGTTAATATTCTGCACCAGCATAGTTTCTGTATATAATTTACCCTGATATTCCGAGGCAAAGGCGAGAATACCTTCCATTATCAAGGGCAGAGATAGGCCGCGGTGGGGATGATCAATTTTACGCCAGATCTGCTCATTTACAGTGTCAACCTTTACCGAAACCCAGTCAGCACTGGCTAGTTCTGCCCTTACATCTGCTTTCCAGAGCAGAGAAGCATTAGTAATGACAGCTATTGGTATATTCAGTAGTTTCAGCAAGGCTATCTCCCGGCCCAGGTTAATATCCAGCGTAGGTTCCCCATCTGGAACAAAGGAGATATAATCAATATTTTCATTGGCTGCAGCTGCCCTGTCAATCTGCTCCTGCACTGCCGTTCGGATTTCTTCCGGCTTGAAAAAGGCTTGCCGTTCGATCTGTACCTTGCTGGAATAACCCTGCTGGCAGTAAGTACAGGAATAGGTACAGATTTTAGGTGGGATATTATTAACTCCCAGGCTGCGACCCAGCCTGCGCGAAGGGATAGGACCGAAGGTGATCATATGCCATCCTCCAAACTACATAACTTTATCTTTATTTTCCTTTTGGCATCTTCAGTACTTAAGGTTTGCGTAAGCTTGCTATTTTTTGTACTTTTTTCTTCGGTTTTTATTCTTTTACTATACATATCACCAGATTGCTTTTTTATATGCTGGTAATTCATATTAATCTTCCAGGACTATTTCTTATATATATTAGTTGAAGATAAGGACTAAGTAATTTAAATTATAAAGGTTTTAGCCGGATTAAGTCTAATACAGGTTACGATGCCCGGACCCAGAGCACACACATGGATGACAGAAATATTCTTATCATGATAAAAGTATTTACAATAATGATGACTGCAGGTAGTATATATCTAAAGTAGTTTGAGGTGGTTTTCTAAGTGACTATCGGCGCATTATTTATTACAGCTTTTTGGGTTGGCTTATCGGGTGCAATGATGCCTGGACCTCTGCTGACGGTAACTATTGCCGAAAGTGCCAGAAGGGGCTTTATTGCCGGCCCGCTGATCATATTGGGACACGCTTTGCTGGAATTAACCCTGATATTTGCCTTGACAGCAGGTTTGTCAGTCTTCTTGAGCCGTACCTCGGTCAATAGTGCTATTGCCCTGTTCGGAGGATTATTTCTGCTATACCTGGGTTTTACCATGAGCAGAGATGCAGCAAGAGGAACTGTGGTCCTGAGTGCTTTCAATCCTGATGATGCCGGGTCAAATAAGGGCCTCCATCCGGTGCTGGCGGGGGCGGTAATAAGCCTGGCCAATCCTTACTGGAGCATATGGTGGGCAACAGTGGGACTAACTTACCTGACGATATCTCTTGAAAGAGGCATGGTAGGTTTGGCCTCATTCTTCTCCGGGCATATCCTTGCTGATCTGGCCTGGTATACTCTAGTTGCTGCCGGGGTAGCCGGGGGCAGAAAATTTATAAACCCCCTGGGGTATAAATATGTAATCATAGTCTGTGGTATTTTTCTGATGGTGCTGGGAGCGTACTTCATTTTGGTGCCAGGCACTAATTTATTGACTTATGCTTTATTATGAGTCTGGGCACATGTATCGGGCCGCGGCTTGATATATTATTTGAGATAATAATAATCGTCAACCTGTTTAACTTCACCTAAGGCCAGAAGGCGCTTTAGATGAATAAATATGGCCATTTTTTCCCACAGTCTGAATAAGCGACTAAAGTCTTTTATCGGGCCATGAAATATGATCAACTGAGTGAGCTCATCCAGGGTCATAGGTTGTTTCAAGCTGCTCAGGAGCCGTTCCTCTTTCTGATAGATAATATTGAGAAAATTGTGCAGTCTGCCTGGGATGTCATCTTTTATGATTCCGCGATGGGATGATATGATTAGAGAGGGGTTTACCTCTATACAATATTTAATGGACTGAATAAAATCATCTAAATCGCTGCACAGGTGTCCGTACCAGGGACCAAAGCTGCTCAGGTCAATATCCGAAATGAATAATATACCGTCCTCCATTAAGAAACAGCAATGTCCAGGAGTATGACCAGGTGTATGAAGGACCTGCATTTTTGTTTTACCAAAGTCAAGTATTTGACCATGGCTTATTTCCCGGTGAACCGGTGAACATTTGGCACCCGTCCAATCGAAAAACATTTTCCCCATCTTTACTTCATTGAAGTACTGGAAACCATAATAATCTGCAAATACCTCCTCAGACCTTATGGCCGGCGCATCAAGGGCATGAGCCCAGATATCAGCTTGAGAGAATTGGTGGTTGTTCATTATATGATCTTCATGAAAATGGGAATTGATTATGACATCGATTTTATGATCGAGAAAATAATCGATGTTGTTCTGGCCACAAGCAGTATCGATTAAGACTCTGACATCGTCATCAATGAACAGGCTGTGGGCATATGGAAAACGTCCTCGCTCAGGAGCTTCCACAAAATGGATCTTATTTTTGACTATTTGGAACATTATTACACCTCCACTTGAGTGCTGCATATGAGATCTATCAACTGAGACTCGATTTTTAATAAATCTGGTGATGAAAAGCTCCGATTTGGGCCCAGGTCTACTTTGATTTGATTAATTATCTGCGAGGGCCGGCCGGATAGGATAATTATTTTATCCGCGAGATAAAGGGCTTCTTTTAAGTCATGAGTTACGCCTATGATGGTAAATTTATTTTCCAGCCAGAGCTGGTTGATATCTTCCATTATACTGGCCTTAACTCTTAAATCCAGGGAGGAAAAGGCTTCGTCCAGTATCAAAAGATCTGGTGTGGTCATCAAAGCTCGGGCCAGGTTGACCCTCTGTCTCATACCGCCGCTCAACTGAGAAGGCATGTAATCTGCGAATCCAGTCAATCTAAGCCGGGAGAGTATCTTCTGGTAGTCTCCATTTTGATTGACGAACAAAAGATTGTCTTTTACGCTGCGCCAGGGTATCAATCGGGGTTCTTGAAATACAAAACCAGTTTTATGATCAAAACTCTCTATTATTCCGCTGCTAGGAGTCTCAAGTCCGGAAATGATCCTCAGAAAGGTAGTTTTCCCAGATCCAGATGGACCAAGCAAAACCAGACGCTGCCCCTTGCTTATAGTCAGGCTCCAATTATCCAGAACTGTCAAAGGACCATAAGATTTAGACAGCTTATCGACCATCAAACAATTGTCCATTGACGTGATAACCTCCCCAAACCAAGCTTGATAATACGCTCAGTTATGATACCCAATAATACAGCAATTAGAGTCAAAGCCCATACCCCGGGGAAATCTATGTTCATCCGCATCCGGAGTATTTCTACTCCCAGGCCGCTGCCGCCGCTCAAGTACTCCGCTACCAGGATCACTTTCCAGGCCTGCCCGATACTAACGTCCAGTATGGCCGCAATAAAAGGCAGGAGTGAACCCAGATAAATATCTCTTAAAACCCTGCTGCGCGGAACCTTATATAGACGAGCCATTTCCAGAATATCCTTATCCAGATTGCGTACCCCTGCTACCGTGGTAAGAATAGATACAGGCAGCAGAGAGAGAAAAGTTATGAAAACAGGACCCTTCCAGCCTATACCCCAGGCAAATATGACCAGGGAAAGCCAGGAAATAACCGGAACTGCTTGTATTACCATAATAATAGGCC
>LNQE01001831.1_pt1 | contig 85577 bp, 84 predicted proteins | sample 603111 | NCBI WGS metagenome assembly LNQE01 (sample SAMN04260313, study PRJNA301899) | hydrocarbon metagenome | isolation source: hydrocarbon-contaminated ditch | place: Germany: Bremen | collected 1998
TGTCAATAAATGAATTAGCCGCCACTTCATCGATATCATCGTGGTTTATTATTGCTATATCGCTTTTTTTTAATCTTTTAACCAGGTTCTTAGTTCTGCAGTCCAACCTGGCTCTTCCCTTTAAAACCATTTGTCACCTCAGCTATACTTCCCAAAATAGTAAATGCTATACAACTATCAATTTATATTACCATATAGTATAAATAAAATAAAAACTCATTAACTATTATTGAAAAAACTATATCCTGGTATATTTACATTAATTTGCATCCATTTCTTTCACTTTTTTTATTCAATGAAAACCGCCTGGGTGGACATAATCAGCGTCTGAAATCAACTTTATCGAAATAAAACCATGCTCAAAAACCTTTTATTTGACAATAAAAGGTTTTTTGAGTGTAGTATTTACTTAGCATGATCTCAGATTTCTAACTAACCTTGTTTTCTAACCTCAAACGATCCGCAATTATGGCTATAAATTCTGAATTGGTTGGTTTTCCTTTTTCACCACTGATAGTATAACCAAAGACTTTATTGATCTTGTCTACATCGCCACGATCCCACGCCAGTTCTATAGCGTGTCTGATTGCCCGCTCAACTCTGCTAGGTGTAGTATCATATTTTTGAGCTATGGTAGGATATAGTTCTTTTGTCACTGCACCTAGATAGTTGATCTCATCAACCACTAGCATAATAGCATCTCTCAGATATTGATAACCTTTTACATGAGCTGGTACTCCGATCTCGTGAATTACTCTGGTAACCTCGACCTCTAGATTACGGGAGTTCTTTATGGGGATAGAAGATGGAGTAATAGACATCGGACTATCATCTCCCTTTATATCTCTTACCACCTGTCTGACCCGATCTCCTAAAACCTCCAGATCAAACGGTTTAAGGATATAATAATCTACTCCCAGTTGAACAGCTTTCTGGGTTATATTTTCCTGCCCAAAAGCAGTTAAAATAATAATCCGCGGTCGTTTCTCAAGATTCATGACATTGATTTTTTCAAGAACTCCGATCCCATCCATGTATGGCATGATTAAATCCAGGATCAATACCTCAACTTCCTCTTTTTGTAATACATTTATTACTTCCATTCCGTTGGTGCATACTTCGACTAATTCAAAATCAGGATCATTAGAAAAGTAGCTTTTCAAGATTCCACAAAATTCACGGTTATCATCTGCAACCAGGACTTTAATTTGATTTGATTCACTAAACATACAAATGAATCCTCCTCATCCCTATAAAATCTCATTTTTATAATTTAATATCCTTTTTCTATTATACACCAATCTTTTCCTCTATTTATTTTCTACCAAATTACCCTATATTATCACAGTCATTACCATAATGATACATATAAATACACTCGTTATATATCTGTGAAGGGCCATTCACAAGCGGAGACAGTACTCCTCGCAATATTTTGGGATATATTTCGATTTTGTCGAATTAGTTTGCCAACTTGGGGATTATTTCTTAATTAGACAATATTAAGCATTATTTGCAATATACTTCGTGCTTCTTAACTAACATCGGATTGGACTTTTGATTGCTCAGGTATTTCGGATAAAATCTGATCCATGAAGATTCCATAGCCATGTTGAGGATCGTTTAAAAATACATGGGTAACTGCACCTATTATTCTAGAATCCTGGATTATAGGGCTGCCACTCATCCCCTGGATGATACCGCCGGTAAGACTCAATAGACGGGGGTCAGTTACTTTTATGACCATCCCTTTTCCATTCCTTCTTTCCGGGTAAACTTTTTCGATCTGTATTGCAAATTTTTCAATATCGGTACCATTCACAACCGTATATATCTCAGCTTTGCCTTCTTTAACCTGATGGGCATAGCCTACCTCCATGGTATAATTGCATAGTTCATTATCTATATCAACCGCGGTTTCACCGTATATGCCAAAAGAACCGTTTTTATCAATACTACCTTCTATCTTTCCCGAGCTATCGAAAACACCTATTTTTTCGCCTGGTTTCCCTGGCTTTCCAGCTTTTATGGTCTGTATGGATGCGCTTACGATTTTCCCCTTCAATACATCTATCCCCTGCCTGGTATCAGCATCAAGGATTATATGCCCTAAGGCCGCATATTTATTAGAATCCGGGTCCCAAAAGGTCAAGGTCCCTACTCCTACTACTCCATCCCTCACATATAAACCAATTCTATACCTCTGAGTTTCAGGGCATAGTTGAGGGGTAACCGGAAACGTAAGATATTTTTCTTTTCTTTTTATTTTAATTTCCATAGCTTTACTCTTGCTGGCATCCACTATCTGGGCTAGATCAGTTTCACTTTTCACCCTCTGACCGTTAACTTCTAGAATCAAATCGCCTATCAGCACTCCATTATCACGGGCCGGATATATTTTCTCGCCACTATCATTGACTAATGGCGCAAAACCCACTACCATGATGCCTTTTGATTGTAATAAAACACCAATCGAATGTCCGCCAGGGACAACTCTTCTGGTGGCCATGGTTTCGATGGAGATAGACTTAACCGGTATATAACCGAGCAATTTTAATTGAAGATCTACTTTACCGGGCTTTAGTGCAGAGATTTCATAACCGGAATCATTTCTGATAATACTTACGGGAGAATTCTGGGGAGCTGCCAGAACACTTTGAGATGCTCCTAAGATTTTCATTTCAAATTGTGTCTCAGGCAAATTAATATCAATAGTATTTTTTTCACCTACTACCATCTTTTGAGTGTCAGGTAGACTTAGAATTATTCTCCCTTGGGATGAAAAGCATATTATTAAAAATAATATGGATATAATAATTCCAATAACTGATCTGCTTCGATTCAATTGATTCACTCCCAATGTAGATTACTAGAATATATTTTTACCCTGGACCAGCAAAACTATACTGGAACTACCAGACATATAGTAGGTGAGAGTTAATCAAATATTATCGACTTTAGTTTGACTTTATTGAGGAGTATAAAATTTTAATAGGGTTTTGATATTTGTAGAGCTGGCTGGAAATTTAACTAATTTAGGCAGATAAGCTATTGAGATAGCCGGCTACGGTGGGAGGTTCTCGGTACCCCTAGAAGGCAAAACCAAGCAATGGTATCATCGTGCGACGGGAGCAGGTGCTCAATTTGTGGGCAGCGCGAAACTTGTATTTACAACTCAGGCAGGTTGAGTCTGGGCCAGGGTATACATTTCTCGGGCATGTTCCAAAGTCAGCTCAGAATAATTATCTCCGCCTAACATTCTTGCTATTTCCTTGATCTTTTCATCCTGCCCCAGGGTTTTTACTATGGTAGATGTTTTTCCAGCCACAATTTGTTTGGCAATTAAACAGTGCTGACTAGCGTAGCTGGCTACCTGGGGAGAATGGGTAACTAATACTACCTGATGGCTGGAGGCAAGCTCCCTTATTTTTAGAGCCATAGCTGTCAGGGATGTTCCGCCAACCCCGATATCTATTTCGTCAAAAATCAAGGTAGGAACCTGATAAACCGCAGCCAGAGCCTTTTTCAAAGCAAGAACAAAGCGAGATATCTCTCCTCCTGAAGCAGTGTGTGATATGGGCCTCATGGATTCTCCGGGATTAGCCGAAAAAAGGAACCCTATCTTATCCTGCCCGGAAGAACTTACTTCTGTAGCATCTTCAACCAAAACCTCAAATCGGATATCGGGCATATTTAATTCTATTAGTTCTTTATTAACCATATCCCGTAAAATGAGAGCACCCTGTTTCCTCTTTTCGCTCAGTCGGTCCGCTAAATCGCTATACTCCTCCTGCAGTTTCTCTATTTCTCTCAGCAAGGTTCCCTTTCTTTCCTGACTGTTATCTAGCATAAGCTTTTCTTCTCGGGCGTTTTTCAGGAAATCTAATATCTCCCCTATACTGTTACCATACTTGCTCTTTAATTTATTGATCACATATATCCTCTCTTCTACTTCTTCCTGTAAACCCGGCTCAAAATCGAGTGAATCACGATAAGAAGAAATTTCTGCCGATTTATCCTGCAGCAGATAGTAGACCTCCTGCAACTGCTCCTGCAGGGCGACAAAGAAAGGTTCATCACCCATTTCGGAACAGGTATTGACCGACATGGATATCAGATCATAGGCATTGCGCGCCTCGGGTCCGTCATATAGCAAGTTATATAGCCGTTCTGAGCCTTCCAGGAGTTTGCGTGAGTTCCGAATGCGATGGGCCAGGTTGGTTAATTCTTCCTCTTCTCCTAGATGCAGTTGCGCTTTTTCAATTTCCTCTATCTGATAAGTCAAAAAATCGCTCTTCTGCCTTTTATTCATTTCATCTGATTCAAGCTGTTGCAGCTCGTTCTTTTTGTTTCTCATCTCATAATATTTAGCCTTTACCAATGGCAAAATCTCTCCACTCCCGGGAGAGAAACCATCGACATACTTAAGATACATATCGGGCCTCAGTATGCTCAGGTGATCATGCTGCAGATGCATATCCAGCAAGTTAACCGCTATGTTTTTTAAAGCCGATACATTCACACTTCTCCCATTGATCCGGGCGATATTCCTTCCTCCAGGAGTTATCTCCCTGCTTAATATGAGCAGTCCATCATCCTCCAGCAGACCGTTTTCCTGCAAAAAAATACGAGCCTCGTTATTGCAGCTCACGTCAAATACAGCTTCTACCACCGCTTTGTGTTGATTATCCTTTACAAAATCGTTAGTTATTCGATCACCGATTACTAGCCCCAGGGCATCGATAATGATCGATTTACCTGCTCCCGTTTCACCGGTCAGGACATTCAGTCCAGGCAACAATTCAAGACGCAATTCATCTATAAGCACAAAGTTATTTATATAGATTTCCTGCAGCATATGATCCCTTCCCAACTCTTATAGGTTTAGACCAGTATCTCCCCACAGCTCCAGCTGTCATCAACAACTCAAGTTTCGCAATATTTCATTCTCGCCACACCGAAGCTGTTGCCATCTGCCAAAGTTTAGTAATAAGTTACCTGGTCAGGGTCCTTAATCTATCTTATCAGGTGCAAAAACTCGCTCATTACTTCTTCTGCCGCCTGGATCGGTTTAACTACCACTAGTATGGTGTCGTCTCCGGCAACCGTTCCTAATATCCGGTTAAGCCCGGATGTATCAATCATTGAAGCAACTGCTTGAGCCGCTCCTGGCAATGTTTTTATGACTATTATATTTTCACTGCAGTCAATATTTACCACTGAATCTTGAAAAATACGTTTCATGCGTTCATAAGAATTTTTGAACGCAGCATTATCAGGCAATGAATATCTATAACCCTCGCTATCTGGAATTTTGATCAATTGAAGCTCTTTGATATCCCGGGAAACTGTAGCCTGGGTTATATCAAATCCCTGGCGCTTCAATACTTCACATAGCTCCTCCTGGGTAGCTATCCGTTCACGAGATATGATATTCATAATTGCATAATGTCTTTGTGCTTTCATCTTCTCTAACCTCACAGATCCTATCCCCGCCTGAGGCAGCATCAATTAATTACAGTGTCACCCGGTATAATTTGCTGTTTTAGGTTATCAGTCAGTAAATACCGAGTTTTTTGATTATCCTCTTTATTGCTACGAGCCCGTAATGCGTTTTAACCTTTTATTAATGGTATCAAAAAAGGGGACTTTTTTTAAGTTTACCAGCCGCAGGCCCTGCTGGGCTTTTTTTATCTCAATGCTATTATGGTTAAAAAAGTCAATTATCACCTGTCCATCAAGGCTAATAATAATATCCTTTCCATAGGGAGGGCTTACTTTAATAACCTTGCTGCCTGCAATTACTGCTGGTTTTTGTCCAAAAGCAAAAAAGGTATAAGGTGCAACAGGAGTTACCAGTATGGCTTCTAATTCCGGATCAACTATAGGACCTCCAGCCGAAAGTGAATAGGCTGTGGAACCAGCAGGTGTGGCAAATATCAAGCCATCACCTTTATAAGGCACGCAGGGCTGCCCATTTATCCTATAATTAAGGGTTACCATTCGGGGTATAGTCGATTTAATAATAACCTCGTTCAAACAATGAGAAGTATTTATGATAGTATCGTTTTCGTAAATATTTACTTCCAGCATCATCATGGTATCTATAGTATAATCGCCCTGTAAAAATCTATCTAAATACTCATCTACTTCATTAATTTCGATGTTACTGAGAAAGCCAACTTTCCCCATGTTTATGCCTAGAATAGGAATGTCGCCTGGACCATAGGTACGGGCTGCTCGCAGCATGGTACCATCTCCGCCCAGCACAATAATATTAGTAATATCCCGATCCAGTATCTTCCGAGAACCATCGTCTACCAGCACTTCTATCCCTCTGGAACGAAGCTTTTCAGAAATCTCCTGGGTCATATAATTGGTACTCTCCCGGTACTTTTTATTGTTTACCAGTATTGTCTTCAACCTTTACCCTCCCAGTTGCCTGTGAGCTTCATCAACCACCAGATTCATAGTTTCCTCAAGGTTTATGTCTATTATGGTATTTTTTTCCAGTTTTATAAAGTATTCTATATTTCCGCTGGGACCAGTTATCGGAGAATATGTAACTCCTGTACATACCATCCCAGCACCTGCAGCGTATTTAATACAATCATCAAGAACCCTCCGGTGAATCTCCGGATCCTTAACTACTCCTTTTTTGCCAACCTGCTTTTTTCCCGCCTCAAACTGAGGCTTGATAAGCGAAATAATGATCCCATTATCTTTTAGCAGGTCTTTAAGTACCGGAAATACTAGTCTGGTTGAAATAAACGCCACATCTACTGTAATAAAGTCTACCTTTTCTCCCAAATCCTCCCGGGACATGTACCTGACGTTAGTTTTTTCCATGTTAATCACTCGTACATCGTTGCGCAATTTCCAATCCAGTTGTCCATAGCCTACATCGACCGCGTAAACCTTAGCAGCCCCATGCTGCAGAGCACAATCGGTATATCCACCGGTGGAAGCACCTACATCCAGGACCACGGCTGATGAAAAATTGATGCCAAATTCTTGGATAGCTTTTTCTAGTTTTAGGCCCCCCCGGCTCACATAGCGAGGGGATGAACTGCTGATATGTATGATAACATCGCTATTAACATTAGTTCCAGGTTTGTCGATCACCTTTCCATTTACTGTAACTTCACCTGCCATTATAATGGCTTTGGCCCTTTCCCGGCTATCGGTAAAGCCCTCTTGATACAAAAGGGTGTCCAGTCTAATTTTTGCCAAAATTCAACAGCCCCAATTCCCTGCTGTAACCCAGCAATTCTGGCCATCGATTGATGATTGTCTCCACAATCGATACCGAATCCATGTTCAAGTATTTTAAAAGCAGTTCAATTTTTCCATGCTCTACGAATTCATCTGGTATACCGATAGATAGAGTATCAATTTGCTGGCCGTTTCTAGCCAGAGCTTCCAGTACTGCGCTGCCGAATCCCCCATCTATACAATTATCCTCGATAGTTACCAGCCGCTGGAATTTATCGCCGATGCCTTTGATCATTTCTGTATCAAGCGGTTTGATGAATCTTGCATCTACCAGCAGAGTACCGATGCCCTTTTCCTCCATCAAAGCAGCGGCTTCACTTGCTATGCTTACTCCCCTGCCTACCGCCATGATAGCTAAATCGCTGCCGTTCTTCAGCACCTTTGATTCACCCTGATTTAGGATTTGTCGGGCAGGTAGAATTTTCACTCCTTCCCCGGCCCCCCTTGGATATCTTATGGCCACCGGTCCATTTATAGTAAAGGCAGTATGAAACATATCTAGTAATTCATTTTCATCGGCAGGAGCCATAATAGTCATTCCAGGAATGTTTCTCAGAAAAGCCAGGTCAAAGACCCCGTGATGAGTAGGTCCATCTTCTCCGACCAGACCGGCTCGGTCTATGGCAAAAATTACGGGCAATTTTTGTAATGCTACATCATGAATAATTTGATCGTAAGCTCTTTGTAAGAAAGTTGAATATATAGCCACCACGGGGCGCATCCCTGCTTTAGCCATTCCCGCTGACAGAGTAACCGCGTGCTGTTCACAAATACCAGTATCAAAGAAGCGTTCCGGATATCGGGCCGCAAATTCGCTCAACCCGGTACCATTTGCCATAGCAGCAGTTATGGCCACCACTTGATGGTCGGTTTGAGCCCTGTCCACCATATATTCCCCAAAAATTTCGGTATAGGTCTTGATGGGCTTTCTAATAGTTCTGCCAGTATTGATATCAAATGGCCCTACCCCATGGAAGGTTCCAGGGTCTCTGCGAGCTGGCTCATAGCCTCGCCCCTTTTCGGTTATGGCATGAATTAAAACTGGTCCCTTCATTTTACTGGCATTATTGAGTACGGGCAGTATTTCTGCCAGGTCATGACCATTTACAGGTCCAATATATGTAAAACCGAGTTCTTCAAATATAATTCCAGGTACCATCAAGTATTTGACCAAATCCTTAAATTTCCCTGCCGCCCGGGCAATATTAGGTCCGATGCCGGGTATCCGCATAAGGTGAGTCTCGATCTCCTCCTTGGTCCGGGAATAGGATGGATCGGTACGCAGCCGGTTCAAATACCCCGACATTGCTCCCACATTCCTGGAAATGGACATTTCGTTATCATTTAATATTACTATTAGATCCCGACCTTCGATGCCGGCATGGTTTAGGGCTTCGAAAGCCATACCACCGGTCAATGCTCCATCCCCGATAATAGCTACTACGGAATAGCTTTGATGCTGTAAGTCGCGTGCTACCGCCATACCCAGGGCTGCTGATATGGAGGTGCTGCTATGCCCGGTATTAAATGCATCATGAATGGATTCTTCACTTTTAGGAAATCCACTTAACCCACCGTATTGCCTGAGTGTCATCATAGCCTCTTTGCGCCCGGTAAGTATTTTATGCACATAACTCTGATGTCCTACATCCCATATAATCCGGTCAATAGAGGTATCAAATACATTCTGGAGAGCAATACTCAATTCTACCACTCCCAGATTTGGGGCCAGGTGCCCTCCGCATTGAGATATACTGGTTATTAGCAACTCTCTAACTTCAGCTGCTAAACCCTGCATATCTTTCAGTTTCATTTTTTTTATATCTTCAGTTGACTTAATACTATCAAGTATCCCGGACATGATTTATCTCACTTTCTGTTCTTGAATATTTCCCAGCCGCTAACCTGTTCCAACCAGGCTACCACTTGAGCAGCTTTGAAAATAATCCTATCAGCCTCGTTAACTGCCAGCTTTTTACCCATGGCTTTTCCACCAACGGTTAATGCCGCTATCAGGCTGGTCATTACTGCCCCTGCCAAAACTAGATCGGTGATAGGTAATTGCCGAGACATACTCATCACAATCCCGGCTCCTATAGCCCCGCTTAAAGTTCCAGCGATGTCTCCTATTACATCATTGCAGAAATTGGCTACGATATCTGCATTATGAATGAGTTTTACTCCTTGTTTGGCTCCAGATATTTTTTTTGCCGCCCTGGCATTAAAAGGCGGCAGTTCAGCTGCAGTCGCAGCAGTTCCTATTATATCAAAAAATATCCCCAGAAAAATAATAACCAGCAGCAAAGAAAATGCCACCAGCACACTATTTACGGCCCTTACCAGCGCCTCTGACCCCAGACTGACCAAAAGAGCTATAAAAAATGTGATAAAAGCTACCAGCAATCCGGAAATAATCATATTCTTTTTTAATCTGCCACTCAACTCTAGTATCTCCCCCAATAAAAACGGGTCTGGCAAAAGGTTGTTCATCGAGTAAACGCTGCGACATAGGTCCAGAAGGTTTTCCCAGCAGATCACCCTTTTGTTGCCATAAGGGCGGTTTCCCTTTATGTCTGCCCTATTTCGTCACCGATAATAGAACTGGATTACCACTAAGTACGCACTTTAATCCTCAACAAACCATGCTAAAGCTGCATTCAGTCTAGGAGTTTTCCTCAACAACTCACATTAGCTTCTAGCCTCTTTTGCAGCGACGGTTTCAAAACAGACGATAATTTCTTGGCCGAGAAAAGACCGTCCACAAATGCTTATTCGCCGCCACCACTCAAGGCAGGCTACACTGCACCCAGCTTCTACCAGAATGCAGGTTTTCTCATTATAAATAATGAGCCTCCACGGATTTGAGGGTCGTCCCCACATGCCTTTGCGGATAGCCCCCAGACCCTTAACTCCCAGCGATGACCCCCGACTGGGCGTCACAAGCCAACACCAGAAGCTTCATCGATGTGCCCTTAACGGATTTTTAGCCCCGTCTTCGAAACTAATAGAGCTGACTAGAATACTGCAACCTTTTGCCAGTTTCCTATTCATCCCTGATTATAACACAGGCAAGGGCTCTCTTACCAGTCACAGAATTGTCCATATCTGTTTAAAAAAAGGATTCCTTCCTGCCAACTACTGGAAATTAAACGAATGCCTAAGATTTCCTAATTAAAGTGTAAAAAGCTAGATTTCTGAGAAAATTAGCCTCTTCACCAAAACAGCTCAGATTTTCCTGACAGGCCTTAACCGCTTCCCGGGCTAGCTGGCAAGACTTTTCTATTCCTAATAGGCTTGGATAGGTGGTCTTTTGATTTTTCTCATCACTGCCCACTGGTTTCCCGGTCATATCCTCACAGCCTTCAATATCCAAAATATCATCGGTGATTTGAAAGGCTAATCCAAAATTATCAGCATAGTTATCTAACGCAGACAATCCTGCTTCACTCATCCCGCTTAATATGGCTCCAGTCTTCAGGGCTGCTCGAAATAATTCTCCGGTTTTCAACCGGTGCAGTTTTCTTAGAGTCTCGTAATCTATATTTATACCTTCTGACTGCAAATCCAGGACCTGCCCTCCGATCATTCCCCTGCTGCCCGCAGCTGCCGCTATTTCCCCTATTACTCGCAGTAGGTTTTCGGGCTTCAGCGCAGATATTTGTATGCTTCCTGCCAGAAGTTCAAAAGCAGCGGTTAAAAGGGCATCCCCGGTCAGAATAGCATTAGCTTCTCCATAGACAATATGACAGGTAGGCTTCCCCCGGCGGAGATCATCATCATCCATAGCTGGCAAATCATCATGAACCAGTGAATATGAATGTATCAACTCGATTGCACAAGCTGCTGGTATAACATCCTCTTTTCTTGCTCCTCCCAGGACTGCCCCCTCAAAAACCATAATGGGGCGCAGCCTCTTCCCCCCGTTAAAAACCGCGTAGCGCATAGCTTGGTGAATCAGGGTCGGGTAGGTGCTGGATTCAGAGAGACATTTTTCTAAACAATCATCAACATATTTTTTTCTAAGCTTTATTTCATCTAAAAATTCCTTAGGATCACTTATCATAGCCACTGTCCCCTTAATTTCCTGGATACAACTTATAAACACCATATATGATAAAAACTATTATTCCATATCTACCACCTGGATTTCTCCGTCCAGCTTTTTTACCAAACGCTGTATTTTGCCTTCTGCCTGAGCCAACTGTTTCTGACAGTATACTGATAGGTCTATGCCCTGCTCATAAAGTTTGATTGATTCCTCCAGCTCCAACTCTCCGGTTTCCAATTTGTCTACTATTGCTTCCAATCCCTTCAATGCTTCTTCAAATTTCATTTTCTTCATTAGAGAACATCTCCTTGTCCATTATTTGGACCCCTAGTTTTCCGTCATTAAGTATTATCTTCAAATAATCCCCAATTTGAGCCGCCCCTGCCTGGCGCAATATTTTTCCCTCTTTATAAGTCACCGCGTAACCTCTCTGCAGCACTTTTAATGGACTCAGGTTGTCTAATGCTTCAATGGCCAGACAGCATCTATGCTTACGATTTTGTATCATGTCTGCTGCCAGGCGATTTATCTGGTCCTGCTGCTCAGTAACTTTTCTTTTCTTTTCATTGATAATAATGTGCGGTTCTTTCCAAATTTTTTTCAGCATGAGACGATCTAGAGTTTCGCTGTAATGACCTATTCTTCGTTCTATGATTCGATTCAGCCGTTGCTGATGTTTTTCCAGCTCCCTTTTCAACTGGCTTATATCTGGCACCGCTATACTGGCAGCCTGGGTTGGAGTTGCTGCCCTTATATCCGCCGCCATATCAGCCAGACTGAAATCGATTTCATGACCTACCGCTGATATTACCGGAATAGCGGATTCATAAATGGCTTTAACGACTATTTCGGTGTTAAAAGCCATAAGATCCTCCAGGGAACCTCCGCCCCGACCAATTATTATCACCTGCGCCTGACCATGAGCATTTATTAGTTTCAGACCTTCAGCCAGCTCAATAGGAGCAGTTTCCCCCTGTACCGAACTATGTACCAGCACTACCTGGCAGCTGGAATGTCTTTGTTTGATCACTCTTAAGATATCTTTTAGAGCAGCTCCGTCTTGGGAGGTTACTATTCCAACACAGGCGACCATTTCGGGAATAGTTTTTTTCTTTTCCGGGGCAAAGTATCCTTTAGCTTCAAGCTTTTTCTTCAACTGTTCTAATTGTAAATAAAGTCCACCTCTGCCATAAGGCTGCATCTCTTGCACATACACCTGATATTTGCCCTGTTTCGGGTATACCGAAACATATACCCTGACCAGAACTTCCAGGCCGTCCTCGGGATCAAACTTGAGGCCCTGATTGCGGCTTTTGAACATCACGCAGCTAACTGCGGTTTCCTGATCTTTCAAGGTAAAATACATGTGGCCGGACTGCCGGTAATATTTAAATCCAGATATTTCTCCCCTCATCCAGAAGTCGGAAAGAAACTCGTCTGCTGCCAGCAATCCACTAATATAATCATTCAACTCACTTACACTTATAAAGCTCTGCATCAGATGCTCCTGTTGATAATAGCTGCCTGGGATACGTTCTCCATTAGCTTGGCGATAAGTAAAGGACCCACTCCTCCCGGAACAGGCAAAAGATGTCCGCTTATTCCGCTCACTGATTCTTTGTCAACATTACCATGAGTTTTTCCGCCATCCCAGTAAAAACCTGCATCTATTACCAGCATCCCATCCCGCAGGTGTTCGCCTTTTACCATATTAGCCGATCCTTTTTCAACTACCAAAACATCCGCTTGACGAATCCAATCCGGTTTATATTCATTTATCACTTGAACATTGAATCCCTCACTGATCAGTCTTATGGATAGGGGCAGTATCAAATCAAATGAATCCCCTACCAAGATAACATTTTTACCTTCAGGCGATTCAACATATCTATCGATTACTTCCATACATGCCAGTGCAGCGCAGCTGACATATTTCGGTTTACCGCCGATCAGCTTGCCTCTATTGGCAGGGTTAAAACCATCCACGTCCTTTTCTTCTCTAACTGCCTCAAGAAACTCATCCTGCCAGGGAGCAAGATGATCCGGCAGAGGTAATTGAATTATTATTCCATCAGTATCTTGCTCATGGTTGGCTTTAGCAATTGCGTTCAGTAATTCCATTTTACTTATATCAGCTGGAAGTTCAATGATGCTGGTTGACCCGGATATACTGCGGGCAGCATTCTCCTTCAGCCCCACATAAATCATACTCTCCTTATTGTCACCTACCAGGATAACAGCCAAATTAGGACATATCCCTTTGCCAAGGTTTTGTTCCTTAAGATCAGCTTTTATTTCCTCAGCAATTTTTGTCCCACTTATTAACTCCATTATTCAACTAACTCCTTTGCACTTTAGTCCCACTCTTGTTCAGCCTCTTGGCCTGAGTGAAGCTCTCCACCTTATTTCCGGTCTGCAACTAACCGGTCCAGAATAGCGTTAATGTAGGCTGATGAAGACTCCCCTCCATACTTTTTTGCTATCTCGATCGCCTCATCCATCACTATAATTGAATCAACACTTTCCAGATATAAAATCTCACAGGCAGCCAGCCGCATAATATTTCTATCAACAGCTGGCATTCGATCAATAGCCCAATCACTGGCATATGAAGCGATCACTTTATCAATTTCATCAGAATTACGCATAGTCTCCTGGATCAATTGCTGTGAAAACTTGATATCCTTTTCAGGCAGATCCGATTCCACGAGCAGGTAATTAAATGCTCGATCTGGTTCAGCTGCCACCTGGTCTACCTGGAATAACACTTTAAAAGCATATTCCCGTGCTTTTCTTCTACTCAAAAATATCTACCTTTCTATTACTGCTACTTATCTTTAAATAATTTTTTAAACCATAATTCGATATCCTTGTCGTCATCGATACTCTTGCCCAGCAAGTATCCTAAGCCAATGCAAAGGGCGATAAAAAAGGTTTTCCAGAAGCCAAAACTCACAAATAGTATACTGGCTATCAAACCTAACACAATACCTATAGTTTTCCCCCGGTGCTTTACCAGCAGCTCAGATAAAATATTCTCCCACATGAGAATTCCCCCTTACTTTGCTGCCGATTTGCCGGCAGTCCCGAAGTCGTCGACCAATACCTTTACTGCATGTACTTCCAGACCACCGATATGCAGCATGTCCTCTTTCACAATATCCTGAATCTGCTTGCTTAAGTCTGGCACACTCAGATCGGGATTTATCATCATATGTATATATATAGTAAGTCCCGAGTCCGGGTTTTTTATAGTGGTTCTGGTTTCTTTGACTCCTTCTACTTTCTGTACTGCTTTGTGAATTATAACCTTGGCGGCCGCAGCGGTCATTGAAATCTGCCCGGACAAAGCGTTATCCACTATGATAGCATCCTCCTGGGGCTGCCGCTTGAAAAGTGGCACAAATACTACCAAAGTTAGGATTATTAATATTATCCCAGCACTTCCTAATACTATCCGGTTCTGGGTGGTCGACAATAACATCTCCAGATACTTCATTGGTTCTGGCGAACCCAGAGCAACGGCAGCAATAATACCTCCCAGAGCCAGCAAAATCACATTATACAGAAATAAAATTGCTCTTAACAATCCAGACATTCAGATCACTCCTTCCATTCATAAAAGAATACAGATAACCCCCTGTTTTGACAGGGGGTTACAATAATAGCCCAACATAACACTATTCTAATTCGGTGTCATCAGCTGTTTTTTCTTCGACTGGCTCATCTTTTTTAATATCTACAGCTATAACATTTACATTGACCGCCTTAACAACTAAACCGGTCATTGTTTCCACCGATTGTTTAACTTCTTGCTGCACTGTTTCTGCTACATCAGGAATAGGATGTCCGAATTTAACCACTATTGAGATTTCAATACTGGTCGAACCATCAACTACTTCAACCTTGATACCCTTACCGAGGTTTTTTCTACCCAGTTTTTCTACCAGGTCAGTACTCCAACCACCGCTAAGCGAAGCAACACCCTCAACTTCAGAAGCTGCTAACCCGGCCACTGTTGATACAACTTCGTCGGCTATCCTAATGGTACCCATTTCCGTATTGATTTCAGGTTTCTGTGAATCCACTTCCAACACCTCCTATATATGCTTATGATAACAGTTTACCAGAAAATACTGGGAACTATCAAATCATAGCTCTGGCATTAATATATTTACACCTCACTACTCATTCTACGCTGGATAAAGTTGGTATACACTTCTCCCCTTTGAAAAAATGCATTATCCAGGACTTTCAAATGAAAAGGAATAGTGGTTACGATATTTTCAATGATAAATTCATTTAAAGCTCGTTTCATTCTAGCTATCGCCTCAGGCCGGTCCTGCCCCCACACTATTACCTTGGCCACCATAGAATCATAATAGGGTGTAATAGTATAATTGGAATACACTGACGAGTCTACTCGAACTCCCGGACCTCCTGGAATTACATATTGACCCACCGTTCCCGGGTAAGGTTGAAAATTATTGTCTGGATCCTCTGCGTTAACTCTGCACTCAATGGCCCATCCATTAATTTTCACATCATCCTGGGCATAACTCAACTTGTGCCCGGCAGCTATTCTGATCTGTTCTTTAACTATATCAATACCAGTAACCATTTCAGTCACCGGGTGTTCTACCTGTACCCGGGTGTTCATTTCGATGAAATAAAAATTATAGTTCTTATCAACCAGAAACTCAACCGTACCAGCGCTGAAATAATCTGCTTCCCGGGCAGCAGCAACAGCAACTTCTCCCATTCTCTTTCTCATTTCTTCATTGAGCAGGCTTGAAGGAGATTCTTCCAGGAGTTTTTGGTTGCGTCGCTGCAGTGAACAATCCCGCTCTCCCAGGTGGATCAAGTTTCCATATTCATCGCCTAGTACCTGAATCTCTATATGTCGCGGTTCTTCAATATATTTTTCGATGTAGATCTCATCGTTGCCGAAGGCTGCGTTAGCCTCCATTCTAGCTGTACTAAGCGCTTCCTTCAATAATTCCCGGTTGTGTGCTAATCGCATCCCTTTGCCGCCACCTCCGGCGGAGGCTTTGATCATAACCGGATAGCCAATCTCTTGTGCTACGGTTACTGCTTCTTCATAACTGCTTACGGCCCCATCGCTGCCTGGAACCAGGGTTACTCCTGCCGCTCTCGCGATTTCTCGGGCTTTCACCTTATCTCCCATAGTTTCTATCACACTAGCCCGAGGCCCGATAAATTTTATGTTATAGGTCTGACACAAGTCCGCAAAGTAGGGATTCTCGGCCAGGAAACCATATCCCGGATGGATGGCCTGGGCTCCAGAATTCTGAGCTGCTGCTATAATGTTGGATATATTCAAATAACTTTCGCGGGCAGGTGCACCGCCGATACAAACTGCCAAATCGGCCATTTTTACGTGCAAACTATCCCGGTCGGCTATAGAATATACTGCAACAGTTTCGATACCCAACTCCCTGCATGCTCGGATAACACGAACTGCAATCTCTCCCCGGTTGGCAATCAAGACTCTAGAAAACAATTTATCACCTCTAGTCTTTTTCAATTAAGAATAGTGTTTGACCGAATTCAACCGGTTGTGCATTTTCTGTCAGTATATCCACTATGGTACCTGCAAAATCTGATTTTATTTCATTGAATAGTTTCATCGCTTCTAGTATACACAGAGTTTGCCCGGCTTCTACATGATCGCCAATCTTGACGTACGGTTCAGAATCCGGTGAAGCAGATGAGTAAAACGTACCTACCATCGGTGATAATATTTCGATGGCTGCTTCATTTATATCCGGCTCCTTCTCAGCCGGGGCCGGAGTTCCGCCGATTTTCGTCTTATTGCTTATCGGAGCAGACGGCCCTGAATTGGCTTTGCGCAAACAAAGTCGATAATCATCCTTCTGCACTTCCAGATCAGAGATGCTGGTTTGATCCAGCAACAGTATAAGTTCACGTATTTCATCAATATTCATGTCATCATCGCCCCCACGAACTGGTCTTTTCTTGGTTTTAACAACAGGTTGTCTCCCTACTTTGATCTCATCTCGTATAAGTTCTTCCCCAACCTCATCGTTGGATGTGATCTGTGGAATATCTTCTTGATCTCTCGTTTTTATATATTCGAAAAATTTTAATGCTACCTGTGGAAATAAAATGTAGGTTAAAATATCTTCGTCATTTTCAGCTAAATCAGCAATCTCTTCTTTAGCCTTTTCCCATACCGGTTCCAGCAAATCGGCCGGCCTAACAGTTATCATTTTTTCATCTCCAATAACCTTTTGTTTTATCTCTTCATTGATAGGAGCAGGAGGCCGGCCATATAATCCCCGGACAAAGTCTTTGACTTCTCCCGGACACAGTTTATACCTTTCCCCCATCAGCACATTCATCACTGACTGTATACTAACAATCTGACTGGTTGGTGTAACCAGCGGTGGATATCCCAGATCTTCTCTTACCCGGGGTATCTCACTTAGCACTTCATCAATTCTATCATAAGCCTGCTGTTCCTCCAGCTGCGAATATAAATTAGATATCATGCCACCTGGAACCTGATGTTCAAACACTTTCATATCAGATATCCTGGTTACACCTCTCTCAAATCCTTTGTGTTTTCTGATCTGTTCGAAATGAGTTGCTATTTCAAATAGCAGGTGTAAATCAAGCCTGGTGTCCCATTCAGAATCCTGCAGTGCTCTCACTATGGTTTCGACTGGTGGCTGGGATGATCCAAATGCCATAGGTACACTGGCGGTATCAATTATATCTATCCCTGCCTCAGCAGCCTTTATTAAGGTGGATATCGCCAGCCCTCCAATGTAGTGAGTATGAAGCTGTACCGGAAGTCCAACCTTGGCCTTCAGAGCCTTGACCAGATCATATGCTGCATAAGGAGCCAGGAGACCCGCCATATCTTTAATACATATGGAATCAGCCCCCATATCCTTCAGCCTTAATGCCGTATCTACAAAATGCTGCATAGAATGAACCGGGCTGATAGTGTAGACTACACAAGCCTGAGCATGCTTTCCTGTTTTCTTAATGGTGCGCATGGCTGTCTCAAAATTTCGCACATCATTTAGGGCATCGAAAACTCTGAATATATCCACGCCATTATCTGCAGCTTTTTGAACAAACTTTTCTACGACATCATCTGGATAATGCATATAACCTACCAATGATTGTCCTCTTAAAAGCATCTGCAGCGGGGTATATTTAATGATCTTCCTTATGGTTCGCAATCTTTCCCAGGGATCCTCTTTCAAGTAACGAATACATACGTCAAAGGTGGCTCCTCCCCACACTTCCAGAGAATGATACCCTACCCGGTCCATATCTTCCAAAACTGGCAGCATATCCTCAGTAGACATACGGGTAGCCCAGAGGCTCTGATGCCCATCTCTGAGACTAGTATCAGTTATCTTAATCTTACTCACGCTATACCTCCCAGATACTACAGAAACAAAAACTATCTCATAATAGTATTAATTGTTGGTTTGTATTTACATATAAATACGCCCAGGTCTTAGACCTGAGCAATTATTCCAATCAGACTGATATTATTATATGAATAAATTGACTATAATGCAATCTCTATGCTTGGTATATAAGTCTCGGCTGCTGCTCTAATGCCAATTTTCACTTCTCTCGGGCGACGATGCAGATGCTGTCATCGCTGCACTGTACTGATCGACTGACCATCTTTTTGATCTCTTCTTCCTGATCAACCCTTAAAGCAGCTGCCAGTATGACCACAGTAGTTGTTTCGGCCTGGATGATAACGACACAATCCTCATAGCCCCTTGATTTAATGAGGCTTTCAGTCTTCATTTCTTTTTCTATATCCTCGCTTATCTTAACCAATCTCAAGGCTGCTGCATCTTTGGCTTCCTGAGTGCTGCTTTCTTGATTGATAATGTCTTTTAATGTTTCCACCTGCTTGCTTCTTATTCTCTCCCTTTCCATTCTATATTCGGCAAAATAGTTATCTGCTTCTTGTTCAGATAGTAATTTTTCGATTCCATTATCTGCTTCCTGCTGAACCGGAGCTGGCGAGCTAGCATCGATCATATTCTGATCGTGGTCTCTAAACACATAAACAGCTGATAGCAGCAAGATAATAGCTCCGAAAATGTATAGTATGCTTCTAACATTCTTATTCCAACTGATTATCATCATTCCCCTCCTTTTCTGGGCATCACCTGCACCTTATGAACTGGTATATTCAGCAGGGTAGCAGTGGCATGGGTCAGTTCCTCTCTCAGTTCCGCTGATCTGGCACCATCTGCTACTACTAAGACACCCAGTATTTGTGGATTCTTTTCTTCGATCAACAGGGGACTTCCAGATGATACAGCGATATCCTGGGTACTACTTCTTTCCACGCTGTTCTTGATCCCTCCCTGTCTGTCGCTTTCATCACTCTCACGGCTTTCATTCCGGGTATTGGCGGCATAAGTTTTGATTCCATTGGAAGCCAGGGTTATACTGACATCCACTTCACCTGCTCCCTCGATTTTAGCCAGTATAGACTCCACTTCCTGGTTTAACTTACTGCTGCTGCCCCCATAATTTTCTACAACTTCCTGTTCAGCATTATTAGTCCCCAAATTACTATTAATGTTGCTAACCGGCCAGACTAATGCTAAGAGCCCCAGACAAACCAGAATGATTAACAGATACTGCCCTTTTTTGGAACGCAAAAATGAAGCCCCATTGCCTCCAGAAACTTTTTCCCTGATCCACTCCTCCAGCACTTTATCCTCCTCCTTCAAAATTGATTTCTATTCTCTCCGGCCCCAGGCCATACATATTGCTGACCACATTATTTATCTTCCTTTCGATCTGCTGCTTCATTTCAGCCGAGTATTCTTCATCGATAAATACTTCTATTTCTCCTGCCTCCTCACTTCCCTCGGTTTCTTCGAGAAGGATATTAAACTTAAGTCTATCAATAGTACTGTCCCTGAGCTCTGCCTGGGTATGCACCTCTTCGATGCCAGGCACTAATAGAATTACGGCACTTATCTGACCTTCCAGCTTTTCCTTGAGCATCTGCTGATTTTGATTTAGAATACGCTCATTTATCTGTCGGCCACCTGCCACGATACTCTCCTCTATATCTTCATTGATCTTGCACTCCCACCAGTTAAGCTGAAAGTCGTTATCATGAAATAAATATCCCAGTACCGGATTTAATACTGCTATCAGAACAAAGAGACCTATAGCAAAGCGTACAAAAGGTCTGATAGTGCCAGCCGGGAGCAATAATTCCAGGAAACTGGCCAGTATAATAATAACCAGTACGTTTCTTACTATCTCTGCTAAAACACTCATAATTAACCCCTCATCTTCACTTCAACATAGCCCACCCATTATACATACCTGCTACAATAGCGATCATTATAAAAAACATCAGGGCCACTGCTATTACCGCTGCCAGCATAAAGAATAAATGAGCACTCATACTCTCTAAAATGGAAGCCGTTCTTGAGTCCCCTAAAGGTTCGGCAATAGCGGCAGCCGCTTTATAAATAAGTGCTATGGCTCCAATTTTTATTACCGGCATTAAGATTATGCCCAGAATCACTATTACCCCGAATATGCTCAAGGCTTGTTTTAGCATGACCACATACCCGGCAGCAACCTCAACAGTATCTGAAAACATTTTACCTATCACTGGTATCGCATTATCGCTGAAATACCTGGTAGTCCTCAAAGCTACCTTATCAAGTACTGATGCATAAAGAGCTCGCAATGTCATTATGCCTACAAAAAAAGTCAGGAAAAAACCCAGGGAGATCTTGGCCATTTCATTAAAAAATTTAGCCATTTTTTCAACCTTTAAAGTCTCCGACATGTGATTAACGATAGATAGTACCGCGGACATAATGATGAGAGGAAATACTATGATCCTTATAGCATTAGCAAAAGCTGTAGCAGCAGTCATTAAAAGAGGAAAAAGCATCACCGAAGCATTAACGTTACCTAAACCCGCAGTCAATACCAGCATTTGAGGCAACATACCTACCATAAAAGTAACCATGTTCTCTATAGTGCCCTGCCCCACATCAAGCACTAACTTAAAGGAACTAATAGCTATAGCACATAAAGCCAGAAAACAGGCCAGATATGAAATACGCGCAACATCTGAAGAAAAGGCGGTTTGGAGATTGATCAAGAGAGCCGATATAACCGCCAGGATCAAAATTTTGCCCAGCAAACTTGAATTCGCAACGACTTCTTTAAAAAAAAATTTAACTATATCCTGGCCCAGTTCCTTTATATCAAAATCCCAGTCTCCCTTGATGAAATCCAGAAACCAATCTTTTACCGAATTTCCACCTACATAATTAGCAATCTCACTGTCCAGGTTATTTTTATATTCATCCAAAAAATCTATATCCAGAGTTTCTATGGTTTCCTGCACTGAGAATACTGCCTCATTGCTCTGCTCCTCTACGGCTAAAACCGGTGTACAGGAAAATATGTTGATAATCAGCCCGAGCAGTAATAAGAAGCCGAATTTTTGACGCATACTATGTTCCCCCCTAATCACCATAAGAGTCCGTTCCATTAGATAGGCATCAGTTCCATTAGAGATTCGAGTATGGCAATCATTATGGGCAGGGCCAGTACAGCGATAATTATTTTAGCGGCGAATTCTACTTTCTTGGCTACCGCCTGTTCACCAGCATCCTGGCATATTGCTGCCGCAAATTCAGCCAGATAAGCAACTCCCAGTATCTTCAACAGGGTGCTTAAAAAGAAATAGTTTATCCCTGCTCTGCGGGTCAATTCACTCATTACACTTAGAATGGAGGTCATCTTTCCCATTAAGAAAGTGAAAATGATTATACTGAATACAATGCTCAAAAGTACTGCCATAACCGGTTTTTCCTGTCTGAGAATGAGGAGCATTATGGTCGTTACCAGGGCTAATCCCACAATCTGAGCTATTTCCAATGTAATCGCCCCTTATTGTTAGTGAAAATAATTCCCATTAATACCAGGCTTTAGAGATTAAAAACCGACCTGACCACGGTAAAGAGCTGGTTCATCAACTGTACCACCATGATGAGTACCACAACTACACCAGCTAGAGTTAACATTTCAGCTTGTTCTTCCTTTTGGGCTTGTTTCAGTACTATAGATAAAATTGCTATCAATATACCGATTCCAGCTATTCGAAATATTATATCGATATCCATAAAAGAGCCTCCTATCCATTTATGCATTATTACCACCGGCATTAGCCGACAATTTGCTGGTTAGATCAAGAGCAAGACAATTACTATACCCATAATAAAACCACCGTAAGACCATAACTTCTGCTTAGCAGCCTGCTCCTCTCTGGCTTTCTCTTCCTGAACTTTGATCTCTTCCTGCAGCATCACCAAAAATTTCCTTTGATCTGAGCTGTCACTCACTCCCAGGTGATGAGCAGCGGTGCCTAATATCTCTATATCAGTTGCTTGCAGATTAGATTCAACATTTAATTTTTCCAGACCAGTCATCCAGGCTTCCCCAGCTGTTAGTCCTTTTCCAGCTTTCAGGCTCATGGCACTTTCCCGAAAAAGTGCAGACACGGGATTCTGGCACATACGGGCGGTTCTTTCCAATGCCCGGGTCAATGGAGTGTGCATATAGGTAATTTCTTTTTCCAGAAAGGCTATAGCGAACCTTAGCTCTCTTAGCTCTTCGGTCCTCTTTCCAATCCCCCGCGCGCCGGATAATCCCCAGGCCCCTAAACTAGAAATTATCAACGCAGTACCGATCATTTTAAAACAGGCCATATTTTAATCCCACCTGACTATCTTTTCTACTGTTCCTGGTCCTCTGTTTCTGGAAAGCAAGATGATATTCTTGAATGCTCTGCTATTTATCAGATCTTTCATGATGGGACGATTCTGCAGTTCCTCGATGCTTCCCGCATGTATACTGCTAATAATACTTACACCGGCATTCAAGCATTCCTGGACAGCAACCACATCTTCCTTTCTTCCCAGTTCATCAGTAATAACGACCTCCGGCGACATCGCCCGAACAGCGATGATCATTCCTGCCGCCTTGGTACACGAGTCGAGGACATCCGTACGTGGCCCCACATCTAATTGCGGTATTCCCAGGTAACAGCCGGCCAGTTCCGACCTTTCATCTACGATCACTACATTACGTCCTTTATGCTGGCGACTTCCCGAGGATAATGACCTGGCGATATCTCTAAGCAGGGTGGTTTTCCCGCAGCGCGGCGGCGAAACCAGGAGAGAGTTGCGCACTTTATTGGCAGGAGCATAAATTGAATTCATGATCCCACTGGCACTGTCTCTTATTTCCCGCGCAATCCTGATACAGATGCTGGAGAATTCTTTAATAGCTTTGATGTGCGTATCCTGCATCACCACTTGTCCAGCCAGACCAACCCGGTGCCCCCCTGATATGGTAATAAAACCCTTTCGAATATCCTCCTCAAAGGCATACAGGGAATTATCGCTTATGGCAGCAATAGTTCGCATAATATCTTCACCGCTCACCTGGTAAGATCTATTGATTTCAGCTGTAATGCCCGCTTTAGGGTCCAATCCATATTCCTGGTTGGAATTCCGGATAATCAAAGGCTGGTTGCACCTCATGCGAATTTCCTCAATGTATCCCGTCTTCTTCCAATCCACCCTCAAAAACATTTTTCTTAGTTCCGGTGGAAGAATAGGAAAGATTTCGTTTATGAGCAGATCCATTTCATGAGCAGCTGACATGCTATTATCACCTCTGTTTTACATAGATATTGGTATGCTGAGTAAAATATGTCAGTTAATTTGCTGTTGATAAGGCTGTTGCAGCGATAATAATTTCTATATTATCCATATCCGGCTATTATCTGCCCGGCAACCATCAGCACATTTCTTCCATCTACTAACCTTTACGATTTTTTGTAGCAGAAAACAACCAAGCCCCCAAACGGGGGCTATAATTGACCTTTATTATACCATTGGCTCGGTTATACTTATATGATTCTCTTAAGCAGAGGATACAGTATAGATTTGCTGCTGCAATGCAGTTTCTAACCTTCAGCTATGATTTTTGGTTTCTATCTCCTGGTTGCTGAAATCTTCATCTTCACTGTAAGTCTCAAAATCGAAGGAGCCATCATTGACATAAACTACTGTATTGCAGTTAGGACAGGTTATTTCTAATACGTCGTCATCATCCAGAATGCTGGTCTCAAAATACAGCTGTTCTCCGCATTGTAAACATCTTACTTCTACTACATCCTGATCATTGCTTTCTGTGCCCCAAATCTTCTCCTCCAACTCCAGTATTTCGTCATCCATATCTTCCACATATTCCTGTAAACTATTAATTTCCTGCTGCATGGCCTCCAGCATATCAGCCATCTCCTCCATCGCCTGCAGCATTCCGTATATGATCTTACCATTGGGGCCTGAATCGCTTACATTCAGTCCTTCGCATAACCCCTGTAGATAGCTGACCTTTTCTGTTATGCTTTTCATTTATATCCTCCTTCACCAGATATCCATTATGTTCAAAGAATTTGGAATTATTATTAGCAAGATTAGATATAAATAAACACAAATATATTAATAGTTCAGACAATAGCTATATCAAGTTGATAAGATTTTAAGCCGGCTAGAGTAAGAAGAGTGGATATAACATATCCACTCTCCACAAATATCTTCTTATGAATTTTAGCAGCTTAGGCTCGCTCCATATACTGACCTGTTCTGGTATCGATACGCAGTCGATTTCCTTCTTCGATAAAGAGAGGAACTTGTACCACAGCACCTGTTTCCAGGGTGGCATTTTTAGTAGCCCCGGTAGCAGTATCGCCTTTGATGCCCGGCTCTGTTTCTACTACCAACAGTTCCACAAAATTAGGCAGTTCTATTCCGAGTATATTATCTCGGAATACAAGTACCTGTATATTCATATTCTCCAGCAGCCATTTAACCCCATCACCTATTTGATCTTTTCTTATACTTATCTGATCAAAGCTCTCATTGTCCATGCAGACATAGCCTTCTCCATCATTATAAAGATACTGCATTTCTCTCTTGTCAACATGAGCTTTGCTCAACTTCTCTCCGCCGCGGAAAGTCTTCTCAACCGTTGCACCAGTCTGAACATTTTTAAGCTTGGCCCTTACGAACGCTGCGCCTTTTCCCGGTTTTACATGCTGGAAATCGACCACCTGGAATGCAGCACCGTCAATCTCTACTGTTACACCAGTTTTAAAATCATTGACTGATATCATTTTATCCCTCCATCAATAATTAATAACTCCTTATCTGAATGGGTTATGACCTCACAACCTCCATCCTTTACAATTACGGTATCCTCTATCCGAATTCCTCCCCATCCTGAAATATATATTCCTGGTTCAATGGTGATAACCATATTCTTTTTAAGGATTTCATCGCTGCCGAAAGAGACCCGGGGGGCCTCATGTATCTCCAGACCAACTCCATGACCGGTACCGTGTATAAAATACTTATCCATATCATACTTTTTCAAGCACCTTCTGATGCTTTGATCGATATCTTTACACCTGGCCCCTTCCTTCACCATACTCAACCCGGTCAGCTGGGCTTCTAATACTGCCTGATATCTATCTATCAGCTTCTGTTCTGCCCTGTCTATTGCAATGGTCCTGGTCATGTCACTGGCATAACCTTTATAAAAACCCCCATAGTCAAGAGTTAACATATCTCCGGGTTTGAGCAGTTTATCTCCTGGTTGACCATGAGGCAACGCTGCGTTTGCCCCGGAAACGCTTATGGTATCAAACGATTCTTTATCACAACCGAGATCCTTTAAAAAATATACGATCTGGTTGGCGATGTGCTTCTCACTAACATCTGTTTGGATTATGCTGCAAATCTCACTAAAAACCCGATCACCTATCTGGGCAGCCTTTCTTAATAGATCCAACTCTTCTTCTTCTTTAATTATCCTCTGGGCTTCAACCAGACTGAGCAGGGGGATAAATTGACCGGGCATATTCTTTTCAAGTTCGACATATTCGTGATGAGTAAGATACTGGCTTTCAAACCCTATGTCTTTATACATTTTGCTCAAGTTTACCAGCTCTTCCCGGCTAGCTGGTTTTTCCAAGCGCAGCTCCCAGCCTGGGCATTCCCTATGCACCTGTTCTGTATACCTCGAATCAGTAATAATGTATTGGTGATGGCTGCTTACCAGCAGTACTGCGTCGCTGCCTCCAGTAAAGCCAGACAAATATCTTATATTTTCCGGTTTGCTTATCAGCATGGCATCCAGCTTGTTTTTGTCTAATCTATTACGAAATTCCGTAATTCGATCATCAATCATGGCTATCCCTCATTTTCTCCCTGAAGTTCTTCACACGCTGCCAGTAAAGCCATTTTATAACTCAATCCTCCCAGTCCGCATATTTTACCTGCGGCTATAGAAGATAATATGGATTGCTGACGGAAGGGTTCTCGTGCATTAAGATTAGATAGATGAACTTCGATAAACGGAATATCTACTGCTTTTAACGCGTCATAAATTGCAATGCTGTAATGGGTGTAGGCAGCAGCATTAATGAGGAGATAATCTGCGTCACCTCTGGCAGAATGAATCTTATCGATCAATTCTCCTTCATGATTGGATTGGAAGAACTCAATGTCAACACCTTTTCTCGCAGCTATGCTCTCTAAATCCCGGTTGATTTCCTCCAGGGTAGCCGTACCGTATATCTCCTTTTCCCTTTGCCCCAGGAGATTAAGGTTAGGTCCATTTATGACCATTATTTTATAACTCAAATCTTCCCCTCCTTACTATTCTCCAGCAATACTCAATTCCCTGATTCTTATGCTGGGGGATCCTTTTCCACCATAAAACCTGAAATCAGAGGCCACTGCATCAATATTTTGCAGAAACTCAGCTACATTACCAGCTATAGTTACACCTCGTACCGGATACGTCAAGACCCCGTTTTCGATCATGATACCTGCTGCTCCTACTGAAAAATCACCGGAGATTGGATTGGCTGTGTGCATCCCCATGACTTCGGTTACATATAGGCCTTTATCTATTCCATCTATCAAACTGTCTTTATTCTCTCTTCCCGGCACTATAATAAAATTGGTACTTCCTACCATGGGCAATCCTCTAAAAGACCCCCGCTGGGCATTACCAGTTGATAACACTCCATCTTTTCGAGCGGTATATGTATTGTGTAGATAAGTATTCAAAATACCGTTTTCTATCAAAATTTTTTTCTGGGCTGGAACGCCTTCGCTGTCAAAACTACTGCTTGCTATTCCCTCCTCCAAAATGGCATCGTCAATTATGGTGCATAGGGATGAAGCCACCTGTTTTCCGATCTTACCTGCAAACATGGACTTGCCCTTCTGTACTGCTTCTGCATTTACCATCGAAGATACTATCCCGGCAAATCTGGTCGCAACATAAGGCTCCAATATTATCGGCATTTTGCCCGACCTGATAGTTCTGGCATTCAGAGCCCGGATAGCATTGGCTGCCGCCTCCTTGCCTACCTGGGCAGCTGATAGGTCTTTGGCTTTTCTGACCGACATAGTTGAAAATCCATTTTGGGCATCATTTCCCTCTTCTGCCACCAGAAAAATATATATGCCGCTAAAGTTACCAGTTTCATAGGCATACAAACCTTTGCTGTTCATTATTAAGTTGCAATATTCCAGGTCATCATAACCGGATCTTTCAATAATCGCCACACGCAAATCTACACTTTTGGCAGAACGTTCTACTGATCTGGCTATTTCTATTTTTTCTTCCAGGCTCATAGCTGCTGTATCTTGATCGAAAACCTGAATTTCAGGATATACCGCCTTATCTGGCAGCACCTGATATTGATCCTGAGTCGTGAATATTGAAATACTGATGGCATCCTGGACAGCATCTTTGATCGCCTTATCGGACAAATCACTGGTAAATGCAAAACCGGTTCTTCCATCTTTAATAAGCCTTATACCAAGCCCGGTTTCATCAGCCTGTTTTAAGGTCTCCACCCTGCCATCGACGATTTCTATACTCAATTCTTTAGCATGCATAAGAAAAGCTTCTGCTTCTACTCCGCTTCGCCTGGCTTCGTCAAGGGTCTTTTCCCCCGCCGACCTAAGAATCTGTTCCATACTACGTCCTCCAACATCCTTATTAAAAACCCAGGGTTCCCTGGGACGGTTCGAGACCACTGAAAAAGTCTATTTGCGTAAACGGGTATGCATAAATACACTTGCTCCCAGTCTACGCATGGACAACATTAACTGCTTGTCGATTACCTCCAGGGGTACAGCGCCAATTCACATCCGTGCTCAGTGGCGCTCTCGCGGCGTCCGTGCCGCTCGCCCCCTTCCGCTAATCGCCTTCGCAGGATGTTGTTACCCATGCTTCGCCAACGGTCGCCAGTATATTTATACATACCCTGGCGCAAGTTTTGGGACTTTTTCAGTGGTCTCGACGGTTCCTCTGTCAAGCTACTCTGCTTTTCAATAAATGACGGCTGACACTTTCCATCCTCACTGTCCACTGGACACCATAGTACCACCAACGGTCAGTTCCTTTATACGAATGGTTGGCTGAGCGTCTGATACTGGTACCCCCTGTCCATCTTTGCCGCATACGCCGATACTAAAGCCCAAATCATTGCCTACCTTATCAATATTCGCTAACGCCATGGGTCCATTACCAGTTAAAGTTGCGCCCCGGACCGGGTATTTTATTTTCCCATCTTGTATCAAATATCCTTCTTGAACATCAAAAACAAAATCGCCATTGGTGGTATTAACCTGACCACCGCCCATTTTTTTAACCAGTAATCCGCTACTGGTAGCAGCGATAATCTCTTCCGGATTCTCCTGCCCCGGGGATATCAGGGTATTACTCATGCGCACCACCGGTTTATGCTGGTAAGATTCTCTACGTCCATTTCCAGTGGAGATCCGCCCATCTTTTTGAGCTGTCAGCCTATCATACAGATAATTTATAAGTATCCCATCCTCGATCAATACCGTCCTCTGCCCTGGGGTGCCCTCATCATCAAAACGAAAAGAACCGTACTTATTACTAATAGTAGCGTCATCTATCACAGATACCCCTGAGGCTGCCACCTGCACACCAATTTTACCACGGTATACGGAAAGGCCCTTCTGGATAAGGTCTGCTTCCAGACCATGCCCACATGCTTCGTGCACCATCGTGCCCCCTGCTTCAGAAGACATAACGACAGTCATTCTTCCTGCCGGGGCTGGTTTTGCAGATAACATCCGCACTGAAAGTTCCGCGGCCTTTACAGCTATGTCATCAAAGGATACCTGCTCCAGCAGTTCCCAGCCGCAAACCCCACCGGCTGACTCATAGCCGGTTTGGATAATACCATTACTTTCTGATACTGTATTGACCAGCAACCTGACCCGGGTCCTATCATCTTCTATTAATTCTCCTGCACTGTTGGCTATTTGGATCTTTTTGTGCACATCGGCCGCCGCTACTGTAACCTGGCGGATCAGCCCCGAAACCCTGCGGGCTGCCTGATTTGCTTGCATAACATACTGGATCTTTTCTTCGAAAGCCACCTCTACAGGCAGACGCTGATAAGCAATATGAAAAGCAGCTTCTTTTTGAGTCAGGTTTATGAGCTGCGGGATGGCCGAAGGTCTTCCGCCAATGGCATCCCTGGCTACACCTGCAGCTTTCATAAGCCCCTTCCTGCTGAGATCATTGGTATATACATAAGCGGTATTATAATCCTTGACCACCCTGATCCCGGCTCCTCTTTCCCTGCCGCTGTGAACCTTCTCAATCTGATCATCCTCACAAAAAATACTGCTGGCTAGTTTTTCTTCCACATATATCTCGGCAAAATCTATACCTTTACTATAAGTAAATTGAACTATTTCTGCCAACAAAGCCTGGTCTAACATTTTCTACCTCCAACATATACTTCTATCTTTATTCTCCGTTATACTTCTTAAAACATTCATTCTGATACCTGCTATAGCCTCAGAGAACATAAGAAATTCCCAAGCAGCGCAAATCATCGTTCTTCTCTATCATAGGCAATTCCTAACGCTTCTGGAGCTCCCGCATCCTGACGTCTGCGTATGGTAACTATAACCAGAACCAATATGGTAGCTATATAAGGAAACATAGTCAGAAAAAATGAAGATATGTTAATACCCATGGTTTGCAGTCTGAAAGTCAATGCTTCTACTCCTCCAAACAAGTAAGCTCCTACAATTGCCCGGGAAGGATTCCAAAGGGCAAATATAACCAGGGCTACCGCAATCCATCCTCTGCCAGCGGTCATATTCTCCTGCCAGGTCGGGGCATATACCAGAGAAATGTAGGCTCCTCCCAATCCAGCCATCATCCCCCCCACTACCGTACAAAGAAATCGTACCCGGGCCACATTGATGCCTACTGCATCCGCTGCTTGAGGATTGTCACCCACCGAACGTATAGTAAGACCCCATCTGGTTTTATATAATATATACCATAAGGCCATAGCTAGAATCACACATAGATAAACCAAAATATCATGGCGAAATAAAACTGGCCCAAAAAATGGTATATCACCTAAAACGGGAATATGCAAGGATTTAAACTTGAAAGCCATTGGAGCCCCCTGATAAGCTTTGCCCAGAAAACCACTTAAGCCGCTGCCAAAAATAGTCAGGGCCAGCCCGCTCACTACCTGATTGCCCCTTAGGGTAATCGTAACCAGCCCATGTATGGAAGCCATAATTCCTCCTCCAGCCAGAGCAGCCATTAAACCAAGCCAATGATTACCTGAATTTACAGTGCATATAAATCCAAATGCTGCTCCCACCAGCATCATACCCTCAACACCCAGATTCAGTATTCCAGACCTTTCTGCCAGCAATTCTCCAGTAGCAGCAAACAATATTGGGGTGCCTGCTATTATCGTTGCTGCCAGTAATGCTGACAGAGCTGTAATATCCATCAATCTGCCTCCTCTCGGACTAAAACCAGGCTGTATCTTAGGAAAATTTCACCTGCTAGCAGGAAGAACAATACCATACCCTGTAAAATTTGAGTGATTGAAAACGAAACTCCTACCATCTGCACAGCAAAGCCACCCACTATCAATGCCCCGAAAAGGAAAGCTACTAAAATGATCGCAAACGGGTTCAGCCGGGCCAGCCATGCTACTATTATTGCAGTATAGCCATAGCCGGGGGATACTCCTTGCTGCAAACGATGAGTGATGCCGGAAACTTCAATCATTCCGGCAATTCCTGCTATTCCACCGCTAATCATCATCACTAATATGATATTCTTGGATACACTCATACCTGCATACCTGGCGGCCTGAGAACTCTCGCCCATGACCCTGACTTCATAACCCCAGCGGGTGTATTGTACCAGCAGATAAAATACTATCGCAATTATCACTGCAAAGAGAAGTCCCAGGTGAACTCTGCTATCTCCCCAGGTAGGGAGCTGGGCGGCAGGTGAAAATATAGGTGTGAGTGGAAACCCCATACTATTTGGGTCTTTCCAGGGCCCAAACACTAGATAATCCACCCAGAAAATCCCTATGTAATTAAGCATCAGGGTTATGATGGTTTCGTTGACCTGCCAGTAAGCTTTCAAAATCCCCGGCACTAATCCCCATAATGCTCCAGCGGCAAAACCAGCTATCATCATAAGCGGGATGAGTATATATGGACTTCCATTACCCAGTGCCAGCGCTATCCCGCTGGCAGCAAAAGCACCCATGTATATCTGTCCTTCAGCACCAATATTCCATAGTTTCATCTTGAATGCCAAAGAAATAGCCAGTCCTGCAATCATAAGGGGAATAGCCTTCACAATCGTTTCAGATATCGCATAAGGACTCCCCAGTGCACCATTAAACATTTTGGTGAATACAACTGCCGCACTGTAGCCGGATACAGCAAGAAATACCCATCCACAGGTAAAAGCCATTATTATCGACAACACTGGCACTACTAGCCGGGCCATCGCTGATTCCTTTTCTCTTCTGATCAATTTGAGTTTAGGCATATCACACTCCTGTTAATTCCGCTCCCACCATAATAGATCCGATCTCGTCTATGGAAGTCTTTTCAACATCTAAAATTCTTCGTATGCAGCCCTGATACATTACCGCTACCCTATCTGCAATACGGAATATATCCTCCAGATCTTCCAGCACCAATAAAATAGCAGTGCCCTTATCTCTTTCTTTTAACAGCAGATCATATACTCCTTCAGCTGCTGCTACATCCAATCCCCTTACCGGGTAAGATGCCAGGAGCACCCTGGGGCTCTGATCGATCTCTCTGCCTAAAAGCAGTTTCTGCAAATTGCCTCCTGAAAGGTAATTGATAGGGTGTTTGCTGTCAGAAAGAAAAACATCGTAATCATTAATGATCCTATCTGTATAGGAACGTATTTTTTTATAATTTAAAAACCATCCGCTGTAAAACTCTTCTTTATAATAACTGCGCAGAATGCTGTTGTCTATAACACTTAAATTAGGTACCAGGCCCATGCCTATGCGATCTTCCGGAACCAGATTAATACCCAGAGCGATTCTGGATTTAACATCCTTGTGCTTTATTTCTTCACCTTCATATTCTATACTGCCTGATAATACCTTTCTCAAACCAGCCAGGGCTTCTACCAGTTCCTTTTGACCGTTTCCTGCCACTCCAGCTATAGCCATTATCTCACCCCGCCGCAGATTAAAGCTAACCTTATCCACCGCGATATTGCCTCTATCTCCTTTAACATTAAGCTTATCTATGTTGAATATGATACTTCCAGGTTCGCTTTCCCGTCGCGCTTGAGAATAAATAACTTCACGAGCTACCATCATCCTGGTTAATAATCCTTCATCCAGGTTTTCTATCCGGTCATCCCCCACCACTTTACCACGCCGCAATACTGTCACATAATCTGCTATCTCCATAACTTCGTTCAGCTTATGGGTAATTAAAATGATACTCTTTCCCTGTCGGCTCATAATTCGAAGTACATTAAATAATTCCTTTACCTCTCCTGGAGTAAGGACCGTGGTGGGCTCATCCATTATCAAGATATCGCAGCCCCGATACAGCATTTTTAAAATCTCTACTCTTTGCTGTTCACCCAGCGAAAGCTGCTGTACTCGCAGAGCCGGATCGATTTCCATGCCATAACTCCGAGACATATCTCGGGTCTCTTTTTCTATCCGTTCCTGGCTGATACCCCAATTTATATCTCTGGAACCTAGTACTATGTTCTCTGCCACAGTAAAATTGTTTACCAGTCTAAAATGCTGGTAAATCATGCCGATACCCTCTTCCAGGGCTTTCCTGGGCGAGTAAAGCCTTACCGCTTTCCCCTTTACCTTTATGGTACCGTTATCAGGCCGATACAGACCGGCCAGGATACTCATAAGGGTTGATTTACCTGCCCCATTCTCTCCCAGCAGGGCATGTATTTCACCGGGATAGACTCGAAAACTTATATTATCGTTGGCTATAACCCCGGGAAATCTTTTACTTATTCCTTTCATTTCTATTACTGGAATACGTTTCAAATCCAAAACCCTCCATGGTAAAGGGCGGCCTTCAAGCCGCCTCAAGTCTACGACAGCAGCCCTCAGGACTATCACTGATGTCTGCGTAAAATCAATAATATTGCAGAAGCCAATATCTGCGATATTTCAAAAGGCCGATCAATTAATGTACCTAAAAAGGAGACTGACACCTAAACTGAAGGTCAGTTTCCATACCTTATCCGCCTCAATCGCGGTCCTTTTTTATGACTTGATCCTGGCTTCCGCAATATTTTGAAGCACTGTAGCAAACGGTGGCCGGTTAAGGTTTATTGTCATAGACCCGGCATCCTGCCCACCTGACGACAATATGGGGCGGCCTTCAAGCCGCCCCCTCGAACCATACCGTAATTGATAGTTATTTTACTGATCCTTCTACTCCAGCCACAAACCAGTCCATGCTCAGCATCTCAGTATCAGTAAGAACCTGGCCTTCGGCTGCTTTTTCAGTTCCATCCTGAGCTGTTATAGGCCCGGTAAATACATCCCATTGCTTGTTTTTTAAGGCCTCTTTCTTGGCCTCGACCTGTTCAACAACTGCAGCAGGAACCTTGTTGCTGATCGGGGCTAAATCAACGATTTCTTCATCGATACCTCCCCAGTATGACTCACTGGACCAGGTCCCATCGATAACCGCCTGAACAGTATCAACATAATAGGGACCCCAGTTCCATATGGGGGAAGTCAAATTCCCTTCCGGCGCATACTGATGCATATCGGTATTATATCCCACACAGTACTTGCCGGCTTCCTCAGCAGCTACTTGGGGTTCGGTGGTATCCTGATGCTGAGCTATTACATCGCATCCAGCTTCTAACAAGCTCTGAGCAGCTTGTTTCTCTTTAGTCGGGTCAAACCAGGTTAGGGTCCAGACCACTTTAACTTTAACCTCAGGATTTACTGCCTGGGCACCCAGGGTAAAAGCATTGATGCCTCGTACAACCTCAGGGATAGGGAACGCCGCTACATAACCTAACTGATTATTCTCGGTCATGGCGCCGGCTACCATACCACTTAAATAGCGAGCCTGGTATATTCTTCCGAAATAGGTTGACAGGTTGTCAGCCGTCTTTAAGCCCGTAGCATGCATGAATTTTATATCAGGATATTTCTTGGCAACTGCCAGCATGGCATCACCATAACCAAAACTGGTACCAAAAATAATAGAACATCCTTCCTGGGCCAGTTGCTCAAAACTCCGCTCTGCATCTGCTCCTTCAGGCACATTTTCCAGAATGATGGACTCCACTCCAGGAATCTGATCCTCCAGGTACTTGCGTCCCTGGTCATGGGCATAGGTCCAACCGAAGTCACCGGGAACACCTATATAAACCCACCCTACCTTTATGGCCTCACTTTGCTCAGCAGGTGTTTCAGGTTCTGTCTTGGCATCGTTCCCGCAACCAACCACGAATACACTCAACAGCATGACTACCAGCATCAAAACAGTGATTTTTTTCAGCTTCATACTCCAGAATACCTCCTCTTTCTTGTCATAAACCAATGAAACCTTCGACACTTTTATATAAGAATCCTGCCCATAAATATATTTCATATTGTATAAACAGTCTGATTTATCGGACCCTTTAGAACCGTGAAAATCAGCTTACCAGATTTCTGCCTCTATCCGAACCTGAGACTTGATCTGATATTTTTTCCGCCAGCCCCACATTTATACTTAGTACCGATTATTCCTTATTCTACTTGCGCTTTTCTGACAATTTTCTTAAAATGGATAAAGACTAATAAGAAATCTTCATAAACAAATTATACATCTGCCTTCTCCGTTCTGCAGGGTGTTCAGACACCCTGGCCGATATTAGAATACCCTGGCTAATCTGGCTTTATAACAAAATGCAGCTTATTTGATTTTTTTAAAATAGTCCGATTTTTATTAGTGTAGTACAGTATGGTTAAATAATACTGGAAAAGGAAGATTAAATTGAATATTTCAATTCTTATTGAAGATGAACAGCCCTATATACATAAGTCCCTGAAGACCTGTTTAATAAGAGAAGATATCCATTACCAGGTTTTATACGCTTCAGATGAAAAGGCCGCACAAGATATACTCCAGCAAGAAAAAATAGATTTTTTCATCTGCCCTCTTGCTCTGTATACAGGTGGAAGTCGGTTTTTCCAGCAGTATCCAGAATTGATATGCATAGCCCTAATCAAGGATTATGAGCGCGAAGCTGTTGTCAATTCATTACCTTATGTACACCATTTCATTAATGAACCGATCGACATCGATACCTTGAAGCAGTATATCGAACGCATAGCCAATATTCGCCATATACTGGGCTCCGACATCATATGCAGACTATGCACTCGACTTAATGATCTTCCCAGTTTACCTGGTATAGTCTATCAAGTTATTGATGAACTTTCCCTTTCTTATCCCTCTATTGCCAAAATATCCAGACTTATCGAACATGATAGTTCTATCGCCTCGCGGATAATTCAGATCGTAAATTCTCCGGCATTTGGCCTGGGAAATCGGGTCCATAATATCGAACAAGCGATTGCTCTTCTAGGTTTAGATATGACTAAAACAATAGTGATATATGCTGGTATCAATAATTACCTGCATTCACCAGCCCATATTCTAGCAACCGCAGAATCTATCAACAACAACAGTTTCACTATCGGAAATCTAGCAATGAGGATAACTTTGTCTGAAACCGGTAATCACACTCTGGCCCAGCAGGCCAAAATAGCTGGTATTTTAAATAATATCGGATATATGCTGCTGCTGAATAATCCGCAAACCCAGACCGAATTGAGAAATATATTGACTGCCGATAAGATGACTTTGCTCGAGGCTGAACAGCTGCTGACCGGAATTACTCATGCAGAACTAGGCGCCTATTTCCTGGGTATCAGAGGATTTCGCCCGGAGATCCTGGAGGCGGTAGCATATTATTACCGTCCGCAGACCAGGCCCATCAATGAATTCAATGTCTTGACTGCTTTACATATCGCACACGTGCTGGCCCCTTCACCTCTTAGAAGCATAATCCCCTTTAAAAAATCAGAATTTCATTTACCATACCTGGATAGGTTAGGACTATTAAACAGGATTGAAACCTGGGAATTGATAGCCGAAGAGGTTTTAGGGGGCATGGTTCTTAACTCCTGAAGGATTAGGGCTGCCTGCGCAGTTTACCTCAGTTGCTCCCCCCTACACCTGGCATATTGATATCATCATAAATTATCTTGATACTTATTGCCGCGGTGATATTCGAATAGTTTTCCAACTTGGAGCTAGTCTCCTCCAAAGTTTCTCCATTCCAGTATTCCGTATTTTGGATTGGGACTTGAAATAGGCTGCTGCCCAAAATATATATTCTAGGGGACTCCTTTTCAATTTCACCTATAAATTTCTTAATCTTTTTATAATCCCCCCTAACCTGCACTTTAATATCTTCAAATGCAAATGCGTACTCCTGTGGGATTTTCTCTGCTGAACCCGCTTCCGCTGATTTTTTATAGTTTATCCCCATGAGTTCAACTCCTGATTTGATGGCCATCGCCTCTAGTGCGGCTATTGCCTCAGGTATGTCTGGAGCCGCAGGAACTTGAGCCAACAGGGAGTCAAATTGATCCTGAATCTTATCTTTTTCCAATAATGGTTTATCCTGCAACATCATATCTTGATTTGTTCTTTTTTCTTGCAGACTATGGTATTCCTCTTTCGCCTGTTCAAGCATTCCCAGCCGTGGAGAAAGGAAATAGTAATAATAAGTGAACACTACCAAGATAATGATCAGCAGACCTATCAGCTTTTTTTCACGTTTACTTAATATTCAATCCACCTTCCCTCCCGGGCCATCGCCACTTCAAATAGTACTCTTCCATCTTTCTCACTGACATTAGACCCAACCATTATTATTTCCCCAAACAGCTCACTACTTCTAAGACCACATAGTAATAAGGCTTCCGAGGTATGGGCGGGTGCATACCCCTTGATGGTCACTTTTTCCATTCTTATCTCAATTTCGATCAATATCATCCCGGGAGGCATAGTTTTTTCTATTTCCTCCAAAATCTCCAGAGTTGAAGTTTGACTTTTTTGTATAGATAAAACACTGTTTATTTTCTTTTTTAGCAAATTGCCGCTGCTCTTATTTGCCTCCAAATCCTGAAGTAATAATCCTGCTTGACGATACTCATCCCGGAGTCGCTCATTTTCAATCTGCAGGCTTTCCAATAGGGCTCTGGTATATTGGTAACTGTAAAGTATTCCACTCAGCATCAATGACCCAATAAACAGACCGATCCCTATGTTTTTTATTCCACCAAACACCCTAAGGTCTTTCTCAATAAGGTTGATTCTTATTTCTTTATCCACCACCAGGCATCTCCACCCCTTAATGCCAACCCCACTGCCACAGCAAAATCGTGTTTCAGTTCGTCCAACTCTCCCGAGCTGAGCTGTTCAGCAAGGCTTACCCGGGCCAGAACATCTTCCACTTCAACTTTACACCTGGTAGCGGAAGCGATAACTTTATCCAGATCTATTATTCGCGTTCCGCCACCGGTAATAAATATTTTACTTATCTCGCTCTGCTGCTGCATTCGGAAGTGATCGCTGGAGCGAACAACTTCATTTACCAGGTCCTTGATCACATTATCAGTTGCCCTGGGAAGAGACATCAGCGGACTATTTTCACTAAAAGACAGTACTGCACCAGGTCGGTAGCTTGAATCGGCAAACGAAAAATTCCTGTTGAAAACAGGTACTCCCCTCTGGTGAACTGAAAAGCACCAACGAGTAGCACCCATGTTTAGAAATGCTTTAGCCCCAGGGCTTTTTTTGTCCAGCAATAGACGTTGCAGGGCCAGTGGTTCGATTTCTATGGTCTGTAGCTTTAATTTTCCCAGTTGGCAGACGGTCCTGATTTTCTCCACTTGGCTTTGCCTTACCGCTACAAAAAAGAGTTCCACCCGAGCTCCTTCATGATCCTGGTACTCACGAAGGGGAAATATATCCATGGCCGCTTCCTCCACTGGTATTGGCAGGAAAGCAGTAGCTTCGTACCTAACCGCTTTGCGAAGTTCGTCTAATCTCAAACTGGGCAGGGAAATAATACGAGTATATACCTGAGGTCCGGCTACTGCTGTTACTACAGTCTTTTTTCTGAGACCCAGTTCTGTTACCAGATCTGCGATGCTAGCCCCCAGGATGTCCGGGTCCTTGATACTTCCTCTCTCAACCGCACCTCTAGGGGTTTCCCGACTTCCAAAATTTATCACTTCCAAACTACCTCTTTTTTTTCTTACGCTAGCTATTTTGATCTTTCTGCTGCCTATATCCAAGCCAATCCCGGCTAAATTCATGGGACAACCTCCCTAAACCATTAACTGTACTATTTCATTTACCACACAATATAATCTAAACCCTAAATAATCCCCATCATGTCCAATTCTATAGCTGTGCTCACATATCTCGGCCGGATATAATTCTTATCGTTTATATTCAGTCCAGGTACGTGTAAGCGATAATAGGGGCCATACCGAGATAAGTCCATGATTGTGGAAAGTGTTGGATTATAGTATCATCTTTTTCCAACCTAAAATATGGCTCATACTCCTGTATCCCTTCCAGGCTTTCCAAGCGGATATCAAGATTATTATCGGCATAGATAAGACCGGTATAATTACACCCCGTGACTGCAGAATGAATCCGAATATCTTCTCCCGACCGTAAAAAGGCACTAACATCCCTGGGATATCCGGGGAACTCTAAAACAACCGGCTCCAGGGAAAGAGTGATATTCCCCGATGAGATAACGTAAAATACCGTACCACTCTTCAAATGTTCAAACATCATATTATCCATGGTTAGTTCCAGATCTGCATTTGATACAATGATCACACTTCGCCCTTCATTCTTTATTAAATCAAAGAATGTAGCCTTATTGCCAGCCAGCCAGTCCGTTAAACAGTAGTCAGTGGGGATTAGTGCTGAATTAAAGTCTAGAACCACCGTGTCTCCGACCGGACGATCAATATACATGTAAGTCTGTTCCAGGCTATTTATATCAACTTCGTATTTACCGCTATTAAATCTCAGCTTTTCGGAGTCTTCTGCTATGTTCTCCCAATCCGCACCGTATTGGGCTAGATGCTGATAGCTTTCCGGGAGTGCAGATACTAAAGCGGATATCGGCACTTCAAGAACCTGGGCTGTTTTTATAAAATCCTGGGATTTGAATTGCTTATCAGGATAGATAACACTGCTCTCGCAGGAGGATAATAAAGCATTGATCACCTGGGATTGATAGGACTCTTCTGACATAGAACAACCCCAGGCTGGATTGCTTAAATCATCTTTAAATAAGTGATTTTCTTCATCAGCAGTAAGAGCATTATTCCAGCCTTGTCCAATTCCTATTAGTTCTGGCAGCCCTTCTTTATTAACTATTTCCAGGTATCCATATGGATTGTAGAAAGGTGTTGTGTGAATGATGCTGTGCTCCAGGTCATGATGACCTTCTTCACCCACGCTGGCATATTGGTAATCTATCCACCAGGTGTGAGCAGCATCCGGTATACCCGGCCATTGCTGATCACCTATATTGAAATAAGGATGATTGATTTGATATTTCTCCATAAAACTAAAATAGGAAGGTCCATTTAAGGGATAAGAAGATGGGTGATCCGGGTCGCCAGCTAACCTCGGTTCGGTATGATCCACATCCCAATCCTGATTACCCGATCCATCAATGGCTTTCCCAGACACCGTCGATAAATACCTGCCGGCTAACTTTAGAGTGCTGGCCCGAATCACGCAGTCGGGCAGGCATCCAATCAGCAGTTCAGCTCTAACAGCTTTGGTGGCTGTTATTCCATAGTCGTCTTCCATATAGGCCCGGGAAGTAACGCTTATAACACCATTGTCATTGATGGAGTTCATGTCGCAGCTTATCGCTACCCTCAATCCATTCTCCAGGTATAAGTCATCGATAGCGGGGATAGCTTGCCCGGCTGCCATATAATTCATTATTATATTGCGGGCTACCTGTATACCACCATCAGCAGCCTGCCTGAGCAGTTCCATCCTGTTCTGGGATATCACCACTTTCCTCTCTACCATTGCAGCACATAAAACGGCTGCACCGATCAGACATATCACCATCAGTACAAACATAGCGACTATTACAGCGCTGCCTTTTGACTGGCCTCTGACTGCTTCGGTCCTTTCAGCCATCCGGACTACTCCCCTCTACCCTGCTATATACCGTAATCCACCTTGCTGCTGGCTCGCCCCGTTATGCCAAAAGTATTCCTATCATAGCTGCATTTTATTTCGTACTCTATAACACCGGACATAGATGCGGAAAAGCGTATTGCCGTTATATGGTCTGCTACCGGTATTTTATCCAGGAACTGGTCATCTGCACTGTCGTACTTATCATGAAGCATAATTCTTTCCCGATATAATTTGCCATTTTCAATGTAGTAGTAGACAGCACGATATTCAACACTTGCTTCCTGCCTAACCGGAATGATTAGCCTTAAACGCGGGCCAATCTCACCCGGATCGGCCAGATTGCCGTCTAAACTCAATACTTCTGCCTTTTCACTGCTGTAGAGATCCTTGAGCATCAGTTGACGAACTTCACGAACCGTGTACTGTATTTCGCTCACACCTGTGTACCTGGCAAAAGAATTGCTGGCTGCCCAGTAAACAGTCATCAAACAGCTGGTAAGCAGGGCTATCAGAGCCAGAACCAGTATAGTTTCTACCATAGTAATGCCGGCTTGTTTATGTAAACATTTCATCCCAGCTACTTAAGCCCAAGAATAGTAGAGAGCTTATAATTACCTGAACCGCTTGCCCACTGCAGCTCAATACACACTTCAATAAGGCTGCCATAAAATAATATCGGTTTTGCATTATCCCCAGTACCTAAGGTATTAATACCATCAGCTGAAACTCCGTCATAATAACTATTATCATCGAAAGAGCTGACTCTGATGGAGGTATTGATACCCTCCGGGGCGTCCATGGATATCTCTTCGCCATCTAAATAAAAAGTCAATACATCATCTCCAGGGTTTTCGTCAACAGCTGTCCAGGGGTCATCAGTCTTGATCTGTTGATGAAGCTGCCGCGAATTGTTCCTCAAAATATCTATTATAGAAGCAGCATAAGCAGATACCAGAGTTTCGTCCCTAGCGCCGTTGATCCAGAGAGAGGAACTAGCAGAGGTGCTGAACACAACCATCACTATCAAAGCTACTATATAAAGAGCAGCTACTACTTCAATCAGGCTTGAGCCTTTTTCATTCTCAAGATTCAATCCAGCTTCTTTATACAAAGCATCCTCTACTCCTTATCCTGCTTATTGGCCTTCAATAAATCAGCACTTACGGTTCCGGGTCAACCTTATTTAAATCCCCAGAATTCTGAAATAAGCGTTTACCACCCGGATGCCGTATACATAGGCCAGATAACTGCCCACCGCTAAAAATGGCCCAAACTTTATGGGACTGTTCCTTTGGGCACGATGGGTAACCAACAAAAATCCCCCCCAAACCGCTCCCGCCAGGGTAGAAAAAACGAAAGCCAGAACCGCAATGGGAACCCCACAAAAGGCACCAATGGCGAAGGCCAGCTTTATATCACCTCCGCCCATCCCCCCACCGCTTATTACCCCGGCGCTCCATAATATACCCCCGAAGAATAAAGCTCCAGAAGCTGCGGATAAAGGAGTAACTGTAAACGGCGATAGTAATAAAGCGGCTACAACGCCGATTTTAGTAAGGTCATCCGGGATTATTCCATGCTCCACATCGATAAAGGCATTGACGATTAGCAAGGCGCTCAAGAATAAACCAGCTAACACGCTGATAAGACTGCCCGTATTTAAGAATACCAATAAGAAGGCAGTGCCGGTTAAAAGCTCTACCAGGGGATACCGAAAACTGATCGGCCCCCTGCAGCAGCGGCATTTCCCTTTTAGCACGAGATAGCTTATGACCGGCACTAAATCCCGGGCTTTGATGGTCTGGCCGCAAACCGGGCAATGACTGCCCGGCCTGATTAGTGAATTTCCTAAAGGGACTCGGCATATGACGACATTTAAAAAAGAACCCATTATTAATCCCGAAATAAATACCAGGCTGTTGATCATGATCTCTTTGTCCCTTTTCCTGTATTTAGATATCAAAACTATCCTGGCCCGCTTTTTCTACTTTGACTATGGCCAATATAAGTGCTGCTCATCAAATATCTATCTAACGAAATGACCAGGTGTTTCCAATATGGTGTGTTATACTTCGCTTCCTAGCTCCAAACCCAACCCTTATCACCAACGATATGCAAAATATTAAGGGTTTTCTGCTTGTCCGCCGCCAACTACGCCATCAGTAACGGAATATGACGTAAATCCAGCTGGCGGATCCGGCAGTTCTTTCAGGTAATCCTGGACCAGAACGTTAAGATCATCCACATCTTCCTCCGCCACATTTTCACTGCTTATATAAAGATCCACCGCTTCCTGCAGCATCTTTAAATTAGTGGCATTAGCATCACCCCGGGCATTGGCTAACACGCCAACGAATTTAGGCACCGCCAGTGCTGCTAACAAGATCAATATGGCCATCACCACTACCAGTTCAACCAGGGTAAAACCCCTTTGGTCTCTGTCCTTCGCCGTCTTTCTAATCGTCTTCATCATCTAATACCCCTCCTCAAAATATAGGCATAATCCTCTTTTATTACTTTCTCAGGGTGTACTTTCTATCTTTTTCAATCCTCCTTTCTCGTCTCTCTATGCATTGATGAATTCAAATGGGAGTTGTGCCAACCAGATCAAATACCGGTAACAAAGTTGCCAATACCACCCCCCCAATCAGCATGGCAATGCCCAGTATAAGCAGCGGTTCAATGGCTGCCATACTTTGCTCAATGGTATGCATTACCTCCCGGTCATAATAGTCCGACATTTTTGACAACATTTCATCTAGAGCTCCAGTTTCCTCCCCCACCGATATCATCTGAGTCAACATTGGTTCGAAAACCCCGGATTCCTGGAGGGGCAGAGCAATAGACTGGCCTTCGCTGATGTTCTCTCTGGCTTGTACCAGTGCTTTCAATACATATGTATTACCTAATGCTCCTTCCACAATTTCCATAGCTTGCAGGATCGGTATGCCGGCGTTGATCAGAGTACCTGTAGTACGGGCAAAACGAGCTTCCAGAGTCCGAGAGTGAAGTCTCCCGAATAGAGGTAGTTTCAAATACAGGCCATCCAAATAATATCTGCCTGCAGGTACTTGGCCCATCTTTTTACCTATATATACCAACCCTGCAACAGCCATGATCAACCCCGGCAGGTTATCTCTTAAAAAACCGGAAAATGCTATCAATATTTTCGTGGGAAGCGGTAGATCTGCTCCTACTGACTCAAACAACCCTGTAAAGGTAGGCATGACAAAAACTAAAATAAATATTACCGTTATAGAGGTAAACACCAGCAGCAGGGCAGGGTAAATGGATGCAGTTATCACTTTGTTTCTTATCTCTCTTTCACGTTCCAGATGTTCAGCCAGCTTGCTTAATACCTGGTACAGAACACCACCCATCTCACCGGCCTTAACCATGTTGATATAAACTGGACTAAATGTGTGCGGATAATGAGCCAGAGCCTCATGCAGCGTTAAACCCCTTTCGATTTGTTTTTTTATACTTAAAAGTATATTTTTAAGATGTTTATTATTGGTTTGCTGATGTAAAATGTTAAGGGCTCGTATGATTGGCAATCCAGCATCCAGCATGGTTGCCAGCATCCTGGTCATGAGCAGCAGGTCCCGTGAACCAACTGATTTGACCATACTCATATCGAGGGCCGTTCTTCCTTTGAACTCTATAACCTCAAGAATGCAGTATTTCTCTTTGAGTAAACCATTGATAACTTCTCTCTTATTCAGTGCTTGGACCTGGCCGCTGATCTCGCTTCCCCGCTTATCTCTTGCTCGATATGAGAACTGCACTGAAGACCCTCCTTTTAAATAAAATTGCTAAAATAGAGGTTGAGAACACAGACTGCCTGCTATCTGGCTGTCTTAGGCCGTAATACAATCATGCAATTGTAGTGACCATATATACTTAAATAGTTCCCCCTGAAAAACTCCTGCTCGTGATAAAGAGTATGTATAAATGTTGCCACGACTGTTTGCGAAGCATGAAGCAACTAGATAAGTCTAAAAAGATAATGTTGAAAAATGAATTGATAATTAAGGCAAGCATTTGCTGAGATGTTATAAAGCCTGTAGATCCGGGCCCTGGTAAAAGAGCCTGGATTATAAAATATCGATTTATTTGAATTCTATACTGCCAAGCAGGCGTTCATATTCCTCCCTGCTGATTATACCTTCACCGTACAAGGTTTTTATTGACCTTTCCATAGTCACCATTCCTACTGCCTGACCGGTTTGCATAGCAGAATAGATCTGGTGGGTTTTATTTTCACGGATCATATTCCTAATGGCTGGGGTAGCAACAAGAATTTCGGCAGCCACTGTACGCCCCGATATATCATGCCTCATTAACAATTGCTGGGTTATTATCCCCTGCAGACATGATGCCAACTGTATCCTTATCTGCCTTTGTTGTTCAGTGGGGAAAACGTCCACGATACGTTCTACAGAACTTGCAGCACTCGCGGAGTGGAGAGTAGCCATAACCAGGTGGCCTGTTTCAGCCGCTGTCAGAACCGTGGAAATGGTCTCCAAATCTCTCATCTCGCCTATTAATATTACGTCCGGATCCTGTCTCAACGTAGCTTTAAGCGCTTGATTGAAGGATGCGGTATCGGTTCCAATTTCCCTCTGGTTTATTATTGAGTTTTTGTGCTTATGCAAGTATTCTATTGGATCTTCCAGCGTTATAATATGTCTTTTTCGGTTTTCATTAATGTGGTTGATCAAAGCGGCCAGAGTAGTGGATTTTCCACTGCCAGTTACCCCGGTCACCAGGATAAGTCCACGGTCTCTCAATGCCAGGTTCGATACGATAGGAGGCAGTTTCAATTGATCAATGGTGGGAATTTCCACCGGGATGAGACGCACTGCAGCAGCACAGGAGCCTCTTTGCCGGTATATGTTGGCCCGAAAACGACCTATGCCCGAAAAGGAATTGGAAAAATCCACCTGTCCATCAGTTTCAAATTCTTGTCGGATGGCTTCCCCGGGTATAAGTTGTTGGGCGAGTTTTTCGGTGTCTTCCGGGCTTAAAAGTGGATCTCCCGGCGCAGAAATTAATTCACCATCAACCCGGTAAAGAGGCGGCTGTGAGACAGTCAAGTGTATGTCTGATGCTCTATATTCTATTCCTTTGCTTAATATGTCCATTATATTTACAACCATTGTCTTCTCCTTCCAGCAGTACTGTTTTAATAACTTCCTCCAATGAGGTGTGCCCCTCACATGCTTTACCTATCCCATCTTCAAGTATGGTTTTCATGCCTTCCTCAATTGCGGTGTCCTGTATGGTATCTTCCGCGGTAATGCCGCGGTATATCAGTGTTTTAATCCTGGAGCCTACCAGCAGAATCTCATGCAAAGCCATACGGCCAGTATAACCTGACTGACGGCACATATTACACCCCCCAGGCCGGTAAAAAACATGCCCGGCCAGTTCCGGCTGGTTTAGGGTGTCAGCAGTTTCTTTATCCAGGATGTATTCGATGCGGCAGTTGGGACATAATTTGCGAACCAGGCGCTGGGCAACTACGCCAGATAAGGCTGCCGATATAAGATATTTTTCTACACCCATATCACTGAGACGTGCCAGGGCTCCAGCTGCACTGTTGGTATGCAGGGTAGAAATCATCAGGTGTCCTGTTAAAGCAGCCTGAACTGCCATCTTGGCGGTTTCCTGATCCCTTATTTCTCCCAGCATTATTACATCCGGATCCTGACGAAGAATTGAGCGAAGTCCTCTGGCAAAACCCAAGCCTGCTTTAGGATTTATCTGTACCTGGTTAATACCTGCCAGCGCATACTCCACCGGGTCTTCCAGAGTAATAATGTTTTTATTCATGAAATTGACTTCCGAGAGTATTGAGTAAAGCGTGGTGGTCTTTCCAGAACCGGTAGGACCGGTGATAAGTATCATCCCAAACCAGCGATGGCTCAGGAAAAGCATTTTCCTTCGATTTTCAAAAGATAATCCCAGATGCTCTATTTGAGTTATGACATTATTACGGTCCAGGATCCTTAGCACCATCTTTTCTCCACAGAACGCAGGGAGAGTCGACACTCTGAAATCAACCTCCCGGTTGTCAAATTCCATACGAAACCGGCCATCCTGTGGTATCCGTTTTTCTGCAATGTCCATTCCCGCCATAATCTTAATTCGTGAAATAATTGCTGCCTCTGTACTATGGGGCAGAGTCATCACCTCATATAGTTCACCGTCCAATCGAAACCTTACCCTGGTATTGGTTTCCTGTGGTTCTATATGTATATCGCTGCAGCTTCCTTGAACAGCCTGAGTTAAAATGGTATTTACCATACGTATTATTGGAGCATCATAATCTATGTTAACCAGGTGTAAATCCCTTTTCTGCCTCTCGCTGCTCTTGACGTGTTTATCAGTAAATTCGTCAATCAGCTGTTCCATATTCGGATCCGTATTAAATGTTATATACTGCTGAATGGCAATCTCAAGTTCCTGAGCACTGGCTATTAAAGGTATCACTTCCAGCCCGCTTGACATGCGTGTATCATCTATAGCCTGCTGGTTCAGGGGATCAGCCATGGCAACTGTAATACTTCCCTTGGACCTGCATAAAGGCATGAGTTTATATTGTTTAATAATACCTGGTGATACAAGTTTTACTGCTTCCATATCTATGTCAATATTACTTATTCTAACTCGAGGTATACCAAGCATATATGCTAGAGTTTCCATAAGCTGCAGTTCGCTTATGATACCCAGTTGAACCAATATCTGGCCTAACTTTTTACCGCTCTGGCTCTGCTCAGTAAGTGCTGCTTCCAATTGTTGGTTTGAGATGATCTGCATTTCGATCAGTATTTGACCCAGCATCCTTCCTTGACCCACCATAACTTCTCCTTGATATCACCGTTTTATTTACATTTTTTACAATATTATACAATTATCTCCTGGTTTTTTCAACTCCTTTATATATACTTTTTGCTAAACCTCCATCGTTCTATCTTTATCTCACATTTATCTCTTCTCTTACACCCTGACTCTGCCTGCTTCTATGTATGTATCGGCTATTATCGCCAGGACTTTAGATCGAATGAACCAGCGAATGGAAGTTACTGGACAATTACATATAGCTTTTGTTATCTTTAAAAAAGATGATATCCCAGGGGAGAGCAGATAGAATGGGAGGTTTGATTATGTCTGGGATAACAGGCTTATTCAGATACTATTGCTATTTATCTGATGATGCCTATAAATTCCAACCGGTATTGGATAGATTGAAGGCGGCTGAGTATCAATATCTGGCCCCGGAAAATGCTATCAAGGAACAGTCACGAGGTAGACAGGGTAATTTTTTCTATGAGCTGGAACAGCAGAAAACAAAAATCCTGGTGCTACAGATGCTGGGCGAAGAATTATCAGTACCAGATAGCCTGGTCAGCCTGGCTGATATAGAAGCCAAGGGCCTGGCTCAGGATGAATTACTGGGCCAGACGAGCGTAGTCTTGAGCACAAAACTTTCCTGGGCAGACCTCATTGATAGTGTACAGTCCCTCTCAAATCGCAGAATAGAGAATTTTCTGCATATACAGGCAGGACAGTTGGCAAGATTTGTCCCCGCTGCCCATCATGTATATTATGCGTGTCTACCAGACAACTACGATAGAAATAGCGCTCGTTTGCTAAGTTATAGTCTCCCGTTGATAGAGGCCCGATATATAGAGACGCGAATGATTTCTAACCTGCTGCGTGATCGCAGCAGAATAATAGAGCAGGAGCGAGCCGAACTGGACCGGAAGTTGTCACAAATCCTCCACACTCATATGGTTAAGGAGCAAAGCGGTTTAAAACTGGTCGAAGAATTGGAAGAACAGATACAGGAGCTATCTTCTGCTTATGGAATGATAGCTGGAAACAGCAGTATGGTAGGTGAAGGCCGCAGCCGTTTAGAAGGTTCGCTTAAGAGTTTTATGAGTCAGCTGAGAACAGAACCCGCCTTGAAACTAGATCAGGATACAGTGGAAATAATCAGCAGCCCTTTTTTAAACCGCTTAAAATCTATGGCTGCCCTTAACGAAATGCTGAAAAACTCCCGGGATAGCCATCAGGCCGCCATTGACGTGGTTCGGAGCAGAATAGACATTATGAACAGCCGCGCTAATATTTCTACCCAGGAGAAAATTCGTGACCTGATGGAGCTTAATACTTCCATACAAAAACAGAGCCTGGTTTTCCAATTCGCCGCGGGTCTGATCGAATTTATCGTGCTGGCCTATTACAGCCATTCCCTCTGGAAAAGCCTGGCTTATAACGCTTATAATAATGTACCTTCTATGGTTCAGTTAATCATGGTAATGTTATTTTCTGGCTTAACTACTTACCTCACCCATATTGTGGCTGAGTACCTGCAGGGAGATACTCATGCAAAGAAAAAAATATTTCTGGCCGGGATCCCTCTTTTCCTTCTGCTGCTGGTAGTGCTGATAGGAACCGTACTGCTGGGTGGTGGTACACATTAATGCGGCGGCCCACATCATCCCATTAATCTGATGGCTTTAAGTCTTTCACTCAATTTACGATGGTGCATGTCCTCTTCCCGGGCCAACTGTTCCAGCAGCAGCCTGGTCTCAGCATCTTCAGCTTCCCCGGCCATCTGCCGGTATCTGGCAACTGCCTTAAGTTCCTCTTGTATAGCAATGTCCAATGCTTCCTTTATGTCCATGGTCCCCCTCCCCTCCTAAAGCTATAATGATATAAATTAAAAATACTAGTAAAAAGCATTTTCGTCAATTCCAACCAGAGCTTATCTGGCCCCTATCCACAGTTCCTGAATTACAATTGCTCAAGGGACACATAATATAGTTAATTATTTTTTGATTGAGGTGTTAAGACTGAATGAAGCACTGGTAGTAGTGGTTAGAAGCCTAATTGGATTTTTTACCCTCTTTGTTTTTGCTCGTTTGCTGGGCAAGCAGGAAATAAGTCAGTTAAGCTTTTTCGATTATGTACTTGGTATCACTATTGGTTCTATAGCTGCTTCTCTGTCGGTAGACCTCAGCAGCCGTGCCTGGCCTCACTGGGTAGGTTTATTCACCTGGACCGTTACCGTTTTTGCCCTGCAGTTGATCACCTACCGATCAAAAAAGGCCAACCTGTATTTGGTAGGTGAACCCACCATATTGATAAAAAATGGACTGATAATGGAGGACAGTATGCATAAACTGAGATATACCATAGCTGATCTCTTAAAGCAACTCCGGAGCAAAGATGTTTTTGATATCAGCCGGGTAGATTTTGCGATCTTGGAGACTAATGGCCAGCTTTCAGTTTTACTGAAACCCGAGTATCAGTTTACAACTCCCAAGGATATCAATATAACCCCACCTGCCAGTGGAATCAGCACCGAACTTATCTACAGTGGCGTGGTTGTCGACAGTAATTTGGCTGCAGCAGGCCTGGACCGTATCTGGTTGACTACCCAGCTGAAGCTACATGGTATCAATAACCCCTCGGAAGTGTTTTTGGCGACCTTTAATCAGGCATCGGCCAGCTTATACATAGATAAATTTATCGATTCGAAATGAAATCAAAGATAGCATTAAGGTGTTAAGATGAAAAAATTTGCTTATTATTTTTCTGTTACCAGCATATTGATTCTTTTTATATTCCTGATGAATAGCGGTAACTTTTTTGCTAAATCTATGTCAGATAATTTTATGAGCTTAAGGCAGGATCTGCAGGCGGAGGACTGGGAGCAGGCAGAAAAAAGCTACCAGAGCCTGAATTTGGCCTGGCAGAAGGTGGCGCCCCGTATACAATTCAGTGTCGAGAAAGGTGAAATTAATGCCATTGACGTTAATTTATCAAAAATCGGAGCTTACATTACCTTACGCGAAAAAAGCGGGGCTTATGTAGAATTAAATGAAGCCATAGAACATTGGAATAACCTTAACAACTGAGTGTCATTGGGAAAGCAATGTACTTATGATGAAAAAGCTGCCCCCTTAATAATTTTTATCAGCATATTACAGTCCGGGTCGTCGATTATCTCATATCCCCCTATTCCTCTGGGCACTACTATCCTCAACCTATCGTCCTTGACCTTCTTGTCATTAAGCATTCCTTTGTAAATCTCCTCGGGTTCATATGGTGGTAAGCAGGTCGATATACCAAGTTTCTCGAATAATGTGACTATTCTTCCCACGGAGCCATGATCCAGTAGACCCAGCTCCTGAGCCAGTAAGGAAGCCAGTATGGTTCCTACAGCTACCGCCTCTCCATGCTTGATGCTTTTATAATTGCCAAGTTTCTCAATAGAATGGCCGAAGGTGTGGCCCAGGTTTAAAATCATTCTTAACCCGGACTCCTTTTCATCTTGGGCAACTATTTCACTTTTTATTTTTACACAACGATAAACTACTTCCTGGATAGTCTCCTGGTCTCCGCCTTTCAACATCAATGCTTTTTCCTCCAACAGCTGAAAAAGATCCCGATCATATATGATGCCGTATTTTACCACTTCACCCAGTCCAGCCAGAAATTCTCTTTCTGCCAGGGTATTCAGAGTCAGGGTATCTATTATTACCAGGTCAGGCTGATGAAAAGTGCCAATCATGTTTTTTCCCTGGGAATGGTTAACCGCGGTTTTCCCCCCTACACTGCTATCTACCTGGGCTAAAAGAGTAGTTGGCACCTGAATGTATCTTATCCCCCTCTGGTATATTGAAGCGGTAAATCCGGCCAGGTCACCAACCACCCCTCCACCCAGGGCCAGAATTAAACTGGAGCGTTCCAGACCAGCTGCAATGGCTTCATCCAGCATATGGTTGACCTGCTGCATATTTTTGTATTCCTCACCATCGGGCATAAGCGCGGTGCTGACTCTCAGTCCAGCAGACCGCAATGCCTCAACCACCTGTTGTCCGTACAGGGAAAAAACCAGCGGGTTGCTGATAAGCATTATCCTGGACTGGCTGGTGAATGTTTCAAGCAGTCGGCCTATTCCCCCCAGAATTCCAGCTGCAATCATAATTTTATAAGACCTGTCCCCTCCCAGGTCAACAGTTACTTCACGCACTAATATTCATCCTTTCGGTATCGAAATAAGGTCTGCTGCTTAGCCAACTCTCCGATTAGTTGGTTTCTTTACTATCTGGATTATTTCCTGAACGATCTTATCCATTTCCTTCAGACTAGTATCTATTCTATAATCTGCCAGGGAATAATACTCTTCCCGATCATTTAACATTTTTTCAATATCTTCTATATCCAGGTTCTTTTTCAACAATGGTCGGCTGCCCTTCTTGCGGTTGACCCGGGATAAAATAACCCTGGGATCTGCATCGAGACAAATAAGTATACCGCTCTTTCTCAAAGACTCCACATTTTCTTTGTTGAGTACCACGCCTCCACCGGTAGCAATAACCAAATTAGTCCTTTCGCTCAGTTTTTGCGACATCAATTGTTCCTCCGAACGAAATCTAATCTCCCCATGCTTCTTGAACAGCATAGGTATACTCATCCCGGTTAATTTCTCTATCTCCCGGTCCATATCGATAAACTGCATTTTGAGTCTTTCAGCTAGCTTGATGCCTACGGTACTTTTTCCTGTACCCATAAAACCAATTAATACTATATTTTTTCCCATTTCCACACCTTTTCTAAATAAGTCCGGTAACTACTTAACGACTGCTCGATTTCTTTAATACTGTCTCCACTAAATTTTTCCAGGAATGCTTCAGCTAGAATGTAAGCCATCATGGCTTCTCCAACTATGGAGGCCGCAGGCACAGCACATACATCGCTTCTTTCAATGACTGCCTTCTCGGCACACCAAGTTTCAGTGTTAACACTGCTCAGAGGTCTCATTAATGTGGGTATAGGTTTCATATAAGCCCGGGCCCATAGGATCTCACCATTGCTTATGCCGCCTTCGATACCACCGGCCCGGTTGCTTTGTCTATACAGTCCCTGATCCTGATGATAATAAATCTGATCATGTACCTGGGAGCCCAGGCTGATGGAACTCTTTATACCATCTCCGATTTCTACCCCTTTTATAGCCGGGATACTCATCAAGATACCAGCAATCTTACCGTCCAATTTACTGTTCCAGCTGACATGACTTCCCAAGCCAGGTGGTACTCCTACCGCTCCTGCGACAAAACATCCCCCCAGTGACTCACCGTCTTCTATGGCCTGGTTGATGGCATCTATCATCCTCTCTTCCATTTCCTTGCTGTAGCAGCGTACTGGTGAGGCTTCAACTTTTGCTTGAAATTCAGATAGGTTTTCAGTATTCAGCCCATACCCCGGATAATTAACTGTACCTATTGCAAGAACCTCGCTATAAATATATATGTTAAAGGCAGCCAATAATTGCTTAAAAAATGCGCCGGCTGCAACCCGGGCAGCAGTCTCCCGAGCGCTGGCCCGTTCCAGCACGTTCCTCATGTCAGTATGATCATACTTCATGGCACCGGGTAGATCAGCGTGACCGGGTCTTGGTCTTTTCACTGTTCTATCATTTATTTTATTACACACCCCGGCGCCCATTATCTCCTGCCAGTTTTTGTGATCTTGATTGGGAATTATGAAGGAAATAGGGCTTCCCAGGGTTATGCAGTTTCTAACTCCCGAATAAATTTCAATCTGATCGCTCTCGATTTTCATTCTGGCACCCCGTCCATGCCCCATCTGCCTTCTGCCCAGTTCTTTATTTATATATTCTTCATTGAGCACCAGACCAGCTGGCATGCCTTCTATTATCCCAACCAGTCCTCTCCCATGTGATTCTCCGGCAGTATAAAACTTAAGCACAATACTTACCTCCTATTTTTTGATTATATAGCCTCCACTAAATTGTTTAGGTTCCATTACCACAATGAATGCCTCCGGCACTTTCTCATGTATCCTATCAGCCACCTTCTTGGCCAGGTTGCGTTTAATAATGATATTCAATACAAGTTTGGGTCCTGCTCGTCCCACAGCTTCCCAGGTAGTGACCGGAAAACCTTCTTGACGGAGTTCCTCAGCCACATCCGAGCACTCCCTGCGAATTGTTACCTGTACCAACCTGTAACCCATGGCTAATCTTTCCTCCAAGAAACTTCCACAGAACACTCCCATAGCATAACCAAGGCAGAATACTGACAGTTTAATCGGGTCGTCAAGTGACCCAACTACCATACCCAGGGCGATTGTATAAACAAGTATTTCAAAAAAACCGATAACTGACGCTAATGCTCTATCCCCCCGGATCACAAGTATCATACGTACTGTACCTAATGATACATCGATAATTCTGGCTAAAAATATAAATAACAGCTGGTAGATCATATTCTATCTCCTCTATCTCCTCGCCTATCACCAATTTTCAGGCGGGTTATCAGATATTCTAACTTTTCCCGCCACCGGATTAACTATTATATATTTTTTATCGTTAAAAAGGTTCTTAAGGACAACTGTTCCTCCTCCAGCAGGGGCTCCAGTAGCATTAAAACTGCATACTGGAATGCTTCCTATTCGGCTGGGGAAGGTAGGTACCCCTGCGTATACTACCCCTCGAGCCAGAGAATAGCTATCCGTTTCGCTGCGATATTGATTTACGGATACATAGAATTTCACATTACAGGACCGACCTTGCAGCATTGCTTCGCTGCGAGCGCAACGCAGTGTCCAGGCCAGTTGTGATGAAGCTGTTTCCAAAGCATAATGCTGGTAAACCTTATTGAGTGCAGGCCAGGACAGGGACAAACACAATGCTGATATCAGCAAGACTAGCAGCAGCTCAATAAGGGTGAAGCCTTTATTGTTTAACATGAGGCGCAACTGCCTCCTCCAGTTCTGCCGCAGCAAAACTTTCGTCCAGAAGTATTTCCAGGGTAAGTAAAGCCTGATTTATAAACATAGGCAAACCGTTTATCGTTTTTAAATTATGAGATTCTGCCATTTTGAGAAGTTTGGTTTGCCGCGGATTATATATAATGTCGCATATCACAGCATCTTTCTTTATCTGTTCCAGGCTGGCCAACGGTGAAGCATCGACTCCTGGTGACATACCTACCGGGGAACAATTGATCAATATATCGGTATCCGGGGCCAGACGGTCAAAAGCAGCCTGGTTCATTACCGCAGCAGAGGCTGGGATGCCGGTTTGGGACGAGATAAACTCAGCCATGGTCTCTGCTTGAAGATAGTCGATATCCAGAAAATCTACCCGCAGCATACCTGCTCGGGCCATTTCATAGGCAATGGAACGGGCTGCTCCACCAGCACCAATGAAAACTGTCCGACCCCGAGGGAAGATCCCCGCCTGGATCAAACCTCTGACAAAGCCCTGTCCATCAGTATTATATCCTTTTAAAACGCCGCCTTCATTTTTAACCAGATTGACCGCCTGACAAGCCTGGGCCTCCTCGGACAGCTCATCTAAAAAGGGTATCACCATCTGCTTAAAAGGAATAGTGACATTAAATCCTGCAAAATTGAGGGTCTGGAGACTCTTCAAACCCTTTTCCAAATCTACGGCCTGGATCTCAAAGGGCATATAGATACAGTTTAATTTCCTTTTATCAAAGAGTCGGTTGTACATAAACGGTGAGAGGCTGTGCCCCAGCGGGTTGCCAATAATAGCCAGCAATCTGGTATGACAGTTTATATCCATAGGTTTATCTCCCTCCAGATATGATTGAAGCGAATGTTTATCATTCGCTTGACCCGGTAGTTATATAATAATACCATTTTTTTACATATTAGCTTTTGTTTTGCCCTTTTAAGGGTTTGATTTTTGGCATTATCAATGCCTCCATTATTCTGGATATCTTTGTTCCAAAAAATTCTCTATTATCCAGTGGTACTACCAGAATAGTATATAGGCCAGCCCTATTTCCTCCCAGCACATCAGTAAATATCTGATCCCCGATGACAGCTGTTTCTTCTGGCTTTAGGCCCATCAATTGTACCGCCCGAAGAAAAGAGCTCGGGTTAGGTTTAGCTGCCCTATGAATGTATGGAATATCGAGTCTGGTGGCAATGGTCAGAATACGTTTTTCTCCATTGTTGGATAAAATACAGGCTTTAAAACCTCCCTCTTTTATAATCCCAAACCATTCATCGACCTGAGCGCTGATCTCATTGCTGTTCCACAAAGTAATAGTATTATCCAGGTCTAATATGAAACCCTTAATGTTCCTATTTTTTAATTGTTCCAGGGAAATATCCAGTATAGAGTCTGCAAAAATATCCGGGTAGAGTAATTTCAACATATTTTGATCCTCAAGTCTATAAAAATTTATTCTCCGGCTAAGACTACCGCCCTAGAACTCGATAATAAGCCTATCGCGAAGAACTTCTGCTGCTGTTTCGGGATCCACCGGGTTAATAAAATAGCCACTGGCTATTTCAACCGCGTTAGAAATAACCAGTCGGGGAATTATTTCTATGTACCAGTGGTAACCATCCGGCTTTGAGATATTGACCGGGGCACTGTTTATCATAACATTATAAGAAGGATTATCCAGACATGCAAGCATTGACCCCAGATAACCTTTTAGAACAGCCTGCAGGTCCTTTATTTCAGCATCATTAATATCTGCAAAATATTTCTGATGCTGTTTAGGAATGATCCAGGCTTCATAGGAAAACCTGGGGGCATAAGGGCTCAGAATTATAAAGTGATCACTTTCATAGATGATCCTCTCCCTCTCGATCTCTTCCTGTATCATTTGACACATCAGGCATCGCTGATGCTCATTAAAATATTTCCTGATCCCTTTATTGCGGTCGGGTACCATAGGATAAGCCAGGATCTGACTGTGGCTGTGATCCTGAGAAGCACCCGCAAACAATCCTTTGTTTTTGTATATTTGAATATATTTAACACGTGGATCGACGGCTAGAGCTTTAAATCTTTTCTGTAGCATCTTGAGCAGCATTGTTAGTTGAACGGCTGGCAGTTCATGCATCTGGATTCCATGCTGGGGTGTTTCAATAACTACTTCATGATGCCCCAGTCCATTACAGCGGCTGTATATACCGGAAAACTGATATTCTAATTCTTCTTTATTCATTTTAAACATGGCAAACTTGTTAGGTATAGCCCTTACCAACCATCCTGCCTGGTTGGGCAAAGAATCCTGGGTACGAAAGGCATCCAATTCCCCGGTGGTGAGTGCTTCATTGCCCTCACAAAATGGGCACATCCCCTCACCTAAGAGCGAAGACACCGTACTTTTGTAAATAGGAAAATCCGACGGCTTTAAGGCTTTTCCATTAGCTATCAAAACCCAGCTATCTCTGACCATATCTCTCCGGAGTTCAGTCATCACTACCCCCCCTGCATAATATCATAATTGCACTGCTGTTATCCTTGATCTAACCCATATAGATTAAAAACAAAAATTCATATCCTCTGTGCATTATAATGAAAATTAGTATTTATTATACCTGGAGATATTTCTATCTAAAAATTAAAATACTATACTCAGCGATTATATCCTTTAATCTTCTAAGCTTTTGCTTTAGCTTGAATGTGTAAAAAGGGTATCATTATGAAAATTCCTATTGCAGATAGCTATAGCCATCCTTTCTTCACTCCTATTAGTTGAAAATCCAACTATGTATGACTATTATCAGGAAGCAGCCGGCTTGATCAACAACGCTTTTTGTCCGTTGGACTATTGGATGCTCCAGGCAGCATGGGCGCCCTCCTCCACCGCCTTAAGTATGCTTCTGGGCCTTAACGCATCTCCTATTAAATGGTAAGATATATTCGCCTGCTCCAGAACATTTCCCAAAGCATTACAGGAACTGCTGCCTGCTGCAATAATGACTTGTTTGACGGGACTCAAGATTTTTTCCCGCCCTGACTTTTCAACTATTACCATATCACTGTCTATTCTGATGACTCGCGTGTCCAGACACACCCGGTATCCCGCTTCTTCCAGACGCTGGTGCAGCATGTACCCATGTCCATTTGATATCTTGACCGGAGAACGTGGCCGAGCCTCGATCACCATCACCTCAAATATACCATGTGCCCTTAAATAATCAGCAGTCTCCATACCTACCAGGCCGCCGCCAATAATAACTGTGTAATCAGTCAATTCAGCTTTTCCCTGTAAGACCTGCCATGCCTCTATAACATGCGGGTGATCTACTCCCGGAATAGCCGGTCTCAGGTTCCTGGCACCGGCAGCTATTATTACCACATCCGCTGCCTGGTCTCTTATAAAATCAAGGTCAGCAGCTTGCCCGAGCTTAATATCTACCCCTTCTCTCACAGCGCTTTCGGTCAGTTTTTTAATCCAACGGCCGTAAGCATCCTTAAATGGGACCCGAGCTGCCAATGTTACCTGTCCCCCGATATTTGCTGTCTCTTCTGCCAGAACCACCTGATGGCCCAGGCGGGCTGCCTGAAAAGCAGCCGTCAACCCTGCCGGGCCAGCCCCTACCACCAGAACTTTTCTTAATTTACCTTTTGCTCTTTCCGGATAGATCAATTCCTGACCTGTAACCGGGTTTATCGCGCAGCGGATCCCTTTCCCTTTATATAAACGTTCTATGCAGCCCTGATTACAAGCCAGACATTCCACCGTGGCATCCTCTTTGCCCTGCAGCGCATTCCTAAAAAAGTTAGGATCGGCAAGATGTTGTCTGCCAAAAGCTACTAGATCAGCATCACCCCGCGCGAGGGTCTTTTCTGCATCTAATAGGTTAGTATACCGTCCCACCGCTATAACTGGTATATCAACAACAGATTTGATTCTAGCTGCTAGTTGGGCATTGAAACCTGGCTGGTATTCTATGGTTGGACATACTATCCCCCCCGGACTGCCCTGAGTCCCAAAAGAAGTATGGATCATATCAATACCAGCCTCTACCAGGAGATGGATTATCTCCAGCATATCCTCAATGGTATATCCACCCACTGCATATTCTTCTGCTGAGATCCTTAATGATATTGGAAAGTCCTGACCGACCTGCTTCCTTACTTCTCTAATCACTTCCAGGATAAAGCGTGATCGTTCGATGAAATTACCACCATACTTGTCCAGCCGGTAGTTGGAAAGGCCAGATAGAAATTGCATCAACAGATACCCGTGCGCCGCGTGAAGTTCTACTCCATCAAATCCTGCTGCCCTGGCCCTTACTGCCGCCTGGCCAAAACAGAGAATAACTTCTCCGATATCATCTTGATCCATTTCCCGGGGGATCATTTTAAATATCCCGGCCACCGCTGATGGAGCAACTGCCCGACCGTGCTCTAGCTGATACTTACTCTCCCGGCCCACATGATAAATCTGCACCATCACCTTGCGGTCCTGTTTGTGCACTTCTGACACCAGCTTGCTCAACCCGCTTATAAAACGGTCGTCATATATACCCAGCATTCCAGGTCCTTCTATCCCATCCGGATGAACTGCAGCAACTTCAGTAAATATCAAACCTGCCCCACTTGCTGCAACCCGCTTTAAATAAGCCAGATTGGCCTCACTGACACTGTTATCCCGATTGGCCATCATAGTAGTTATTGGAGGCATCACTACCCGGTTGTCTAAATCCATGGATTTTATCCTTACCGGTTTTAATATGTGCGCGTATCTATTCATGGTAAGCTATCTTCCCCGCCTCATATAAATTAAAAGTATTGGAATAAAAACTTGTTTATGTACTTAAAATATTTTACCATGAAAGTTGTAATAAGTTTCCATAGTTAGCCATTAGCAAATATGCAGCTATAAGTTCCGCATAGAATATGTGGATGGGTAATAAGTAATCTCAGAAAGTCTGGGGAGGAAAGCAGTATGTTAGGAGATAAAATAAACTCGTTTCGCGGACGCAGCGCAAAAATTTTAGGACATGAAAATACATTCAAATCCGCTGTCCTACTGCCCTTGATAATAGTGGAAAATAAATATTTTGTGCTTTTCGAAAAGCGAGCCTTTTCTATGAACCGTCAACCGGGAGAAATTTGTTTTCCCGGAGGAGCAAAAGAACCAACTGATGACTACAGCGAATATACGGCCATAAGGGAGAGCAGTGAGGAATTAGGTGTCCCCTTGAACTGTTTTGAAGTAATAGCTCCCCTGGATATTATGGTAAGCTCATTCAATTCCATAGTAATCCCATATCTGGCTCACATCAAAATCCAAGATCCAAGTACCTTAAGAATAAATAAAGATGAAGTAGAAAATATTCTACTGATACCGCTCGACTTTTTCCTGGAAAATGATCCAGAAGTTCATATTATTAAGACTTCAGCCCAGGTACCTGATGACTTTCCCTATCACCTTATTCCCCACGGCAGGAATTACCCTTTCCGAACCGGATGTATCCCTCAATATTTCTATATCTGGGAAGGCGAGACAATTTGGGGACTTACCGCCTCTATCCTGCACCATTTCATAGACTTGCTTAAGAAAGCTTAGGAGCCAAGGGGACGGTTCTTGTGGCTTCATTTGCTTAGATTGTTAAGAAAAATGAAGCCACAAGAACCGTCCCCTTGGCTCCTAAATTATAATTCGTTTCGGGAAGATATCTCGTTGGTAAAAATCTCCACCAGACGGGGATCAAATCTGGTACCAGCACAGGCCTGGATTTCCTGAAGGGTCTTTTCTTTTGATAGAGCTCGCTGGTAGGGACGACCATTGCGAACTACATCGTAAGTATCAGCAATAGCTAAAATACGGGCCAGCAAAGGTATGCTTTCGCCTTTTATCATCAGCGGATAACCGGTTCCATCCCAGTTTTCATGGTGAGTAAGTATGGCTTCTGCTATTGGAGCTAATTCAGGAGCTGAGAGAGCGATCCTATAACCGATCTCCGGGTGTTTCCTAACAGTATCCCATTCTTCCTCTGATAATCCGGTTTCCTTTTCCAATATACTTGGCGGTATAGCTATCTTACCTATATCATGCAGAGAAGCCAGTAATTTTAAGTTGGCTATCTCGCTGTTGGTCAATCCAACTTTGTAGCTTACAGCCTCTAGTATTTGATGCAAACGATCCGTATGTTCCTTAGTTTCATGCCCCCTGCCCCACAGGGTTTCTTCCAAAGAATTGATAAATGAGTTCCTGGTGCTCCGGTTTTCCAGCAGTTTATTCCGGTACATACGTTCTTCCGCTTCATGCTCTATGTCGTGAATATGCTGGTCTACGCTCTCTTTGGTTGCCATTCCCAGAGCGATACTCAATTTCATATTGGCAGTTTCTACTTTCTGGCAATTCTCTTTGATACGACGGCATATATTTTGGGCAACTTGAGCGCTGGTTTTTGGTAATAGGGCAATAAACTCATCTCCTCCTACCCGGGCGATAATATCTTCCTGCCGGCAGGAAACTCGCAGTACTTCAGACACCTTCTGCAGTGCTAAATCACCCTGTTTATGTCCAAAAGCATCATTTATAAGCTTCAACCCATTTAAATCGATCATGACTATCGTAAGCGGCAGTTGTCTTTTGGTATCCAATCTATTCAGCTCTTCTTCGTAAAAGGCCCGATTGTATAGTCCGGTTAAACTATCATTAAAACTTAAATACCTTATTTTATCCTCAGCCTGTTTACGGTCAGTTATCTCTTCACATGCCAGCATGGCCTCCAGGAAATTTCCTGCTTCATCCATCAGGGGGTCAAAGCGATAGTAAATCCAAACATCCTTACCCCACCTGGTTGTTATCTGCAGTTCCCCGTTGGCACTATCACCATTAGCACATAACTCCAACAGATCATCTAGTATCGGGAGTATTTCAAGATTGTCTTTAGAAAACAGGTTCAACTTCTGGATTTCTTGTTGAGAAGATGCACCCAAAATGTCTACCATGGCTGAATTAACATCGGTAACATTACCTTCCCGATCAAACTTGCACAATCCAATAGGATTTTTTTCGAACAAATTTCTGTATTTAGCTTCGCTATCTTCTAACTTTTTACGGGCCTGTTTCTGACGGCTTATATCCTGTCCCAGTCCTATCATTCTTAAGGTTCTGCCCTGGTTGTCCTGAAAAACCAGCTTACCAGTGATAAGCAGCCAGGCATATACACCTTGCCCATTTTTTACCCGCGCTTCAACCGAAAAGTGCGGCGCTTTTCCTTCCAAATAAGTTTGCAAGGCTTCACTCAAAGGAAGGATATCATCGGGATGAATATAATTTTCCCACCAGGTGGTAGATAGCTCCTTCTCATGCCAATCATATCCCAGAACATTAGCCCATTTATCATACATGAAGAATTTCCCGGAAATCATGTTCCATTCCCACATGCATTCATTAGCTCCCCAGAGCGCCAATTGCAGCTGTTCTTCACTGTGCTTCAACCGGGCATTAGTTTCCAATAAAATTTCGTGATATTCATTAAGCTGGGTATTTAATTCCTCTATTTTTTCATAGCCCCGGTGCAGTTCCTCATACTGCTTTTCCATCTGGTTCTCGACCATTTTCTGGTCATTGATATTCCTGGCTCTTAATAAAACTACTGGTATATCATCACCATCATAGATTAATCGCCCTACCACTTCAAACCATACCGAGCCGCCGTTCTTTTTCTTGTATCTGAGTTTACCAGCGGCCTCGCTCTTCTCCAGAGTATCGTTAAATATTTTTAATAACGCATCTTTGTCTTCTTGATTCACCATATCAGTTATTTTAAAATTACTGCTCCCAACTATATCTTCTTCATGATATTCCAGGATATTTGATATGGCAGGATTAACATATAAACAATCGCTTCCATCTATACTATGTAAGGAAATAATATCACAGGCATTATCGGCTAACAGACGATACTTTTTCTGCATCTGCTGCAGTGACTCCATCAAGCCCTGTCTGTCTTCATGGGCCAGTTGAAGCTCGCTTACCTGCCGCTTCATCTGTAATATACCTGATTTCAACTCTTCTTTAAGCTGGTTTCTACTGTCCATCTTACACCTCAAAATTATGCTGCTTTGTGCCAAGCAAGATTTATAAGGACTTTTTTATCATTATAAATCAAATTGACTGTATTTCAAAGAATAATCAGTTTGTTTTTCGTAAATAGGTCCTAATTAATTTTCCTTTAGTCCCATGGATTTAAATTCTCATATATAGAATAACATTCTTCCCCGGTTTAAAAAATGCTTGATCATATTTTTCTATTCCATAACTATCTTGACCCAATTTTACCAGCAATAAAATTGGCCTAGCTATTCCCGGACGCGTTACTACTATTCATCAGAGTTTCGATAATGCTCAATTTCTGCTCTGAGCCAGTTACACCAACTATCCAAGCCCTGTCCTAACCGGCAGGATACTGGGAATATTTTGATATTGGGATTCAATACCCGAACCCGTTTTTCCAATACATTCATGTCGAAGCCGGGATCAGGCAGATAGTCGATCTTGTTTATGATCAGAGCATCACAAACTGAGAACATCAGAGGATACTTCAGTGTTTTATCATCGCCCTCAGGAACGCTCAAGATCATAACCTTTAAAGCTGCACCAGTATCGAATTCAGCAGGACACACCAGGTTGCCTATGTTTTCGATGATCAGCAAATCGAAAGCAGCTGCGTCCATAGACTCTAAGGCCTTTTTGATCATAGGTGCATCCAGATGACAGGCACCGCCAGTGTGGATCTGAACCACTGGTATTCCTTCAGCATCTATTTTCTCTGCATCAACAATAGACTCGATATCCCCTTCAACAATCCCCATCCGATATTCACTTTTCATACGACGTATGGTTTCAAGAATAATACTGGTTTTGCCCGCACCGGGAGAAGCCATGAGATTTAGCATAAACAGCTCTTCTTTTTTCAATTGATTTCGGATCTCATCAGCCAGGTTTTGATTATCAATAAGAATGTGTTGTCTTATATCTATCACCTGGATCGGTTCCATTAAAACACCTCGATTTCTTCAATACTAAACTCCCGCCCGCTCAAAAGGCTCAGCCTTGTTCCACCACATCGAGTACAATAAATGTCCGGGGTCCACCAGTTAACTCCAAAAGATTCATGACAATTATCGCATCTGGCAAGAACAGGAATCCTTTCAATTTCAAGCGTTGCTCCTTCTGCTATAGTTCCTCTGCTAGCATAGTCAAAATAGCGCTGCATCCACTCATCGACCACCCCGCGAAGTTCCCCCACCTTAAGACTTATACTAATAACTTGTTGGCTATCATTCATCTTAGCGTGCTTCAATACAATATCTAGTATCCCTTCAATGATCTGCAACTCATGGATTGTACTTCACTCCTTTTCATCAATAACTCTTACAATCCTTTACCCTGGCATAAATTAGATCTCACCATCAATTATAAAATATAATAGGTGAAGAGAGATAAAATAACCTTCTCATATCTCTCCACCTATCTCTGTGCGGCATCTTACCGCCGGATTTTTGGAATCTGTTCTTATACTTGGATAGCTAATTGAGAACACCCGGGTTCAGATTCGAATCGTAAGTATTGACGCAATTAACCACTAACCAATAGGCTATACTATGAATCACCGTAACTGCTGTCTAATATATGTGGTCTTATGATAGCATGTGATAAATGTCCATAAAAAAAAGCCGTTCCCGGCTATTTTATCCTATAATATTAAATCTATCTTGGTTTATGATTCGATACTCAGTTCCCGAATCAGCTTTATTAACGCCCGTTTCTCAATTCTCGAAACATAAGACCTGGATATTCCCATCTTACGTGCTATCTCTCTTTGGGGTTCTTTCAACCCATTAAAGACCCCATAGCGCATTTCTATGATTTGACGTTCTCTTTCGTTCAGCACATCAATTTTAGAGAGTATTTTTTCTCCCTGCAATTTCATATCCACCATATCTATTATCTCATTATCTTCGGCCAGAATATCGATCAGCGCTATTTCGTTGCCTTCCTTATCATAACCAATTGGATCATATATGGAAACTTCGGTACGCTTTTTTTTCAGGTTGCGTAAATGCATCAATACCTCAATGTCAATTCCTTGATATGCGTAATCCTTAAAACGACCCCATTAATCAGAAATTGCCGGTAAGGATTGTGGGTTTAAGTTTAAGCTAAGAGTAACTTTTACTCCTGGCAATTCATCTATCTTGTGATTCGTCGTGTTGATTCTGCCTGTAACCAAGACTTGTGAAATAAGACTTCTTATGATTGACTGCTTTGTATCAAAGTCAATATTATCTAACCCATCTGCAATGCTTTTTGACACCTGATATAATTCCGCGAAAATCTGACCTGAATTATTTGATACCTGCAGGGTTTTCTCTATTTCAGTTTTGCGGTTGATTAAAAATAGCCTTTGCTTTTTTAAATATTGTAACTTTCCATTTATATCTTCATCAAGATCTAAGGAACCACTGGCGAGTGCATCAACTAAAGCTTTACGGCCCTTATCTATGCTCTGTAGTCGCCCAATGATATTTTCTAATTCATTAGTTAACCCTTCTTGAATAGGTAGGTTATTCCTAGCTTCCATCAGAATCTCGTTAGGATTTTGCAAATATTTCTTTACTTTTTCCCATACATTATACTCCAGGCTATCTGCGTTAATAGATTTAATAGGGGTACAACCAGAAATACGATTAGTAGATGGCGACTTTGCGCAAGTATAGTATCGCATTTTTTTGCCCCAATTGTTTTTAAATGCCCCTCCCATCGGTGTACCGCAATCCAAACATGTAACAATACCCGATAACAGGTAGTCTTGCTTTCCTCTTTTAGCCCATAATCTTTTCGATTCTTTTAATACTTCTTGAGTTTTGTCCCATGTTTCCTTATCAATTATAGGTGGTACCGGTATAATTATTGGTTTATCTGTATTTCTTTTATAAGGCCATTCGCCGTAATATGCTGGGTTAAGTAAAATCTGCCTTACTGTTTGCCGAAACCAGAATGTTTTTCCTTTCTTTGTCGGGATACCGGATTCTGTAAGATGTATCGCTATCGCAGCAGGACTCATATTATCTTTAGTTAGAGCATGATAAATATATTTTACTACTTCGGCCTCATTCTGATTAATCCGAACCCCATTCTCGGCATCATAGTCATATCCGAATAAACTAAAATTCATCGGCATGCCACCCTGTTTTGCTTTTTGATTTTTTCCTCTAATCATTCGCTCTTTAATTTTTTCTCTTTCATACTCAGATACTGCACCTTTGATTGAATAAAACATCCTGCCTTCTGGTGAGTCTACCCATTCAAAATTAATAAAAACTAATGTTACACCGGCTTTTTCAAATTCTTCTGTAAGTAAAAGCTGATGCGATAATTTCCGACTAAAACGATCTGGGTCAAGGATGATAACATAATCTATTAGTCCTTGTTTTATGTTGTTTCTAAGTTTTTCTAATCCTGGGCGATCCAATGTGCTCCCTGTAATTCCTTCATCGAAATACTCGGTAATAATAACGGCTCCCAGTTCTTCGGCCCTTGCCCTGCAAGCTTCAGCTTGGTCTGCCAGACTATAACCATGTAGTGCCTGTTCTTCAGTACTAACTCTTATGTAAATTGCAGCCCTCATCGTTTACCCCCCTAGCTTGTCTTTGTTATAATGGAATATCTCTAAATATCAAGAGCCGCCTCGTCTTAAGCAAAGCTTTTATACCTTGTTCCACTTATTCTAATTACACGGTCGATGGGATCTGTTTTCTAGTAGTTTCTTGGTCCTTTTTCTCTAGGTATTTTTGGACGGCTAATTTCCCTAATATCCTATAGGCATTCTGAAGCCCATCTCCACCATTACATACCACGGTTATATTTGTTTTATTTTTACGCTGATTTTTTCCCAACACAAACCCTCCTTCGCTATAAATACTTATGAAATTACAATTATTTTTAAGCTGGTAATGTTTTCCCGATATTAGTCGATACCCATAAAAAAACCCGGCCTATGCCGGGTGATAAGTTGACCTTCCTAATTAATGTAAAGCGATTGACCCCTATTTTCCACAAGGAGCCTATAATTACATCACTGAGTGCGCCTGACACACCCTGCAGTGAAAAAGTGTGCCAAAAGTTCGGTTTTTGATTTTTGAGACAAAATACTTGTTTAATAGTTATATAAATTATATAATATATGTTACTTATATAAGAAAGGGTGATAAAAATGAGTGATTTTGTAATAGTGGGGGTTGAGTTAGCTGAAAGTGAAGATAATGCTTTAAGAGTAGAGGCTGCTAAAGCTGGGCTTTCAAAAAGAAAGTTTGCACGGCAAATCGTGGTGGACTGGTTGAAGGAAAACCATACTAAGAATGTGCGTGAAGTATATAATGACATCCTGCATGGTATCATCTCCAGGACTGAGGAAGGCTCGGATGAAAGGAATGAACTTTTGGATTCTCTGCTGGCTGTATCTGATGGATGTGGTGAACTGGTTAAGTTAACTATAAAAATAGGATCAACTGGCATTGAGCATGATAAAAGTGAGATTGTATCCAAAATTGATTTTAACCGGAATAGAATCAATGATTTCTGTGGGCTGCATTCAATTACTCCCCTGCCCTATAAGCCAGTAGATATTTTGGCTTTTGAATTGGTTGATGAATATAGGCCTGGGAAGAAATAAAGACCGCCCTAAAGACGGTCTTTATTTCAAAATCCATTATTGAAATCATTGAAAGAATTTCGATGTGTCATATCGTAGCCGCCATGCTCAAACGGAGTTACCGATTTAATCGATTCATCCATGAACCGCTGCTGTTGTTGCTGCTCCATTTCATAATCTTCTCTCAGGAGATTTCTCGCACTGTTTTTTTAATAACTTTATTTCCTGGCCCAGTCTTGTGATTTTAGCATCCAGCTGGTCCAAATCTTCTTCCGGAGCATCCCGATAAATATTTAAAAGCCGACTACGTTCTGCTTCCAGAGCTTCAATTAGTTTGTTCATACTTAACCTCCAATGCTCGAAGTGATAATATTCCTCTGCGGGTATCTTTGATGATTTGTTCAATTCCGCTGAGATCAAATAAGTTTTCTTCCATTTTTTCGCTCCTTTCTACCCGGCTAAAGCCGGGTTTATACCGGCCTAAGCCAAACAAAAAGGTTTTGAAAACTCGGTGAACTACCCCCACTTACGCTTTGCTAAGAAGTGGGAGCTTCTGGCTTCGTCACCCGGCTAATGCCGTGGCTCCACCTGGGCTGGTTCCCAACCTCAAAATATTTATTGCGGCATTTATATCACGGTCAAGAATAAGTCCACAGGAAGGGCATTTGTGAACCCTAACTGAAAGTGACTTCTTGACCGTTTCGCCGCAACCAGAGCATATTTGCGATGTATTGCGTGGATTCACGAACACTACCTTCTTACCGGCACTCTCAGCCTTGTAAGAAAGATATTCGGTGAATTTAGCCCACGCAGCATCAGAGATGCATTTTGCGAGATGATGGTTCTTACCCATATTTTTTATCTGCAGAGCTTCAAGCACAATTACATCATAGTTTTTGACTAATTTGCGAGACTCTTTATGCAAGAAATCATTTCTCTGGTTTTTGATTTTACAATGGAGTTTGGCGAGTTTGTCTCGTTGCTTTTTGCGGGAGTTAGAACCTTTCTTCTTGCGTGATAGTAACCGCTGCTCATGTTTGAGCTTGGCTTCAGACTGACGCATGAATCTTGGATTCTCAATCAAAATTCCATCAGATAAAGCAGCGTATTTCTCAATACCAACGTCAACACCAACTGATTTATGAGTCTTAGGTAAAAGCTCAGGTTCTACTTCGCAGGAGAAACATACGTACCAGTTATTAATCTCTCGCTTTATCGTGCAGGTTTTAATCTTACCTTTGATAGCACGATGCAGCTTGATTTTGATACTTCCGATCTTCGAGAGTTTTAATCTCTGGCTGCCTTTACTGTTATCAGAGAGAGAAAATCCCGATTGCGGATAAGTAAAGCTATCATACCAACCACGACCTTTATATCTGGGATAGCCTGGTTTCTCGTTAGTTTTAAGTCTGCGAAAGAAATTCTGGAAACTCCGGTCTACCCGAAGGATAACCTCTTGCAGAACTTGAGAATATATCTGTCTGTACTCAGGAAAATAATCCTTAATCTCTAATAACTCAGCCTGTTGATTTAACCTGCATAAAGACACGCCAAACTGCCGATAAGCTATTTTGCGCTGTTCTAAAGCAGAGTTATAGAGAATCCGGCAGGATTCCAGGGTATCTGCCATAGTTTGGGCTTGCTTTTTAGTTGGGTAGATTCGGTATTTATAGGTTTTCATACTCATATTATACCAAACAGGTGTTCGCAATTCATCCCCCACTTATAGAAGATGGGGGTATTCTTGCTGTTTCTTTCATAAATTAGGTATAATAATAGACAAGAGGTTCCTGAGCGCTAACTCAGAAACCCCTTCTCACCAGTAGGAAGTTAACTACAACTCCTGGTGCGAATAAATTGTGATGTTTCAAAGAAATGAGCTAGTATTTATGTACTAGCTTATTTTCTTTGATTGAGCTGGTGCACTAGGCTGGCCACAGCAATAAGTAGGAATATTAAAGTACATACTTCTGTAAAGCTCATGCCTACCACCCCCTCTCCTGGTATCTACACCAGGAGCCGAGGGCACATCCCTATCTGGCTATGTCTATTCTGCAGAGCAATTACTCTGCAAATCCTTTACTAAATTTGATTAAAAAGTGTATTCTCCCGTGTGCAGCCCATTAATGGCCGGGGAATATGAATTTAAATAATTTTCCAAATAAAAATCTCCCCGAAGGGAGATCTTTCCCAGCGAATTTTCGCCGGATTTTTTTGCGTCTCGTATATCGAGCCCAGATTTTTGTTTATAAAAAAAGCCTCACTCTAAAATCAATTTTAAAGTAAGGCTCTTATAAGCATATTATATGATTTTTTGCTTTGTTTGTATAGATGTTGGCTTGTGAAGCAATTTTATTCGGTGTCGGTTAAAACTCTTAACCCGCCTTCATCCATGTATCGTAAAATTTCCAATTCACTGTCAATAGTGTAGTATATTGGTTTGTTAAGGTTTAACGCTTCTACCCTGGTTGAGATTATAGCTAAAGCTGTTTCGTCAGGGGCTATGATTATTAGACCCTGCAATCCCATGCTTTCTGTAAGTAATGATTTTATCCGGGTATCTTCTTCACGGGGGGCCCATAAACCAAACTTCTCTTTATCAATCAGTAACTCTGCCATTAATAGCTGCGACCCGTTTAAAAGTTTCCAGCCATCCAGTAAATGTCCACGCATAAAATAAAACTCATTGGCTATAATATATTCCTGAGCTCGGTTTATGCTTAAACGCGGCAGTATATACCGGGTTATCTTAGTTCCCTTTTCGCTTAGCGTGTAACCTATTATGGGAGCTTCCTTATCTTCGCAAAATAACTCGTACCTTACTAGGAAGTCTTTTTGAGATAACTCGAATAACTTTTTCCTGGCATTTCTGTTGCCGCTGCCAAATAGGTTGTCGATTATTTGATCGGCTTCTAAGAAGTAATGCTTGCCTACAAACTCCAGTATCGGCCGGCCCCACTTTGGTAATTCGTTTTCATACGGTTCTGGATCTCTTTTTATCATTTCGATTACGTTGTAATTGTTGATCATTGCCTTTTCACTCACTCCCTTGTTAAAAATTATAGTTTTTTTACCCTGCATAGCAAATATCTTGCTGGATAATTCGATGCTTTTTATGTTTTGAAATCTCTTTTTCTACTCGTTCTAGGAATATCCATGGTTCTTCAAATTTCCCTAATACCGGTTCGGAGTTCCTGCCGTTATGAACAATCTTTACTAGCCCATGCCAAGGTGGTATCTCCAATACATCGGTGTAGGTGAACCTTTTAATATCTTTATCGGTCTCTGAATATGATTCGGGCAGTATGTTAAACCGCTTTTTGGTGATACGTACTTCTTTGTCTTTATTCTCACCTAGTAGTTCTGATACCAATTTGGCGTCCTTCGATGATTCAATGCCTATTACTATTTTGTTTCGGCAACCGTTAATGATTATCTCTCTCATGGCCTGTCCGTGCTTGCCTTTCTCTAACTGCGATGGACCCTGGATGGTAAATGTACAGGCACAACGGTATTTCCTTCCCATGTTTAAAAGATTTTCTAACTCCGGATTGAAATACACTGGCAGTTCGTCTATATACAGGTAATGGGGTATGCGCGTAAACTCGGTTCCCGGCCTTCTGAAAACTGCATTCTGGATGTGCATTATTAAGAACTGGCCGAAGGTTCTGCTCATATGCCCCATCTTCCCTAATGCGGTGTTGACCAGTAGCACTCCACCTTCGTTCATGTGCTTATCCAGATCTATGTCTGATTTGCCTACCAGTACGTTATATACGGTATCATTGGCCAATAAGTCTGATATTTGCATCCTTAATCCCATAGCGAATTGATGCAGTTTATCCCTGTTCTTGCCAAATGCTTCTTTTTGGAAGTAGGTGGTTACTATGTCGGTTCCAAATAATCTGATATATTCGTCGACGTCATTCTGCACTCCTTCTATGTCCATTAAGGAGTTGTAAACATCCAGCAGGGTAAGATTATTTCCTTTTAATCGTTTTAACAGCATCATGGTGTTTTTGGCATGTAATTCCTGCGCCTGGGCAAAAAATGCTTCCTGCTCCCCAAAAGTTGCTCTTAATACTGTTCTCATTATTTCTGATACGATTATCGGGTCACCTTCCAATGGGTTGAATCTGCTGGTGTTGGGATCATCCAAGTCAATTATGGCATATGGTATTCCTAATGTCTTACACCAATCCCTTACTGTGTGACAAAATTCTGCGTCTGGGGCTACTACGGTTATGCCTAATTGCTGGCCGTTTTTATAATTGACTAGATCCTGCCAGACGGATGGCTGTAATACGGCTGATGTTTTACCTGTGCCGGTTGAGCCTATTAACAGTGTATGCAAATACCGGTCTTTGCCGCTTAACTCTATCCTTTGCATTGGATTGCTGGCTTTACGGCATATCTCTACCGGGGGATGGGTTATTTCATCACTTTCTAATTTGCTTTTTGATATTTGCGGTAGTGATAGGTTTATGCTGTTTAATACTGTATCACCCTGGCCCTTGTAATAGACATTAAATATAACTGCTCCTAATAATAAGGCTATGCAGTAAATCCGAGCAACTATTTCTCCGGATGATTGCAGTTCAGGCGATAGATTGGTGTACCCTGCTGCCATCAATGGTGCGGTATACAGGGCAATTACAATAATTGCTATGGTTCCTAATGTTTTTATCTGCTTTGACGCTATCGTGTTTATCACGGCTCCTAGTAATATTACGAATAACCATATAGGTGATATGGGGGTTAGTTTAATTATGATTATCGTAAATAGTATTGCTGCGGTTATTAACAACATTGGGTTTAGTATTTGTGTCCAATTCAGCTTTAAAGCGATACGTCATCCCCCCTTGTGTTTTGATATGCGAAATCCTGAAGTGCGTTTGCCCATTGATCATCACCCTGCAGGGGTTCCTCTATCAAGGTAAATGTGTTCGGGTTTAGCAATATTTCTCTTCCTACTTCGTACACTACGATGTTTTCGTTATCCTGGTATTCGGGGTAGTGCTTATAAAGCGTTTTTCTTTCCTTGTCGTTGCTCACCAGTAAGTAAACTTTGCCATTGGTCCGCTTTACCCTGCGGAGGATCTTGGGCGGCATACCTACTACGTCATATATGTTTGCTAATTCTCCGTCTATGATGTAATAACATCCGTCATATGGCTTTTCCAATTCTTCTATCTGGATTTCCTTGTTCACAAATAGGTTTTTGAAGTCCTGGTTGGAGTCTAATAGGTATCTTATACCCATGTAGTCATCCTGGGCGAGTATGCGCTCGGTTTGCCCATAGTGTTCGATACTGTAATCTACGAAGTTTGTGCGCCTTCGCTCATCTGCTGTTAGGATTAGCGTGTTGATTGCATTGATACGTTCCTGCAGTGCGTGGCATTCGGTTGTGATCTTTTGCTTCATGTTTGGGCCTGACTTCCCAAAGAAGATTAGATTGTTGCCATAAACTAAATCCATAGCAATAAAGTTTGGTATACCCTGGAGGGCTTTGAATCCGGTTGGAGAACCGAATGAATCATACATATCAATTAGGTTTTCCATTAATAGGCTTACTCTATATGCCCTTTCTTTTTCATCATCATTGGGTTTTCTGCTACGCTCACTGCCGTTCATTTGTTCTTCATAGATTAACTTCTTCGTTGTTGCTACTCCTTTTAGAGTTAAATAGTATATTGCAGCTACTTTTTTGTTTACTACCCTTTTCCCAATTCTATCCGGCCTTACTAGTGGTTCAGTTGCTATTAGCCCCTGTCTTTTTAACGCAGATATTCTGTCATGTCCTTTACGTTCTTCATATCCTGATATTTTCGTTAATACCTTTCCCCTGAGAAATTTATGCCGGTATAATGCCTCTAGCATTTTTAAATCACCCTCTTGTTTTGACCATGTTCTTGCCATCATATTTCTCCTTTCATCCTGTTAAAATATCGTTAATTAAGATTCGGTCTTTCGTTATCGTGCGACGCCATCCTGTGCATGTGGAGAAAACCAGGAGCCTATCCCTTCAGGTTTTGCCCACAGTGTTTGTTTTATTTACGGAATATCTGCTTCTATTTCTGGTATATCAAGGTTTCAGCAGGGGTCAAAAATAATCAAAATAAAACAGTTACCTTCTGATTTGAAGGTTTTTATAACCCATAATCCTGAGAAATAATGAAAAAACGCCCTGAAAAGCCGAATACATATGGCTTAATGGCGATTTACTTATTTGTTTATTCGTTTTCTTCTGATTTGCGAAATGGTTTTATCCCTGAAAGCCTTTATAATATAAGGGCTTTTAATCAGTAAGGGTGTCATTTATTGACTTTGGATTATTCTTGTCTAAAAAACAGTCTCTCTTTTGGTAGTAATTACCAAAATCAGCCTCTTTTAATAGAGTGATTTCTACACCTGGTTTACTAGGATTTACTACCCCATCACAGTAGGTTGCAAGATAATTTATATTATCGTCTTTTATTATTCCAGCATCTCTAATGCAGTTGTTTATCAGTCGAATAGTGTAATTATCTGAGTCTGCTGTTTTTAAAAAATGGAATTCATACATAGCCACTGCTTTTTCCTCCCCAAAGGGTTTTAAGCCCTGTCTTTTGAGTTCTCGAAAAGCGGTTTTCATTAATAAAAACCACCGCTGCCGTTCTCTTGAAAACCCAATTTCCTTGGAGAATTTAGCGCGTTTATATGCCTTTATGTGTTCTGGTATCTGATTGACGAATATATGTATCCGGTATGGATCATCCAGTATCTTTGCTTCAACTATACCCGGATTTTCATCATCTGCCATAGCCCAGTTTTGCGCGATATATTCAGGGCTGTCCAGGTAGCTGCAAACAAGTAGTTGACCAAAGCTTTGATACATTTGCTCAACCATGCCGAATAGGTACTCTTTTTGCTCAATATTAAGAGTTTCAAACTCCTTAATAATCGCTTTATCTAAAAGAGTAATATCGTTTAATTTCATATTATCACCTCAAAAATAGAGAAAGCCGCCTTTCGGCGGCTTTTTGGGACTATTAAAAGGCTTTTCCGGTGACAATGCCTTTGATTTTGGAGTTCTTGTCGGTAATTTCAACGATTACCTCGTCACCACGTTTGAGTTCAAACCACTCCGGTTGCGGTGAACACAGTACATCTATCCCGGGTTCCAGATTAATAAATACTCCGTTTTTGATAAAATTGGTTACGATACCAAGATAATGTCCTTTAATTTGGTATTTATTGATCCGTTCTTCCCATTCATTCTTGTCCTGCAGGAAATTCTTATGGGAGACGATGTATTTACCATCCTTTACGTCAACAACTTCAACCCGCAACTTCTGGCCATATTTCAGTATCATTTTTAGGTTGGTGCCCGGCATAATACCCATTTCTTCCTGGGGAAGAAGGGTCAATAAATGGGAATTATATTCTATTTTAGCTTCTGTTTCATTTACACTGATTACAATGCCATTGAATACCTGCCCGATTTCCAATTTATCCAGCTGTTCAAGTTCCTCAATCGCCTGTTTGTTCGATATAGTTAAAGGGGCGGTGTCGATTATTTTTCCCACTATAGTCCGGCCAACCAATCTACGAGCGGTTGCCCGTAAGTTGGTGCTACTCTGCATATCCTCTATACCAACTTCAGATGCCGGTAATAAGGCATCGTTCTTCTCAGATAAATTAACAGTCAATAACACTTGGTCTCCCTCAGGTGTGACTGCAATAATCCTGCCTTTTACAATTTCTCCAATTACATAACTCATGGTTATTCTTTCCTCCTTAAATTTGAGATTTATACATAGTTTACATCATCTTTAATCAAGTGGTAATAACACCCCCTCTTCACCGAAAAAGATGTTTAATTGCATAGGTCTTTGAATGCTTTACCCGCCTTAAAAACAGGGTGATATTTGGCAGGTATTTGCAGCGACTCGCCAGTTCTGGGATTTCTTCCTTCTCTGGCTGTTTGTAACCTTCTCTCAAATGTACCAAAGCCCGTTAATTGGACCCTGTTGCCCCTGGCGATTTCCGCGCTAACCACATCAATAAAAGTGTTTATGAAAGCCTCAGTTCCATCCTTACTTTTACTCAACTGTGTGGCAATGGCATCGATCAGTCCATTTTTGTTCATAAAAAATATCCTCCTTATTTAAGACCTAACATCTGATCTATTAAATCAATGTCTGTAGCCGATAATTCAGTGTTTGTAGAATGTTCTGGTGTAGGTGCGGATGCATGATATACCCCATTATTCAACATATCTTTAATGGATTTAACATCCGTCTGTATTTCTTTTAATGATTTTTCTAAGGCTAAAGCCTGTTCTATCCAATCCTTTGCTACCCTAGTACGCTCCTTGCTTCGGTATTTTGCAATAGGATGATCCTTGGAAAAGTATAGAACCACGCGAACTGTACTTCTTTCCATAATACCCTCCTGAAATTCTTGTTGTACCCAGGGTACGAAATAAGCTAACATATACCCTGCAGCACTTGATAAACCATTGATATACGGGCATCCGCAGAATGTTGTGTGCTGCATTTGGCTTTTTGCTGTGTGTTGCAATTATTTCTGTGCTGCAGTACTTCTTGAACACCCATATACCAAGGCGTGAGCGAGTGCTGCATTAGTATCCAAAAAAAGTTTTTGTGCTGCATTTCATATGATTATTTAGGTACTGCTTTTTGTTATGTGCTACAACTACCTCCGAAAGCCCAATTATCTAAGCACGAACCGTGTGCTACGCTCTATAAATCGAACCTATGTGCTATAGACAAAAATCCCAGAGCATTAGCCATTTGGGTATCAGTAACAGAGATCGCTTCAGGGAAGATGTTAAGCAGTTCATCCCTTAAAGCTATGCTGCCTCCACCAGCTAAGATTATGTTGTTTATTTTTGCCCCTTGCCCAGCATTACTGCGGTATCCCTCGTTGATGTTGGCTGCTATAGATTTTTTAAGCAGATTGATTTCATCGGACATATCCACGGGTTTATTGTTTTTGAAACAAATACCCTTCTGGTACACGTTTTCACTTTCCTCAAGGCTTATATCAATACTGCCAACCTTTTTTGCAATAGCCCGGCTCAGTGGTCTAAAGACGCTGGACATGCCAATATCCAGGGTAAAACTATTTTCGATTAAGAAATGGAAGGCCCCTTTGGCAAAATTAAAACTAGCACAGTCAGTTGTTCGATAACCTATGTCAATTACCGTAATAAGGCTGTTTTCTGGCAGGTTATTCTTTATATCCGTACAGGAAGGGCTAAAAAATATACCACCTGCCTGGGGAAAAACAATAGCATCCTTAACTTTCACTTCTTTGCAGGTTCCATTCCACTCCGTATGAGCCGAAAAGCCTTTCAAAAAGCCACAAAACTCTTTTTGGGAAGTTTCGTAAATTGATAACGGAAGTCCAGTAACTAACATTACATCCTGTTCTGTTCCCTGCGTAGCTAATGACAGAGCGGTAGATAGCATTGCCTGAAAAGCTTCATCATTATACCTGTCGGTCTGCTCAAAGGCTCTGGTGGCGAATGAGCTTTCTTTCTGAGCCATTTTCCCGATATACCATGTGGTGTCATTAATATTTATAATATAGTCCTCTTTTGCACCCAGCAGGTTATCCAGGTCAATAGCTTCTCCTTTTTTAGCGATTGATGGAAATATGATTCTTTTCCCATCTTCTGTGACTACTTTGGTGTGGCCGTAACCAATATCCAATCCAACTTTAAACATATTTTCTTTCCTCCTTTTGAGATTTCACTACAAGCAATTGATCATCTTAATAATAATAGAAGGGTCAAATTGCGTGCCGGCGTGTATTTGTAATTCCCCAATAGCTTCATCATATAACAAGGGAGTTTTTCGGTATGGCCTAGGGTTAAGCATCGCATCTAAGGCATCAGCAACGCTTATTACCCGGGCAGGTAGAGGAATATCGTCTCCCCGCAGTCCGTTAGGATAACCATTGCCGTTGTAATGCTCGTGATGGTAATAAACGCTGTTTATCAAATCCGAAGTTATCGATTCTGAGGGATATTCATTAAGAAGTTCTGCCCCGTATTGCGAGTGTTTTCGAATTATTGACCAATCGGCACTACTAAGTTTGTTAGTTTTATGCAAAATGCCATATGGAACCTTAATCTTTCCTACATCATGGAGAAGTGCTGCATAATAAACCTGCTTGTTAAAGGTTTCATCAAAGACGATGCTTTCGCCAATCCAGAGTGATATTTTGGCCACCCTGCAACTGTGCAAATAAGTATCCAAGTCGTACCGTTTGAGCCGATTCAAAAAATGCAAACACATTTGCTTTTCATTTTGATTAACAATTATTTGGGATACACTCACTATTATTTTTTCCTCCTTTGGTTCTAAGATGTTGGTTGATTATTTCGTTGTCAGAGCAACATCGGTATGCGTTTGAGCATCACCTGTTCGTATAATAGCAACACTTTGTTTTTTGCAAGCGATTCACAGAAAAGCACCACTAATTCGCACGTGAGCATCGCTAGCTGTAGAATGATTTTGAGGTAAAAATCTCAATAATTCTACAGAAAGGAGGCCAGTATATGGCCAAAAAAATCAAAGTGAAGCTGATTTTAGAGCTTCGTGCAACCCAAATTTCCCAGCGCGAAATCTGTAGGACTAGAAAGATTTCGCAGCATTCAGTAATTGATGTCTATAAGATTGCTGACGAACTAGGAATAACTTATGAGGACGTTAAAGACAAATCTGAGGAGGAAGTTTACCGGATGTTCTATCCCGATAAATTCACCTCCGAGAGTCTTTACAACAAACCGGATTACAGCTATGTCCATGGCGAATTAAAAAAAACAGGCGTGAACCTGAAGCTCCTGTGGAAGGAGTATAAAGACACGTGTAATCAAACCGGTTCCATTTCAATGGGATATACAAAATTCTGCGAAGGTTATTCAGAACATGTAACCCGCAACAGCCTCACAAATCATCTTACACATAAACCCGGTATGGTTTGTGAAGTTGACTGGAGCGGCTCAATGATGTCTATTATCAGCAAGGATACCAGTGAAATCATCAAGGTTTATCTTTTTGTTGCAACATTGCCATATAGTCAATACTCATACGTGGAGCCCTGTTTTGATATGAAGCAGGATACCTGGCTAAAATGCCATGTAAACATGTTTGAGTATTTCGGCGGCTCAACGGTCAGAATTACATGTGATAATCTCAAAGTCGGTGTTATCAGCCATCCACGTGAAGGCGAAATTATCTTGAACGAAAAATATGAAGATTTCGGTAATCATTACTTTACAGCTATAATGCCAGCAGGCGTAAGGAAGCCCAAACAGAAAGCATCTGTTGAAGGCACCACAGGCAAAATAGCTACTGCAATCATCGCAAAGCTCCGTAATAAACCATTTTACTCTCTTGAAGAGTTAAAATTGGCAGTCTCCAAAGAACTTAAACGGTTTAATGATGCACCTTTTCAAAAACGAGAAGGCAACCGTACGCAAGTATTCAACGAAGTGGAGAAACATTATCTTAGAGATTTGCCTGGTATTCCTTACGAGGTTGCTGAATGGGTGTACAGACATACTGTAAATATTGATTGTCATGTTGTTTTTAAGACAAACCGATATTCTGCTCCATATAAATATGTCGGCAAGAAGGTTGATCTTAAAGTTACCGAATCACTGCTTGAAATCTATTTCAAAGGCGAAAGAATTGCATCGCATAAGAAACTGCCGGGCTATTCCAAATATAAATGGTCAACCCTTGAAGAACATATGCCTGATCAGTTTCAACATACCGAGTGGGATGATGAGCGAATTAAAAAGTGGGCTTACTCCATTGGTAACTGTACCGGCGAAGTTATTGACCGTATTTTCAATAGCGTTAGAATTAAAGAGCAGGGCTATAACTCCGCCTTATCTGTACTCCGAATGACTAAACGTTATTCCAATGAGCGATTGGAAATAGCTTGTGAACTTGCTTTAACAAAAATACGGGTACCAAGGTACAGTCACCTTAAATCTATTTTATCATCAAATCAGGATCAGCTATACCTCGCCAAGAAATCGGAAAGCAAAATAAAAGAACTTAATCAATCCGTTCAAGGATATGTCAGAGGTTCTCAATATTACGGCGGAGGTGATAATTAATGAGCCTGCTTAATGAGGAAACCCGCAGAAAACTTCGCGAATTAAACCTTAGCGAAATGGTAGATGCGATCGATACCCAATCTCAAGACGTTGGATATGCCACGCTTTTATTTGAAGATCGGATGAAACTGGCAGTAGACTACGTCTACCAGAAGAAATACAATACCAAAGTTCAGCGGCTTATCAAAATAGCAAAATTTCGAATCACTAATGCTGCTTACAACGACATTTACTATATTGACCGTGGCCTGGATCGCCAGAAGTTGATGGCACTTTCCAACTGTCAATTCATTGATACCAGCACAAGCGTCATTTTTTATGGGTTTAGTGGTTCTGGGAAGAGTTTTCTTGCTTGTGCACTTGGCAGACAAGCGTGTATGCAAGGTATTCGAACACGTTATATCAGAACTCCGGATTTACTGATGCTGCACGATGAAGCATTACTTACTAAACAAGGAATGCCAAAACTTTTGAAAAAGTTCAGCAACTATAAACTGTTAATCATGGATGAATGGTTACTGAATGCTCTATCTGATGAAGAGCAATATTTTCTGCTCGAGCTTATCGAACGTAGACATGATTCCAGTTCAACGATCTTCTGTACACAGTATAAAAAGGAAGATTGGCATGTCCGCTTAGGGGGTGGCGTACATGCGGATGCCATAATGGATCGTATTGTACATAATGCCGCCTGGGTATACGCAGGTAATATAAATATGCGAGAGTTCTATTCCAAGAAGTCTGCGAAACCTCAGTAATGATTGTTCATAAAGCGTACTGCCCGATGGGCAGTGCGCAACCTTAAAGTGATGCTCTAAGTGGGTACTGCTGATGCTCTAAGTGCGTATCGATGCTGCCCAAAAGTGTAAATTGGTGTTGCTGTGACAGTGAAATAATCAGTTGGTTTTTTAATCACCTTCAAGGTACCGGTTTTCCGGTGCCTTATATATAGCAGCCCCACCGGGTTTTTGATTACCAGCCAATTTTCAGGCCTCAAACCCCGTTTGTCCAACAAAACGCTTTGTTTCCTGGTAGGTTTTTTTGCCATAGAAATAATCTCCCTTCATTATATTTGCCCATAAAAAAGCCCCGGGGATTAGCCCCAGGGCTTGATATTTATTGTTTATGGTAAATAAAATACTACAATGCTTGAATTATCCGTAAGTTCGCCATTATTTTTAGTTTGAACGTAAATAGTATTTACGCCAGGAGCGAGGCTGCTGATCACTATGGCATTAGACTCACTCCAGTCCCCTGCCCCGCTTAGCAAGCTGGCTTTGTAATTAGAACCATTAACAGCATCTATTATTACAGTAATCGAGCCAGTTCTTGTGAGCGTAACATTATTAAGCGTTTTAACCGACTTGATCATGGGAGGTATATTACTACCATTTTCTATATTGGTTAGCCTTGCATCCAAATTCAACCCATCTACCAAATCATAGGTGGCCTGTGCTGTATCTCTAGCTTCCAATGAGTACTGTCTTGATTCAATAGTAGCATCTCTGGCTTCATCTGCTGCTTGTGCGGCTGCTTCAGCCATACTCCTAGCTGCTTCAGCTGCTGCTACGGCCGGGTCTGCTGTAGTGAATGTTTCATAATCTTCTGAGTAATAATAATTCCCATTTTTAGCATTTACTCTAATTCTATATGTATATTCTTCATCCTGCATTAATCCTATATCTTCGTATTGACTAATATTAATCTCAGTTACTAAATCTGTATGTGATAACCCATCCCACACATCTTCATTTAACTTACGTTGTACAGTATAACTGACATCATCGGGGTTATCTTGATTGTTCCAAAATAAATTTATAGTATCTTGCGTAATACTTGGTGTATTAATTTCAACAGGTAATGCTGGTATTGTATATTCAGTTGTTGCATACCATACAGTATTATCTGTTATTTTAGTCTGTACTCTTAAATCATATAAAGTATCTGGTATTAACCCCACGAAGGTATGGCTATTAGTGTAAGTATAATCATATGCCCAGGTACTTGGAATAGCTTTTTTCCATCCGACTTTAAACGCATGAGGAGTAGTTGGAAACGAAAAACTTAAAGGTATACTGTTTGCTGTTATATTTGAAGTCTGAAAATCAGTTATATCGTCTGCTCTTTGTAATATTTGATAATAACCCTGTCTTGCTATTAAGATTTTGTTGTCATTCATTTCAAGGTACTTTGAAAAATTTGCTAAATATACATTATAAGTTCCTTCAGCTTTTATATTGCCCTGTAAATCAGTCATAATTAATCGGTTAGAACCGTCAACTCTTCCAACTAGAAAAAGGTAGTCGTTATATAATACAAGGTTTAATTTTGCACTATAATCAGAATTATTATATGAATCTATTACCCCATCTGTTGGAGATATTATTTGTACAAAATATGTGTATAGATTCCTTGTTACTGCAACGAAATTTCCATTGCCCAGCTTTCCTCCATATGCTTTGTCTCTGCCTAACTCATAAGAGTGTACTTTTGTACCTGTTGGACTTATTTCAACCCACATACTGTCGTCATCCCCAAAAGGTGTATAATCTATCATTGCTATGTTACCGTTAGACATAGGCTCCATATATAGTGGCTCACCACCGTTATAAAACACTTTATTTGTAACTATTAGATTACCTGCCGAATTAATAATGCAAAAATACCCATTATTACCCCCTACTTGAGTTCCAAACATTATGCTGTTATTATTAAATGCTTTTGACATAATATTACCACTAAATTTACTATAAATTACACCTGCTTCAGCACATTTAATAGTATTATACGAAGAATCAGCTAATATATATTTTACAGGTGAAATGCCTGCATGTCCTGTTAAAAATATGTTCCCATTAGGGCATATAGTGAATCCTGTTATAGTGGTCATGTCTGCAAAATCACTCAAAATTCCACTGGTAACTATGTCCCCATCCTCATTAATTTCCATATATCTACCTTCGGACCCTATACATACTGTATTTCCATTGGGTAATACTCCTGCATGCCTTATAGTTGTACTTCCATGTGGCCAAGTCCCGTTTACTATATTATTTCCATTTTCGTCTATTATTTGGTATTTACCTAGATCTCCTCCTAAAAATACATTTCCATTAGAAAATAAAGCTATTCCTCTTATTTCTACACCCTCACCATGCTCCCATGTTTGTACAAGAATCGCCTGTGATTCTTGTACTGGTATAAAAACCAACACTAAACTTAAAATAATTGACATTGATATTAGTTTCTTCATTAAAAAGCTCTCCTTTCTGCCAGTTTCGCATAAATAACCCTAGATAGATTTATTATCTAGGGTTATTTATGCTTTTATATTTTAAAAATTATTACGCTTCGAATTGATGTATTTCCAGCTATATCAGTTAGTCTAACATCAATAGTATTACTCCCATTTGTTAAACCTGTTACACTTATTGTAGTGCTTAACAAGGAATTTTCTTCTGCCCATTCTCCTTCATTTACTCTATAACTATAAGTAAGATTATTCATATTGTCATAATATTCAATACTTAAATCTATAGAGCTGGAAGACGATACTGTTGCTCCATTTTTGCCTTTAAGAGAGTTTATTACAGGCATTTCAGTATCAATTACCAATACATATTTATCTATTTCCCCAGCTACTCCATAAGTGTCTTTAACTTGTACTCTTATTAAGCATCCTCCATTACTAGATAACAGGTATACAGGATAATTGGCACTATATGTTTCCCATTCACCCCACAAGCCTAATCCTCTGTCTACTCTTATTGATGTTGCTGCTGGGTAATTTAGTAACAAAGTTGGACTATTTGTTTTACAGAATAGTGCAGCTACTCCATTATAAGTACCCAACTGTCCTCCTGATATAGTTATTGTTCCAGAGGGTAATTCACTGTTATAACCTATTGTGTCTTTCCCTAAACTAATATTCTGAGCCGCATCTGCCAGCTGTATAAATACATTCTTTATTCCTATATCACTATTTCCACCATATGATACATTCGACATATTCCAGTCTTTTGTCATGCTATATGTTTCCCATGCTGACCATAATAGACCATTATTACTAAACCTCATCTTTAATGCATCCTCTGTAGACCCACTGTCGAAAGCAGTTATTGTCAATTCTACATTAACATTTGTAGTGGATTCAGCACCATTATTAATAGATAAGGTAACTGATGGTGGAATAATATCATCTGCTAATGCTACTGAACTACTTCTTATATAATAATTACCCACAGCATCTATTGCCTTAACATATATTGTTTTAGTCCCTGCCCCTGCAGTTAATTCCCAAGGTATTTCTTCTAAATAACTAGTTACTCCAGTAGAATTATTTTCTAACAATGCTTCTGAATGTACCTCTTGGTAGGTACTTCCATCTTCTGATATTAATATACTTTTTATACCTGAATCAGTATCGGACGCAGATATCGATACTGCGATATTTCTATTAGCTGTTTTTGATAGGCCTTCTTCAGTACCTATACTGATATTTACTATAGGGTTAGTTTTATCAGTTGCACTTGCTAAATCTATATTTAGTAGATTATTTTCAAATTTTGTTTGCATTATAGAATTATAAGCAGTTACTCTGAAATAATACTTTGAATTATTATCATAAGTAGTGCCAGAAGTGGTTAAATACAAGTTTGTTGCTGAATCATCAAAATCCTCTCCACTACCATCCCACTTAAAGATATCTTCTATTACACTATTGTCTTTTGTTAAGCTACCAATAAATGGGTATATTTTAAAATCACTGCTATTAAATTCAGTTACATTTCCTAAATCATAAGACCGGTAAGTATAACCATCATTAATCCATAACCTATAACCTGTTGCTCCGGTAACTGATTCCCATGTTATAGTAACATTTGACTTACCTTGAGTATTACTCCAATAAGTTGGAGTAGTAGTATAAGATAATACAGGATCACTTAATAAGGGTATTTCAACCGAACCAGTATAGCACCAGTTATCAAAGCTACAATCTGGTGCATGTATTCCACATATACTTTTTGCTCTAAAATAAACACTAGAATATCCTGCAAAATCCGACTTATTAAAAACTAATTCATCACCTGTATAGTAACCATAATCAGACCAATTTTCATTATCTGTACTTATCTGTAAATAAGCATATCCTAAATAACTGCTTGCAATTTTCAATCTAGCTCTTACTATATCATTATCTGGAATACCTAAAGATTCATAACTCATTGCCCTATTATTATAGTTAGTGCTTCCCCAATATCCATCAGCTGTGAAATTATACTTTGGTTGATTGAATCCGAAATTTTTTATGTCAGAGTCTCCCGATTCTCTTACTAATTCCCAACTGCCTTCATTAAGTCTATAAATCTCACCATTTCGTTCACTTGATACATTTATATAAAAAGTATAAATTTCTCCTAACGGACCCATAAATAGTTTTTGTCTTTGATAAAAATCATAACTAGACCCCTCTGGCTTTGGTATTGAAGTAATCACTTTATCAATAGTATTAAAACAATATAAATTAGTATAATGATTTTCTATATAAATATTACCATCTACTCCATAGACAAAATTAGGTACAAAATACTGTGTTGTGGCTGTATTGTAATAACTCATTTGAGCATCTAAACTAGTAGCAGTTGTACCAGAATACTCTCTTATATTACTAGCATGTGGAGCATAATATACTTTATCGTTTTTCCCCTTAAACAATAACGTTAATTCATGAGAAACAGATGTTCTAGAAAGTACTGTAGCATCTTGTTCTCTTCCATATATATGTAAATAC
>LNQE01001865.1_pt1 | contig 81865 bp, 81 predicted proteins | sample 603111 | NCBI WGS metagenome assembly LNQE01 (sample SAMN04260313, study PRJNA301899) | hydrocarbon metagenome | isolation source: hydrocarbon-contaminated ditch | place: Germany: Bremen | collected 1998
CCATTAAGAGATAGTACCCCCAGTCGAGCATTCCCTGTGATAACAGTAACTTTAATAGTGATAAATATAATTATATTTATTATGGAAATAGCAGCTGGATCCCAGGCCCTTAATGAACTAATTTATATATTTGGCCTGGTTCCCGCTTTTATTAATGAAAATACATCACTGTTAGGATATTATCCGGTATTGACATCAATATTCCTGCATGGCGGCTGGATGCATGTAATCGGCAACATGTGGATCCTGTGGCTATTCGGTGACAATATCGAAGACTATATGGGTTCCAGCCGATTTTTGCTCTTTTATCTTTTATGCGGTATGGCTGCAGGACTAACTCATTATTTTATCAACCCTGGCTCCGAAATCCCGGTAGTTGGGGCATCGGGAGCTGTGGCAGGGGTAATGGGAGCATACTTTTTGATGTTCAGGCACGCAAAAATACTTACCTACATACCTCCAATTTTTCTGTTTAACTTACCCGCCTGGATTTACCTCGGGTTTTGGGCTTTGTCACAAGTGTACTGTGGAACAGCAGATATAATATCGGCCAATTCTTGCGGCTCTATTGCCTTCTGGGCTCACATTGGAGGGTTTGCAGCAGGTATGTTTTTATATCGAGCTTTTCTGCTTGAGGAGCCCCAATCTACATGATTATACTCTTATGGAATCACGAGAGCGTTCATTGATTTTATTTAGCAATCGCTCGATGTGATCATTGGCCAATCTAGTATTGTCATCACTATTCTGTAAAAAATAGATAGTATTTTCTATCCTTTCCTGGCTGGCTTTAATTTCGTCCCAATGGCGCTCTTCTTCATACAGGTTCATGCAATCCTGTAAGTCATTGGCTCTGCCTGTTTCCAGGTAATGTTTAAATATGGTCAAGCTGGTAGTATCCTGGTAATCGGCATGAACCATAGATTTGCTGATTATATTGTTGTATATTCGCAAGTTTTTCTGGGCATTTTTTAATTTTGATTCAGTAATTTCAATATCTACATAGCAGCGTTCGGTAAAGTCGGAACAGAAGTCTTCCCACTGTTCTAAAATAGCCTTGTACCGATCACAGGCCTTCTCATATTCTCGATATTGGAGAAGGTAAATTTTCATCTGGTGGTTAAAGCAGCTGCTTTCTTCCTCCTCTGTTTTCTTCCTGCGGCGAGATTTTAAAGAACTAAAAGGGATCAAGTTTCCGCCGGCAGGGCGCTCATATATTGTTTTTTGTGGTTTGTCCGGTAAAATATCAGGTTCCTGTGGCCAAAAGTTTTCAATGTTAACAATGGCATAACGTGCTTCGAGCAGCTTATTCAAGTAATTTATATGCTTATTGACCTTCTCTGTATCTTGTAGGGCAATAATACACATATTAATGTCCTTGATCAATTCGTCTTTATTTTTCTGACCTTTTTTAGCACTTTTACGGCTTTTGTGGTAATCAAGAATCTCACGGTTCATAGGTTCGAGGAATTCCAATGACATAATAGTACCAAAATCACTCGCAGTGACTTGCTGGACATTGGCTGGAGTATGTTTGTTGAAATAGAAACGAGTATTACTGAAAGGGTAATAATAGGGCCCGATGATAGAAATGTACTCATTATTGACCAGGTTTTCGATATCCTTTAATACGTCCAGTTCTTCGTCCAGAAGCTCTACCCACTGGCAGCAGGGAGACAGACTGTCTCCTTCGGATTCAGCCTCTATCTTCAACTGCTTATAGGCATCTAATGTTATGGTAAGGTGTGAGTTATAATAGTAAAATAGAACTTCCTCCGGTGTATATTGAAGAAAAAGGGATAAATCAGGGTAATTAGCCTTGTCCTTATTAAGAAATGTGAAAAACATAAACAAACCTCCTTCATAAAGTAAGCAATAAATAATTTCTATATATTTCCAAATATTCCTTCTTTTATTAGAAAAATATTTATTTAACCGATTTAATTATCTGCTAGAGCTGAATTATAATAAGAACTAGGTCTGCAAATACATATTTCAGGAGGTAGCGGGATGGATGTAAAATTACCCTGGTTTGTTGAAGAATTAAGGAAAAGGGATCCGGAATTTTTTTCAGCTGTAAAAGGAGTGGCAGAGTCAGCTATGAATACCCGTGCTCTGGATGCAAAAACTACCTATCTGGTGGTCTTGGCTTTGGATGCTGCCAAAAATGCCGATCAGGGGGTTAGAGTTCTGGCATCTCAGGCTAGAGAAGCAGGAGCATCTGAAGAAGAGATAAAGGAAGTACTTCGTCTGGCCTATTATGTGAGTGGAATGGACGTAATCAAAACCTCATTGAATGCCTATGATTAAGAATTCAACTTCGCAGTCGACAATGGGGCTTCTTGCTCTGAGCAGGCCTGATACTCGCAATATTGCCAAAGATGAGTAATTATAAAAAAGGAGATTATAGTCTATGTTCGAAGCATTGCTTTTTGATTTGGATGGCACATTGTTAAATATAGATATGGATAATTTTTTACCCAGGTATTTTGAAAGAATGGCTTTAGCGGCCAGGAACCAGGGCTATCAGGGAGCAGACCGGCTGGTAGAACAGATTTGGTCTTCAACCGAAAAGATGATTGCCAATACTGACCCTGATAAAACTAATGAAGAGGTTTTTTTTGAAGATTTCTATCGCAGCTGGCCTCATCCTCCCGAAGAATTCAATATATTTTTTGAGAAATTTTATGATGATGAATTTCCACAATTAAACGTATTTTGCCAGCCATTCACTGGAGTTCAGCAAATGATGGAAAATCTATTTAAGCGCGATTTTAAAATTGTTATTGCCACCAATTCAGTATTTCCTCTGACTGCTATAAAGCATCGGCTTAATTGGGCAGGAGTAGGACATTTTGATTATGATCTGATCACCTCATATGAGAATATGCACTACTGTAAACCCCAACCTGCTTATTATAAAGAAATATGCGATGTGATCGGGGTAAAAGCTGATAATTGTCTGATGATAGGCAATGATACTGGCGAAGACCTGGTGGCCGGACATATAGGCATGAAGACTTATTTGGTTAAAGACAGGTTAATAGATAAAGGGGCAGGTCTGCAGGCTGATTGGCAGGGTGAACTTCAGCAATTGTTCCATTTTCTTAAAAATATATAGAATAAAGAGACCCGTTGCCGGGGGAAATTATTAATAAAGATTTGTCTGCGGTGGGGTGATTATGAGCGAAAAAGGAAAAAAGAAGCTAAAACCGCTTACGGAAAAAGATTTGATGAAAATGGAGATTGCCAGAGAGCTGGGTCTATGGGAGCAAATTGAGAAACATGGGTGGGAATCTATGAGTAATGCGGCCTGTGGAAGGATAGGGGGCATAATGAGTAAACGATTGAAGGAGAGAAAGCAGGGAGAAGAATAGAAATTATATTCTTAGATCCCCGGACTATAAGTCAGCATAGTCCGGGGATTATTTATTACTTTAAGCTGCAGCGGGCGAGCATTAAGCCTGCTCCCGCCGTCAGCCGGTCTCATGTTACTGAATAGAGATATTCGTATCTATATAAGGTGTACGGCACCATAAAAGATGGTGAAAGCGCCTTACCTTCCTTGCTCTGAGCAGGCCAAACATTCTCATGCTTAACTTCAGTTACTAATAAACGTCTGGATTGGTTTATAATTATACTTGTAGTTAAATTTATGCAGTGGTGGGTGATAAAAAATATGACAGAAATTGAAAGAGTTAAGGCATTTTTACGGGCTAAAAATCCAGCCATTCGGATCATGGAATTTGAACAGGATACCAGTACATCATATCTGGCTGCTCAGGCTTTGGGAACTGAGGTGGGACAAATTGCTAAATCCATGCTCTTTAAAAGTAAAAAGGATGATTATATACTGGTAGTCTCTACCGGTGATGTCAAAATCGACAGCAAGGCGGTCAAGGATCTGGTAGGAGCCAAAGTGCGCATGGCCAACGAAGATGAAGTGCAGGAAATTACCGGCTTCCATATCGGTGGGGTATGTCCCTTTGCTTTAAAGACTCCGGTTTCTATTTTTCTTGATGAAAGTCTTAAGAGATACGATGTTGTCTATGCAGCAGCTGGTACTGCAAATACGGCGGTGCCTGTCAGTTATCAACAGCTCATGGAGATAACCGGAGGTAAGGCCTGTCAGGTATCTTTCTGATTATCAGTTCAAAGGCAACCAGGGGGAGAATTATACTTGCTCCCTCCGTCACCCTTCACCCTCCGGGTACAACCCCGAAACGGGACAACTGATGTGCATGCATTTACTTCGTTACTGCACTATTAAGGTTGCTGATACTCCCGGGCGCGCACCGCCTGGTGAGAAAGTGGGTTATTAAATACGTAGTAAGAGGAGAATTCTTATGAATGCGGGTTTTGTGCATTTACATAACCATAGTGAGTACAGCCTCCTGGATGGTGCCTGCAGAATAAAAGATATGGTGGCCAGAACAGTCGAGATGGGACTGCCAGCGTGTGCCATTACCGACCACGGGGTATTGTATGGGGTTATAGATTTTTACCGGGCCGCTAAAAAACAGGGCATCAAGCCGATTATCGGCTGTGAAGTATATGTTGCTCCCAGAAGCCGTCTGGATAAAGAGGCTAGAATCGATGATAATATGTATCACCTGGTTTTACTCTGCCAGAATCAGCAGGGTTACAAAAACTTGGTACAGCTGGTAAGCAGGTCTTACCTGGAAGGGTTCTATTACAAACCCCGGGTCGACAGGGAACTCCTGACTAAGTACAGCCAGGGGTTAATAGCCATGTCCGGATGTATAGCCGGGGAGATACCCCAGGCTATTCTGGCCGGGGAACATGAAAAGGCCAGGAGTATTGCCCTGGAGTACCAGGAGATATTTGGAATGGGTAATTTTTACCTGGAGCTGCAAAACCACGGGATGTCGGAAGAAAGACGCGTATGTGCAGCCCTGGAACAGATCAGTGATGAGACTGGTATTCCATTAGTAGCCAGCAACGATGCCCATTATATAAATAAGAACGATGCTGCCTATCATGATGTATTGCTGTGTATACAGACAGGAACGGTAATAAGTGATGAGCAGCGTATGCGTTTTCCCCCGGGCAGCGCCTTTTACCTTAAGACTTCGGAAGAAATGTATGAATTATTTTCGAAACGGCCGGAGGCCCTTACAAATACGCTGGTAATAGCTGATAAATGTGATGTGGAATTTGAATTTGGCGCATTTCATCTGCCCCATTTTGAAGTCGATGCAGGATATTCTTCGGAAAGTTTCTTAAGCGAACTGGTATGGAAAAAAACCCGGGAAAAGTTCCCCGAGCCAGATCAGATCATTGATGAGCGTATCGCGTTCGAGCTGCAGGTGATAAATGATATGGGCTTTGCGGCGTATTTTCTGATTGTACAGGACCTGATCAACTGGGCTCGCGCTAATAACATTGCGGTAGGCCCGGGCCGAGGTTCGGCAGCCGGCAGCCTGGTATCTTATGTCCTGGGAATAACTACTATTGATCCTCTGAAATATGGACTTCTGTTTGAAAGGTTTTTAAATCCTGAACGGGTCAGCATGCCGGATATTGACATAGACTTCTGCTTTGATAAAAGAGACCGGGTTATCGATTATATCATACAAAAATATGGGGCGGATCGGGTAGCGCAGATTATTACTTTCGGAACTATGGCGGCTCGGGCAGCTATACGAGATGTGGGAAGAGCCCTGGATATTCCCTATGGGGAAGTAGATAAAATAGCTAAAATGGTACCCGCTGAACTGGGGGTTACCCTGGACCGTGCTCTTACCATTGCTCCTGACCTAATTGAACTATATGGCAGTGATTATAACTCGCGAAAAATAATCGATACCGCCAGGGCATTAGAAGGGATGCCACGTCATGCTTCCATTCACGCGGCCGGGGTAGTTATTGGCAAGGAAAATCTCAGCAGTATTTTGCCCCTGCAGAAAACTAGTGACGGACATATAGTAACCCAGTTTGCCAAAGAAACCGTTGAAGATATTGGGCTGCTAAAAATGGATATACTGGGGTTAAGGACTTTAACCGTTATTTACCGAGCAGTAGAAATCATTGAAAAAACCAGGGGCGAGTATATAAATATTGACACCATAAATTTAGACGATGCCAGGGTCTACCGTTTGTTATCCCAGGGGGACACCATAGGCGTATTCCAGCTGGAAAGTGATGGTTTGCGCAGAATTTTAAAAGATATGGCACCCAGCCGTTTCGAAGATCTGATAGCCATTATAGCCTTATATCGGCCAGGCCCTCTGGGAAGCGGTATGGTAGAGGATTTTATCAACTGCAAGCATGGACGCCAGGAGATAGAATACATACATCCGATCTTGCAGGGCATACTGCAGGAAACCTATGGAGTGGTGCTATACCAGGAACAAGTCATGCAGGTAGCCGGGTTATGTGCCAATTTTACCATGGGCGAGGCGGATGTTCTGCGCAGAGCCATGGGAAAGAAAAAGGCTGAAGAACTTATGGCTCAAAGAGATAAATTTATCAAGGGGGCAGCCGGGAACAATATAGATCAGGCCACGGCGGCAAGATTATTTGATATAATGGAGAGCTTTGCCGGTTATGGATTTAATAAGAGCCATTCAGCTGCCTATGCTATGATTTCGTACCAGACTGCCTATTTAAAAGCTTATTATCCCGTAGAATATATGTGTGCATTCCTGAGCAGTGTTATAGACAATCAGGATAAAGTAGTTTTCTATTTGAAAGAGTGCCAGCAGATGGGAATAAGGGTACTGCCGCCAGATATTAATGAAAGTTATGAGAATTTCACGGTAAGCGGCAACAGCATTCGTTTTGGCTTGGGAGCCATAAAAAATGTGGGGCTGGGTGCGGTGAGCAGTATTGTAAATACTAGAAAAAAGGGAGCTTTTGTTTCATTATTTGATTTTTGTAAGCAGGTGGATCTGGGGCAGATCAATAAAAGAATACTGGAAAATTTAATCCTGGCTGGATGTTTCGATACTCTAGGTATAAGCCGAAGAGAGGCTTTATCCATTATGGAGGAGTGTGTAGAGTTATCAGCGCAGATCAAACAATGTGAATCCAGCAGCCAGATGTCGTTGTTTGGTGAAGTTATGGATATGGTGGAAGAGCCACAGGCATCTATAAAGGGCGAGTTCCCCATCCGGGAAAGGCTCAAGCGGGAAAAAGATGTACTAGGTTTTTACGTTTCGGCCAATCCGATGGATGAGTATCAGGCAATTCTCCCCCTGCTCAGCGGACAGAAAATTAGTGATCTTGCCGCTGCTGATGAGGAAAGGTATGTAAGACTGACCGGCATAATCGTGAATTTGAATCGGCGGGTCAGCCGCAGGGGTGATACCTATGCCCGCTTTTATCTGGAAGATGGCAGTGGAAGGATTGAAGTGCTTGTTTTCCCCAAAGCTTTGAAGAAAAATAGCCAACATTTAAACACGGATGGGGCAGTTTTGATTGAAGGGTTTTATGATACCCGTGATGAACAGCCAAAGATCTCACTGCAGCAGGCCCGGCCTATCCCGGAGGTACTCAAAGAGCTGCATATAAGAGTTCCTGAGGACCAGGAGAATGATTTTAAAATACAACTGCTGCAGATGCTTCAGCAGTATCCTGGTCCGGTAGAGGTATTTTTACATCTTCCAGGGCGTCGTACTATATTGCTGCAGGAGAAATACTATGTCCAGGCTCAAATAGAACTGCAGACCAGGATTGCTGCCTGGTTCGGGGCAAAAAATGTATGGTTTTCTTAATAGGTCAACTTTGGCTGTTTACCTGATAATAGCGACAGTAAGGCGATCAAAAAGACAATATGTAGATGGGAGGTTCTATGCATGAATGGAGAGTATATCGGACAAGACTATATTATGGTTAAAGCATTAGAAAACGGAGTAACCATAATAGGATTAACCCGGGGAAGAGACACCAAACTTCATCATACGGAGAAACTGGATAAGGGTGAAATAATGTTTCTTCAATTCACAGAACACACTTCTGCTGTAAAAATCCGCGGACATGCAGAAATTTTACATCGCTATGGTAATAGTACCAGCGGAAACCCATTTGAAAAAAGTAAATCCTGAAACGCACTGGTATAAGGCCCTCCACCCACATATGTTAGTCAGCGATGCCAGACCGCGGATGCTTCCAGTGTTCAGGATAAAGGAGGTAAATTTTTGCAGAAGCTTGCAGTGCTGACCAGTGGCGGAGATGCGTCGGGAATGAATGCAGCCATACGAGCAGTGGTAAGAGCAGCAATATACCAGAACATTCAGGTATACGGTATTTACCAGGGCTTCGAGGGCCTAATAGCCGGCCATCTGAGTGAAATGACCCTGGGCTCGGTAGCAGACATCATACATCGAGGCGGGACCATACTGCAGACTTCCCGATCAAATCTATTCATGCAGGAGAGAGGCATGGAGAAGGCCAGGATTAATCTGAATGAACTGGGTATTGAAAACCTGGTGATTATAGGTGGAAACGGCAGTTTAAAGGGAGGTTATGAGATATCCCGGCTGGGAATCAATGTTATTGGAATCCCGGCTACTATTGATAATGATGTGGTATATACCAGATCTATCGGTTATGATACCGCTGTTAATACGGTTTTAATGGCTATCAACCATATTCGTGATACAGCCAGCAGCCATGGGAGGGTATTTATTATAGAAGTTATGGGGCGGCATTGTGGGGAGATAGCCCTGGCAGCGGGAGTTGCCGGCGGGGCAGAATCGATACTGGTACCCGAAATAGAGACTGACTTTGAACAGATAATTCATAAAATCCAGGCCGGTATTGAAAGAGGCAAACTGCACAGTATTATTATTGTCGCCGAGGGGGTATATCCGGTCATGGATCTGCAGGAATATATAGTTGAGAAAACTGGACAGGATACCCGTATTACTATCCTGGGCCATATCCAAAGGGGCGGAACTCCCAGTGCGGTCGATAGGATACTAGCTTCCCAAATGGGAAAGATGGCAATAGATTGTATAACCTCCGGCCAACGAAATGTTATGGTAGCAGGTCGGGAAGAAAGAATCTTTACCATACCTCTGGGGGAAGTTATCAATGGAACCAAAACTCCGGAACTGGAAATGTTTGAACTCGCCCGTATTCTTTCTATATAATTTAATAAAAGAAAAAATTGGAAAGCTTTCAGGAGGTATGCGGCTTGAGGAAAACTAAAATTATATGCACTATTGGCCCGGCCAGTGAAGATGTGAGTATACTGGCCAAATTGATTGAGAACGGGATGAATGTAGCCCGGCTTAACTTTTCCCATGGTTTGCATGAAGAGCATAAAAAGAGGATCGAGAACATACGGCAGGCAGGAGTGACTACTGGAACACCGATCGCCATCATGCTTGATACCAAAGGGCCAGAAATTAGAACCGGTACTCTGGCCAGAGGCAAGATCACCCTGCAGGGAGGACAGGAATTCATACTCACCAGCCGAGACGTACCTGGAGACGAAAGCGCAGTACAGATCACTTATGCTGCCCTACCCCAAGAAGTCAAGGCAGGAGATGCCATCCTATTGGCTGATGGTCTTATAAATTTACATGTTAAAAAGTGCAGTGAAACAGATATAATCTGCGAAGTAGTCAATGGCGGTGAGTTGGGGGAGAGAAAAGGAGTGAATGTCCCCGGAGTGAGGATTCAACTGCCGTTTTTAAGTGAAAAAGATAGGAAAGATATTAGTTTTGGCATCGATAACCAGGTAGATATTATAGCTGCCTCTTTTGTGAGAAAGGCGGAAGACATACTTGAAATCAGAAGAATCCTGGAAGAAAACAATGCCGATGTATTTATTATTGCTAAAATAGAAAGCCAGGAGGGCGTAGATAATCTGGACGATATCACCAAGGTAGCTGATGGGGTAATGGTGGCGCGAGGAGATCTGGGAGTGGAAATCCCGGTGGAAGAGGTGCCCTTGGTACAAAAGGCCATAATCGAAAAATGTGCTCAGACGGGTAAAGTAGTGATTATTGCCACTCAGATGCTGGATTCTATGATAGTAAACCCCCGACCTACGAGAGCAGAAGTATCAGACGTGGCCAATGCCATATTTGATGGTGCCGATGCGATCATGTTGTCCGGGGAAACTGCAGCTGGCAAATATCCGGTGGAAGTAGTTGAAACCATGGCCCGTATAGCCAGAAGAGCTGAGGAAGTGCTTCCTTATCAGGAACTGCTGAGACAGAAGCGGCAGCAGGGGAGTCTTACAGTTACTGATGCTATCAGTTATGCTACCTGTGCCACTGCCATGAATCTAGGGGCTTCAGCGATTTTGACTGCTACTCGTTCAGGATATACGGCCAGGATGGTTGCTAAATATCGGCCGAAAGCCAAAATAGTTGCAGCTACGCCAGATGAGGCAGTTTCTAAAAAACTAGCCCTGGTATGGGGCGTATATCCGATTTTGACTAAAGATGTCGAAGGAACCGATGCTCTGCTGGATGAATCAATAAACGTTGCCCTGGAAAAGGGTTGTATAAATAAGGGTGATCTAATAGTTCTTACTGCGGGAGTTCCGACTGGATCGAGCGGGCAGACCAATTTATTAAAAGTTCATATTGTGGGTGATATCCTGGTGCAGGGAATGGGGATCGGGTTACAGCCTACAAGTGGGAGAGCGAAGATAGTGCTATCGGCGGCAGATCTGAGCAAAATAGAAGATGGTGATATAGTCATCACTACTAACGCTGACAGCTATCTGGCGCCTCTATTGGGACGTATTAAAGCCCTGGTGGCTGAGGAAGGTGGTCTTACTTCCAATGCTGCTATAATGGGGTTGAACGCCAATATTCCTGTCATTGTCGGAGCTGTTGGAGCCAGCACCGTTTTGGAGGATGGCATGCTGATAACCATAGACACTCCAAGGGGCAGAGTTTATAAGGGTTTAACTAGAGTACTGTAACGACTTTAGTAAGAAAGTAGTTAGGGCGCCTGCTGATAAGCGTATAAGACGTAATGTTCATCGATAATCTAAAAGTCCGCGCAATCAACGTATTCGTGTACGCCAAGTCGCGGGCTTTCTATGTCTTGATCTCCAGTTCTTTATTTCTGACACAGCGAGCACAAACTGTGATACGGTGGGCTTTTTTCACCATTGTGCACCAAGGTTGGCAACTAAGGGGCAACTCCTTACAGAAGCTGCCCCTTTTTGAAATCTTAAATGCTTTGAATAGTGTGCTGTTAAAGTCGTCACTTGGCAGCATGAGGTTTGAGTGGCTTCAGGCTGTTCCGTACTCTTACAGCATAAAATTTCTAAGCACTATTTACATAAATTAAGAACCTATTTATTCTTCCAGGTGGGTTTGCGTTTTTCGATGAAAGCGCCCATCCCTTCAGACTTATCTTCTGTTGCACAGCTGTTGCCGAACATATCTGACTCAATAGACATAGCACTATCCAGGTCGCACTGCATACCTACAGTTATGGCATGTTTGGAGTATGCTACTGCCAGTGGAGCTTGCTTGATTATCTTTTTGGCCAGTTTTTTGGCTTCTTCCATCAACTGGTCAGCAGGATAGACATGGTTTACCAGGCCTATACGATAAGCTTCATCAGCTTTGATGATATTAGCGGTATAAGTAAGTTCTTTAGCCCGACCTTCCCCTACCAGCCGCGGCAGTCTCTGAGTGCCGCCGAATCCGGGGATGATACCCAAACCTACTTCTGGTTGTCCGAATACTGCAGTTTCAGATGCTAGTCTGATGTCGCATGCCATAGCTAACTCGCATCCGCCACCCAGAGCAAAACCATTGACTGCGGCTATTACAGGTTTTTCTAAGCGTTCGAGTTTGCGCATCACATATTCACCATAAGCTGCAAATTTACGGCATCCGGGTTGATCCATCTCATACATCCACACTATGTCAGCGCCGGCTACGAAAGATTTATCACCAGATCCGGTGATAATCAGGACTCTAACTTCGGCATCAGCATCCAATTCATCGATGAGTTTTTCCATTTCTCTAAGAACATCGGCATTTATAGCATTGAGCGCTTTAGGACGATTCATATATATAGTTGCTATACCGTCTTCTTTTTCAATGATCAGATTTTCATATGTCAACACATTTCCCCCTTTCAAAGGTTATTCCTGAAAATATCAGCATTTGAAAGCTCTAACTACTTACTATAGTCGTAAAATCCTTTTCCGGATTTCATGCCCAGCCAGCCTGCACGAACCAGCTGTTTCAGAGGAGGAGCCGGACGATACTTGGGATCGCCAGTTTCAGCATACAGAGTGTTGCATACTGCCAGAGCGATATCAACACCAACCAGGTCACATAGGGTAAGCGGTCCCATTGGCCAGCCAGCACCCAGTTTCATAGCTGTATCAATATCTTCTGTGCTTGCCAAGCCTTCATATTGAATGAAAGCAGCTTCATTCATCCCCGGGAGGAGAATTCTGTTAACCACAAAGCCAGGACCTTCTTTAACTTTGATCGGGGTCTTTTTGATTTCTTTGGCAAATTCCATGACGGCATTGAGAGTATCCTCGGAGGTCTGTACCGCGGGGATAACCTCGATGAGTTTCATAACGTTAGCGGGATTGAAGAAATGTACGCCTATTACCTTATCCGATCTTTTGGTTATAGCTGCGATCTCGGTAATGGATAGTGATGAAGTATTGGTAGCCAGAATTACATCTGGACCCATTAAAGCATCCAGCTTGGTATAAATCTCTTTCTTGAGGTTCATGTTTTCGGGTACAACTTCGATGATTAATTCTGCATCTTTTAAATCATCAAAGTTAATGGTTCCTTTGATTTTGCCCAGGACTGCGTCAGCTGTGCCTGGAGCAGCTTTGCCCTTTTCTTCTGATTTTAGAATCTGCTTTTGTATTCTGCCAAGTGCGTTATCAATGAACTTCTGATCGATATCATAAAGAATAACATCTTTGCCAGCAGCGGCTGTAGCCCAGGCAATGCCCAGACCCATTGTTCCAGCACCTAGTAAACCTACTTTATTGAATCCCATTAATAATTACCCCCTCAAATTAATTGCTTTTCTAAAAGTGAACTAAAAAAATCCATACGCAAGTGCCAATACATTCCCCCCTTCAAAATTAATACCCCTTTTTAATTGAATACCCCATATATAAATGAAAATCCACTCTCACTTCGTTAATGCAATAAATATACCAGCACCGATATAAATCTCCCAATAGTCCTGTATCATTGAGTTTATGCGGAAATAAGGCCTATTATTGACCTGCAGACAAATGTCCAGCATATAGTACAAATATAACCAAAAAAGCCTTAACAAAGGCAAGGAAAAGGTGTGTCTCAAAAACGAACAGTGTCGCGTAAATAGAACGATTAGTAATTGATGTTATATTTATGCATTTTTCGATACAAAGCTGAACGGTGTATCTTTAAGTATTTCGCCGCCTGGCTCTTATTTCCTGCTGAATTTTCCAGAGCCTGTAAAATAGCTTCCCTCTCTCGTTCCTGTAAATGTCTCTCCAGGGATGTAGGCGCAGAGGGTACCGCTGGTTTCGAGGCAGAAGCTTGCATAGCTTCCGGTAAATGTTCCATAGTGATGGTGTCGTGTTCGCAAAAGTTTACTGCTCTTTCCAGGACATTTTCGAGTTCTCTGATATTGCCAGGCCATTCATGAGTTTGGAAGCAGGACAACACGTCCTGATTGATCGTTTTTATGTTGGTCCCCAGCTGCTCATTTAAACGGAGCAGCAGTACGCGACTGAGTACCGTAATATCTTCTTTGCGTTCCCGGAGTGGAGGAAGATTAAGCAATACCACATTCAATCTGTAATACAGATCCTCGCGAAACTTTTGCTCCTTCACCAGTCGATTCAAATTTTTATTAGTAGCTGCAATAACTCTTACGTTAATCCGAGTAGAATGGACCCCTCCTACTCGTTCCAATTCTCTTTCCTGAAGGACCCTTAATAGCTTACCCTGCATGGCCATAGACATATCCGCAATCTCGTCCAGAAAAATGGTGCCATTATCTGCTTGCTCAAATCTCCCGGGTTTACCTTCTTTTCTGGCGCCGGTAAAGGCGCCTTCAGCATAGCCGAATAATTCGGATTCCAGCAAGGTCTCGGGCACTGCGGCACAATTGACTTTGATGAACGGCCCTTTGCGCCTGGAACTCAAGTTGTGAATGGAGTGAGCAAAGACCTCTTTGCCGGTACCGCTCTCTCCGGTAATCAATACTGTAGAAGTAGTTCGAGCTGCTTTTATGGCTAATTTCTTTTGTTTGATTATATCTTTATTGCTGCCAGCGATATCCTCCAGAGAGTATCTGGCGCTGCCATTATTCGGCTCCCGCGGAGAATCATAGGGAGGATTGAATGCAGAAAAGGTGCTCTTGACGATTACCCCGATAGTCCGGTTGCTCCTGATTATGGGAAGATATACCAGATCCAGTGCTCTCCCGCTATTGGAGATGGTTCGTCCGAAAAGAGGCCGGGCCTCGTTGATTGAGCTGCGTAGAGTGGAGTGGGGGATCAGCGAATTTAAATTATCTTTTAGATCCTCTTTGGATTTGCACTTGAAATATTTATAACAGACCTCATTGGCCCAAAGAAAGCGGGCATGATCATCGAATACTGCAATGCCTTCGTAAGGGCTCTGTAAAAGGGAATTGAGCTGATCGTCTTCAAAGCTGTCGATAACCCGGAATATGGCATAACAAACAAAGGAATTGGGATTGACCTCGAGCAGGCCCTTTCTAATGATTACCTCATTACCCTTTATAAACTCCTTTTCTTGCAGGTAAAGCTCGCGTTTGCTGATCATTTCATAAAAATTTAGGCTGGGCTTGAGCAAATCCACGTGTTTGCCTAGAATGCTACTGGAATCGATATTAAAAATCTTCTCGGCACTTTCGTTCATAAAAATAACATTTTGGAAAGTATCCGTAATCAAGACGCCCTCATTCACGTTATGCAATATGGGATTCATGATCAAATCTAGTGCATGCATGTTTGCCTTATAGGACATTACTACCCCCCCAGTACTAAAATTTTATCATATAAGCAGTATTATGGTGAGGGCAAATTGAGATTTCAAGGCAGGTCAACAATAATCCTGGGGCAGAGCAATCTGTCTGTCCAGGATTATCTAAGTGATCACTAGTAATTATGATCTGAGCCGCTTACTTACCTTTTCCAGTTTTGCCTGCTGCATTATCAAATTAAGTGTTGCGGAATCGAGGGTGCCAGTAGGATCCAAAGATTGCTGCTGCTGAAACTCCCTAATAAACTGACTGTATTCCTGACCCTCCTGCAAACCGAGTGATGTAAGCATAGCTTCGATTTCTGCTTTTTCGAGGCTGTCGACGACCATCACTTCTGTACTGCGCTGTGTTCCCTCTGTCTTTTGAACATCAGTTAAACAAGCAATGGTGCAGTCTTCCGCTGCCAGGCTGGTGTCAGATATATCTGGACCGATGTTTTTGCTTCCGGCCTGCTGTTCGGCTATTACTGCTACCGGGTGAAGGTTCTGATTCATGATCACTTTGTAACAACTTGTGAAGGCCAGCGTATATCCGCTCACGAGAGCAGCCGATGCTATAAAAACCAGTAGAATAAAATGCTCTTTCTTCATTACTACTAACCTCCTAAATTAACTGATTGTATTGTACAATAATCCTAAATATTTTGCAATACAAATTAATATAGGACTAAAGGCCAAAAAATGCAAATGTGAGAATTATTAAGATGAGAAAAAAGCCGGTAATAGGGAGTAGGATAAAAAATATCCAAGATCAACATAGATCATAAGCAAAAATCGAGAGAGGGGGTGCTGAGGAGGATGATGGAGAGATCTCTATCAGGTACAGGTGAGTTGTTAAGGGCCCTGAACTACGGCAACCCCTAGAGCCAGATGATCCAAGAGAACTTTTTTTACCTGGTCTGCCTGCAGCGGGTCACAATGTACCATGACAAAAAGTTCCGCATCATTTTCTTTTTGCCTTCCTTTAGAATGCCGTACTTTACTGAATGATAGGTCGAGCAGAAATCCTAAACAGAATCCTCCCGCCAGACCGATCAAACCCCAGATTATAGGACCCCATTCCAGGACAAAACCATATATAACTCCAAAAACCATGCCGATAGTTCCCAATATCGCTCCTCCGTCAAATAAACTTATACCATCAGCATGGTGAATAGTGTCAAATATATGGCGGGTTTCCCCTTTTTTTTCCAAGGGCACGGCGAGTATCTGGTTTTTTTTGATACCCAACTCCTCAACTTTAGCAATAGCTATTTCGGTGTGCAGGCAGTGATGGAAGGACGCAACCAGGTACATCTTATTCCTCCTCCGATAATTTAACTGGCATAATAAAATGGGGATTTTGATAATTGTTTTTCAGGTATTGGGCCTGTTCCTGGTCAAATATCTTATTGATTTCCACTCCTTTTACATAAGCATCGTAAATACAGAAGCAGTAGAATGAAGGAATGTTGATCAACCACTGTGGATCGAGTACTTCTTTGGCCTGGGTCAGGTTGCCGATGGCGGTAAAGCCTATAGCCGGAAGGAGGTTTGAATTATAAATGATTATTGCCCCAGCTATCATTAAAAAAAAGGCTTCAGTAATTGCTACGTTGTAAAGCTGACCCAAACCGGGCAGTATAGCGGACCAGGACGCAGCAATCCAGGGATTCCTTTTTTCATAGGCGCTTATTCCGGAAGAACTCAGAGCGATTGGAGCCATAGGAGCATTCTCATGATCTGCCAGAACTGAAAGTTTATTTATCTCAATCGCTACCCGATAACTGTCCCATACAGCGAAAACCAGTACTCCACAGTACAGCAGCAGCAGATGGGGATTCAAAACCTCTTTGGCCATCTTGAAATTACCGGTAAAGCTGTAAAAGATGGCCATGTTAAGATGGGCATGCAAGTTAATTATTAGTTCCCCAAGGAATAAAAATATTCCTTTTACTGAACTACCCAATCTGAAATGTCCAAATCCCGGATATGCCAAGGACCACCAGGCGACTACCATGGGGTGCCTCAAATGACAGGTATTGATGGAGTAACTGGATATAGCTGATTTGGGTCGGCGTACTATGGAATTTTGGCACGACTCTGGCATAAAATACACTTCCCTTTTCGGCATAGGTGGTTAAGGTTAGTATTGCATAAATTGCTAAATCTACTCTTCAATCAATCAATTAATGTCCGGGAGCCATTATCTGACGTGAGTTCGTCTGCCGATTGCCATGATCCCACCTCAATACCTGATCATGATCAAGGTTAAGGCCTGGTAAAGAATAAGTTATGTATGCTGATAAAAACCGTGTAAGACAGTGATTTGAAAAAGGAAATGTTTAGAAAAAGAAAAAGGCCTATTTTTAGGCCTTTGGTTGCGATTGGTGCCCGAGAGAGGATTCGAACCTCCACGTCCTGAGGACGGTTGATTTTGAGTCAACTGTGTCTGCCATTCCACCACTCGGGCTAAAAAATATTCAAGCTAAACGCAAACTTTATTATAATTTGCCGGTCAGTGCTTGTCAAGGAAGTTTATACGCTTTTATCAATGGAACTTCTGGAATACATGACCATAATCGCCGTTTATGCCCGGAAGATGAAATTACTAACCGCCTTTACATAAGAAGGCAGGGGAGGCTCGAAGGTTTAAGGGGCTTTATAACGAATTACATATAAGTTATTGAACGCATTTATTTATCTATCTTTCCATGCTATTTAATTGCGGCAGAATTTGAAACAGGGGAGATATCTAATATGATGACAGATAGAGACTTGATACTCCGGAGTATGCTGGGGGAAAATCAGGCTTTTGAAGAATTGGTAGTAGAATACCAGAGTAAAGTATATACATTATGTTTCCGGTATATGGGAAATGAAGAGGATGCATATGACATGGCTCAGGAAACTTTTATCAAAGCTTTTCGCTCTTTACCATCCTTCCAGGGCAAATCCCGTTTTGGTACCTGGTTGTACCGGGTGGCTACCAACATCTGCCTGGATGAAATCCGGCGGCGTAAGAGAAGAGTAAGTACGGTGTCTATGCATCAACAACTGGAGACAGAAGATAGTGAAATGGAAAAGGAAATTGCTGATGTGAGACCCACGGTAGAGGCTCTTTATGAGCAAAAAGAGTTATCTCTTTATATACAGACGGTTCTTGACCAGATGAAGCCTGAGCATAGGACGGTAATCATATTAAGAGATATGATGGGTTTGAGTTATGAAGAAATAGGGGAAGTGTTAAATTGTTCTACTGGTACCGTTAAATCCCGCTTGAGTAGAGCTCGAACCATATTCAGAAATAATTTTATAAAAAGGGAACATTTACCTTAACCTCCTCGTCTAAACACCTGGAGGTTCAGGTATGAATTGTTTTAAGATACGTAAACTTTTATCTGCATTCATTGATGATAGGACAGATATCCGTGATACGGAGATGATAATAGATCACCTAAGATACTGCAGGTGTTGTGAACGGGAGTTTGATGACTTGAAGTTGTGCCGGAACATTCTAATGCAGATGGAACAACCAGACCTGCCGGAGGGGTTTGCGCTGGCTCTACATAAAAGGCTGATCAAAGAAAAATGGAATACATGAATGCCGGATGAGGCAGGATTGCCGAAAATAAATTGTGGTCCCCGAAGGGGGCGTCCATATTGTTTCGAGCAACAGCGAGCCCAAATTGTGGTCCCCGGAGGGGGATTTTTTGTTTTACTGGCATTCCTGCTAAACCTGTTTATTGCCGGGCAGGAATTGTTATAATGAAGGATAGGCAAGAAATTTAGGAAAAGGATGGGCAGGATGGATCAGAAAATTATGCTTATAGATGGAAACAGCCTTTTATACCGAGCTTTTTACGCCTTGCCCCTATTACAGACCAGCCAGGGGATCTTCACTAATGGCGTATATGGGTTCTTTACCATGTTTAATCGGGTGGTAGCAGAAGAGAAACCATCTCATATTGTAGTAGCTTTTGATAAGAGCCGGGATACTTTCCGTCGGGAAATGTATCAGGCTTATAAGGCTAATCGCTCTGCGCCGCCTGATGAGTTGAAGGGTCAGTTCAATCTGCTCCGGGAGGTATTGAGAGCGCGTAATATAGTATACCTGGAGGCTGATGGATACGAGGCAGATGATATAATCGGTACCCTGTGCCGGAAAGCGGTAGAAAGAGGTTTAGAGACCGTGGTGGTTACCGGTGATGGTGACACTCTGCAGCTGGTCTCGGACCACGTTAATGTTATTATGACCCGCAAAGGCATCAGTGAGATAGAGAAATATGATCCAGCCAAAGTGAAAGAAAAGTGGGAAGTAGATCCGGAGCAGATGAAGGATATTAAAGGCTTGATGGGGGATGCTTCAGATAATATTCCGGGAGTGCCTGGGGTAGGGGCCAAGACTGCTATCAAGTTGATAAAAGAGTTTGGAGCTCTGGAAAATCTTTATAAGCACCTGGATCAGGTAAAGGGTAAAAAGTTAGTGGAAAAATTGCTGGAGCATCGGGAGCAGGCTTTTTTAAGCCGGGAACTGGGTACCATTGCCACAGATATCGTTTTTGAAGATGATATGGATCATTACCTGGTTAAAGAAGCGAATCATGAAGTCCTGAAAAAGATTTATAAAGAACTGGAATTCAATAATTTTCTTAGGGAACTGGAAGACCGTCAGGTTGAAAAGGCACCGGAATCAGCTGCCGGCCAAATCTTATCAGTGATGGAGATATGTTCCTCTGCAGAGATGGCTGATCTGGTCAAGACCGCAGAGCAGGAAGGATTATCTTGCATCCTGCACAGTGACAGTCATCATCCTATGTGGGGCCGCCTGCAAGCTGTATATATGGAGAGCGCCGGACAGATTTATCTACTGGATCTCGTTGAAGAGCAGGGGGAGAAAATTGCCTGGTTAAAGACTATCCTGGAAGCCAACAGCATAAATAAATATCTCCATAATGCAAAATTTGCTCAGGTTCTATTGAAGAGGCACGGAATAAGCCTGCAGGGTGTAATGGGCGACACTATGCTCATGGCTTACGTTATCGATCCCGCTTTTGACGGGGGAGAGTTGTCGTTGACCATGTTTCGATATTTAGACTTGAATGCAGACCGTAACGACTACGTAGTGCTGGTAAGCAGAATCAAGGAACTCTTCGGGGTCCTGGCGGAGCTGGCGGAGGATGAGTTGAAATCTCTGTATTATAAAGTGGAACTTCCTCTATCCGGTGTACTGGCTGATATGGAATTCTCGGGAATAAAGGTAGAACGGCAGATTTTAACTGACATATCCGGAGAACTGTCAGAACGGATCACCCAGGATGAAAGGGAGATACATGAGCTGGCTGGGAGCCAATTTAATATTAATTCCCCTAAGCAAATGGGAAAAATCCTGTTCGAGGATCTAGGATTAAGAGTAATAAAAAAAACCAAAACTGGTTATTCTACCGGGGCTGATATTTTAGAAGAACTTTATGAGGATCATGCTATCATACCTTTGATACTGGAATATAGACAGCTGGCTAAATTAAAATCTACCTATGCTGATGCTCTGCAGGGATGTATTCATCCGGAAAGCGGACGGGTCCATACCATATTCAAGCAGGCTCAGACTGCTACCGGTCGCTTATCCAGCATAGAACCGAACCTGCAGAATATCCCTATCCGGATGGAAGAGGGGCGGCGGATACGCCGAGCTTTTACAGTCCGGGATGACAAGCATGTTATTCTATCGGCAGATTATTCTCAGATAGATCTTCGCTCCCTGGCTCATATCAGTGGAGATGAGAACCTGATAGAAACCTTTAGAGAGGGTATAGATATTCATGCTCGAACGGCAGCGGAAATATTCAAAGTGCCGCTGGAAGCAGTGACCGGCGAATTGCGGTATCGGGCTAAAGCGGTAAATTTTGGTATCATTTATGGCATCAGCGATTTTGGACTGGCCCGGGACACCGGGGTAAGCCGCAAAGAGGCCAGGATGTATATTGATAATTACCTGGATAGTTATCCAGGAGTACGACGTTATATGGAAGATATTGTGCAGTTTGGCAAAGAGCACGGTTATGTAGAAACTATCCTAAAACGGCGCCGCTACCTGCCCGATCTGAATGCCAGCAATAAGATGCTGCAGTCTTTTGCCCGGAGAATGGCTCTGAACACACCTATACAGGGAACTTCAGCTGATATTATTAAATTGGCTATGATTGAGGTAGATCGGGAGATCAAGTCTAGAGAGCTCGAAAGCCGGTTGCTTCTGCAGGTGCATGACGATCTAATTCTGGAAGTGCCGGAAAAGGAGATAGTAGAGGTAGCCAGCCTTTTGACCAGGTGTATGGAAAACGCTTATAAATTAGACGTTCCGCTGATAGTGTCGCTTAAGATGGGGACTAACTGGTATGATATGCAGGAGTTTTTACTCGGGCAAGCAGCAAAATAGATAATGGGAGGGTATTATGCCTGAATTACCGGAGGTTGAAACTATTAAAAGATCGCTGGCCGTTAATGAAGGAGCCAGAATAAGCAAGATAGAAACAATTAGACCTGATATTATAAGGGTCAAAGATTTTGAACCGGAAGCAGCCCGGGGCTTGGCTATCAATAGGTTTCAACGTAGGGGCAAATACCTGATCATAAGCCTGGTGGGAGATGATCATAATATATTAGTGCACATGGGTATGAGCGGACGGTTTTATATGCTGGAAGGCCAGGCAGAGGCGTATGAGAAGCATGTACACTTTATAATACATTTGGATAATGGCAAAAAGCTGCTTTTCCAGGATCCCCGCCGCTTTGGTGGGGTATGGTTGCTTAAGGATCCGGATACTATAATCTGCAAGTTAGGCAAAGAACCTCTTAGCCGAGATTTCTGCGCGGCTTATTTGAAATCCATTATAAAAAACAGGCGCATAGCTATCAAAACATTGATTCTAGATCAGAATCTGATATCAGGCATAGGTAATATCTATGCTGATGAGGCCCTCTTTTTGGCACATATAAGGCCAGATCGAGAAGCGGGCTCTTTATCTGAGGAAGAAGCAGTGCGCCTCAGCAGGGCTATCAAGAAAGTACTCCGACAGGGCATAGAAAAAAGGGGTACTACCTTCCGGGACTATCGTGACGGTAACAATAATCGGGGAGGCTTCCAGGAGCATCTGCAGGTCTATGGGCGTGAAGGTGAAGAATGTCCGGTCTGCCGCAGCTTAATCATCCGGGAAAGAATAGGCGGCCGGAGCAGTCATTACTGTGAATCTTGCCAGAAGTAAGGAGCCTGCGTAACACTTTAATACTTTTATCCATATAGTAGATATAAACAATACTACTTATGAATAGGAGTGGCTCCTTTGGAGTTATTAACAGCAATTCTATTTGGTCTGGCAGTAAGTGCAGATGGGTTTGCAGCCGGTATTGCTTATGGGGTAAAACAAATTAAGATCCCTGCCATTTCCTTGCTGGTTATTGCTCTGGCATCTGCTCTGGCAGTTACTTTCTCCATGCTTTGCGGGCAGGGTCTGGCTGTTATTTTGCCTCCGGGATTGGCTAACCGGGCAGGAGCGGTGACTATTACCCTCATAGGGTGCTATTTCCTGCTCCAGGCTTGCAGCGAAAAGGTTACAGGAATGGAGGGCGAAGAGGAACAACCGATACTAAGCCTTTCTATCAAGCCACTGGGAATAATCATACAAATACTAAGAGAACCTGCGCGGGCTGATTTCGATAAATCAGGAATGATTAGTACCGGGGAAGCTTTTTTCTTAGGTTTGGCCCTGGCTCTTGATGCTATGGGAGCAGGCATCTGCATGGCCATGACCGGGCTGAATATTTTCTATACTGTACTAGCGGTTGGTGTGTTAAAATTTATACTGGTGAATATAGGACTTGCTATTGGAGCATTTTTTAATCACGGTTTAATAAAAAGCCTGTCCGCTGTTATTCCGGGTCTGATTTTTATAATAATAGGTATAAGCGAATTTATATAGAAGTTGGGGAATGACCGAGATGAAAATTATTGGGCTGACGGGAGGAATCGCCAGCGGCAAGAGTACCGCTTCCCGCACCTTGAGAGAATTGGGGACCATAATAATAGACGCTGACCAGGTAGCGAGATGCACGGTAGAACCAGGCTTACCGGCCTGGTGTGATATAGTGGAGTTCTTTGGTCGTGATATATTAAATCCCGATAACAGCATAAACCGTGAGAAGCTGGGTTTGCGCGTTTTTTCTCAACCCGATTATTTAATAAAACTTAATGAAATGACCCATCCTCGTATAATGGATGAGATAAGAAGACAGCTGAAACGTACTGCTCTGGAGCATCCACAGGGGGTTTTAGTTCTGGAAGTTCCGCTTCTCTATGAAACTAACATGGAAAGCTTGTGTGACATGGTGTGGGTGGTATGGGTAGATTTAGAAACCCAAATCAGTCGCCTTATGAAAAGAGATGGTATAAGTCGGGAAGATGCACTGAGGAGAATCAGATCACAGATGTCTCTGGATGAAAAGGCCCAACGTGCTGACCTGCTTATAGACAATACTGGAAGTGCAGAAAAAATGAGGCAGTTCATAATCGATAATTTTAATCGTATTATAAATAGTGCTTGAGTATTATATAGTAGGACTGAACTTTTTATGTTTGATATCTGGATCGCTTCGTTGCTGAAATAGGGAACAATTCCCATGTTTATGTATTTTATTTATAGTCAGGAGATTTTTACTTGAAACGCAAATCAAAAGGCCGGTTATCTGGAATCTTATGGGTTATGATACTGATTTTTCTGAGTATTGTTGTTACCTTTCCTAAATGGATCAGTATATTCTATCCTGAGCCTCATCGGGATATTGTTCTTAGTGCAGCTTATGATAACCATATAGATCCATACCTGGTTTTTGCTATTATCAGAGCGGAAAGCAAGTTTCAGCCGACTGCTGAGTCAGCTGTGGGCGCTAGAGGGCTGATGCAGATCATGCCTGAGACTGCCCAATGGATTGCATCCCAGCAGGGAATAACAGACTTTAATGAAGCCGATCTGCATGAACCAGAAGTTAATATTCAATTTGGCTGCTGGTATATTGCCAATCTCAGTAAGGAATTCAACGATAATCTGCCCCTGGTTATTGCGTCTTACAATGCAGGTCGGGGTCAGGTCGGGGAATGGCTTCAGAGTGGTGAGTGGGATGGGAGCCTGCAGAAAGTTGAAGATGTTCCCTTTTTAGAAACCAGAGAGTATATTAAGAATGTTATGCGAAATTATGAGGCTTATCGGGCCATTTATACCAGAAACCAATAACTTAGTTACCTGAACCCCGGGAGGGGTTTTTTTGCGTTTACAGCTAGATAGAGTAAAAAAAGGAATAAAAAGGATGCTTGTCTAATATAATTTCCTCAGGGATGCTTATGAGAGGGGAAATTTCATTTTGAGTATTACGTTGCAAAGGGTAGGATTTCCACTGGTCGTGCTGGGACTCTGTTTATTGATAGGCGGGGTCATATATATGAATAACCAGGCTGCTTATACTGCTAATCTGGACAGCAGGAATTTAAATATTGCTCTGGTTGGCAGCATAGACTCACTCGAACCAGCCTTGATAGACAGCCATGAAGAGAGGATTCTAGCCTCTGCAATTTATGAAGGGCTGGTTTATTATGATGAAGAAAGCCAGAGTATAAAACCAATGATAGCCAGTGACTGGAGATATTCTGCAGACGGCAAGACCCTCACTATTAATATCAAGCGCAACCTGAAGTTTCACAACGGAAAAGCAATCAAGGCCCCAGATATTAAGGCATCCTGGGAAAACAGCTTTTCCAACACTAAAGAATGGTCTAATATAAGTATGTTTTTATCTATTCAGGGTAGTCAGGAACGACTAGATGGAAAGACAGCAGATATTCCCGGCATTCAGGTAGTGAATAACAGTACCATTAAGGTGGGATTTAATCGGGCGAACGCTGCGTTTGTTCATATGCTAACCAATCCAATATTCTGGATATATGATACGGAAGATACGGTACAACCAGCACCGGGCAGTGGACCCTATAAATTTAAGGAAAATAAGGATAACCTTAATTTCCTGCTGGAAAGAAATGATAAATATCACCGGGGCACACCCAAACTGGGTGGAATCCAGGCCCAGGTGTTCGCGGGAGGCGCTGAAGCTTTTAAGGCTTACCAGGCCGGTAAAATTGATTATTTGGATTCACTTCCTTTGAGTGAGCTAAAGAATGTTAAGGAAAGTGAGCATTACAAAAAAATGCTGATAGCTAAACCTATTTTTAGTACTTACGTGCTGGGCTTTAATGTTAATAAAGAGCCATTCGCTGGTAATTATTTGCTGCGCAGAGCATTAAATTATGCAGTAGATAGAAATCTAATAATCGAAGAAGTCCTGGGAGGTTCATACCGTGCTGCCAACAGTGTTGTCCCTCTAGGGATGGTTGGATATCAGCGGGATATGAGAGGGTACACTTACGACCCTCAAAAAGCGCAGGAACTTCTTGAGGAAGCCGGGTTCCCGCTGGGGGAAGGCCTCCCACAACTGGTTTTAACTTATAATGAAGATGATGGGCATCGTATGGTAGCGGAATCTATTGCAGCACAGCTGGGAGAACTGGGAATAAAGGTGCAGCTTCAACCGATGGAATGGGATTATTATAAGAAACAGCTCAATCAAATGAACCTGACCCTTTTTCGGCTGGAATGGCTGGCAGATTATCCGGACCCGGATAGCTTCCTGTATAGTATGTTTCACAGCAGCAAGGTAGGCATCGGCAACTATTTTAATTATCACAATTCACAGGTTGATAAAATACTTGATGCTTCCAGGGAAGAAGTGAAAAGCCAGAAGGAAAGGATAAAACTTATGAATAGAGCGGAAGAGATTATAATAGATGACGCTCCCTGTCTCTGGTTGTTCCAGAGTACCGTTGCCAAGATGATTGGCCAGAATGTAGCTTCACTGCAGGTAAACAGCATGGAGATGATAGACTGGTATGAAGTCCAATTACTAAAACCCTCACTGGATGAAGAGAGCGAAGGTACAGCAGATGAACAGAAGGTGTGAAAACATAAAAGCGGAGAACCAATAACGAGCCCCGGTGTTAAGATCTGATCTAAAGCCCAGCAACACAAGGGGTATTTTTTTCCGCGAGTCGTTTCAGACCGAGCAGGTGGCTGCGTTCCATAAAGAAAAATCCGATATCAAAGCATTCGAATAGGATCTTATCCGTCCAGGCTGAATATTTATTGCGATGGCGAACAATTAGTCTGGTATGGACACCATCTTCACAAGGCTCACATACATAAACCCAGCTGTGACAATTTCCGGTGCCTTTTCCGTGTAATACCAAGACCCGATGCGGTTTTATATCGGCAACGATGTACCCCTTCCTCCGGGAGAGTCTCAAACGATCTCGAACCTGTAAATCCTGCAACTCAGGGACTATCCGCTGGCATGAACGCCATCCGTCTATATAATGGGCCATTCCCAGACATCGGCTGATAATATCATAGTTATACCAGCCTGCCCTGCCATATCCAATCTGGATGATCCAGGGCCAAACCTGCTCTGGCGGGGCGTTGATATCAATAGCCCGGGTGGAGATGAGCTTGGGAGAGACAACCAGATGGTCACCCGGCATCGATCGGGAAGTTTCTTCGGGAGAAGCCCCCCAGTTTTGATAGACAGGTCTGATAAAGATCAGGATAATAAATACGATCACAACTTTAACAAAATAAAACAAAGCAATAAGGAGCAGTGCTTCCATAGTTTCTAAAGTCTCCAAAAGACAAGGACCTCCATACCATATGAGATGATTCGGGGTACACTTACTAGCTAATGATAATTCTAAAACTAAAACAATTTACATACAAGCAATTTGAATCAAAACAATAAGTAACTATATGGACTTAGATCCAAACAATCGATTAAATTGATTAGGAAAATAAAAAATCTGAATAACAATATATGTTTTACCGGGTGCATATAATTCAATAAGATTGGTTTCTGACCAACAGGGGGGATACAGATGGATCACAAGGACGATACAAAACTTAAAGTACTTGCCAGTCAGCTTGAAGGGGAGATATGCAAGGAACTTAGGCCGGTAAAGAAATATTATCAATTAATGATTTTTGCCGGTGGATCTGGTGTAGAAGCCAGAATAAACCGTTACCCGGTACCTGATCCCAAAACCGCCTTAATCATTATCGATATCATCCTGTCCGAATTTGGGCAAATTGGTAATGATAACTGTATGTTTTCCCTGCAGTACAAGGACGACCTGGACGAAGATTGGAAAGATTGGGATGACTGCCAGGGCCACACTATATGTGAATATGAAATAAACGAAAATTTCATTATGATCCTACCCGGGTAATATAACCGCTGGATGTAATAGTCAGGCAGTTATCAAGTATCTGAAATACGGAATAGTATTTTATCCCGGGGGACCGGGAATTTGATATAAAAGGTAGTTCCGTTCTCAGTAGTTTCCACTTCCAGATGAGCACCGTGCCGTTCTACTATACTGTAACAAACTGCCAGACCTAGACCAGTGCCCTTTTCTTTCGTAGTAACAAATGGTTTGCCCAAATTCTCAAGTATGGAGGTATCGATACCGCTGCCCTGATCCTCGATGGATAATACGATCTCATCATCATCCTCATAAGTGCTTATAGTAAGGGTTCCAGGAGATGCCATAGCTTCCAGGCCATTTCGCACCAAATTAAAAATAAGCTGCCGGATTTGCTTGAAATCAAGGGGAATCATGGGAACTGCTTCCAGAACCATTTTCATGGCATGATCATGCTTTTTTGCCTCTGCCGAAAGGATCAAAAAAGAGTTTTCGATTATCTGGTTAAGATTTTCGGGTTTTAATTCAGTATGCAGTCCTTTCCCCAGTGATAAAAAGTCAGTTATTATAGAGTTAGCTCGATCTATTTCTTCGATCATGAGATCAAAGTATTCTTTATTTCCGGCAAAATCATCACCTTCGTTCATAAGCTGCAGAAAGCCTCGAACTGTAGTCATAGGATTTCTAACCTCATGCCCGATAGCTGCTGCCATTTCTCCAATAATACGGTACTGGTCAAGCCGTGCCATACTTCTCTGCATTTCCCGGTGTTCGGTCAAGTCAGTCAAGGCTCCCAGCAAACCGCTGGGGTTACCTTCATTATCGTACAGAATTGTTTTATGAATAAGCAGGTCCACTTTACGGCCATCAGCGAATTCGACTACGCTATCATAGCTGAGACCGCTGGTACCGCTTTCAATGAGTCCGAGGTCGGAATTATAGAATTCTTCGGCCTGTTCTTTAGTATACATATCAAAATGTTGCGTACCAAAAAGTTCTTCTTTAGATCTCCCTAAAAGTTCAGCATAAGCCCGATTGCATTCTTTGAGTCTGCCGGCAAGATCCATATAATATACAGGATTGGGGATAGCCTCAATTAGAGTGCCCAGAAATTCTACTTGTTCAGCTAGTTTTCTCTCAGCGTTTCGCTGTAGGGTGATATCGAGTATTATGGCGGCAAGGCCGACCGGTACACCCTCGGTATCCCGGTATATAGCCCGGTTAACTATTACATCCCGAATACTGCCATCAGCATGATGAAATTTGGTAAAATACTTACCACCGGGAGTTCTGGTCAGTTCATCTTCATCTATATGCCCGGACAGATAATACTCCCACAGACCAACGCATTCCGGCATTTCTTCCGCCGCCTGACCAATTAGCTGTTCCCGTTTTTTACCAATATAATCCTCGAAGGCTTTATTGCACCTGACGTAGTGTCCTTGCGAATTCAAAAAGAAGATAGGGGCAGGAATAATATCCGAAAGGAACTGTTGGAAATGAAGTTGCATTTCCAGTTTGCGCTCCATGGTTCTTTTCTCAGAAATATTAGTCAATACTCCTACAATTCCAGCAAATTTACCGGCTGTATCAAAGAATGAAGCCCGGTTTATAATTAAATCCAGAGTATAACCATCCGCATGTTTAAAACTATATTCATGGAACACGTGACTCGGAGATTCCATCAATTTCCGCTCTATGGTCCTTATCTCATTGATATCTTCCGGTTCCAGAAAGGATTTCAAAATACTAATATTATGGTTTATTATATGTTCTCTGCCCCTGCCCACATACATTTCAAATGCTTTATTGCAGTTGAAAAAGCATCCTGTTTTATCTTTGAAGAAAATGGGGTTGGGTATAGTGTCTATAAGAGTCTGCAAAAATTCCAGCTGATTGCTTAATTCGTCCCTGGTATTGATGATATCGGTGATATCATCAAAAAGTGCCGCGAACTCACCGGGTGCGGGTGAAAAAAGGGTGAATTCCAGTATCTGCTGGCGGGGATGATAGTAATATTGAAAACGTTCCTGATCAATTCCTGTTTTTATCTGTTCACAAGCTTTATCCCAGCTATCGATAATATTCGGAAACAATTCATGCACTGATTTACCCTGTATATCAAGTTTAGTCTTGCTGAGCATCTGTTCCACCGCAGTATTGTGGTCGATAAGCTGATAATCTATAGCCCCCTCTGCCCCTTCGATCTCATGACAGAGAATGAGACCTGCTCGAATACTTGTAAATAAGGAACGGTAGCGAATTTCGCTATCTTTCAGAGCCAGTTCGGTTTTGATTTTATCAGTTCTATCAACGCTTATTAAAACGTACTTCCATTGATGTATATTAAAAAAATTACCCATATCCACACAGGAAATCCATTTTGAATCGCCATTTTTACAGCTGATGTTAACGTTCCATTCAATCATCGACTGGGTACTTTTTACTTTTTGTTTATATTCATCTCTCGCCACATCATCAGGGAATAATCGATTAAATATATCCGCGTATGAAAACACTTCCTCATCGGTATATCCAGTGAATCTCTGGCACTCCTGGTTCCAGAAAACTATATTCAGATTTTCATCTAAAGCCCAAACCATGAAGGGAAGTTTATAAAAGATAGCTGAACTGTCTGAAGGATTGAGCTTGCCCCCTGATGAACAAAGAGAGTGATCGTCACCTGGAATGACCAAGTGATCATTATATTCATCTGTAAGGTCATTTATAACCGTTAAATCAGTAATATCCCGAGCTGATGCCTGTATCACATCTGGGCTGATTAACTGGCATACCCACCATAAAACGCGGCGTTCACCCATACTATTGATGACCGGTGTTTTGAAACTCACCTCTGCTGCTCCATCCTGAAGTCTATTGAGTTCGACATTGCATGATATTTGGGCTGGCAAAGAAAGGAAATCCATAAAGGAAGCAGGTAAGGTACCATCCACACTATTATTATAAAAATTATGGAAGGCTGCATTTGTATATATAATATTTAGATCAGCTTTAAAACAGCAGATTAGATCCCTTTGCATATCCATGATCTGGCGGTAAGGCCCTGGAAGTACAGGTTGGGAGGTGCTAATATTGATATCCTCGGAAAATTCCAAAGCCCGCGTATTAAAGTTATTCCCAGCAGGTTTTCCCACGACTAACCCCCCTAGAAATCAGATACTGTTTGAAAAAGAAACAGGCTGTTCGCCCTGACATTCGACATCTACCAGTATTATCTTACTAGTAACTACAAAAAAAGACAAATTAATTTAGCGATATCCACATATTAACATTATCGCATTAGATAAATCATTGAATACTTGCTAAAGCACCTCATAGTAATTATTCCGAATAAGGGGCAGAAAAATTAATTGATCAAAAAAAAAACCGCCACGGAGGCGGGATTTAAAAACTTATCTTATTCAATTGTAGGGCAGTCTAATGCAGAGTATCTATGATCTCCTTAAATTTTCAATAACTCTTGGTAAGTGTAAAAGTGCTGATCATCTCTTCATCAACTACGGAGAACAAGTAATTGCCACGAGCGGCCAGAAACAGACTGGTTTTTCCATCTTCATCAGTAAGCAGGTGATGAGGATAATCATGATTGCTGGTTCCGGTATAAGTTGCCTTGACACTTGCTCCTGAAAGGGGAAGGCCATTTTTCAATACCAGAATTTCATAGTTTTCCCCGATTCGGGCATGCTGGTATTTGTAGGGTAAAATTTCCAGCGGCAGCCCGGCTGGTTCTATGCCATGATGATGATGGTGGCCTACTTCTACGAATATTTTGGCATATAGTTCTTTTTCTCCGCTTTCGTGGGCATATATTTGCATCAAACCGTCTGCTTCCTCACCCAGGTTGACTTCAACTATACCCTGGTTCAGATGCAGTGGACATTCTCTAGTTTGGCCATGCTGCAGCATGAATACCTGAGGATGGAAAAACGTATGGTCCCGGTTTTCTTTCATGTTATATCCTTTAAAGAGATTCAACTTGATTTCTTCACCGCCATGAAAGTGGCCGTGTTCGGTATCCAGGGTCAGCCATATTTCCTGTTCTTTTACATCTGATGTCGTTATGATCTCTTCCAATATGATACGATGATGCACGAGCTGCATTTCTTTGATTCTGGCCTGTACAACTCTGCGCTCGCCAAAGATGCTCTCCATAAAAATGTTGTTCTCATCTCCGGGGATCATACGGTCAACTTTTTCCATGAGCAATTCCTCTTTACCATTGCGGGTAATATAGACATTGGCTTCACACATGATCATTGACCTCCTTTATCAATAGAGCAGGTGGGGCAAACAACTCCGCTGGCAGTGATTGCTGCGCGTGCATCCATAACACCTTCACCACAAACTGAACACTGGAGGGTTTTGCGAATTTCGGCTTTATCAGGAAAATCAAATTGTACCTCCCGCCATTGGAAAATATCTTCAAAAGGCGCAGTAATAATACTTTCGAAAACCTGTCCTAACAGGTTTTCCTGTTCAGTCTTCTCCTGGGGGGTCAAGTCGGCTTTATTATTGAGTTCACGGTAGCGGCTAAATAGAGGGCTGCGGTTGGCATTGAATTTTTGGGCTATGCGCACCGCCCTGCCCTTATCTCTGCTGGCAATGGTATATACTGCTTTACCATAATCATTGAAGATAAGATTACCTTTCCCAAAGGTACATCCCAGTATGGATTGGATAGCATCAACTCCGCAGGAATTGGTCTCTACTACCGCCAGTAGTTCCTCATCCCGATCTCTTTCTAATTCCAGGTACTGGATTGCAAATTCAGATGCCCTAACTCCCATTAAGAGTCCCGGGCATATGTGACCGTGAAATTGTATAGCCAGCTCCAGGGGAGCCATATCTCTGCACATTATAGACCAACCACCTTTCTCATTACTTCTGATTATTCCATATTTCTCTGACCCTGCTTACCAAACGATCTACCTGTATGGGCAGGGATTCATCAACAACTCCGGTTAGCTCTATACCATGACGGTTAAGGGGAATAAGCACTTTAACAGCCGGTGAAGATGCAACAGCTTCGGCCATGGCGGGCGTGAGTTCTCCTGAATAAGAGTTGGCGGCCAGAATCGCTACGGAGCCCACGATCATATCAGCCCGGGAAACTGTCCTCACTACTGCATTTTCTCCACTGGCACCTTCATTGGCTCCCGCTTTTAACATTATTGAAGTAGCCACCGCATTGGTACCAAGTCCTATTATCCAGCATTCCAGCCCCAATTCATGACGCAGCTTTTCTACTACGACTCGTCCTATGCCACCCCCCTGGCCGTCTATCACAGCGATTATCACAAAAATTACCCCCCGCTTCTATTTGCACATTAGTATAACACAGCCGTTTTATAAAGAATAAAAAAATTGATTCAATTTTGGAATGAAACGGAATTTAGGTGCAGAAATTATGGATGTCAACCGCAAAGCGGACCTGATGTGATATATTAGTCCTAGTATGCATCAGGGAGTAATGTGATTATGATGAATGATAACGTTTATAAAGGAATAACCGAGTGGCAGGGGATCAGGGAGATGCCTTGGAACCGCCCCTTTAAGATGAGTATTTTTCTTTATGTAGTAGATGGCTTGCTCATCGATACTGGTCCATCTACTCTGGGTCAGGAATCAATAAAGTTTTTTAAGGAGAATAATATTAATCAGGTAGCATTAACTCACGTACATGAAGATCATTCAGGTATGGCGGCCTGGCTGCAGGAGAAATTCAAGATTCCCGTATATCTGCATGAGGATTCTATTGCAGAAGCTGCTGTAGAGCCCGAGTTTCTAAAATATCGCCTGGAAATATGGGGCAGACGCCCCGCGTTTAAAGCACAAACTATTCCAGCACAGATAGAAACCGACAAGTATTGTTTTCAAGTTATAGATACCCCGGGGCACTACAAGCATCACAAAGCCTTCCTGGAATCGAATCAGGGCTGGCTTTTCTCAGGTGATCTGCTGGTGAATACAAAACCTAGAAGTGTATTCTGTGAAGAAAATATGAGTGAAATGATAAATTCACTGGAAAAGATATCCACTTTAGACTTTGACACTGTTTTTTGTTCTCATACCGGTATTTTGAAGAACGGGCAGCAGCTATGTCACCAAAAGCTGGAGTATCTTCTGGACCTGCGGGCTAAGGTACAGGAAATGAGACAGCAGGGTCTGGAGGATAGGGAGATAGACAGCAGGTTATTTCCCGAAGAGGATAAGGTTGGTGTTCTAACCGACGGTGATTTTTCATCGTTTTATATAGTAAGCACCCTATGAGGAAGCAAAAAGAACGTCCCCCTGCTTCCTTGATTCAATTTGTGACCGGTTTGTGATTCAAGGGTGTTATTATACACTCAAGCAGTTTTGTTTAAGCGACTATTAAGGAGGAAAATGCTGTGGATTTAGAAAACAAGAGATTTTCAGGCAAAAACCGTTCAGCAGACTTCATAGTGAAAGTGGAATCGGTGGAGAATGCTACCTTTCAGGGATACATAGAAAATATTCAGTCCGGACAAGTTCAGTATTTTAGAAGTTTTTTGGAACTGGTCTCATTGGTACAACAGAAACTTGATGAAAATAACTTTCCGCAAAATACAACCGTTACTCGTTCCTGGAAAACAGAATAACTGACCAGAGTCAGGCAGGATTGAGACAGGTGAGTATATCGGGTATAGAAAAAACAGGAGGTATAATTGATGATTATGAATAGAGGTGCAAAATTAACAATACTATTAATACTGCTGGTATTATCAGTTTTCTTTACCAGCAGCCTGGCCCTTGGCGCTCCTCATTTTCTCCCCGGAGAAATTAACGAAAACGGGCTGGCACCAGAGCCGCAGCAATCAGAGGGAGATGGGGTCTCTCAAGAATCAGAAAGCCTTGAAGATAATATTTTATACATAGATGGTGAAACCAAAACTCAGGCAGAAGCACTGCCTCTGGAATCTATAACAATTCCACCCGAACCATTCATGGGAGCAGGAGCAACCGTTGTTGTCCCCGCTGAGACAGAACCACAGCTTCCCCAAACCGGCACCGGGCTTCTATATTCAGAGGCGGGCTGCCTGCTGTCTATCATCGGAATTATGGTAAAGAGTCGATAAAAGTATGCGGGACAGGGGACAAATAACCTGTCCCCCTGCCCCGTTGACTTTTAAAGCGTTTACCATCGGTAGTTTTTAGTAGCTAGATCCAGGTAATAAGGAATTCCCTGAGATAGTTTTAAAATACCTTCCTGGTCCTGATCTTCCGTGATACCCTGTGATACCAGGTGATTGAGAATATCATGATCATTCAATCTTCCAGTAAGATATTGCTGCAGCCGGTTCTTCCATTGCGGATAGTAGTCGTCCCAGGGCACCCTTATAGAACTAAGTACTATCCACATTACTTCAGGAAGGTGTGCGATCAACTCTCTCAACCAGTAGTCCTTTTCCAGCCAGCCTGCAGTACTGAGAGTATCAGTGAACAGATTCTCGTAACCCTTAACAGTAATAGACAGACAGTAGGTATTCTTTGCATTTAAAGAGGCCTTGATATCATCTGCCAGAAAAGCAGGTAGCCATTTGAGAACTTGCGCTGCCGACATACCTGGCAGACTATATAAAGATTTTATGGACTTTTTATTTCTGCCCTCAGGCAATTCTGCCAGGGTCTGACCGATGACCCGACTCCAATCTATTCCCTTTTTTTTATCTAAACCGACCGCCAAGCGGGAGAGAAAACTGCAGCCCAGGTTACAGAAAGATAGAGTATCACTATTTATCAGCAAACCAGGATTGCTTTTGATCCAATATATCCCATAAGCGATATCGAAGGCGGGAAAAGTAAAATCATCAAACTGACTTAAAGATTCGTGAAGGTGCAGCATTTCCCGGCCTGCATCCCAGCAGCCGGAAGTGCTCAATTCGAGGATGATATTAATAGTGTCCTGGTTAAATGATTGAATGAGTATCTGCTGCTCCCGGCTCAGTTGGTGTTGAGTTTCAGCATCCAGGCCATAAAATACCAGCGCTGGGGGTGGACCGCCTTCCAGGTGGTATAATTTCGTAATAAGTATACTAGCAGCATCTACTGGTTCGCCAAATTTTTGCCGGGCTGTTTGATTAAAATAATCTAATCTATGTTCGGGAATTATCGACATCAAGCTATTATCCTCCTCCTGGATAACACGATACTGGTATACTTTATTCGTAATATAGATAAAGTGTTAACAGGCAAAAGTTTACTATAGCAGGTATTGGGTGAATGGCAACACAGGGTCTTATTCGTTCCAGAACCAGTTAATATGTCCACACTGTTGGCAGATAAAGTTTTGGATTTTTTTGTTTCCAAGACCCAAAATAAAAGACCATTTATTGTTGATATTGTTATTTTCCCAGAATCTATTACCTCCACATATGGGACACTGTATTTTATATCCATTGATTATTACTTCTTTGCAGCTTTTAGCCATAAACTATCCTCCTCCAATAAATAGTAATAATACTATTTAATTACTGTCACAACTTTTACTATTTTATCAAAGAAGGAGTAGTAATAAAATCGATATCACAATCTCTTCAGGATAATTTAGATGGATTTTCTTTTTTGATCTCCACCAAAAAAGGAACCAGCTAGAAGGATTAAAGGGATGAAATATAGAATAATAGAATAAAGATTAAGTAGTAAGTGAAAACCTCCTGCGATAGCCACTGCTGCTCTATGGGGAGAGAGAGGATCGGAAGGCATTGGTACCGCAGGGGGTTATCATATTCGGCGGCGTTTTTAGCGGCGGCGGTTCGAGCTGGTAGTGGTAATGATACTATCACTAGATAATAAGTTCGGTGCCAGGCACCTAACTTATTAGTTCCAAAAGTTTGCGATCAGGAACTATTATCCTACCATCAACATATATTGGTATACAGGCAATGGGGTCTGGGATTAATATCCCAGGCCTTTTTTTATAGGAGGACAAAAGAATATGTGTGGTATAGCTGGCTGGATAAGCTGGAATACAGATCTCAGAGAGGCAGACAGCATAATAGAAAGGATGTCAGATACCCTGCAGAATCGAGGTCCAGATGCCAAGGGGGTCTGGTCTTCCCGGCATGCAGCTCTGGGTCATCGTCGCCTGATAATAGTTGACCCTGAAGGGGGAAAGCAGCCTATGGTCAGAATTGACCGGGAGCGGATCTTCGTCATTACTTACAACGGGGAACTCTATAATACCCTGGAATTAAGGCGGGACCTGGAAAAGAAGGGACATGTTTTTTATAGCCGCAATTCCGATACCGAAGTGATTTTAACTGCCTATATTGAATGGGGCGTAGATTGTGTCGAACGGTTTAATGGTATTTACGCTTTTGGTATATGGAACGAAGAGGAGCAATCCCTGTTTCTCGCTCGGGATCGCTTGGGAGTAAAACCTCTATTTTACCATTTATGTTCAAGTCAACTGCTGTTTGCCTCTGAACCCAAAGCAATACTAATTCATCCAGCGCTAAAAGCAGAGGTGGATCAGGAAGGACTGGCGGAAATACTATTTATGGGGCCATCCCGAACACCAGGCCATGGAATATTTAAAGGAATGAAGGAGCTTAAGCCTGGGAGCTGGATGTTATATAAAGCTGATCACATGATGATAAAGAAGTACTGGAGTCTAAAGAGCTTCATCCATAACGACAGCCTGGATGATACTGCAGAACGGCTGAGAGATTTATTCTGCAGCAGCGTAAAAAAGCAATTAATAGCTGATCGGACGCTTTGCACCATGCTTTCGGGAGGATTGGATTCCAGCGCCATTACTGCCGTTGCGGCTGGAGTATATACCTATAGTCATGATGTATTGCATACCTTTTCAGTAGATTATGCTGATAACGCGAGATTTTACATGCCCAACCAGTTTGAGACCAGCTCAGACAATCCATGGATTCAACAGGTCTCCAATTTTCTACACACCAGGCATAATTCTATTGTGCTGGATAATCGGGAGCTGGCAGCAACTCTTGAACCAGCCCTGCTGGCTAATGATATGCCTGATATGACCGACATCAATTCCTCCTTGTATTTGTTTTGCCGGGAAGTCAAAAATCATGCTGCAGTAGCCTTATCGGGGGAATGCGCAGATGAGATCCTGGGAGGTTACCCCTGGTTCCACGATGCAGATGTTATTAAAACCAGAGGTTTCCCCTGGATAAGAATGCTGCCAGAACGCAGCCGTTTCTTATCCTCTGGATTGCAGCAGCATTTAACCGGGGAAGATTATGTACGGGAAAAGTATCTGGAGGCCATAAAAGAAGTGCCTGCCCTGGAGGGTGAACCTGAATGGGATGCCAGAATGAGAGAAATATCTTACCTCAATATCACCCGCTTTATGCAGACCCTGCTGGACCGAAAAGATCGGATGAGTATGGCTAATGGCTTAGAGGTTAGAGTACCGTTTGCAGATCATGAACTGGTCCAATATGTCTGGAATATCCCCTGGCAGATGAAGAATTATGGAGGTATGGCCAAAGGAATACTTAGAAAAGCATTAACAGGGATACTGCCAGCCCCGGTGCTTGAAAGAAGAAAAAGTCCTTATCCCAAAACCCATAACCCGCTATACGCAGAAGAGGTAAAAAAAGAGCTGTTAAGGGTTCTGGATGCTCCTTCTGCCGCTATTCAGGAACTGATTAATAAAGACATCATACGTTACCACGTCGAAAGGGGGCGGCCTTTTTTTGAAAAGCCATGGTTCAGTCAATTGATGGGAGATATTCAGTATATGGCTTACCTGCTGCAGATTAATCGCTGGCTGGAAAATTACCAGGTAAACATATTGTTATAGAATGTTAAAGCATTATCAGGATGCTAAACAGCAGAAGAAAAACGGCACCAGACAGTCATAGATCAAGAGAAAAATTGTTAATATATATGGCTTCCTGCAAGTATAATGTAGCATAGCAAACTGCAGGGAGGAAAAACGGTGGAAGATAAAAACTCAGAAGATTTGATATACAGCCATGGAGCTGAGCCAGAAATAATGGTGGCGCAGGAGAGTCAAGAAGTGATGGTGGAAGAAAGCATTACCCGAGTTAATAGCGGTATAGTGAAGGGTAGACAAGAGGATGTTGAGCAGGGTCAGCGACCGGGTGGGTATGATGAACCCGGGACAAGAAATGAGGCGGATGATACGGATGATACGGATGAGGCAGACGAAGCAGACGATACGGATGAGAAGGATGAGCCAAGCGAGCAGGATACGCTGAGTGATGAAAGAGATAAGAGGCCTACCATAAAAATATCTCGTTCTACCCGGGTGAAACAGGAACTGATATATAAACCCGGTAAAGAAGAAAAACAATAAGTTAGGTGCCTGGCACCGAACTTTTGAAACTGGATAATAAGTTAGGTGCCAGGCACCTAACTTATTATCTATGGATAAATTCGCATACTTCGTCCATGGCTCGCGTGGCTTCTGGAAACATGGGAGCCAGGAGGGGGAAACAGTGGAACATACCTTCCCAAACATGCAGATGCACTTCCACCCCGGCCTCTTTTGCTTTCTGAGCAAAGCGCACCGAATCATCCAGCAGGGTTTCATCCTCGCCCACCTGGATCATAACCGGGGGCAGACCCGCTAAGTCTCCATAAAGTGGAGACATGTAAGGGGACGTTGGGTCACTATTCCCAATATAGTAACTGGTATAGGTTGCGGTGGCTCCCTCTGGTGTGGCGGGATCTATTTTTGCCTTGGTTTTATGCGATTCCCCGGAGCAGGTCAAGTCGGTACAGGGCGAAAAAGCAACTACCGCCTGGGGCAAAGGGATATTTTCGTCTTTCAGAATCAGCAGGGTGCTGAAAGCGATGCACCCACCCGCAGAGTCTCCTGCAAATATTATATTTTGAGGCTGATACCCAATTTCCAGCATCCATTTATAAACAGCTACTGAATCATTGATTGCGGCTGGAAAAGGATGCTCGGGGGCCAGGCTATAGTCGAAAACCAGTGCCTTTACCCCACAACGGGAGGCAAACTTGGCCACCAGACCCCGGTGATCTTTACTGGTGCCCATCACAAAGCCACTGCCATGAAAATAGAGGATGGCCTGATCCTCTCTGCAATTTTGAGGTATAACCCACTCCGCATAAAAACCAGGAAAATCAGCAGGATTGATCGTAATACCATCTGGCATCTTGGTCATCTTAGCTGCATCTTTTCTGACCTCTTCTCGCAACTCCTCGATAGAAGTATTAAAGTCGATTACCGGCTTTTTGATATGCCCTTTTAACAAATGTCTATTTTTTAACATAAAGCGAAACATCTTACTCTGAAAGCTGGCCATTATTCTTCCCTCCCTTATCCTGAATAATATTTTTCCAATATTGGCTTCCATCTGCCATTCTATTCAGTAATTGACTGTCTACCAGGCCCCGGCGCAGAATAAAATAGTCTCCAATAGTACTCCATTCGGTTAAAATCTGATTGACTTCCTTCTCGTTGTATATTCTATCATCTTCAAACTTACTGCTTAAGTAGCGAAATACTTCTTGCCGCACCCTGTTTTTAGCGGGCAGTTGTTTGAGCCTGCCTTGATTATCTAAAAACTGTTTAATCTTTATTTCCATAATGGGCTTCCTCCAAAAACATTTTTATTAAAATACGAGCATCCGGCATTGCCGTATGATCCTGACGAGTAGCTTTGTAGATGGCTAACCCATTTAAGGATGTCCAGAATACCAGAGCTAGTTCATCAGGATCATACTTGATGATGGTACCTTCTTTTTGGCCCTGGGCCATGATCCTGGCTACCACTTGATATGGAATATCCCTCTTTTCCTCGATCAACTGCCGGGCTTTCTCAGGTATGGCAGTTGAATTGCTTGCATGAGCAATCAAGCGGCTGGTCTGGTTAAAAACATCGCTGCTCTCAATGGTATGAAGCATCTGCTCTATGGCTAAGATTATTTTTTCATGAGCTGGCAGGGACATCTCTTCAAGTCCAAACGCTGCCGAGTTCATTTTGTCCAGGGCATCTTCAATCAGTTCTACATAGATTTCTTCCTTGGATTTGTAATAATGATATAAAAGGCCCTGGGCCATGCCAGCTGCCTCTGCAATATCAGTTATCCTGGTTGCAAAAAGTCCTTTAGTGGCAAATTGCTGGAGAGCAGCCTTTTGGATCTGCTCCTTTCGTTCTTCCCGCATCTTCTCATTCTGTTGCTTGTTTCTTGCCAAGCGCAACCCCCCTTTTCCTACAATGGTTGAATGTTCATTCAATAATATTATTGTAGCAATGAAATGGCGACAATGTCAACGAATCTTCATAAAAAATTAGGCATCAAACATCTCTGCCAATCCTTGCTTAATATAGCCTCCCATCTGCACCTTCCGGGAAAATCTCCCCTCGCTGTCTTATCTTTGCTACAACGGATTATATACTGCATCGGCTATTTGAAAAGATAAAAAAGCTCGGGAAAAATTTCGATTGACTATTTGAACAATGTTCAATATAATTCCTGGTAATATTTAAAAAGCCAGGAGATAAATGGATGCCAAAAAAAATACCTGATGTTAGAGAAAAAATATTAAAAAGTGCCGAGAGATTATTTAACCATTACAGGTATGAGGAGGTGGATATGAGGCTGATAGCCAAAGAAGCCGGGGTTTCGGTAGGTACCATATACTATCACTTTTCTGATAAAGCCGGGATTTTTATTTCTACTTTTGAAAATAGTTTGGATATATGGTTTGGAAACCTGAACGGTATAAAAAATTCTGGCGTTCATCCGGTACAAAGGCTTAACCAGTATTTGACGTTTTTAAACCAGATTACCAATGATAGGATGGAAGCGGTTAGTATGCTGTTTTATGAAGGGATATTCTCTTCTCCCGCTGATAGTCAATGTAAACAGATCGGTAAGCTTTTTGACAAAATTAAAAACCAGCTGGTAATAGACATTGGTTCGATACTAACAGATATGATGCCGAAGGATAGACAGATGGATGAAAATCTCATCGACCGACTTACTATTTCTACCCTGGGATCATTCTTGACCTTGAACAAGCGCTTCCCCCAGGAAATTGAGGAAAACGTAAAGTATATAACCAGTACACTGGAAGCCCTGATAAATTCCAAAGGGATTCCATTGAAATCATAAAATATATATGTAACTCTGCAGGAGGATAAATAATGACGGTCAAATTGGTCACTGACAGCACTTCTTATATACCTGAGAGCGTATGTGAAGAGCATGGAATTAAGATTGCATCTCTGGGAGTATGTTTTCCGGATGAATTTTTTCTGGAAACCGAAGTAGACTACAACTATTTTTATGAAAAGATTGACCGGGAAGGGATTATCCCAACTTCCTCTCAACCCGCTCCAGGTCTGTTCTATAAAATATTTGAGCAAATAGTAAAAAATGGAGATGAGGTGCTGGGCATCTTCATATCCACCGGAATAAGTGGGACCTGCGGTTCGGCAGCTACTGCCAGGGAAATGATATTGGAAAAATATCCAGAGGCTCGCATAGAGATTATGGATTCTCGGAATGTGTGCATGGGGTTGGGACTGCAGGTTCTAGCAGCAGCTGAGGCCGCCCGAAACGGGAAGAGTATGGAAGAAGTACTGGAGGCTGCAAGTTGGGTAAGGGAAAGAGTACATTTCTATTTCGTCCCTCTCACCCTGGATTACCTGCAGAAAGGCGGGCGAATAGGGGGAGCAGCGGCGTTAATAGGGTCAGTTTTGAGCATCAAACCGATTCTGTACATAAGCAGTGAAGGTAAGATAGAGGTGTTTGAAAAAGTTAGAGGTTTGCAGGGAGCTGTCAAGCATCTTTATAAAAAACTTAAGAAAGATGTGGACCGGTATGGTTTAAAAAGTCTAGTAGTGCATCAGGTTCACGACCTGCTCCGAGGACAGGAAGTAGCACAGGAAATTGGTGACAACCTGGAAATCGAGGGTATCCCGGTTCTAGCCATCGGACCTGTAATAGGACTGCATGTGGGACCTGGAAGTTTTGGAATCGTATATTGTACAGAATAGGGAGGTGTCTTGCTCATGATTATTATGCTGCTGGCTATCATATTCCTGGTTTCGGCAGTAGTTTGTTTTATTATCGCTCGAATATTCAAGGCTCCGCTGGAAACCATCCTCCAGCGTCTGATCCCGGAAGACATCAGCCAGGCCTGGCTAAAATATCTGCAGTTTGCTATTTACGTAGTGGGGATATCCAATGGGGTCAGGATATGGGAACTGGAGAAATATATTACCCCTGAATACATAGGGGATAAAGGGCAGCAATTCTACGTTTTGACCACTGAACGCTGGGCCTTGGAAATTTATCGAACTGTTATCGGAACTTTGAGCGGGATAGCCTGGATGCTCCTGGTGTTTTTCGTTATAGCTCTGATCGCTTATGTTATAGTCCGTATCTTTGAATCAAAACAAAGCTAACCAAATAATTCTTGCTATTTCTGGAACAGATATACGAATTTTATAATAAAAGACTTGCTTGGCAAGGTGGTTGGTTTCGGTTTGATATATCCTGCTAACTTCAGGCGCAAAAAGCCGGTTTAAGCATGAGAAAAGCTTAAACCGGTAATTTGATTATGGCTTATTAGATATGTTTGCAGTCTAAAATTATTTCTAGTTCTCAACTAAGGAGAATCGCCATATTTCCAATGGAGCCAATAATAAATACATTAAATTTAGATCTGAGCACGAAAATTACGCGCAGAGGGTATAATTACCTTCCTACACATAATAATCGGCGATCAAAGTGGCTGGTATTATTTGACTATTATTGATTATCAGCAGGCCGCATATTCGGCCAGCAATCTTTCGAATATCACTGAGACCGGAAGTATTTCTTTGATTTTAAAGACGTTCTGCCCGGTGAATACTACTCCCTCATCTACCTTCCCATTACGAGCATTGACCAGGGCCTGAAATATGCAGTAATCCCGGGAACAGTTTTTTAAACAGGCATTACATTCTTCGGGTTCAGGAACTTCTCCCGATTTGATCAATTCGGTAAAGTCATTTTTAAGAGCTCGACCAGGTAATCCCACCGGACTCTTTATGATTATTACGTCTTCTTCCCGGGCATTCAGATACATCTGTTTGTATTCGTCGGCTACTGAACACTCATCGCTGAGTACAAAACGAGTTGCCATCTGTACTCCATCGGCCCCAAGTTGGACCATCTCTGCCATATCCCGGCCGTCTACTATTCCCCCTGCAGCGATAACCGGTATTTTTACGGCTTTTTTGATCTCAGGCAGGATTTCTTTGATTGACCGGTCAGTTCCAAGGTGCCCCCCGGCCTCTGCGCCTTCGGCTACAACTGCTGCTGCTCCAGACTTTTCAGCCAGAATAGCTGCCCGGGCTGATGATACAATTGGTACTATGGGGGTATCACTTTCCCGTGCCCGCAGGAAAATATCACGGGAAAATCCGGCGCCGGTAAATATAACATCAATGCCCTCATTAATGGCAGTTTCAACCAGTTCCGTAAATTGCCGGGCCGCGTACATGATGTTGACTCCGATGATCCCTGAGCCTGCCAGCTCACGGGCTTTGCGAATCTCGGTTTTCAATTCATCCAGAGAAATGGCGGTGGCACCTATGACTCCAATGCCTCCTGCCCGGGCTACGGCCGCTGATAATGATGCAGTTGAAACACTGATAGACATCCCCCCCTGGATAATGGGAAAACGGGGCAACAGCTTCCCTATTTTTAATTCAGGTAATTGCAAAATACTTAACCTCCACTTCTTTTCATACCAAGAATATTAACTCATTCTGCTTAATTTATCCAATATATTAAAAGAAAAATAAATGTCGCAATTTACTAAATATTGGGATACCTATTGACATTTGTAAACAGACCTGTTTAAATAACCTATGAAAAATAATTGTGCACAAAGTATGCGCGAAATCCTAAGTGATATTAATCCCGATAAGGTGGTGCTTGAATGAAAGCTCAGATCAAGGGTATGGGTCATGCCTTACCCGAGCGGATACTTGATAATAAAGAACTTGAGCAGATGGTAGAAACAAGTGAAAAGTGGATAATCGAACGAACTGGCATACGAGAAAGAAGAATAATCGATGATTCCGAAACGACCTCGGATCTAGCTTATCGAGCTGCGCTCATGGCTGTTGAAAATGCGAGGATAAGTGTAGAAGAACTGGACTTAATAATAGTTGCTACAGCTTCACCAGATATGATCTTTCCATCCACAGCCTGCATGGTACAGGAGAAGTTGGGGGCCTGGAATGCTGCAGCTTTTGACATCTTAGCTGGATGTACTGGATTTGTATATGGAATAACAGTTGCTGAGAAATTTCTGCTGTCACCAGAATGCAATTATGTTCTGGTTATTGGAGCGGAAGCTCTATCCCGTATCATAGATTATACCGATTCAACTACCTGTGTTCTGTTTGGTGATGGAGCTGGGGCGGCAGTCCTTGGCCGGGGTGACTCTGAAGCAGGCATAATAGCCAGTTATCTGGGAGCTGATGGCAGGGGAGGTAAACACCTTTACGTGCCAGCCGGCTGTGCATCTCAGCCAGCCAGCCATGAAACAGTGGAAAATCACCTGCATTTTCTCAAAATGAATGGCAATGAGATATTCCGTTTTGCTACTAAGATTACGGTAGAAATCAGTGAGAAGATATTTGCCATGACCGGAGTAAAGGCTGAAGATATCGATCTCTTTATACCCCACCAGTCCAACATGCGTATTATCAGAACCGCGATGAAATGGATGAAAATACCGGCAGAAAAAACTATAGTGAATGTTGATCAGTATGGTAATATGTCGGCTGCTTGCTTGCCGGTAGGCTTATCGCTGGCGGCGCAGGAAGGACAATTAAAAGCGGGTGATTTGGTATTAATGGTATCATTTGGGGCAGGATTAACTTATGGTGGAGTATTACTCCGCTGGGGGAGTGAATAATATATATGTTTAAGACCAGATTGTGTGACTTGTTAAATATAGAATATCCCCTTCTGCAGGGCGCTATGTCCTGGATTGCTGGAGGGAAGCTGGCAGCAGCAGTATCTCAGGCTGGAGGACTGGGAGTCATAGGCACCGGGAATGAAGGTGCCAGCTGGCTTAAAGAGCAGATAGACCTGGCCAGAACAATGACTGACCGGGCTTTTGCAATTAACCTTATGCTGGCCTCTCCAAATATCGAAGAGGTGGTAGATTTAACTATAAAAGAAAAGATCTCCATAGTGACCACTGGCGGTGGAAACCCCGGGATCTACATGGAGCGGTTTAAGAATGCAGAGATAAAGGTAATTCCGGTTGTAGCTTCTTTAGCATTAGCCAAACGCCTGGTTCGTCTGGGAGCAGATGCTCTGATTGTGGAAGGGATGGAATCTGGAGGGCATGTGGGGGAAATGACTACTATGTGCCTGGTGCCAATGGTAGCAGACGCGGTTGATATACCGGTTATCGCAGCTGGAGGAATTGCCGATGGAAGAGGTTTTATGGCTGCTCTGGCACTAGGTGCCGATGGAGTACAGGTGGGAACCAGATTCGTCTGTGCTCGAGAATGCGATGTTCACCCGGCTTATCAGGAAAAAATAATCAAGGCCAGAGACCGGGCTACGGTAGTATGCGGAGTTTCTACCGGTCATCCCGTACGAGCTATACATAATAAATTTACCCGTCAGTATTTGCAGGCTGAAGCACAGGGGGGCAGCAGGGAGGAACTGGACATGATGGGCAGGGGTAAGTATCCTGCTGCAGCTGTGGAAGGCGATGTGGAATTTGGGTCAGTCCTGGCGGGACAGATTTCGGGCCTGGTATCCGAAATTCAGACTGCTGAAGAGATAGTGATGGACATTATTCAAGGGGCTGTCAAAATCAAACAGCGATGGGAGGATTCGCGATGCCAGGAATAGCCTTTATATTTCCCGGCCAGGGAGCTCAGCATCTAGGTATGGGAAAGGACTTATATGATAATTACCAAGAAGCGGCACGGGTTTTTGATACAGCAGACGCACTGGCCGGCTATAAACTAAGTGAGATTTGTTTTGAGGGGCCATTGGATATACTGAACCAGACCGTATACGCACAGCCGGCACTACTGGTGGCAGGCCTGGCGGCATATGAGGTAGTGAAAAGCCGTGGGGCAACTCCGGTTATGATGGCAGGGTTGAGCCTGGGAGAATATACCGCCCTGGTAGCTGCAGGAGCCATTACATTTGAAGATGCTTTGCCCCTGGTACAAAACCGTGCTCGTTTGATGCAGGAGGCGGTACCTTTGGGAGAAGGAGCTATGGCTGCGATATTTGGTCTGGATAAGGAACAGATTTTGGCAGCTTGTGACAAGGAAACAGGTATAGTGGATATCGGGAATTATAACTGCCCGGGGCAGGTAGTGATAACCGGGGCCAAAGATGCGGTTGATAATGTGTGCGCTGTCCTGAAGGAAGCAGGGGCGAAGGTGATACCTCTAGCAGTAAGCGTGCCTGCTCACAGCCGGCTTTTGTACGACGCAGCCGTAAAGCTGCAGCCCCGGCTGGAAGCAATTGATTGGCAGGAACCACGGGTAGGAGTTGTCAGTAATGTAAATGCCAGGGAGAACCCTGCTCATGAGTTGGAGGAACTACTGATGAAGCAGATATATTACCCGGTATTGTGGGAACAGAGTGTAAGGTACATGATGGAAAAAGTAGATTATTTTATCGAAGTAGGTCCTGGCTCAACTCTTTCGGGTTTGATTAGAAAAATAGATAAGAATCGGGTTCTAGGACAGGTCAATGATGTAAAGACTTTAGAAAAAACTTTGGAGAAGGTGAAGTCATTATGAAGGAAAGGACAGCTATAATAACCGGTAGTTCACGGGGCATAGGTAAAGCTATAGCGCTGGAGTTAGCCCGGGAGGGTTATCGGGTAGCAGTCAACTATCATATTAGCAGGGAGGGAGCTCTGGAGGAAGCCAGGGAGGTACTTGCTCAAATTGAATCCGCCGGAGGTAAGGCAATCATCGTCGGGGCTGATGTAGCCACTCCTGAAGGTTCACAGCAACTGGTAGATGAAACACTGGCAGCCTTCGGACAGGTGGATGTGCTGGTCAATAATGTCGGCGTAAATAAAGACCAGTTAATGCTTAGAATTAGCGATGAAGAGTGGAAACTGGTTATCGATACCAATCTTAATTCAGCTTTTTACTGCAGTCGGGCTGCTTTAAAAACCATGGTTAGAAAACGCTATGGACGGATCATTAATATTTCGTCAGTAGTAGGTATTACCGGAAATGCTGGTCAGGCTCATTATGCAGCGGCTAAATCAGGACTGCTGGGATTCACCTATTCCATAGCCCGGGAATATGGCCGAAGGGGTATTACAGCCAATGTTATAGCTCCTGGATATATAAAGAGCGATATGACCGCCGCATTGAATGAAGAACAGACTGCCAGAATAGCTGAAGGGATCGCAGTGGGAAGGCTGGGAACCCCCGAGGATATAGCAGGAGTAGCAGCCTTTTTAGCTTCTGATAAAGCAGAGTATATTAATGCCCAGGTCATTAGAGTAGATGGAGGCTTAGCCTCTATGTGATAACCTGAAAACCCCGGGGCAGAAAACCAGGTAAGGTATTGCCCGTCAAAAAAACGGAAAATAAGGGAGGAAATAACATGTTAGTATTTGATGAACTGAAAAAAATAATTGCTGAGATCAAGGATATTCCGGAGGAAGACATCAAATTGGAATCCAGCTTTGCGGATGATTTAGAAGCCGACTCACTGGATATTGTGGAAATGCTCATGCTCTTGGAGGAAAAGTTTAATATCCAGATACCGGAAGAAGAATCTGAAAAAATGAAGAAGGTTGAGGATGTAGTCAAGTACGTTGAAGCAAGGATGTAATAAGAATGGATAAGGTAGAGGTGATAAAGTTGCCGGAACGCAGGGTTGTTATAACCGGTATGGGAGTAATTTCCTCTATCGGCTTGAATAAAGAAGAATTCTGGGCCAGTCTTTTGGCTGGCCGCAGCGGTATAGTGGAGATCGATCGCTTTGACACCGAAAATTTCCCTACCAAAATTGCCGCTCAGGTCAAAGGATTTAATGTAGTAGATTATGTCCCCCGCAAAGACGCGAGGCGTATGGATCTTTTTGTTCAGTACGCGTGTGCCGCAGCCCGTATCGCAGTAGAAGATGCTGCTCTGGAAATTAATGCTAATAACAAACATCGTACCGGGGTATGGGTGGGATCAGGTATCGGCGGTATGGATACCTTTGAAAACCAGCACCATGCTTTTATTAAAAAGGGAGTAGGTGGAATAAGTCCATTCTTCATCCCGATGATGATCCCCAATATGGCAGCCGGGCAGGTTTCCATAATACTAGGAGCCAACGGCCCCAATGGATGTACTGTTACCGCCTGTGCATCTGGAAGCAATTCCATCGGAGAAGCATTTCAGCTTATCCGCAATAATAAGGCTGATGTGATGATCACCGGTGGTGCAGAAGCTTCCATCACGCCGCTGGCCGTGGGAGGATTTTGTGCTATGAAAGCCCTTTCCACCGCTAATGATGACCCAGCCAGGGCCTGTAAGCCGTTTGATGTCAATCGGGATGGATTTGTCATGGGTGAAGGCTCAGGTGCACTGGTTCTAGAGGAAATGCAGCATGCTATGGACCGGGGAGCACATATTTATGCTGAGCTGATAGGTTATGGAAGCAGTGGAGATGCAATCCATATGGTTCAGCCTGATAGTGAAGGAAGAGGCGCTGCGTTGGCATTTAGGGCCGCTATCGCTGAGGCCGGCATTGCACCAGAAGAAATTGATTATATGAATGCTCATGGCACCGGGACTCCTTTGAATGACCAGATAGAGACGGCTGTAGTTAAAGAAGTGTTTGGACATCACAGCCAAAAAATATTAATCAGTTCTACCAAAGGTGCTCATGGACATATGCTGGGGGCCGCTGGAGCGGTAGAGCTTATTGCTACGGTTATGGCTCTTGTTCACAATACAGTTCCGCCTACTATAAATCTGCATGATCCCGATCCTTTGTGTGATCTGGATTATGTGCCAAACCAGCCCAGGCTGAAGGAACTTCGGGTGGCACTGTCCGATTCCCTCGGTTTTGGAGGTCACAATGCAGCATTAGTAGTACGAAAGATCAGTTAGGAGTTAGACAATGAAGATAGAGGAAATAATGAATATCCTTCCTCATCGGTATCCCTTCCTAATGGTGGACCGAATCATTGAGTTAGTACCAGGAGAAAAGGCAACCGGCATCAAAAATGTAAGTATCAATGAACCGTATTTTGCCGGTCATTTTCCCGGGCAGCCAGTGATGCCAGGGGTATTGATGATCGAGGCTATGGCTCAGGTTGGGGCATGTGCCCTCCTGGCGGATGATAAATTCCGAGGCAAGCTGGCTTACCTGGCCGGTGTTGACAGAATACGCTTTAAGCGTATGGTGGGACCAGGAGAAACACTCTTAATTACTACAGAACTAAGCAATATCAAAGGGACTATAGGTAAGGGGAAAGGCCGGGTTAGCGTAGATGGCGAATTGGTGTGCGGTGGTGAATTCTTATTTGCCCTGGCTCAAAGAGAGGGGAGTAATTCTTAAGCATGTTAAAAAATGCCTTTGGTAAACAGAAATTAATTCCCGTTCCCGGCAGCCGTGAATACATGGAGAGTGAAGATAAAACCTCCCGCCAGGAAAAGTGTCGCTCCTGTTCCAGGCGGGTATCGGAATTGGAATTAAAAGAAAACCATAAGGTTTGCCCTGAATGCCAATATCACTATTCTATGAGCGCATGGGAACGGATCGAGCTTATAGCTGATCCTCTAAGCTTTAAAGAATTTGATTCCGGTTTACGGTCCATAAATCTATTGGATTTTCCAGGATATGATGAAAAACTTACCGGGGCTGTAAGCCGGACCGGATTAAACGAAGCCTTAATAACCGGCCAGTGTACTATCGGCGGCTATCCGGCTATATTGGGAAGCATGGATTCGCGTTTTATGATGGCCAGTATGGGCTCAGTAGTAGGTGAAAAAGTATGCCGTGCAGTGGAAAAGGCCATTGATTTAAAAATCCCGCTGATTTTGTGTGCTGCCTCTGGCGGGGCACGTATGCAGGAAGGTATGCTTTCTTTAATGCAGATGGCTAAAACAAGTGCAGCTCTGGATAGACTTCATAGACAGGGCTTATTGTATATTTCCCTGCTTACTAATCCAACTACGGGTGGAGTTACAGCTAGCTTCGCATCTCTGGCAGATATTATTTTGGCTGAGCCAGGCGCGTTGATTGGTTTTGCAGGGCCTCGAGTGATTAAACAGACTATCAGCGAAGTCCTGCCTGCTGATTTTCAAAAAGCAGAATTCATGCTAAAACATGGTATGGTGGATAAAATTGTAGGACGGTCGGGTTTAAAAGACACGTTGGAGTGTTTGCTAAGACTGCATCTGGGAGGAAATCATGGTTAAGAGACATTTCGATTACGAGGAAAAGTATAAGAACCTGCAGGGTAAGTTCGAGGAACTTCAGGAGCTTAGCAGGAGTCTGCAGTTTGATTTAACTGATGAATTTAAAATTATGGAAGATAAGATGCAAGACATCAGAGATAATAAGTATCAAAACCTGACTGCCTGGGAAAAGATATTATTGAGTCGACATTCTGAAAGACCTACGATCAGGGATTATATAGATTTTATCTTTGATGATTGGATCGAAATGCATGGTGACCGCTGCTATGGCGATGATAGGGCAATGATCGGTGGAATCGCCAGTTTTAATGGGATTCCTGTTACGGTTCTGGGGCATCAAAAAGGTCGGGGAACCAATGAGAACCTTCATACCAACTTCGGCATGTCCCATCCAGAAGGATATCGTAAAGTAGAGCGTTTGTTACTGCAGGCAGAAAAGTTTAATCGTCCAGTATTTACCTTCATAGATACTCCGGGAGCTTACCCCGGAGTGGGGGCTGAGGAACGGGGGCAGGCCGGGGCTATTGCCCGGGTATTGATGACCCTATCCAGCTTAAAGGTGCCAGTAATAGCTGTTGTGACCGGTGAAGGCGGGAGCGGCGGTGCCCTGGCATTGGCAGTTTCCGACCGGTTGCTGATGCTTTCAAATAGTGTATTTTCAGTAGCATCCGCTGAGGCCTGCGCCTCGATAATATGGAAGGACGCGGGCAGAGCAGAGGAAATGGCTTCAGCCTTAAAATTGACCGCTCAGGATATCAGGGACCTGGGGATCGCGGATGAGATCGTGGAGGAACCTACTGGAGGAGTGCATAAGGACTTCGAAAGTACCGCAAAAAACTTGCAGGACAGATTAGAATCAAATTTGCAGGAACTGCTGCTAATAGAAAGACATGAACTGCTTGAACAGAGGTATATACGCCTTCGCAATATAGGCAAATTTCAAGAAGACTAGGATATCCATAACTTAATGAGTTGTTGCCTGGCACCAACTGCATGCTCTGGTATTTACCAGAGCCTTTTTTGCTGTTTTTAAATAGTTCACCCTGAAAAAGGCGATTGATGTATTAACGCATTTATAAATATTCCGTCTCCGAAACTCCGCATGAGCAACACGACGGCTCATCTCCTTGCTCAAGGGGGAAACCGTAGATTCGCATCCGTGCTCAACTGCGGTCTCGCGCCGTCCGTGGCACTCCTCTCCTTTCGCTCAGTCGACTTCACAGGGTGCTTCGTAAACAGCTCCGGAATATTTATACATACTCTTTAAAACGGGCAGGAGTTTTTCAGGGGGAACTAAGTAATTTCATCAGTTAATAAGCTGCTGTCTGGCACCCATATTTTTATATTGACATGGTCCGGCGATCAAGCTAGACTATAATCATGACAAAAAAGATAAAAATAGTCCACAAAAGAACGGGCTATGAAATCGCACTAAATAAAACAAATTAACGTATTGGAAGGAGCAGTGATTTATGAGTATGTTTTGTTATCAGTGCCAGGAAGCGTCCAAAAACAGTGGCTGTACCGTCAAAGGGGTCTGTGGGAAGCCTGATGATCTAGCCAAACTGCAGGATCTTTTGATCTATGTATTGAAGGGGATAGCCTTTTATGCCATGAAGGCTGGGCAGATGGGGATCGAGCAGGATAGAACAAACCGCTTTACCTCTGACGCGCTTTTTATGACCATTACTAATGTCAATTTTGATCAAGCCCGGTTTGTTGAGAAAATCAAAGAAGGTTTAGTTTTAAGAGAAGAGTTAAGAAGTAGGATTAGCGACGCTGCAATTGAAGGAACTATTCCAGAAGCAGCAATCTGGCGGGGAGATACGGAAGCAGAATTTATGGAAAAGGCTGGGCAGGTAGGCGTACTTGCTACAGAGAATGAAGATATTCGTTCACTTCGGGAATTATTGACTTATGGGCTCAAGGGAATAGCCGCTTATGCAGAACATGCATACAACCTTGGTTATGAAGATGAAAATCTTTATCAGTTCCTGCATAAAGGTTTAGCAGCAACCTTGGATGATAGCATATCAGCCGATGGTTTAGTAGGATTGGTCTTGGAATGCGGCAAGCAAGGGGTGGACGTGATGGCACTGCTGGATAAGGCCAACACTTCAAGTTATGGTAATCCCGAGATATCCAGGGTTAATATCGGAGTAAGAAATAATCCTGGTATATTAATAAGCGGTCATGACTTACGGGATATGGAAGAACTTTTACAGCAGACTGAAGGAACCGGTATAGATGTTTACACTCACAGTGAGATGCTGCCTGCTAATTACTATCCGGCTTTTAAAAAGTATACCCATTTTGTGGGTAACTATGGTAACGCCTGGTGGCAGCAGAATGAAGAATTTGAAAAATTTCATGGACCCATTCTTATGACTACCAACTGTATAATTCCCCCGCGGGACAGCTACCGCGATCGAGTTTACACTACTGGTTCGGTTGGCTACGAAGGGCTTAAACACATCGCAGACCGCAATGGATCAGAACCTAAAGACTTTTCTGCAATTATTGAACATGCTAAGAGATGTTCAGCACCGGAAGAGATCGAAAAGGGTGAGATCATCGGAGGATTTGCACACGCTGCAGTGTTGTCCCTGGCAGATACGGTAGTAGCGGCAGTCAAATCCGGAGCTATAAAGCGATTTTTCGTAATGGCCGGTTGTGATGGAAGAATGAAGAGCAGATCCTATTATACTGATTTTGCTCGGCAACTGCCGTCGGATACAATAATTCTTACTGCAGGCTGTGCTAAATATCGCTATAACAAACTGGATTTAGGATATATCGGTGGAATACCCCGGGTATTAGATGCCGGACAATGTAATGATTCGTATTCATTGGCGGTAATTGCCCTCAAGTTAAAAGAGGTATTTGATCTGGATGATATAAATGACCTGCCCATATCATATAATATTTCTTGGTATGAACAGAAAGCCGTTATAGTACTCCTGGCATTGTTATATCTGGGAGTTAAAAACATCCATCTGGGTCCCACCCTTCCAGCCTTTCTATCGCCGAATATAGCAGATGTTCTGGTTAAGACTTTTGGGATTGCCGGGATCGGAAGTGTGGATGAAGATATAGCCCTGTTCATGGGAGAATAAGAACAATAGGTATTATAATCAACATTAAAATCCAGGCGAGGCCCTTTCATAGAATTTAAAGGGCCTCTTTTTTTTATAAAAAAACGAAAGAAGGATCTACAGCCAAAAAATGACTCAAAAATGCGAATTTCGACTGATATCGATTTGTGTACTTATTAGTATCTGCTTGAATAAATAATATTAAAACAATAATATTAAAAGCAGGGGTGATTTTAATGGCTAAAAGAATATTAAGCGTACCAGAGAAATTCAAAAAATTCGTTGACAATCTGCAGATCGATAATGAAAGTGTTATTAACCGAAGATTTAAAGCTATTGCCCAAAAGGTAAATCTTGATTATCGCAATATCCGTTATGATTACGGGAATGCTCATTTTATCGGTTCTTATGGCAGAGGCACCGCTATAAAGGGAACGGGAATATTTAATGTAATGGTGCTGCTCCAGCCCAATCATTTCAAGCGAATCGATACATACGATGGCAATGGGCAATTATATTTGTTAAGGGAATTAAAAGAAAAAGTGGCGGAGATTTACCCGGAAACTATTATTAAGGACCAGGAAAAGGGAGAAGTAGTAATCCCGTTTCAGGATGGCATGACAATTGAAGTAATACCAGCTTTCACAAATTCTCGTGGAAATTATCTATATCCTAATATATCTGATGGAGGAAGCTGGAATGAATTTAATCCTATTAAAGAAATCGAAACCATTAATTCTTTGAATTATATGTATGCAGGCAAGATCAAACACCTGGCCAGGATGATGAGAGCCTGGCAACATGCCAATAATGTTGCGCTGCCGGGTATGTTGCTGGATAACATGGCGATGAATTTCATGGAGGAATGGGAAGGGAAGGATAGATCTTACCTGTTTTATGGCAGCATGATTCTGGCTTTTTTTGAATACCTGGCCGGAAAAAGGGATGACCAGGAACACTGGTATGCAAGAGGCAGCAATCGAGAGTTGCCGAGAACCGGGTTGTTCGGAGACATGGCCAATACCGCTTTTAAGGAGACGGTAGAGGTACTGAAATATGAAGAAGAAAGGGACTATATACGGGCTGATGCCGGCTGGAAGAAGATTTTCGGGGACTACTTTCCAGCTTAAAAACGGCAAATTGGTTGGCTAAAGCTTTAAATCATCCATGGAAGAATAAATGTTATATATATAAACAAAACCGAGTAAGTAACTCGGTTTTGTTTTAAAGAAGGAGGAAATTTAAAGAGAAATAATTTAGTTCCATTGCTAAAAACCACTTTTCTATTTTATAAGCAACTCTTTGTGGATAGTTGCACCGCTCCACTATTTATTTTCTCCTAGTTTCACCTTTATCTGTCTTAACTCGTCTTCTAAATAATTTTGGTATTCTTTTAAATTTGCTACATCGGAATTTCTTCCAACTGGTTGAATACCACCTCTACCGTCTCCACGGCTGTAACCATTTCCAAAGCCAAATCCACGGCCTAGCCCGCAGCCTCTGCGTCCACCCCGGATTTCGGTATACCCCTGACAAAATCCCATGCCTCTTCCTGTCCGCGGGCCTGCACCCATCGGTCCACCACCATTTCTTCCTGGCATTTTTTGCACCTCCTCACTACCTTATATGGGCATATGCACAATATCATTATAAAAGCAATGTGGGCATATGTCAACAATATAGGCGGTGCTAAAAATATCAGGTTAGGTAGAGAATAAAGTAAAACAAGTGTAAAATAAGGATAACAATGTTTTTAGGCTAATTTTGCCACCTTTACCCGGCAAAATCTATTGAGTCAAGGAGAGGACATCCATTGGAACCTTATTACTTCAGCCCTCAAGAACTCACATTAAAATCCCTTGAACTGCTTCGCCTCTCCGAAGAACGATTTAATAAGGCATTTCATGTTAATCCTAGTATGTGGCAATTATCAGGAAAAGAGATCAAGTATGTTTAGATGCCAATAGAAGCTTTCTTATAAACACCGGTTACAGTCGTGAGGAAGTGGTTGGACATAATATTAAGGAACTCAAGCTCTGGACAGAACCCGAGGATAGGGAGAAAATATATAATTCCCTGCAGGAAAAGTCGGTGCAAAGTCTGGAATTGTCCTATACGAGTAAATCAGGGGAAAAGCGATATGGTCTGGCATATAAGGAAGATCTTGTAATAGATGAAGAATGCTACCTGGGAGTTATGGTCGATATAACCGACTTCAGGGTTGTTAAAGAAACCCTGGAAGTCAAGGAGGAAATGTACCGACAAATAGTGGAAACGGCCCATGAGGGTATCTGGCTGGTTGATGCTGATTATCGAACTACTTTCGTAAACCAAAAGATGGCAGCAATGTTGGGCTATACAGTAGAAGAAATGAACGGCAAATCCTTGAACCACTTTGTAGATGATCACTGGCGGGCTATCACCAAAGAATACAGTGTGATACCCAGGAGGGGTTCAGATGAGCCATATCAATACAAACTCCAAAAGAAAGATGGCGGGGAATTATGGGCTTTGATTTCTCAATCACCGTTTTTTGACCGGGACGGCAGTTGGTCAGGCTCATTAGGAATGATTGTAGATATCACCCACCACAAGGAAGCTGAAAAGGCTCTAAGTGAGTCAAACCGTCGATTAGCGGATATTTTAAATTTCCTGCCTGATGCAACTTTAGTTATCGATTGTAAGGGCCGGGTCATAGCCTGGAATAAGGCGGCAGAAGAGATGACCGGTATTAAATCTCAAGATATCCTGGGTAAGGGTGACTATGAATATTCTATACCCTTTTATGGATATAGAAGACCTATATTGGTTGATCACGTTTTAAACTATGAACAGGATTGGGGGCCAAATTATTCTCGTATTGATATAAAGGGTAAAGTTGTAATCGGGGAAAATCTTTGCCGAACGATAGATAATACTCAAGCATATCTGTGGGCTATTGCCACTCCACTATATGATATGCAGGGGAATATCACCGGAGCCATAGAATCCATACGAGATATAACTGATCGCAGAAGGGCTGAAAATGACTTGAAGGCCAGCGAAGAACAGTACCGGCGCATTGTGGAAACAGCCAATGAAGGAATATGGCTCAATGATCATGCTGACAAGATTACTTTTGTTAATGAGAAGCTGGCTGATATGCTGGGATATTCGGTCGATAGTATTATAGGTTGTTCTCTATTTACATATATAGCCAGAGATCACCGACGGATGGCCTGCATTATGATGGAAAGAAACCGAAAAGGTATTAGAGTAGAACATGATTTAAAGTTTCGCTGTCGGGACGGCAGCAGCTTGTGGGCGGTGGTCTCAATGTCTCCCATTTTCAGCCCGCTTAAGAAGTATATAGGGTCCTTGGCTATGATAAGTGATGTTACAGAAAGAAAAAAATTGGAAATGCAGATGGCCAGACTGGACAGGTTAAATCTGGTGGGACAAATAGCCGCCTGTATAGGCCATGAGATAAGGAATCCTATGACTTCGGTAAGGGGATTCCTGCAAATCATGGCCGGAGATGAACTATATAATCAGGATAAAGAGCACTTTGATTTGATGATAGAGGAATTGGATCGGGCTAATGCTATAATTACGGAATTTCTTTCTTTGGCCAAGAATAAGGCTATAGAGCTTAAACTGCATAATTTAAACAGTATAGTAAAAGGCATTTTTCCATTGATAAATGCAGAAGCTCTGGCGCAGGATAAAATTGCCCATGTACATTTAGAAGAGATTCCACAATTGCTCCTCGATGAGAGTGAGATCCGACAGCTTTTATTAAACCTGGCTCGCAATGCTCTGGAGGCCATGCCTTCAGAGAAGGGACTGATGATAAAAACTCTGCGGGAGGGGGCAGAAGTTATATTGTTAGTGCAGGACCAGGGGAGCGGAATTCATCCAGATATTCTGGGGGAAATTGGGACACCATTTATCACCACCAAAGAAGAAGGAACTGGTTTGGGTTTACCTGTATGTTACAGTATTGCTGCCCGGCATGATGCTGCCATAGAAGTGGAATCAGGTGCTGGAGGAACTACCTTCTTTGTAAGGTTTAAGATACCCACAGGTATCTAAATGTTTTGGACTATTTTATAGTTGCTGCTTCTTGCTTACTAACGGAGTGCTGCAGCAGATTGCCGGCAAAATCAATTCTATCAAAATAAAGCCTCAGGTTACGAATTTTGTTGCATTGGTCAAATTCTATAACCTCAGCCTGCCTGGATTGGATTTTTGTTCCATCAGAAGTTACTGCACTAAAAGCATATTCTTCAAATAATATATTGCCCTTCACTATCACATTAATAATTACAAACCTTAATTCATCGTAATTATCAAATAACCAGGCCAGCCATTCACCTATCCCTTCCCGACCTTTCAGTGTTCGGCCTAAAAGTTCTATCTGGCAATCATCAGAAAAATATGCCGGCAATTTTTCAAGGTTTTTGGATTCCAGGTCATTGTCGAAGTTCATAGCCAATTTAATAATCAAGTTTTCTCGCTTTTCGTTTCCCATATAGCTACCCTCCTTGTATGAAGCTTATAACAAATGGCACATCGCTCTACCTATATTTTACCACTTTTTAGGTTTCTAAACTTATATTTTAATTTAAGCAGACTGGTAAGGAAAATCACTGATAAGTGATAAACAGATATCCTTAAATTTATTTGGCGTTTAGGGGATCATCAACAAAAGGAGTGCAGTATTTTGCAATAGCTGTCACCTGATGCCCGGTTTGCGAAAAGGTATAGCCATAAATGTATGTCCAAGAGAGATATCATATTGACATAATTTAAAGATAAATGCTATAGTACAAAAAACCATATAATAAATGAGACGAGATGAGCCGAGTTTAGAAGAGATGAGATTAGATGAGATTAGTAAATTGGTTGGTTGAATCGGTGCTCGTTTGTGCACTGATTTTATATTTTCTGTTGATTAAATCTCATTATATAGATTAATATCAAGGGACCTGGGTATTAACTTGCCAGGGTACTTTATACTCTATGGGTCTGCATTTCTCGGATATCCTATCGCGTATCATCTTGTTTTCTCAGAATAAATACTGAACATATATGCTGCCAATAATTGATATCATAGATAGTTATTAGCAGCAGTCTGGACAATTTTTGTAATATGGCATTATTTGAAAAACAAGGAGGCCTGCCAAATGATCATGATGGTCATAAAGCGATGGCCCAACAGGGCCTGTTGTTGTCTTTATCAGCTAAGGGAAAGCAAAGGTTGCTTATTATAAAGGAGGCAAAATAATATGTTAGATACAGATGTCATGAAGATGTCTGCCCACGAAGGTTATTTTGATAAATATGGGGGAAGGTTCATGCCGGAAACCCTCATGCCAGCTCTGCAGGAACTTGAAAAAGCCTATTTGGAAGCTCAGAAGGATGAAAAATTTACCCGGGAGCTGGCCTGGTACCTGACAAATTACGTGGGACGTCCTTCATTGCTTTATCCAGCTCAGCGCTTGACTGCATATCTGGGTGGAGCCCGGATCTATCTGAAACGGGAAGATTTAAACCATACTGGTTCTCACAAAATAAATAATACCATTGGCCAGGCCTTGCTGGCTAAGCGCATGGGTAAGACCCGGCTCATTGCTGAGACCGGAGCAGGGCAACATGGGGTGGCTACCGCTACCGTTGCTGCTTTGCTGGACTTTGAATGTGCTATATATATGGGAGAAGAGGATACTGTGCGACAGCACCTCAATGTTTCTCGGATGGAACTTCTAGGCGCTGAGGTAATACCAGTCAAAACCGGCAGTCGCACCCTTAAGGATGCCATGAATGAAGCTATTCGAGACTGGGTTGGTAACGTTGACAACACCTACTATCTGCTGGGTTCAGTAGGTGGTCCTCATCCTTATCCAGCAATAGTCAGGGATTTTCAAACAGTGGTAGGAAGGGAGACCCGGCAGCAGATGGTGGAGCTGAATGGGCGGTTACCAGATGCGGTAGTGGCCTGTGTAGGAGGAGGGTCTAACGCTATTGGCATTTTTCATCCGTTCCTTCCCGACCTGGAGGTAGAGCTGGTAGGGGTAGAAGCAGGAGGAGAAGGCCTTAACACCGGCCGGCACTCGGCAACCCTTAATAAGGGGCGGCCTGGGGTACTGCATGGGTCGTTCAGCTATATTTTACAGGATGAAGAAGGACAGATAAGTGAGGTTCATTCTATTGCTCCGGGATTGGATTATCCGGGAGTAGGTCCTGAACATGCCTACCTGAAGGATATTGGTCGGGTAAGGTATTGCAGTGCAACTGATAATGAAGCTCTGGAGGCATTTAAGCTCTTAAGTCTTACGGAGGGTATCCTGCCTGCCATCGAAAGTGCTCATGCTCTGGCAGAGGCAGTTCGCATGGCATCTGCTATGACGGCGGATAAAATAGTAGTAGTTAATCTATCTGGTCGGGGTGATAAAGATGTGGAGACTATAGTTCAGTACAAGGGGGAGCATATATGAGCATAATCACCGAAAGATTAAGAGAATTGGCCATTCGTAACGAAACCGGGCTGATCACGTATATGACTGGAGGGGACCCGGATATGAACAGCAGCCGGGGGGTCTTGCTTAGCATGGCGAAAGCTGGAGCTGATATTATAGAGGTAGGGCTGCCTTTCTCAGATCCGGTAGCTGATGGACCAGTTATACAGGCCGCTTCCAATCGGGCACTGGTTGGCAGTGCTACAGCCCGGGGAATCTTACAGATGATTGCAGACGCCCGACAGGAAGTCTCTGTTCCGATAGTGATCATGAGTTACTATAATCCCATCCTTCAATTTGGTCTGCAAGAATTTTGTGTTCAGGCTCAGGCAAGCGGAGTTAGTGGAATGATCATACCAGATCTTCCCTGGGAAGAAAGCGAAATGCTGCGTATTTATGCAGATGATAACGGGTTAGACTTAATACCGATGGTAGCGCCCACCACTACTCAAGAACGGATGGAGAATATATGCAGTTCGGCCCGGGGATTCATCTATTGTGTATCAGTAGCAGGAGTTACGGGGGTAAGAGAGCATATTAAAACCGACCTAGATTCATTGAGTTCAAGAGTACGCAGGTATACAGATCTACCGCTGGCTATCGGATTTGGAGTATCTGGACCTGGACCCGCCCGGGAGATGGCGCCATTCTATGATGCTGTAATTGTCGGGAGCGCTCTCGTAGAGCTTATTGCAGAGCAGAAATATGAGGAAATGGCGGAACTTACAGCGGATATCAAGGCCGCCTTACGGTAATCACAACAAGCCACGGGGGACGTCCCCGATTTTGGGGTCAGGCACACTAACTTATTAAATTAATAAGTTAGTGTGCCTGACCCCGTTTCTCTTGTGTATCTCGTGGCTTCTTGTTTTTTGGTTTGTCTACCGGGTATAATGAATCCGGAGTTAATTATCCAGGAGGGATTTGATTGGGGAATATTTTATATTACCTTTTACCGGCGATTGTCTTTAGCTTTTATTTCAAATTTACCGGCGATGAAACAGCTATGTTTTTTGCTGCCTGTCTTTCGATCATCCCCCTGGCAGGTATAATGGGCGAAGCTACCGACAACCTGTCGTGCTATATGGGGGAGAAAATCGGAGGACTGCTTAACGCCACCTTTGGCAATGCTACCGAGCTTTTAATCACCCTGTTTGCACTAAAGGCCGGTCTGTTTTCGGTAGTTAAAGCATCTATAGCTGGCAGTATTCTGGGTAATATTTTGCTGGTTTTAGGACTTTCGATCTTGGTAGGCGGTATTAAAAATGGCGTCCAGTCTTTTGACCGGATGCATATCAACAACCAGACCAGTCTGATGTTCCTTTCCGTAATTGCCCTTATCATACCTGCTGTTTTCTTTCATAACCATACGGGATATGCCCTGCAAGAGTTTAGCCTGCTGGTCGCAGTTATTCTTTTCATCATTTATTTTCTGGGTTTATTCTTCAGCATGAGGCGGCGGGACGCTGTTTGTGAGATATCTGAGATCCATGGGCACTGGAGTCAGCGCAAATCCCTGGTGCTGCTAGGATTAAGTACCATATTTATAGCCATGGAGAGTGAGTTCCTGGTAAGTGGCATAGAAGCTGTAACCCAAACCCTTGGCTGGTCAGAATTTTTTATAGGAATAATTATCATACCGGTAATAGGTAATGCGGCTGAACATTTTGCTGCAGTTTTGATGGCCTATAAGAACAAGATAGACCTGGCCTTTGAAATTGCTGTTGGTTCCAGTACTCAGATTGCACTGCTGGTAACCCCGGTACTTATATTTGTTAGCTTTTTACTGGGAACCCCTATGAGCATTGAATTCAATTATTATGAGATAGTAGCGGTTGGTTTGGCTGTTTTAATCGCTCAGTTTATAAGCCTGGATGGGGAGTCGAACTGGTTAGAGGGCTGTTTACTGCTGGGAGCCTATGCCATTGTAGGTTTCGGGTTTTATTTTGTGTAGAGATCTGTTTATGGAGGAGTCCTGATGAAGTTAAAATATAAGTTGGAAGACCGTCCCCCGGCCCTGGAAATGTTGGCCTACGGGTTACAGTGGCTGGCATTGACAGTTCCTGCTCTGGTTATTATAGGGCAAGTAATTGCGGGAGTTCAGTTTGATAATATACATGATCATGTTTTATATCTGCAGAAGCTAACCTTCGCAACCGGGCTGCTGCTAATTATCCAGGTATTATGGGGGCACCGCCTGCCTCTGGTAATCGGACCGGCCACGGTGCTCCTGGTAGGTATTTTGGCCAGCCAGGCCAGTACTTTTGACAGTGTTTATTCGGCGATTTTTCTGGGTGGTTTGAGTCTGGCGGTCTTGTCTTTTTCAGGACTTTTTAGCTATGTGCATGGTCTTTTTACTCCCCGGGTGGTAGTAGTGATCCTGCTCTTGATAGCCTTTACTATGGCGCCTACTATCATGAATTTAGTCATGGCCCGGGAAAGTTCCGTGCCGGTTATTTACAACCTATCTTTTGCCCTGCTGGCGACCAGCCTCCTATTTGCTGCTGATCATCATATTAAAGGAATTTGGAAAGCTACTCTGGTGGTATGGGCCATACTTCTGGGGAGCGTTCTCTACTATATTATTTTTCCCACAGCACCCGCTAATATCGATGTGGGCAAAACAGCATATTGGGCTTCGTTTCTTAGCGATGTTTCCTTTACTTTGGTAGTGGAACCGGGTGTATTGATATCCTTTTTACTTTGTTTCCTGGCCCTATCTATCAATGACCTGGGGTCTATCCAGTCTCTGACCAGTTTTCTCAAGGCCAGCGATGTTAATGGGCGCACCAGAAGAGGGATAGGAGTAACCGGATTGGGGAATATGCTGTCAGGGTTACTGGGAGTGGTAGGACCAGTTAATTACTCCATGAGCCCAGGGGTTATTGCGACTACCGGATGTGCTTCTCGATATCCGTTGATACCTGCGGGGTTGGGGCTGGCCGTTATCTCATTTTCTCCCTGGATAATGAAATTTATGAGCAATATCCCCCAGGTCATAATCGGGTGTATACTAATATATTTAATGAGTATTCAAATTGCTGCCAGCCTCTTGCTGCTTATTGAAAAGAATGCTCTGCTAAACTTCAGCAGTGGCATCATCATTGGCTTTCCTTTGATTACAGCTACCCTGATAGCCTTTATGCCTGCAGAGATAGTCAGCACCTTTCCTCATATGTTGAGGCCGATCGTTGGAAATGGTTTTGTTATGGGAGTAATAATAGTAATGCTGCTGGAACATGTACTGCTGGCAGAAAGAAAGTGATGTGCGAGCGCTGCTTGTGAATAGGCTATAATAGTATGTGGATCCCCCCATCTTCAGGCTAAACTACAGAGACCCTGCTTCCAGGTCTTCTTCAAATACCCCGGCATCGATACTAGTGGATGGTATTTCATTATTTGCCTTAAACAATGGGGTTAATGACTGAGAGTCGATTCTCCAATTCGTACCTCTCTGGATAGTCTCAATAAGGAGGCTTTTATTATATGATGTGGAGGATCCTTTATATATTAGCCTTACATTAGTCTGGAAGGTGTTGCCATCTACGGGAGTGATCTCATAAGTTTTGATATCATCGATATTGGCCAGTTCCAATAGCAGAATAGTGTTCCAACTGCCCGTATCCAATAACTTGACAGCAGTAATTTTTTCTCCCTGATCCACTGCTGCTAGAAAAACATCTATGGTATCGCCAGCTTTCAAAGAACTTAACTGCCGATCCAATAATCCCGCTGATTTCCATATCATCAGCTGGTGGGCAGTGTCTACCTTGCGGCTGCCATGAGTCGTGCTGTCTTTGAAGTGAATACAGAAGTGTCCGTCAAAATTATTTCCTTCAATATTGCCCAGGCCATGGGGCATCCCATTCATTGATGCGGCTATCTTCTGATTGTTATCCAATTGAATGATAACTGCCCTTCTTTTCCAGCTCCACTTATCGTTATAAATTTTTTTCATAACTTCGGTATCACGGGCAGTCAGCGGCTGCACATCTGCATGGTAGGTTCCCCCTCTTCTTTGAATCATAAAATGGGAACCGGTCTCCAGGTCAATTACTTTTGCCTCACAATATTTAGGGAACAACTTATTCACTTCAGCCCAGCTTAGGAATTCACCATATTGGGCAGAGTCTTCAATAATCGGAGCTTGGTCATTGCAGTTATCATCCAGAGCAAGGAAAAAGAACACTGCTGATACAAACCCTATTATTGCAGTACAAATTATGGTCCTGCGATATTTATAAATATCTATGATCAATATAGATCCCCCTAATTCAATATTTATATAAGAGTATGAGGGTAGGGGGAGGACTTATTACAGTATTATTCTTTGCTCTGGCGTGAGTCAGGATGGTGCAAGTGATCAGATAAGCTAATATCAGGCGTAGCGAGAGGTTATACAGACAAAATCTGACCTCCAGTGTGTCGGTAAAGTCGCCAAGCTGTCATGGGTCTGGGGCGACCCAACGAGTCGCCCTGTTATAGATGAAGATCACGATCATATTGTAAGATTAGCTGCTCCTGCTGCTTCCCGGGGGGTCAGGGAGCAGGTTAAGATGTGATTTAAACGACCTGCCCACCAGCGGGTTGGCAGCCGCTCCGGGAATCCCAAGTTCCTCAAGGATACTTCTGCACCAGCCTGGTTCGGATAGAGTGGAAAAACTAGCAGCATTATTGATAACCACCTCATGGATACTTTGAAGATATTTAAGCCCTGAATCAATGGTATTATAGGCATCTTGATTTTTTCTGGGCTCGTCCCAGGCTGACAGCAAAACCTTTATCTCTTCTATGCCTTTAAGCTTCTTAATAGATTCCAGGGATTCGAAAATATCATCGTAAATAGGTATATCGCCGGGCAAGGGAACCGCATCTCCGGAAAACAGTGCCTTATCCGGCAGCAACATCAGCGAGATCGAACCGCTTGAATGCCCTGGAGTATGATATACCTGCAGCTGCAGGTCGTCTTCCAGAGTTATAATATCCCCATCCTGCAACACCTGATCTACTTTAAGCGATCCACTTACCAGCGAATGAAAACCTGGAACGGTACGTTCTCTATACTGCAAATCAACATCTTCGATCCAGGGTACTTCGCTTGGATGAGCAGCAGCAGTACATCCGACCGCATCTTTAATTGCCCGGGCCGACCCTATGTGATCCGGATGGGAGTGTGTTAAAATCAGAAGAGATAATTCACCGGGATTCCGCCCCGTTTTCTTGATATATTCAAATATGGTCTGTTCAGAACCTGACACTCCAGTGTCTATTAGATAGATTTTCCTGCCGTATATCAGGTAGGCATAGGCAAACCTGTCCAGCGCGGTTGCTGCATTAACTTGAACCTGAAAATGGATTCTTAATGCATGAATATGTTCGGTTATTTGCATGGGGATACCTCCTGTTAGAGTATTATTCATTTCAGTCACTCTATAGTTATGATTGTATTAATTGTAGTCTATTACTTTTCTGCTAACAAGTTGTTCTAACCTTCTCCTAATATCAAGCCAGGATCTGATGTGTAGACGATTGCGGTGTGTACTGAGGGCAGTCTTCAAAGCAAACCTCTTTCATCCAGGCATTGGCGTAGAAGTTCTAGAGCTCTTTGATCAGTAGGGAAGGCCAGGGAGGGTAAATCCGTCAGGTCAAAGTAGACCAGTTCATCCAGGTCATCACCCGCTGATGCGCTGCCCCCGGTGATTCTGACTAAGAACCAAATTCCTACGCTGTGCATATCTGGGTCATGAAAATTTGATTGAACGGTAAAGGGTTTTACGACTTCAATATCCAGATTGCTCTCTTCCTTTAATTCTCGTCTGACCGCATCATAAACGTCCTCGTGGTATTCTACGTAGCCGCAGGGGATACACCAGTGGCCCGCGTACTCTCCTCTATTTCTGCGTCCCAGAAGTATCTGCCGTTTGTCATTCAGGATAATTCCAGCCACCCCAACAACCGGGTTTTCGTATAAAAGGTAACCGCAACTTATACAGGTCAACCGGAGTTCATCCTTATAATAACGATATTCAAGTTTTGCTGCGCATTTGGGACAGAAATGAAATCGTTGTTTTTGAGACAGAGAAAATCACCCGCATTCTCCAAAGTAAATATAGAAAAAGCATACAGTAATTTTAATACCTTGGCTAGTTGAAATGGCATGCGGGTCTTGGGCAGGGAAGTCAAGCTGCTATCGTTTGACTCCAAAATAATGCTTATTGGTTGTGGCTTAGAGTATCTGTCCACTTTTACTGTATACTGTTTGCCTGGCGGTCGTACCTTGCTAAGGTTTTAAACTTTAAATTTTTTTATAATTAGAATCACCTTTGGTCGTTAATTTATTAGGAAGAAATCGTAAATAGCGGGTTAGAACATCTATTTACAGACAACCGCTTTAATTAATAGACTTGATAGCAAGGATTATTATGAAGCTACCAGTGTTCCCTGTCTAATCAGGCCCAGTATAAATTCCAGGCTTAAGTCCATGGCCGCAGATATTTCTGCTGCTGTCTGGCCAGGGTGATCTCTCAAATATTGACGTACTGCAAACAGCTTTTTCTGCTGTTCCGCGCTGCACTCGTGACAGAGCTTATTACCATGTTTAATTATGTATAGACGGCCGCATTGTTTGCAGTTGCCCAGATCGTTGGTCATAAAACTCACTCCTACATGATTATTTAATAGTACTTATCTAATGCATCCTAGGACATTCATAGTAACTCATTACTTTAATAGTTGCCGATGTTATCTAATAATACGGGAGAAATTTTTGTTTTCAGGGGTCGATAAGTCCTATTTTTATAAATGATACTATATAATAGCCAAAATAACAACCCTTTAGTCCTGAAATAATTAGGACTAAAGGGTTGTTGGGCGTGGGCTTTAAAATGATGGTTTGCTCTATTGGACATTTTGTATATTGACTAATGATTCAGAGGTGGAATTATTTCTTTTCAGGAAACTGAATATCAGATAGCCCGTTATGGATTTTTGTTCTATCAATTGAGAATTGCCTTTCCAGTTAGCCGATGGTAATAGTTTAATTAATATGTTTTAATAAAACTTATAGTAAAAAGGGTTGCTCGGGTAATTTGCTGACCGGGCAGCGAGACTTAAAGATAAACCAGGGGAGGATCATTACATGACCAGAGTTATAGGTTTTACCGGCTATTCTAATTCGGGTAAGACTACAGTTATTTCTAATCTAATCAGGATATTCAAGGAACGTGGCTTAAACGTAGCGGTGATAAAGCATGCTGCACATGGCTATGAGATAGATACACCGGGCAAAGACTCATGGCAGCATTATAGTGCCGGCGCAGATAGGGTTGTAGTGATGGGACCGGATTCCATTACCTCACACCGGCGTTTAACGGAACGCCTGACCCTCCGGCAAATTATAGAGGACATAACCGAACCGGACCTTATTCTGGTAGAAGGGTTTAAGCAAGAAGTGAATCCCAGGATCCTAGTATTTCGGGCAGGAGAGCAGGATGACCTCATCTTCCCCCCGGGCAGTTATAAGGCGGTTATTTCTGACCTGGAGCTTCCAATCGAAGTTCCGCGTTTTTGTTTTGATGAGCTTGAAAAGGTGGCAGATTTTATTCTCGATGATCCCAGCAGCAAATAGCTTTGGCCGCACAGAATTTGAATCAATCAGGACAACACCTCTAATAAACAATCCGGAGGTGTTTTTCTTATGAAAAAATGCCTGCACCTAGTACATAGTGTAGGGTTTAGTTATCGGCAAGTGCTGCTTATTCCATTCTATGTTAGCAATAATAACCAACTGTTAGGTCCGGCTCAGGAACTTTTTTCTTATGTAGGCAATAAAATGTAGTAAACACATAGAAAGGAGTTGAAATACCATGTTCCAAAACATTCTCCATCCAACTGAAGATGCCTATATATCGCAATTCTATGCCAATACCAATTTCGGGGGAATGCCCTTTTTGTACACCAACCGCTACCAGGGACCTGCAGATGAATATCAGTCACTGCTTAAATTTGATGGGATATTTGGCAAGAGATTCGACAAGAGATTTGACCATCATGGCCATCGTCGGGTACTCAAGTTTAGATCCCAGCTGCGTCTAAGGATATATCGTAATGAAGTACCTTCCTCTGCTACTTTATTAGTGCACAAAGTTTTAGGCAGCTGGAGTGAACTGAACGTTACCTGGAACAATCGTCCAGCCATAGATCCGACACCAATAGGATCAATAGTTATTAATGCGGGATTTTTTGGCTTTATAGACATCAACCTTGATCATTTTGCGGATTGCCTGGATCACGGCATCTTGTTGAAATGCGATGAGCCTTTCAATAGTCTGTTAGGATTCTATAGTCGTGAATTTAGCGATTCCAGTTTCTGGCCTCAGTTAACAGTATCAGGAGCCATTGTGGATGACGTTGAGAAACCGGTAATTACTATCACACCTATGGCCGCAGCTGTAACCCTTTCGCCTGATCTGATTAGAGTACCTCGCGATCGTGACGTAAGAAGAATAGATAGAAGAGACAGAATATGCGATGGAGTGAGAAGACTTGATAGAAGAACAGACAGAATATGCGATGGAGTGAGAAGACTTGATAGAAGAACAGACAGAATATGCGATAAACTGTTAAGGAGATCCGATAGAGTAAGCAGAAAAAAAATCAGGTAATGAATCTTGGACTGTAAGCATGTCAGGCTGGAGTATATATTCCAGCCTCTTTATTATTAAGGTATAAGGTTACCTGTACTAACTTGTTTATTTTGAAAAAAACCGTCTAGCTTGTAAATACTCCTTCTCCCTGATATAATTGCTACGTTGTACAAAAATAGATTACTACGATAACTAGTAGATCATATAAATGGAGAGGGATATTACATGTCAGAAAAATTGTTACGCAATATTGCTATTATTGCCCATGTAGATCACGGTAAAACTACCCTGGTTGATCAATTGCTGAAACAATCCGGAAATTTCAGAGCTAATCAGTCCGTTCCGGACCGAGTGATGGATAGCAATGATCTGGAACGTGAACGAGGGATTACCATTTTATCTAAAAACACCAGTATTGTTTATCAGGACACCAAGATTAATATTGTGGATACTCCTGGTCATGCAGATTTTGGTGGTGAAGTGGAAAGAATTGTAGAAATGGTGGACGGGGTTCTTCTATTAGTCGATGCCTATGAAGGACCAATGCCGCAGACCCGCTTTGTGCTAAAGAAGGCATTGCAAGCAGGTTTAAAACCCCTGGTGGTTATAAACAAGATCGATCGGACCGGGGTAAGTGTAGATAAAGTTAATGATGAATTGTTAGATCTCTTTATAGACCTGGAAGCTGACGAAGGCCAGCTGGATTTTCCAGTGGTACTGGCTTCTGCCCGGGACGGATATGCTAAAATCCTTATGAAAGAATGGTCAGATGACATGAAACCTCTTTTGGATGCTATACTGGAGCATATTCCGGCACCTTCAGGAGATCCGCAGGGCGAACTGCAGATGGGTATCTCATCAATAAGTTATGACCCTTATGTTGGCAGAATAGGGGTAGGGAAAATATCCCGGGGTACTATTCAAAAAGGACAGGATTATGTGCTGTGCAATTCCAGTTCTGATCACCAGAGGGTCAAAATCAATACCCTGTATACTTTTGAGGGTTTACAGCGATGCGAAGTTGACAGCGCAACAGCAGGTGAAATAATAGCTGTATCAGGAATTGAAAATATCAATATCGGGGACACCATCTGTTCGCCTTTAGAAATAACACCCATTGATTTCGTAAAAATCGATGAGCCTACCATTTCTATGAATTTCGTGGTAAATGATAGTCCTATGGCTGGATTAGAAGGCAGGTATTTAACCAGCCGGCATCTCCGCGACCGGTTAATGAGGGAATTATTGTCCAATGTCTCCTTGCGAGTGGAAGAATTAAGTCCTGATACCTTCAAGGTTTCAGGTCGGGGAGAACTGCATCTGTCTATTTTGATCGAAACCATGCGCAGGCAGGGTTATGAATTTGCAGTTACCCGTCCCGAGGTTATTATTAAGTATGAAGATGGGATAAAGAAAGAACCTATAGAAGAATTATTTATAGAAGTTCCGGAGTTATACGTGGGTACAGTAATTGAGAAGGTCAGCAGCCGCAAAGGTGAACTGGCTAACATGATCAACTCCAACAGTGGGACGGTTAAACTTGAATTTAGTATACCTGCTCGGGGACTGATTGGGTTTCGCTCTGAGTTTCTTACTGATACCAGAGGAAATGGAATCCTGCATCACATATTTGCTTCTTATTCGCCTTATCGGGGCGAGATACCTGGACGTACGCGGGGATCTCTGGTGGCTTCTGAAAGCGGCACAGCAGTCGCTTATGGATTGTACAATGCTCAGGACAGAGGAATACTCTTTATAAGTCCGGGAACCGATGTTTATGAGGGTATGATTGTGGGTGAAAACAGCCGTAAAGAGGATATAGCTATCAACGTATGCAAGAAGAAGCACTTAACCAATACTCGCTCGTCCGGGGCCGACGAAGCCCTGCGCCTGGTTACTCCGACTACTATGAGTCTCGAAAAGTGTCTGGAGTTTATAGCTGATGATGAGTTGCTGGAAGTAACTCCTAGTGCTCTGCGTCTTAGGAAAATGACCCTGGATAAGGTCAAACGGGAAAGATTGGCCAAGCAAAAACCACAAATATTATAAGCGCCGCAGGTATGTTAACCCCATGGCTTTGGGTGAGGAGCACCAATGATTTAATGAGGGTGGGGCTGAAGGCTTAAAGAAAGCTTAGGGCCGGTCTAAACCTTGAGTATAAGTTGGTTGAGCGGTGCTTTGAAATATTTACTTCATGCGTTATGTTTTCGCTGCTGGAATAGCCTTCACCCCTGCGCTAACTTTAAGCCTTCAGCCAACGAAGTCATTTTTGTATTAACAAAAAATTAAATGAGAAAATAAAAAAAGGGTTCAGTATTTTAATACTAAACCCTTTACTTACTTTAGAAGCTTATCTGTAGCTACTGTTCCTTCTAGCCTGGAAACAGTCTCTGCAATAAACTGGTCTGTCACCGGTAGGCTCAAATGGCACTGTGGTCTCTTGGCCACATGAAGCACAGATGGTCTTGAACATCTGACGATCTTCTCTTCCACGTGAGTTACCGCCGCCGTAGCCATTGCGCTGCTGTTTGCGTGCTTTTCTACACGACGGACACCGACCAGGTTCATTTTCAAAGCCTTTTTCTGCGTAAAATTCTTGTTCGGATGCTGAGAATAAAAATTCATTCCCGCAATCTTTGCATACTAGATACTTATCTTCCATAAAAATAGTCATCTCCCTTCAGGTAGTACTCTTGGACTTCGTTACCCGAAAAGGAGTAAGCGTCAAGAACAAGGCATTAAAATCATAATCTAACTGCCTCGCATTGTCAAGTCAAACTGCATGGAAAATTAAAAATTTTAGGCGAAAAAGGCTCGTACGGTTAAATTGTGATAGAAAATAACCTCCCGGGCTTTTTTTTCCCCGGGGGTAACCGAATATATGCCATTGGAATAAAAATAAGTAAGTCTAGACTAAAATAGTAAGCCTGGATTAAAAAGAACAGGAGTGAGAGTCCATTGCTGCAAAATTGGAGGAGAATAACTAACTGGCGCCTATTTCTGTCCACTCTGGGAGTGGTATTCCTTTCGGAAATGGGGGATAAGACACAAATAACAACTTTGCTGCTGGCTGGAGCAAAGCCTATGTATGTTTTTTGGGTAGCTCTTGGATCTGCTACCGCTTTGATTTGTACCTCTTTCTTTGAAGTAATTATTGGATCACATCTGATAGCCCGAATTTTTAAACCTAACACTATAAGTCTGATTTCCGCTTTGACTTTCACTATACTAGGATTACTACTAATATTTGGCGTAATCGGCAATATTAAAATACCTTAAGGGATTGGTGAGATGAGCATTAAATTTCTGACCTGGCTTACAACCTATGCCATAATTTTTCTGTGTGAATTGGGAGATAAAACCCAGCTGGCGGTTCTGCTGATAACCAGTAATAATCCGAGCAAGAAATGGATGATATTTATTGCAAGTGCTATAGCTCTGGTATTATGCGTGATTATAGAAGTAACCATCGGTCTTACCCTGGCCCGCTATATGGGGCCGGACAAAATCAACAAGTTGGCGGGAGTTATATTTTTAATACTGGGACTTTATGCTTTATTTATGAGTATCAAAAATGGATATAAACCGAGGCAGAGCTTGGACGAAGAATCATATATCATTAAGGAAAAAATATAATGTTGAAAGATTATCAGTCAATATACCGACTGCTCTCCGGCTATGCTCTGCATGAGGTGAAAATATGAAAAAAGAAGGACTAAAATTCCATACCGCCAGGGGGTACGAACTCCTGGGAAAGGATAGCAGTATGTTGACTCCTAGTATGGAAGATTATTTGGAAATGACTTATAGATTCACCCTGGATAAAGCCTATACCCGAATTAGTGATCTGGCGGCTGCGTTAAATGTGCAGCCCCCGTCAGTTACTAATATGATCAAAAAGATGGCCGAAATGGAACTGGTTCATTATGAAAAGTATGGTGTGGTAATCCTTACTGATAAAGGCCGGGAGCTAGGCCTTTATCTATTGGAAAGGCATGCCATCATTGAAGATTTTCTAAGACTTATTGGGGTTGAAGAGAACGTGATCCTAGAAGAAACGGAAAAGATAGAACATTGTATAAGCAGTGAAACAGTAGACTCGATCAGACTGCTGCTGCACTTATTTGATGTGAAACAGGAACTGCAGAAGGAACTGAAGCTTATGAAGAGAGCCGCTTTAGAAGGATAGAAGCCGTGGTAGATCCCACGGCTAGATGTTGAGTATTGATTTTTTTCATCATATTGACTTTTGTCACTGATTTAAGAGGTTTGGAATACAAGCCCCGGCAACCTTATGACAGAAGCTGCACGTTAGAAGCTTGCTGCCCCTTGGGTCCCATAGTAACATCGAACTGCACCTGCTGTCCTTCGCTCAAAGATCTTATTCCCGAGCTTTGCAGAGCCGATTGATGTACAAAAACGTCAGTGCCCTGATCAGTTCCAATAAATCCAAAACCCTTAGTATCATCGAACCACTTTACTGTACCAATCAAATTAATACCTCCTAAGAAAAAGAATCTGTTAATATCATTCCCGGAAATAAACATTAAGATTGCACGTATATTAATCCATCAGAGTAAATTTATTGAATTGGTTTTTGACGGCAACAATTGACTGACTGCATTATCTGCCGCTAGTCAAAGTTCTTACTTTTCAAAACTCATGTTTCTTTAGTTCTTGGATATACAGTTAAGGTTTCTCCGCCTTCTCCCCAAAAAAGTACTCTGGCATATTCTGCTGCATCAGAACTGGATAGGGCTACAGCTTCTCCCGGGTACCCCTTAGGTTCAAGGCAGTGCCAGGGCCCGAGGTCGAAAAATCTCGAATTAGGATGGTTGTCACATCCCAGCTGCACCTTGACCTTAATATGGGGTGAGTCAGAAGTATTTAAAATCATAAAAGTAGCCTTTTTTCTTGGCCCCAGAGCAACCGGTCTTGATTCAATAATCGGTGTATCAGGAAATGCCGGGATCATAATCTTTTCTTGATCTTTTATTTCCAAGATGCCGTCAACGAACTTAACGGATAATTTTGGCCATTCATTACTATATAAATAGTTAGTGCTTCTAAACCCAATAAGATCGTTGTTATCTTCACCGCCGGCCAGCAATAAGCCATTATTCGGGATCGACCCCTCATGCCATCCCCGGACCAGGTCACTTATATCAATAGTCTTGAGCCCTGGTGTGGTTGTTTGGTCAATGATCATCGAGCCATCCCAGAACGGACTGAATGGGGGTTGAGTGTCCCAGCTTATAGTGTAGTTGAGCCACTTATTCAGTAGGCGGTGTACACTAACACAAATCTTCTCTGAAGTTACTTCGTTCCGGAACAGAGTTAGCTGTAATTCTGCTTTATCAATAGTACTGGTCTTTGGGATACTGCTTAAGTCAAATTGAAGCAAAGATCTATGATCATCTCCTGGCTGTTGATACTGACTGACAAAAAGCGCCTGGCTGTGAGCAAAGTTTTGACCATCATACCATTCAGATATATAGGTATTCATCTTGGGCAGGAAGGTAATGGATGCCACGGTATCACATCCCCTTTCATACATTTAATATAAAATATTACATAACAAGGAATAGTGTGAACCCTGAAATCAATTTTTAACGATTTTGGGTTCCATACTTTGACGGATTATTTATTACCCCAGAAGAAGAATATTTAAATAGTAACAAAATATGGTGAATAGAATAAATTATTCTAGAAGCAGCAATTGCCTAGATATTATAACTGTAATATTTAATTATAAGCAGAATTATTAAGGAGGTATATTTTATGTCAAATTACAGATTGCCAGAAGAGGATAGATGCGCTCCTCCTCACGACTTTCATATCCCTCATGATACCAAAGCCGTTATGACTTGTGGAACTAGCAGCGGGCTAACTTTGCCAGTAGATTCTGGCCGCCGCAAATGTGACTGCCCAGCAGCCTTTGTTGCAGGTACGGTAGCCATCGATAGTAGAGGACTTAACTGCCCGACGGTAAAAATTGACTTTTCTACCATGATTAATTACCAGGTGGAAAGCAGAGAGGGAGAGTTCTCAATCCGTCTTATCTTTCAATTAAGCAGAGCATGTGACAACGGACCGAAGATCCCCCTGGGAACCTGGATCTATGAAAAAGAAGTAGATATTGATCGCCGCAGGAGGGTTCTTGGCCCCCCCGTTAACGCCGCGCAGGCCATTCCCAATGGTATCAGCAGATCAGAGGTGGACATAGACCTCAAAGAGGCTTTTAGCTTTACCTGGTGTGAGTGCGTAAATTGCCCGGGTTGCTGCCATTATGTGGTGGAGGTTATTGACATTGATACCGATAATATCAGGTGCTTATCTCTTACCAATGTTGGTATCAATGCCCTGGCAATATAAACCAACCTGAGTATAAAGAACGCTAAATAAAACCATCTGAGTTTCCCTGACCTTACCAGTCATTCTATATAGGCTTAAACTGGATACAACTAACGTAAGCGAGATTTTCAAAAAAGCTGGACCGCAAACCGCTCCCTGTCAAGTAGACAGATGATGAAAAAAATAAAACCATTTCCTGGGCTCCGTCAATGAAGGGGGTCCAGCTTTTTTATAATCATGAGACTATCCTGGCAGGATTAAAATAAAGTGAAAAATAGATAAATATATTTACCCTATCCCTAACAATTTATGTTAAAATATATGCTAGCTTTATTAGTACAAGCATTTATAACACAAACCAGAAATAGGAGAATAGCTAAAGTGCGAGGAGATCATATTAAAGTATTTCGATATTTTTATTTTCATCATGCTATCGATATGGGCGATGGTACCTGCATTCATTTTACTGGTGAACCGTTTAAAAAATTTGATTCTTATATCCAAAGAACAGATATGGATGTATTTCTTAAGGGGGGGACTAAAAAGACGGTGGTATACGATGAATGCAAAGATGTCGATGAAGTAGTAGGCACCGCATTGTCTTATGTAGGACAAGCCGGTTATCATCTGGTATGGAATAATTGCTATCATTTTGCCCGTTACTGCAAGACAGGCATACCTATGCCTCTTAAATTCCATGAATTGAATGAGAAGGCAGCATCATTTACCGGATTTAGCCCCTTGATGGTAGGTCCGTCGAGGTGTCAGCCAGAAATGACAGTACACAGTTTCAGTGCCCAGATGCATATGGCGGTTGAAACCCTCAGGAATATAAATAAGTCTATATTTGATAAGATAAAAAGAGGTCGTAGATTTTAAACTTATAACAAGAACCAGAAAAAAGCCGATAGCTTCATCTAAATGAGCTATCGGCTTTGGTTACTTCTGAATCTGGTCCTGCAGCTGACAGCCAGAAAGTTTTGCAGCAAAGAATGGTTCCTTTTCACTAACAAAGGGCATAGAAATCTCCTGGTACTGGAGGATTCTTCCCATTCAGCAGAAAACCGGGTCTAAAATAAGCTGCATTAGCACTCTATACCAAAATTTTGCAGTATTATCGGGGTTCCCAGACCGCCTGCAGCTAATACTACCAGATCGGCCGGATAAAAAATTGTCTGCCAGCCCCGTCAGACCCGCACACCCTTGGCCTTACCGTTTTCGCACCAACTTCTGCTGCCGAAAATGCAGCGACCATACCACCTCTACCCGGGCCAACAACTACAATATCGGTTTCAATGGTTTTCTTGATCTTGGAGTCTGGATTAGGCTCAGGTGGGGTAGTCCAATTAGCTGTCTGCTTGGTTTTCGGTTCAGAAGCATCCTGGTTAGCACCTTCCGACGAACAACCAGTTAAGAATCCTGCTGAAGCAATACCTACAGTACCAATTGCTGCTCCTTGAATAAGCTTCCAGCGAGAAATACCATTAGGTTGATTCTTTTCTTCTTTCATAAGGCCATTCTCCTTCCCGTTCTGTACCCAATACTTGTCTTCCGCGAATTGTTTAATAAGTATTTTCGACAAAATAAGCCAATATACCTTCAATTACGCTATTTTTCACATGGAGGTTTTAGGGCTATCTTATGGGCGAAAACAAAGAAAGAGACATGAGCTATCTGTTTTTGTGACTTCTGAATCTGGTCCTACAGAAGATTGCTGGTACGTGTTTCTCCTTCTTCATTCTTACGGTAGCTTAATCTTCGTTTATTTGGGGTGGGAGAGAGTCTAGTAAAACCAGACTCTCTTCCTGAAGGGCTAATATTTGGTAGTGTCAAGAATGTGTTTTATGCATTTGCAACACTAATTCCTGCTACGCGTCCAAATGTTATGGTGCGTCCAAGGGCCAAGCCCCCGAACATCTGTGGATAATTGTAGGAGAAGAAGGAGCCGCTATCGTTGCCTACTGCATATAGTCCTGTAATTGGGTTATGATTTTCGTCCAACACCTGCATATTTGTATCAATTCTCAGACCATTAATATTACATAGCAGGGTGCCAGAAAGTTTTGCAGCAAAGAATGGTCCCTTTTCAATAGTAGATAATCTAAAATCTATCTTGCCAAAGTCCTCGTCATTCCCTTGCTTAGCCAATACATTGTACCTATCGATAGTAGCCTTAAAGTTATTTACTGGCACTCCCATTTGCTCGGCTAACTGCTCAATAGTATCCGCTTTTAGAATTAGGCCTTTGTCAATAAAACTGGCGTGTTCTTGTTCAACATAGTCCAAACCATCCCTGGGTGGAGCCTGTGGATGCGGTACTACCCGGGAGCAAATGGTAGTGTGGAATCTAGTAATATCTTCTTTCCAGTTAGAATCCCAGATTTGCCAGGATACGTTTTCAGGTTCCATTATTGAAGCATCCCAGAGATAATCGTAAGGCAAATCTTCATTTACAAAACGGTTGCCTCTGACATTCACTCGAAGAAATGGCTGGCTGCCTGTTCTAAGGTATCCACCAGACCAGGGTGCTCCTAAAGTACCGGTATCCTTATGCATTACTCCGCGGTCGAATACCATTACCCCGTGAAGCGGATCTAAAGCTCCTCCTGCCCAAACAGCCATTTTGATGCCATCGCCCGATGCTACTGCCGGGACTATTGACGATCCGCAATATTGGGCAGTTGGACACAGGTCATTAAGCATTTCTTCATTGCGTCCGTAGCCTCCCGTGGCCAGAATTACTCCTTTACTAACATTATATCTGGTGTAACTGTCGGGGCTGCCTGCAATGACTCCAATAACTTTTCCGGCTTCCTGAATCAGTTGGACTGCCGGAGTATCATATTTTATATCAATTCCAAGTTGTTTTGCTTTTTCTGTTAAGACTGGGATGTACAGCGGTGATCCATATTCACCCAGGTGAGCAATCTCGGGGGTGGGATCTGGGACCACCACATGTCCGACAGCATAGGATTTATAATAGCCTACTTTAAGATCGGTTTCTACCATCATTTTGAGGCCTGCACTCTCTACTATATCGGTTAACCAATCCATAGCTTCTCCGCTCTTGTCTGCCCAAAGCTTAACCAATTTCTGATCAGCCAGATGTCCACCATATCTGCATATCTCTGCTACTGCTTCATGCTTGTCAATGTTTACTCCCATGCTTTTCTGGAGTTTACTATCTATAGCTGCCATCCACATAGGACCAGCATAGGATTTTGAACCTTTTTCAAGCAACACCGTTTTCGCCCCAGCTTCTGCTGCCGACAATGCAGCGACCATACCACCACTACCCGCGCCAACAACTACAATATCGGTTTCAATGGTGTTTTTGATCTCGGATTCTGGAATAGGCTCAGGTGGGGTAGTCCAATTAGCTGTCTGCTCGGTTTTAGGTTCAGAGGCATCCTGGTTAGCACCTTCCGACGAACAACCAGCTAAGAATCCTGCTGAAGCAATACCCACAGTACCAATTGCTGCTCCTTGAATAAACTTCCGGCGAGAAATTCCATTAGGTTGATTCTTTTCTTCTTTCATAAGTCCATTCTCCTTCCCGTTCTGTCATCTCAATACTTGTCTCCTGCGAATGGTGTTAATAAGGCGTTTCGACAAAATAATTTAAAATACCTTCAATTACCCTATTTTTCACATGGAGGTGTTAGGGCTATCTTATGGGCGAAAATAAAGAAAGGGACATTCACTCTTATGTGTAGTCCCTCTGACATCAGATAGAAAGAATCAACTGCAAAGATGATCTGCGGCTTGTAGTTTCCATATATTGAATATCCCATAAGCGCTTTCTTTGAGGACTTTAAATGCGCAGACCGGCCTCCGTTTTACTTTTCGCCTGCATCATACCTATGAAGGAATTAACTAAAGTGGGATCAAACTGAGTATCTGCGCACCTCATGAGTTCATCTAACGCAGCCTCGTGGCTCATGGCCTCGCGGTACGGGTGGTGACTGATCATTGCATCATAAGCATCTACAACGGCTAACATTCTGCATTCCAGGGGGATATCAGCCCCTTGCAGACCCAGGGGATAGCCCTGGCCATTCCACCACTCATGGTGCTTCAAAATCCAATCGGCTATAGGAATAAGGTCCGCTGAAGAGAGGGCTATTCGCTGACCAATTTCGCAGTGTCTCATCATTTCCTTTCTCTCCTCCAATGTTAACGGACCCGGTTTCAATAAAACCTGGTCGGAGATACCAACTTTGCCGATATCGTGAAAATTAGCCAGGAGACGTAATTCCGCCAGACTACTTTGAGGAATTTCAATGTGCAGCGCAAATTCAATAAATAAATCCTGTAAACGCTGGCTGTGTTCCTCGGTGATAATGTCCCTTGCTTCAAGAGTCGTCATCAGAATCTGTACTAGATCACTGTGAGTGCTCCGACTGCGGTATAGTTTTTCCCGATACAGCATATCGTCTGCATCTTTAAAAAGTGTCCTGATACCAGTTCCCTCATCTTTCAGAAAGGAATAACCTATCGACATGCTTAATGGAACGATACGATTTCCAATGTTATACTGATCGACTGCCCTGCGTATTCTATAGCAATAATTTTCGATATCAGACTGGGAAGTATTGGATAAAAGGATCGAAAATTCATCTCCTCCAATCCTGGCCACGACATCTCCAGGTTTAGATACGGATCTCAGGATTTCCGCAGCTGATTGTAAATTTACATCGCCCATGTAGTGACCAAAGGTATCATTGATCAATTTGAGGCCATCTACATCACATACGATGATCCCCGGCGCAGCAGCAGTTTTTAGCTTAATCTGCTGCTGCTCAAAATAGCCCCGGTTATATAACCCGGTGAGAGCATCATGAGTACTGGCAAACTTCAGTTGTTCATTCAGCATCTGCAGTTCGGAAGTTTTCTGGTTTAGCTCACTCGTAACGGTGTTGACGAGGTAGGTCAGAACTTTTAAAGTTCCTATGTTACTGGCAGAAACTTTATCTTCAATCTTGGCTGCCATGCCAATCGGCTGATTATGATCTTGCCCGGTAGCTTGCTTGGGTTTAGTCCCATCTGCTACTTCTGATATAGCCAGGGTAGTCATGGTATTGTTAAGCAACTCGTTACTGTACTCGGTGTGTAAGAATTCACCACTGGTAAAGAAACCGGCCGTAGGGGCAATATCTTGTAGTGGCAGAGTTTCAATCTCTGCAGAATCCTGGAGGAAAGTTCGGCGGGCCAGACATGAATATACAAATATGCTTTCAACTGGCTGCTGCCGAATGTTCTGCAGCAAGGATTCTATTTGTACCAGAATTATATTTATATGGCCAAAACTAAAATGTACTTTTTCCCCTTGAGTGAATTCGGCGAAAAAGCCCAGGGAATCGTCATGATACCGGAAAGATACCGGCCTGGCAATCTCCATGCCATTTTTACTGATGAGCAAGGGAAATACGATCCCGTTATGGACATCAAATTCCTCATTAGCTCCCAGGTAGTGACGATAAACCTGATAGGCTGGAATATTGTCGATAGTATATACTCGCGTGCCTTGGGCATGGGTTACTATCATTTCTTTGCCTATAGGCTGCCAACCCAGGTGATAGTGGTGGACAACGCTTAAATCTTCACCGGTGATAATAGCTCCCACCAGCCCGCAATCAGTAATGTTCTCATGACTGAATACCAGATATTGATTACCGGTAAGATTGTTTCCAGCCAGTCCTCCTGCTACGACTAAGCCAGGATTCACTGACTGAACCCAGTTCAACAGCCGGGTGACCCTTGTGGTTGGTGTGGCAAACATGATTAGTACTCTGGCTTCAGTGAGGTTCAGCCTGGATGCTATCGTATGCTGTAATTCGCAGTTGGTAATATCTTCTGTCTCGGCGAATACTATTTCTACTTTACTATGCTGGAAAACAGAAAAAGATAGTACCGTAGTGAATTCGCTGATGATTCCGTCAATAATCTCGCCATTAGTGGTTGTACCTATAATTTTAGCCTGTGGAATCAGGCTGAGAATTTGTTTGGATATTTCCGTCAACAGATTTCGATCAGAAATACCGCAAAAAACCTGCACCATAAGGTCTTTATTGTTCTTATTCAACAGGATGTGTTTATTGTCATCAACAAACTTTGCCAGGCTATGATAATCATTATAATAAGTGTTTATGGTATGCATAAGGACCTCCGGAAATATTAACTACAAAAGGGTATATGAATGTATCGATAAGATATAGGAAATTAACCAGCTTTTGGGACTAAATTGTTGATCGATAAGCAAAAATATTACCAAAAATCCTAGTTTATTTACTGAAATAAATTATACTTGCACAAATAAATCAAAATGCTTTTGATGATAGTACTTTATTTAACAGATTTTCGTTTCAATCTTTAACATGTTGCATTATTATGAATATATATATTATACATTCATATACATATTGAGGAGGTTGCTATGTCTAAAGGTTTTAGTAAAAAGGAAAAGCTTATGATCCGGAAAGCACTTCTTGATC